>FTKD01001483.1_pt6 | contig 20576 bp, 20 predicted proteins | sample 1658191 | NCBI WGS metagenome assembly FTKD01 (sample SAMEA3914808, study PRJEB12502) | metagenome | biome: forest; material: soil | place: Canada | collected 2011-08-03 | depth 0.3 m
CGTCCGCGCAAGGCTTCGGGCACCACGGTGTGGATGAAGGTGATCGTGGCGCCGGCGATCGAGTAGGTGGCGACCGCGGCATGGCGGTCGACGATCATCTCGAAGCGGTTGGCGGCGACGTTGTCGCGGATGGCGGGGCGGGTGGCGTCGGTCATGGCAGCGAATCCTCGAATGGCGAACGGTGCACCGCGCGTGGCGCGTGCGGCACGGAGACGCCTATTGTCGCGGCAAAGGCGCCGCGACTTTGCCCCGCGGTTCACGCAACCGGTGTGCAGTAAAGTGCGCCAGAACCGCGCCAGCCGAGGTCCTCCAAGCTTGCACCCCGCGATCGCGGCGGAGATGCAGCACGTCGGGTGGTCGCGAGCGCAACTTGCGTCGCCTTCGACGCGGCGAACCCGGGGAGAGCGCGTGGAAGGAAGCAGCAGCAGTTCACGCGCCGTGGCGCAGTCCAGGTACTGGCGCGTGCTTCTCTCGGGCGCAGTGGTCGCGCTCGGACTGCAGCTCCCGACGACGGGCCACGCCGGCTGCGCGATCCAGGTCATGGAGTTGCCCGTGACCATGGTGGGCGGCCGCGCGATCGCGACGGTGGGCATCAACGGAACGACGGTGCCGCTGATCGTGGATAGCGGCGCGTTCTTCAGCATGTTGACGGACGCCGCGGCGGCGCAGCTCAAGTTGCGGCTGAATCCGCTGCCTTACGGAATGGAGGTGCAGGGCCTGGTCGGCAAGGTCAACGCGCACGTCGTGAACGTGGAACGCCTGAAACTGGTCAAGGGCGAGATTCCGGACGTCGACTTCGTCGTCGGCGGCAACGAACCCGGTGCCGGTGCGATGGGCGTGCTGGGGCGCAACATCCTGTCCTTCATCGACACCGAATACGACCTCGCCCATGGCGTCATCCGCTTCGTGCTCCCGAACGAGGACTGCGGCAAGACGAACATGGCGTACTGGGCAGGCGACACACCGGTCTCCGAGGTCGCGCTGCTGCACGAATACCGGGAGAAGACGCCGTCCATTCGAACGGTCGTCGAGGTGAACGGCCACAAGGTCACGGCCCTCTTCGACAGCGGCGCCACCACGACGGTGTCGCTGGCCACCGCTCACCGCGTGGGTGTGAAGGACGCCGACATGACGCCCACGCAGCAGATGTACGGCGCCGGTCGCGGGAAGGCGGACTCCTGGATCGCGCCGTTCGAAAGGTTCGAGCTCGGCGGCGAGGCCGTCCTCCACAACCGCCTGGAGGTCGGCGACTTCGACTTGCCGGATGTCGACATGCTGGTGGGCATCGACTTCTTCCTGTCGCATCGCCTCTACGTGTCGAAGAAGCAGTCGAAGATGTTCTTCACCTACAACGGCGGCCCGGTCTTCACCCTCAACCTGGGTGACCGGGCCGGCGCGCCGGCCGCGGCCGGCGACGCGGGCCCTGCGGCCACCGATGCGATGCAGGCCGACGGCTATGCCCGGCGCGGGGCCGCATCGCTGTCGCGCGGCGACCTCGCCGCAGCGTTGGCCGACCTCGATCGCGCCTGCACGCTGGAGCCGGGCACGGCCGGCTTCTTCACGACGCGCGCCTCGGTGCATCTGGCATTGAAGCAAGCCGACAAGGCAATGGCGGACCTGGACACGGCGCTGCGCCTGGATCCCGCCCAGGCCGAGGCGCGCATCCAGCGCGCATGGTTGCGCTCCGGCACCGGCGAACGCAAGCGCGCGCTGGAGGATCTGTCCGAACTGGACAAGACACTCCCGGCCCAGTCCCAGATCCGTCAGTCCATGGCCCATCTGTACGGCGGATTCGAGATGCCGGCGCAGACCCTCGCCCAATGGAACCAGTGGATTCCCAGCCACCCGCACGAGATCACGCTGGCCAGCGCCTACAACGGCCGCTGCTGGGCCCGCGTCGAACTGGGCCTCGACCTGGACAAAGCGCTGGACGACTGCGACGAGGCGGTCGATGCCGATCCGAAGAACGCGTCCTACCTCGACAGCCGCGCCTGGGTCTACCTGCGCCTGGGCAAGCTGCAGAAGTCGCTGGCCGACTTCGATCGCGGACTCGCGATCCAGCCGACCGGCTCATGGTCGCTGTACGGCCGCGCCCTGGTGCACCTGCGCCTGGGCGAGACGGCGCTGGGCCAGGCCGACCTGGCCGCCGCGCGAAAACAGGAGCCCGACATCGACGCCGCCGTGAAGCGGTCCGGGCTGCCCCTGGCGCCGGCGGCAACGCCATAGGGTTCGCGCGCGCTGCTGCTAGCCGAGCGCGAACGCGACGGCCGCGCGCGCATGCAGCGTCGTCGTGTCGAGCAACGGCAGGTCGACGTCGCCCGGCTTCACCAGCAGGCCGATCTCCGTGCACCCCAGCACGACCGCCTGCGCGCCGCGCTCGCGCAGGCGCCCGATCACGTCCTGGTAGACGCGCAGCGAGTCGCTGCGGATGACGCCGACGCACAGCTCGTCGTAGATGATGCGATGCACGGCGGCGATGTCGTCGGCCGGCGGCGTCAACACGGCCAGGCCGTGGTCGTTCTCCAGCCGCTGCGAGATGAACGGCTGCGTCATCGTGAACGCCGTGCCGAGCAGGCCCAGCGTCTCGAAGCCCGCGGCGCGCGCGGCCTCGCCGACCGGGTCGGCGATGTGGATGAACGGAATCGCGATCGCCGCGCGGATCGTGTCGGCCACCTTGTGCATGGTGTTCGTGCACAGCACCACGCACGCCGCGCCGGCGACTTCCAGCCGGCGGGCGGCGGCAGCCAGCGGCACGGCGGCGTCGTCCCAGCGCCCTTCCCGCTGGGCGCGGGCGATCGGCTCGAAATCGACGCTTTCCATCACGATCGCGGCCGAGTGCAGCGGCCCGAGCCTGTCCTGCACTTCCTGGTTGATCGCGCGGTAGTACTCCGCGCTCGATTGCCAGCTCATTCCGCCGATCAGGCCGATGGTGCGCACGACAGTTTCCTTCCAAGTGGATCCGAGTGCCGATGATGCCGCAAGACCGCGACGCGGCGTGCGCGACTTTTCAGCCGCGCCGGGCGGCCATGCTCTTCCTGCCGCCGGTCGCGCGCGCGGCGGCGCCCGCATCCTGCAGCGCGGACTCGTTGGCCTGCTCCAGCCACTGCAACGCATCGACGTAGCCGACGAAGCGTTCGAGATAGTCCGGCGACAGCTCGCGCATCAGCGTCAGCGAGCGGTGCACGAGGTGGTGCGAGTTCAACGGACCCGCGTTCTCGGGCAACGAAGCGCGGGACTGCGCGAGGCGTTGATCCGCGCTGAGCCGCGACCAGGTGCGCTTGAAGAACTGCAGGGTCTGCGGGTCGGCCACCGTGCCGGTATCGGTGCTTGCCGGTGCCGCCTCGCGCAACGTCGTCGACGACGGACCTGGCGCGAGTGCCAGTTTCTGGCGCGCGGCGTAGTCCACCAACTGGCCGAGCGCGCCGCGTTTTCGCAGGGTGTGCAAGGGCCTCGCGTCGGCGAGCCGTGGCGTGTTGTCAGGCATGCGGGGCGACCGCGCTGGCGCCGGCTCGCGGCGGCCGCGGCGTGGGGGCCATCTCCACGCGGCGGTTCTTCGAGCGCCCGTCGGCGTCGGCGTTGTCGGCCACCGGCTGCTCGGAGCCGAAGGCGGCGGCGAAGATGTCGGAGGACGGCACGCCCTCCTCGATCAGCGCGCGCGTGACGGTCAGCGAACGCTGGGCCGACAGCTCCCAGTTGTCCGCGAACTGGTGGTTGCCGCCGCGCACCTGGCGGTCGTCGGTGAAGCCGCTCACCATCAGGATCTCGTCCTGCCCGCGCAGATAGGTGGCGATCGGCGCGGCCAGCGTCTTCAGCAACGCGCGGCCATCGGGCTGCAGCTCGGCGGAGTTGAATGCGAACAGCACGCTGCCGTTGATGGCTATGCGCCCGTGGACGATCGTGACGCGCCCCGCGGCCAGCGGCACGGCCAGCGCGCGTTCGAGCGCGGCGCGGCGCAGCTCCGCCTGTTGATGCTGCCGGATCTCGTCCTGCAGCCGCGTCACGAGCTCCAGCTGCGACGCGAGCGCGAACAGCAGGATCAGCACGAACGCGCCCAGCAGGCCCGCCATCAGGTCGCCGAAGACGGCCCAGACCGGCGTGGACGCGTCGACGGCGCCGTCCGCGTCGATGTCGTCCATCATCACGCCAGCGCCTCCGCCTGGCGCCCGGCCAGGCGCTGCAGTTCCTCGATAATCTGCTTCTGCGACAGGATGCTGAGGTCGATCACCTCGCGCGCCTGCGCCACGTAGTAGGCGAGCTGCTCGTCGCTGCGCGACATCTGCGCGCCGAGTGCGCCGTCGATGCGCTCCAGGTGCGCGCCCAGCTTGTCGTTGGACTCGCTGAACAGCTGCACGGCGAAGCCGAAGGCCTCGCCCAGGCTCGCCACTTCCGCGGCGCTGCCGGTGACCTGCGCGGCCACGTCGGCCAGCTTGCCGGCCTCGGCGCTCACCTGCTCGCCGAAGCGCGCGCCGACGCGCTCCAGCACGTCGGCCGACGTGCTCACCAGCGAATCGATCGCGCCGCGTTGCTCGCGGGCCGCCTGGTTCACGCCGTCCAGCAGCGTGCCCAGCGTCTCGAGGATGCGGGCGCGCTCGTCCAGCATCGTGTTGTCGCGCGCCATGCTGTCGGACAGCTTCTGGCGCAGTTCGGAGATGATCTCGGCGGCGGCGCGCGGCGCCTCGGACGCGGCCTGCACCAGGCGCCCGATCTCGGCGATCGTGCCGCGCGCCTGCGTCTCGGCCTGCACGGTGATGTCGCGCGCCGTGCGTTCCATCGTCTCGACGACGCGCTGCTGCTGTTCGAGCGACTGCGCGCCGGCCTGTTGCCATTGCTGCTGCAGCGACGCGGCCATGGCCTCGAGCGAGTGCGCCATCGCCTCGACGCACTGCTGGTCGCGCGCGGCCGACGCCGTCTGCAGTTCGGCGTGCGCCTGCGCCACGGTGCGCAGCAAGGCGGCGGAGTGTTGTTCGAACGTGGCCGCCGCAGTGGTCAGCGCGTGGCCGGTCTCGTGCGACATGCGGGCATTGGCGCTTTCGTGCTGCGCCACGGCGCCGGCCCAGGTCTGGGTGACGCGTTGCACGGCGTCGTCCAGGCGCGCGCCCACGCCGTCGACCTGCGTCGCCGCGGTGTCGGCCATGCGTTGCTGGGCGGCGGCGGTCGCGCGTGCCATGTCGGCGAAGGCGGCGGCCATCTCGCCCTGCCATCCGGCATGGCGCTGCGCCACGTCGTCCAGCAAGGCGGCGGAGCGTTGTTCGAAGGTCTGCGCGAAGCGCTCGTGCGAGGCGCCCAGCGTCGCCGTGAGCTCCTGGCCGGTGCGTTCGTGGCGGGCGAGCAGCGCCTGCCAGGCATCGGCCACGCTGGCCGTGCTCGCCTCGAAACGCGTGGACAGCTGATCGAGCTGGCCCTGCATCGTGCCGGCCAGCGCGGCGTGCAACGCGGACGTCTCGCGCGCGATGCCGGCCAGCGTGGCCTCGGCCACCGGCCGGATCGTCTCGCCGGCGATGCGCGCGCCTTCGGTCAGGCTCGCCTGCAACGTGTGAGCTACGGACGCCGCGAGTCCGGTGTAGGCCGTCTCGGCCTGGCCCTGGAAGCGCTCCTGGCTCGCCAGCAGGCGCGCGTTCGACGCCTCGGCCTGGCGCTCCAGCGTCGCCATCATGGCCTGGAGCCCGTCGACGAGCGCCGGCATCAGGTCGGCCTGGCGCTGCAGCAGGCCCAGCGACTCCTCGCGCTGGTGCGCCACCGAGAACACGCGCAGCGTCGTCGCGATGCAGGCGTCCAGGCGCTGCGCCACCAGCGCGCGCTCGCGCCGGCTCAGCGCGGACAGCAGCCCCAGCGCCGCGGAAGCGGCCACGCCGGCCACCGACGTGCCGAACGCCAGGCCCAGGCCCTTGACCGGCGCGATCAGCGAGTTGCGCACGGCGACGAGGTCGGTGGCGGTCTCCAGCGCGGCGCCGGTGCCGCGCAGGGTCAGGATCATGCCCAGGAACGTGCCCAGCATGCCCAGCAGCACCAGCAGGCCGGCCAGCGTCGGCGCCAGCGACGGGCCGGGCAGGCCGACGGGCTCGCCTTCGACGCGGCGGCGGACGGCGTTGCGCAGGCCGGCGGGCACGCGAGCCAGCCACGGGCGCAGGTCGGGCAGCGGTTCGACCAGTTCGTCGACGGCCAGCGCCAGCGCGGCCGAGGCCTGGCCGAACCGATGCAGCTCCAGCACGCCCATCAGGTAGAAGGCGCCGATGAGCACGGTGATGCCCAGCGCGAGCGGATTCGTGAGGACGTAGCCCGCGCCGACCCAGGCGATGACGGCCAGGCCCGCCAGGGCGGCGGCTTGGCGAAGAAATTGGTTCATGGGCGATCGATTGACGACTTGCGGCAGGCTTCGAGCAGGCCTTCGACGGGTTGCAGGCGGAGATCCAGTTCGGCGAGCAACAGATCCCGCATCTCCTGGCGGAATCGGGCCAGCCACGGCCCGGGTCGCGTGGGCGCAGCGGACGTCGAGTCGTCCTGCGTGCCGCGCAATCGATCGAACCGGGCCTCCAGCCGCCCGGCCACGGTGGCCAGCAGCGCGCGCTCCTGCGCGCCGACCACCTGCTCCATCACCGTGTCCAGTTCGGCCAGTTTGGCCAGCGCCGACGAGCGATCGGCCAGCGTCGAGCGCAGGCGCCGGCGCAACGGCACGATCTGCGTCTCCATCGCCAGTTGGCACTGCGCGTAGCGCTGGCGGTACGTCGCGAAGTCGGTCGGCATTTCAGCCGGCGCGACCGGACCCGCCAGCGGACGGACTAGCCGCCGCGGCTCGGGCCCACCGGCCGGCGCGTCGGCGATCGTCTTCGCCAGCGCGGCGCGCACGCGCGCGAACTCGCGTTCGTCCGCGCTCACGGCCGCGCGGCCACCGAAGGCCGGCAGGTCCGGACGCGTCGACGCGTCGCTCAACGCCGCCGACAGCGTGAACGCGTCCGTCCAGCCGAACCATTGGGCGAGCCGCTGCGCGAACGCGTCGGGCGATGCCGGGGCATGGACGTCGTTCAGCGCAGCCAACGCGCGAATGAACGCCGAGCCGGTGAGAGGGGGGCGGCGCGCCTCGCGCGCCAGGCTGCCAGTCAAGGTCGCAGGGGCAAAAAAGGGCGGAGTCTACTCTCGTTCGGGCAGCCGACCCCGGGCGAAATTGTGGTACGCCAAGCCCATTGTCGAGCTGGCTGCACCCTACTGCGGCGGGATCCCCTGCGCCGGCTTGAACACCTGCGTCGGATCGTAGGCAGCCTTCACCTGCACCAGCCGCGCGTAGTTGCTGCCGTAGTAGGCCGCCTGCCAGTCGGCGAGGCCGGGATCCAGGTAGTTCTGGTAGGCCTCGCCGGAACTCCAGGCGCTCATCGCCGTGCGCGCGCCGCTGACGATCGCCTGCGCCTGCGCCACCTGGGCCGGCGCCACGCCGACCGGCCCCGAGATGTAGTACTGGGCGCTGAACAGCGCATTGCGATGCACGAACGCCGTCGCGTCCGCTGCCACCCGGGCGATGGCGCCGCCCATCAGGTCCATGATGACGATGATCGCGCTCGCGGCCTGCTGCGCGTCGACCGCCCCCAGCAGCGCCTGGATGCCCGCGGACGGCAGCGGCGCGTTGAAGAAATCGGAACTGGCGACGAAGCTCGCACGGGCGACCCGGCCGTCGCTGGTCTCGCTCGCGAGGTGGCACTGCGAGACCGTCGCGCCGTTGCAGCTCGCGAGCATGGCGTCGTGGAACGATTGCGTCTGCATGCTTTGCGACGTCGGCGTCGCGCCGGCGGCCGCGAGGAACTGCGTCCAGATCGGCGTGAAGTCGGCCGCGCTGCCGATGCACATGCCCGAGACCTCGATGACCGGGGTCGACGTGGACGAGCCCGTCGTGGCCAGCACGAGTCCGGACCACACCGTGTCCGGCAGGGTCTGCGGCCACGCCTGCCAGGCGGCGAGCACCTTCGCGGCGTCGGCCCAGGCGAAGTCGGCGGAAAAGCTCGTCAGGTCGCTGGTGGCGAAGGTGTTGAACGTCATCGAGGTGACGATGCCGAAGTTGCCGCCGCCGCCGCCGCGCAGCGCCCAGAACAGGTCCGCGTGGGTGTTCGCGTCGCAGGTGACCACCGTGCCGTCGGCCAGCACCACCTGCGCGGAGACCAGGCTGTCGCACGTGAGGCCGTAGGCGCGATCCACCACGCCGATGCCGCCGCCCTGCGTGATGCCGGCGATGCCGATCGTGGGACACGAGCCGGACGGAATGCAGACGCCCTGGTTGGACAACTGGTCGTAGACGTCCACCAGCTTGGCGCCCGCGCCGATGGTCGCGGTGCCGTTGCCCACCGTGATGGCGCTCATCGGGCCGACGTCGATCACCATGCCCGTGGTCGCGGAGTTGCCGGTGTAGCCGTGACCGCCCGAGCGCGCCGTCACGGCCAGGTCGTTCTCGTGCGCGAAGGCGAGCGCCAGCGTGACGTCGGACGCCGAGGCGCAGCGCACGACCGCCTGCGGCAGCGTGGCGTCGTAGACCGCATTGAAGACGGGCGCCGCGAGGGCGAAACCCGAATCGGCGGGCAGCAGGACGCTGCCCTGCATCAGGCCGGCCAGCGAGGCCCAGGGCGGGACGGCCGGCGGCGGCGGCAGCGTCGCATTGCCGCCGCCCCCACCTCCACAACCCGTCAAGCCCAGCGCGGTGGCCGACCCCGCGGCGGCGATGAATTGCCTACGATCCACGGCGGGCTCCCGGCATGGCGACCGAGCGGGAGGTGCGGAGCCTGGTGCTTGCCAGGTCGGCGGCGGCGTGCGCTGCGAGGGAACGGATCATGTTTTCGACGATATCGCGGCGTGCGCGGCGAGTGTCACCAAAGGCGCGGCACGCTGCCCGACCCGCCGCACGAACGACGGCACATCCCGCCGGACTGCCCGGCCGCGGAGGGCTTATCGCCCGTCGACGAGCCGCGCGAAGCCGCCATCGCGAAACCGCTCGACGACGAACTCGACGAACACGCGCGTCTTGGCGGGCAGCATGCGGCGCGACGGGTAGTAGATCGACAACGGGCCCGCGTCGCTGTACCAGCCGGGAAGCAGCCGCACCAGCTCGCCGCTGGCGATGTGGGCGAACGCGAACGGCATCGGCACCAGCGCGACGCCCAGGCCCAGGCGGGCGGCCTGCGCGAGCGCCTCCGGATCGCTGAAGATCGCTCGCGGGCGGCACGGCACGGGCTGGTCGATGGTGCGGCGCGTCCGCAAGGTCCATGGCCGCACGCGGCCGCTGGGCGACGAGCGCCGCATGATGCCGTCGAGCGACGCGAAATCGTCGGGCTGCTGCGGCAGCGTGCGCCCGGCCAGGTAGGCGGGCGACGCGACCGCCACGATGTGCACCGGCGCCAGCTCGCGCGCGACGACGCCCGCCGCCAGCGCGAATCCGCCGCCCACCGCGGCGTCGAAGCCCTCGCCGACGAGGTCGATCCGGCGATTGTCGAAATGCCAGTCGGGCAGCACGGCCGGATGGCGCGCCAGGAACTCGCCCAGCAGCGGCACCAGGAAATTGCGGCCCAGGGCCTGGCCCATGCTGACCTTGAGCGTGCCGGCCGGCTCGTCGCTGCGCTCGTTCAGGCCGGCGATGGCGGCGTCCAGCGAGGACAGCGGATCGCGCACCTGCGCCAGGAAACGTTCGCCGCTCTCGGTCAGCGCCAGGCGCCGCGTGCTGCGGTGGAACAGGCGCACGCCGATGAGGGTCTCGAGGCGCGCCACGTTCTTGCTGACGGCCGCGGCCGTCAACCCCAGGCTGCGGGCCGCCGCGGAAAAGCTGCCGTGCTCCGCCGCGCGGACGAAGGAGGTCAGCAGCGACAGGTCGGCCATGGTTCATCTTAAACCTTTGGTTGAAGCTGATTGCCTGCCCTCGGTACTAGTCGAGGCGACCCTGCATGCCCACACTCGAAGACGACTGCCGCCGTCTCGCGGCCCGCCCACCCCCAAGAGGATCCGCCATGCGTCTGCCACTCCTTGCCCTGCTCGCCTGCGCCCTGATCGGCACGGCCAGTGCTCCGGCCCGTGCCGAGAGCTTCGACTTTCCCGCCGGTTTCACGGTGCGCGAGGTTTCCACCAACGGCACCACGATCCATGTCAGGTCGGGCGGCAGCGGGCCCGCCGTCGTGCTGCTGCACGGCTACGGCGAGACCGGCGACATGTGGATTCCGCTCGCCAGGGAACTGATGAAGGATCACCAGGTGATCGTGCCGGACCTGCGCGGACTGGGCCTGTCGGCCAAGCCGGCCGGCGGCTTCGACAAGAAGACGCAGGCCGCCGACGTGGCCGGCGTGATGGATGCGCTGGGCGCCGCCCGGGCCGACGTCGTGGCCCACGACATCGGCAACATGGTGGCCTTCCAGTTCGCCGCGCGCTATCCGCAACGCGTGCGGCGCCTGGTCCTGATCGACGCGCCCGTGCCCGGCGTCGGCCCCTGGGACGAGATCCTGAAGAATCCGCTGCTGTGGCACTTCCGCTTCGGCGGGCCCGACATGGAGCGCCTGGTGGCGGGACGCGAACGCATCTATCTCGATCGCTTCTGGAACGAGTTCTCGGCCACGCCGGATCGCTTCAGCGAAGCTGCCCGCGTGCACTACGCCGCGCTCTACGCGCTGCCGGGCGCGATGCATTCGGGCTTCGCACAGTTCGCCGCGTTCGACCAGGACGCGATCGACAACCGCGAGTTCCTGGCCCACGGCGGCCGCCTGAAGATGCCCGTGCTGGCGGTCGGCGGCGAGAAGTCCTTCGGGCCGATGATGGCCACCGTCATGCGCGCGGCGGCGGACGACGTGACGCCGGCCCAGGTGCCCGACTCCGGACACTGGATCATGGAAGAGAACCCGCGCGCCACGACCGGGCTGGTGCTGGAGTTCCTGTCCCGTTGAAGGACGCGAGTGTCTGCGCGATCGACCGGCGTCATCCCGAAGAGTCCATGACGCCGCGTCGGTGGCAATATGGGGCGACATGCCGCCCTCGAACCTGCCCGTCCTCTACTCGTTTCGCCGCTGCCCGTATGCGATCCGCGCGCGGCTCGCCATCAAGGCGGCGGGCGTCGCGGTGGCCGTGCGGGAAGTCGTGCTGCGCGACAAGCCGGCCGCGCTCGTGGCCGCATCGCCGAAGGCAGCCGTGCCGGTGCTGCAGTTGCCCGACGGCCGCGTGCTGGAGCAAAGCCTGGACATCATGCGCTGGGCGTTGGCGATGCACGACCCGCAAGGCTGGCTCCGCGCGGATGAACAGGAAGAGGTGCAGGCCTTGATCGCCCTCAACGACGGCCCGTTCAAGCAGGCGCTGGATCGCTACAAATATGCACCGCGCCACCCGGAGCATCCGGCGCACGTCCATCGCGACGAGGCCGTCGCGCTGCTGCTGGCGCCGTTGAACGCGCGGCTCGCCGGGCATCGCTTCCTGCTGCGCGACACGCCGTCGCTGGCCGACATGGCGATCGTGCCGTTCGTGCGCCAGTTCGCGGCCGTGGACGCGACCTGGTTCGATGGCGCGCCACTCGCGCCTCTGCGCGCCTGGATGGAGGGCCTGACCGCCGCGCCGCTGTTCGACGCCGCGATGACCCGGTTCGACGCCTGGCGGCCGGGCGATTCCGACGTCGTCTTCTGAACCTGCGCGGCCCGCTCGCCCAGCTGCGAGAATCGACGTTCCATGTCCGACATCGCACCCGGGTCGCTGCTGCACAGCGCCTTCTACCGCTTCGTTGCGCTGGCCGATCCGGCCGCCGCGGCCGATGCGCTGCGCGCGCTCGCCCGCGGCCTGCAAGGCAGCATCGTGGTGGCCGGCGAAGGCATCAACGGCACGGTCGCCGGCACGGCCGAGGCCGTCACCGCGTTCGAGTCGGCGCTGCAGCGCCCGGACGTGCTGCAAGGGACGCTGCGCGGCATGGCGTTCAAGCACAGCGCCTGCGTGACCGAACCCTTCGGCCGCCTGAAGGTGAGCGTCAAGCCGGAGATCGTCGCGCTCGGACTGCCCGGCCAGCCCGGCACGCTGCCCGAGCCGGACGAACACGACGCCAGCCACCTCGCGCCCGCGGCCTGGCGCGCGCTGCTGGCGCGCGACGACGTGGTGCTGCTCGACAACCGCAACCACTTCGAATACCGGCTGGGGCATTTCCGCGGCGCCATCGATCCTCAGGTGCACAACTTCCGCGACTTCGTCGACTATGTGCAGGCGCAGGCGCCCGCCTGGCGCGAAGCCGGCCGGCCGGTGGCCATGTACTGCACCGGCGGCATCCGCTGCGACAAGACGGCGCCCTGGCTGCGCAGCCTGGGGCTGGACGTCCGGCAGCTCGAAGGCGGCGTCCTGAACTACTTCCGGCAAATCGACGACGCCGACCGCGACTGGCAGGGCGAGTGCTTCGTCTTCGACAATCGCGTCGCGCTCGACACCCGCCTTCAGGAAACCGCCACCACGGCGCCAGAGGTGTTCGACGCGACGCACCCCGACGAAGCGTGGCGCCTGCAGCGCGCGCGCCGCCTCGATGCCGCAAGCGACTGAAGCGACTGACGTGTTCGTTCCAGCGCTGCGCAACGGCGTCGGCGCCAGCCGGGTGAGTGTCGGCGCGGACCGCTTTGCCACGGTGCTCGACTTCCTGGTCGCCCGGTTCCCCGCTGTCGGCGACTGGGCCGCGCGCCTCGCTCGAGGCGACGTGCTGGATGCCCGCGGCTGGCCGTTGAAGGCCGACGCCGCGTGCGTGCCGGGCATGCTGCTCTGGTACTGGCGCGATCCGCCGCCGGAGCCGCGCATTCCGTTCGAGCTCGAGCTGCTGCACCAGGACGAGCACCTGGTCGTCGTCGACAAGCCCCACTTCCTGCCGGTGATCCCCGGTGGCCGCCACCTGCTCGAGACCGCGCTGGTGCGGCTCAGGCAACAGCTCGGCATCGCCACGCTCGCGCCCATGCACCGGCTCGATCGCGACACCGCCGGCGTGCTCGTGTTCACCGTGCAGCCGGCCACGCGCCACGCCTACCAGTCGCTGCTGAGCGAGCGCCGGGTGCACAAGGTCTACGAAGCCGTCGCCCCGTGGCGTGCCGACCTGGCGTTGCCGAACCTGTGCCGCCATCGGCTGGAACAGCGGCCGGGCGCGGCCTTCATGCAGATGCAGGTCGTGCCGGGCGAGCCCAATGCGCAGACGTTCGTCGAGCTGCTGGCGCACATCGAACCAGCGGGGCTGGCGCACTATCGCCTGACGCCGCACACCGGACGCAAGCACCAGCTGCGCGCCCAGATGAGCGCACTGGGCCTGCCCATCGTCGGCGACCGCATCTATCCGCAGCTGCTGCCCCAGCCCGCGCCCGCAGCGGCGCCGGACTACGCGCAACCGCTGCAACTGCTGGCGCGCGAATTCGCATTCACCGATCCGATCAGCGGCCAGCGGCGCTGTTTCACGAGCCGGCGCAGATTGCAGGCTACAGCAGGTCTTCCTCGATGAACGGCGAGAACAGCCACACCTCGATCAGCGTCGAGATGCTGATCTCCGGCTCGGCTTCGTAGACCTTTTCGCCGTCGGGCTCGTCGTCCACCCACTGGACATCGCGCCCCGACGCACCGCCCAGGCGCATGCGGTAGGTGCCCACCGAGCGCAGCTCGTCGACCAGCGACGTGACGTCCGCGGCCAGCTCGGGCGAGTCGACGAACAGGCCCAGCTCGGTGTTGGCGCGCGCCGAGCGGAAGTCGAGGTTCATCGAGCCGACCACCGTGGTCTGGTGATCGATCACCATCATCTTGGCGTGCAGGCGACCCGTGGACGTGCCCAGCATCGAGCCGAACGAATCGTCGAAGGTGGTGTCCATGCGCAGGATGCGCGGGCTCACCTCGTAGATCTGCACGCCCATCTGCAGCATCCTGACGCGGTAGCGCGCGTAGGCGGCGCTGACGAAGGGCTCGTCGTTGGACGCCATCGTGTTGGTGACGAGCGTCACCGCCACGCCACCCTGGCGCACCTTGTACATGCGCTCCAGCGCCGCCTTGCCAGGCACGAAGTACGGCGACGCGAGCAGCACGTCGTCGTGCGCCGTGTCGATGGCGGCCGTCAGGTGCGAGATCACCGTGGTCGAATCGTTGCCCGACGCGCTCCCGCCGCTCACCTTCTTCTCCGGATCGTCGACCACCACCTCGATGCGGCCGCGCAGCATCTTGAGCGGCGGCTGCGCCATGTCGTGGCTCAGCGGGCCGTAGTCCAGGAAGTCGCGCGCGCCGGCCATGATGGGCGCGAACAGCATCTGCGCCGTCGCCGTGGCGCGCTCGAAGTCTTCGCGCCGCGCCTCGGCCTTGGGCGCATCGGGCTCCAGCGCGTCCAGCGTGTACACGTGGCGGCTGTTCCAGTAGCGGTCGAAGCTGGCGGCCAGCTCGGGCACGGCGTCGCCGGCCACCAGCAGGTCGAAGTCGATGAAGTTGCCGCGCGGGCTGCGGAAGAAGTACTCGTCGGCGATGTTGCGGCCGCCGGCGATCGCGAACACGCCGTCGGCGATGAACAGCTTGTTGTGCATGCGGTGGTTCAGCCGCGTCAGGTCGGCCAGCGACAGGCCCCAGCGCGTGATGGTGAGCGCGCGGCCGGCCGGAAACGGGTTGAACAGCCGCACCTGCACGTTCGGGTAGGCGGCGATGCCTTGCAGCAGGCGGTCGTTGCTGGCGGTGTAGAGGTCGTCGACGAGGATGCGCACGCGCACCCCGCGCAGCGCCGCGTCGCGCACCTCGCGCAGGAAGGCGCGCCCGGTGAGGTCGTCGGCGATCAGGTAGTACTGGATGTCCAGGCTCTGGCGCGCCGCGCGGATCAGCGTCAGGCGCGCGTCCATCGAGTACGAGCTGAAGGTGAGCGGACGGAACGCCGAGCCGCCGCCGGGCGCCAGGTCGGTGGGCAGCAGCGCCGCCAACGGGCTGTCCGGCGCCGCGGGCAGCGCCTGGCTGGGCGTCTTCTGCAGTTCGGCGAGCGAGGCGCAGCCTTGCAGCGCCAGCACCGCGCCCGCCACGGCGAGGATCTTCGCCCAGGCACGCGCCCAGGCCCTCATGCGCGGCTCCGCGCGCGAGCCGCAGGCCAGGGTGTCGAGACGAACATGCGAAGGCTCCAGGGGATGCGACGACCAGCGCCACGGGCCGATTCGGAAACACGGGACTCACGTTGCGCAGCGATGATAGGCGCCCGGCACCACGTCCGCGTTGTCCCGGTCATTGGCATTGCGATTGCCGGCCGCATCAGAATCGGGCCTTCCCACTTCTTCGAGACACCTCATGGATCTGCAGCTCAAAGGCAAGCGCGCCCTGGTCACCGGCGGCAGCAAGGGCATCGGCAAGGCCATCGCCCGCGCGTTGCTGCTCGAAGGCGCGGACGTCGCGCTGCTGGCGCGCCACGAGCAGACGCTGCTGGACGCCGTCTCCGAACTGGCCATGCAGACCGGCGGCGACGTGATCGCCGTGGTGGCCGACACGACCAGCGACGACCAGGTGCGCCACGCCGTCGCCACCGCCGCGAAGCAGCTGGGCGGGGCCATCGACATCCTGGTCAACGCCGCCGCCGAGCCCGCCGGCTACGCCGCGCCGCCCAAGCTCGAGGAGATCGCCGGCGAGTTCTTCCACCGCGAGCTCGATATCAAGGTGATGGGCTACATCCGCTGCGCCCGCGAGGTGGTGCCCGGCATGCGCGCCGCCGGCTGGGGCCGCATCGTCAACGTCAGCGGGCTGGCGGCGCGCCAGAGCGGCAGCGCGGTGGGCTCGATGCGCAACATCGCGGTGGCGGCGCTCACGAAGAACATGGCCGACGAGCTGGGGCCGGCCGGCATCCAGGTGACCGTGGTGCACCCGGGCCTGACGCGCACCGAGCGCACCGGGGCGCTGATCGCCGCCAAGGCCGCCGCCACCGGCCGCAGCGCGGGCGACGTCGAACGCGAGATGGCCGAAGGCAACAGCATCCGCCACCTGGTGGACGCGCGCGAGGTGGCCGACGTCGTCGCCTTCCTGTGCTCGCCGCGCTCGCGCGCGATCAACGGCGACGCGATCGCCGTGGGCGGCGGCGCGCCGCGCGCCATCCACTATTGAGTTGAGGGGCCCTCTTGAAACTGAAGAACGCCGACACGCTGTTCCTGCGCCTCTTCCTGCTGCTGCTGGTCGCGTTCTCGATCAGCTCGTTCCTGGCGTTCGAGGTGTTCCGGGCGACCGCGCCTCCGCCGCCCTGGATGAGGGAGCGGTCGCTGAACCAGTCGATGGACCCGGTGATCGCGCACATCGCGCACACGCCGTCCTCGGGCATACGCGCGTCGTCCGCCCCGGCGTCCGGCCCGCGCGGCAGGCATCCGCCGTGGCTGTCGCTGGGCCTGGACGCCTTCATCAAGATCATCGCCGTCGCCCTCGCCGCCTGGATCGCGGCGCGCGCGCTCTCGGGTCCGATGCGCCGGCTCAGCGATGCGGCCAGGCTGCTCGGGCAGTCGCTGTCGCCCACCGCGAGCGTCGGCATCGCCGTCGCGCCGCCGCAGCTCGACGAGGAACGCGGCACGCGCGAGGTGCGCGAGACGGCGCGCGTCTTCAACGACCTGTCACGACAGCTGAAGACGGACTTCGACACGCAGCGCCTGATGCTGGCCACCGTGTCGCACGACTTGCGCACGCCGCTGACGCGACTGCGCATGCGGCTGTCCGAACTGGAAGCCCATCCGGCGGCGCGCAGCGCGATCGACGACGTGCGCCAGATGGACGAGTTGATCGAGAGCCTGCTCGCGCTGTTCCGGCCGCCCGCGACGCCGGTCGGCGGCGGCGAGCGCCGCTTCGACGCGTTCGCGCTGGTGCAGGCGATCGTCGACGACCTGCCGCAGTCGGGCCCGCAAGTGACGCTCAGCGGCAAGTCGGCGCACACGCCATGCCAGCCGGCCGCGTTCCGCCGCATGGTGGAGAACCTGATCGAGAACGCGATCCGGCACGGCGGCGAGCATGGCACCGTCGACGTGGAAGTGACGACGGGCCCTGCCAACGTGTGCATCAGCGTCGCCGACCGCGGGCCGGGCCTCAGTGCGGAGCAACTGGCCAGCGTCGGTACGCCGTTCCTGCGCTGGGCCGGTGCGGAAAGCGACCGCACCGGCCGCGCGGGACTGGGGCTGGGGCTCTACATCACGCGCGCGCTGGCGGAACGCGAGGGCGGGCGCCTGGAGCTGGCCGCGCGGCCCGGCGGCGGGCTCTGCGCGACCTTGCATCTGCCGCTGTCGAGCTGACGACGCCGGTCAGGGCGCGCCGACGAGGCCGTCGACGGCGCCGGCTCACGTCTTCGACAGATCCGGCTTGCTCTTGGCGCTGCGCCCATCGTCGAGCACCGATTCATGCGTCGACGTCTCGCTGGCCGCGCCGTCCCCGCCCGCCGTCGGATCGAGCTCGACGCTGGATTGCGCCTGCTCCGGCTCGTTGGGCTGCAGTTCGCCGAGGCGGCCGCCCGAATTGAAGTTCGGGATCGAATTGGGGTCTTGCTTGATGTCCATGGAAAGCCTCCGGTGCAGCGGTCCGCGCGGGCGAAACGCCGCGCCTGCCCTGGAGCGGCAACTGGCGTTCCCTGTGCGCCTGCGCCGACGCTGGCGGTTCATCGCGCCAGGTTGCAGTTCGCTCCGAATTCGCCGCCGGTCGTCGCAAGGCGGTTGGGAGATGCGCAGCGAGCCCCGATAGTTCACACATCGGATCACGAAAAGACATCCGAACCCCACCACCAGACATCAGGAGCCCACCATGACCAAGACCGCCACCCAAGCCGCCGCCCTCGTCCTCTCCGCCCTCGTGACCCTGGGCATCGTCGCCGGCATGAACGGCCTCGCGACGACGCAGTACGCGGCGGCGGACAGTCTGGCCATGGCGCCCTACGGCGAGACGCACGTTGCCGTGCAGCACGTCGTCGTTGTCGGCCATCGCGCCAACGCCTGAGCCTTCGCGCGCTTCTCCGCTCCTTCCAGGCCTCGCTTCGTGCGAGGCTTTTTTGTTTCTGCGTTCTGCGTTTCGGTGCTCGTGCGGTCTCGTGCCGGCTTGGGCTGAGCAGGATCGGTGGCGGCCTGGCGGTTGGGACAAATGCCCGCGTCGTAGTTTTTAAAGAGGGTTTTGGCATCGACGGGCCATCGAGGCCGCGTCGATGCCCGCGGCCAGCGTTGACACCAGGCATCGGGCTTGACGCGAACGACCGGTCGGCCCGCAAGTGCTCCTTTTCGCGAGGAACAAGGGCGCGACGCCTTCGGCGATCGCGAACAAGAACACCGGAACCTCAACCAGGCAGCTCAGTTCTTCAACCGATACCCCGTCTTGAAGATCCACGCCACGATCGCCATCGAGATCGCCAGGAAGCCGACCGTCATCGCGATGCTCAACGCCACGCCCACGTCGGCCGTGCCGTAGAAGCTCCAGCGGAAGCCGGAGACGAGATAGACGACCGGATTGAACAGTGCCACCGTCTGCCAGAACGGCGGCAGCATCGAGATCGAATAGAAGCTGCCGCCCAGGAACGTCAGCGGCGTGACGATCAGCAGCGGGATCACCTGCAGCTTCTCGAAGCCGTCGGCCCAGATGCCGATGATGAAGCCCACCAGGCTGAACGTGACCGCCGTCAGCACCAGGAACAGCAGCATCACGAACGGGTGGTCGATGTGCAGCGGCACGAACAGCCCCGCGGTGGCCAGGATGATCAGGCCCAGCAGGATGGACTTCGACGCCGCCGCGCCCACGTAGGCGATGACGATCTCCACGTACGACACCGGCGCCGACAGCAGTTCATAGATCGTGCCGGTGAACTTGGGGAAGTAGATGCCGAACGACGCGTTGGAGATGCTTTGCGTCAGCAGCGACAGCATCACCAGCCCCGGCACGATGAACGCGCCGTAGCTGATGCCGCCCACCTGCGGGATGCGCGAGCCGATGGCCGCGCCGAACACGATGAAGTACAGCGACGTGGAGATGACCGGCGAGATGATGCTCTGCATCAGCGTGCGCCAGGTGCGCGCCATCTCGAAGCCGTAGATCGCACGCACCGCGTGCCAGTTCGCGCCGTTCACCGGGTGCCTCCTTCGACCAGGCTGACGAAGATGTCTTCCAGCGAGCTCTGCTTCGTGCGCAGGTCCTTGAACTGGATTCCGGCGTCGTTCACGTGCTTCATGAAGTCGACGATGCCGCGCGATTCGTTGCGCGTGTCGTAGGTGTAGGTCAATTCGTTGCCGTCCTGTGAAAGCGCCAGTTCGTAGTCGGACAGCGCGGCAGGCACGGCGGCGAGCGGCTCCTGCAGCAGCAGCGTCACCTGCTTCTTGCCCAGTTTCTGCATCAGTTCCGACTTGTCCTCGACCAGCAGCAGCCGGCCCTTGGTGATGACGCCGATGCGGTCGGCCATCTCCTCGGCTTCCTCGATGTAGTGCGTGGTCAGGATGATCGTGACGCCGGTGGCGCGCAGCTCGCGCACCAGTTGCCACATGTCGCGCCGCAGCTCCACGTCGACGCCCGCGGTGGGCTCGTCGAGGAACAGGATCTGCGGCTCGTGCGACAGCGCCTTGGCGATCATCACACGGCGCTTCATGCCGCCCGACAGCATGCGGATGCGCGCATCCTTCTTGTCCCACAGCGACAGCGCCTTCAGCGTCTTCTCGATGTGGGCCGGGTTCGGCGCCTTGCCGAACAGGCCGCGGCTGAACGACACGGTGTCCCACACCGTCTCGAAGGCATCGGTGGTGAGCTCCTGCGGCACCAGGCCGATCAGCGAGCGCGACCGGCGGTAGTCGGCGACGATGTCGTGGCCGTCCACCAGCACGTGGCCGGCGCTGGCGTTGACGATGCCGCAGATGATGCTGATCAGCGTCGTCTTGCCGGCGCCGTTGGGCCCCAGCAGCGCGAGGATCTCGCCGCGGCGGATCTCGAGGTCGATGGCCTGGAGGGCATGGAATCCCGACGCGTAGGTCTTGGAGACATTCTTGACGGAGAGGATGGAAGGCATGGCGCGCAGTATCCCGCGCCCGCGCTCATCGTGCTTGCGCGCCCGAAGCAGACCATTCGAGCTCGCGCCGCTGCGCCGCGCTGGCGATGCCCAGATCGATCAGTTCCATCACGCCCAGCGCCTCCTCTGGCGGCACCGGGTTCGGCGCCTCGTTGCGGAGCGCCGCCGCGACGGCCGCGAAATAGGCCATGTGCGCGCCGGCCTGCATGGCGACCGGCGTATCGATGACGGCGCCGTCGTGCGCGCGCGTGACGAGCGTCGCGCGCCCGGGGTCGATTCCCCAGTCGGGCTGCGCCGGCCAGGTGGGGCGCGCGCCGGCCTTCAGCGCGTCCTCCTGCGCGTCCAGCCCCTCCTTGACGAAGCTGCCCAGCGTGCCGTGCACCGCGAAGCGCGGCGCGCTGGCGGCCACCAGCATGCCGGCGTGCAGGTGCACGTGCAGGCGGTCGTAGCGCAGGCTGGCGTGGAACCAGTCGTCGGCCAGCGCGCCGTCGCGCGTCAGGTCGCGCTCGAGCGCGATCGCGCGCGGGCGCCCGAACAGCTGCAGGGCCTGGTCGACCAGGTGCGGGCCGAGGTCGAACCACAGGCCGGCGCCCGGGCCCGCGCTTTCGCGCCAGCGCTGGCGCACCTCGGG
>FTKD01001361.1_pt4 | contig 20544 bp, 19 predicted proteins | sample 1658191 | NCBI WGS metagenome assembly FTKD01 (sample SAMEA3914808, study PRJEB12502) | metagenome | biome: forest; material: soil | place: Canada | collected 2011-08-03 | depth 0.3 m
ACTGGGCGCGGCGCGGCGAGCGCGAGGCGAGATAGAGTTGGACGGACATACGCCTGATTGTCCGCGATTCGCCGGTCCTCTGAAACCCGCAGCGGACGGCGCGTCCGCCGGAGCTCAGGGAGTTGGCGCCGGCTGGGGCCGGGGCGCGGCTGGTGGCTGGGAGGCCTGTGGCGTCGGCTGCGGCGTCGGCACCGGTGTTGGTGTTGGCGTGGCCGCGCCGCGCATCTCCTGGTAGCGCTGGATGTCGTGTTCGAACTGGGCGGCGGTGGCCTCGCGATCCTGCTTCAGCTGGGCCAGCGCGCGAATATTGTCGGCCTGCGAACTTTCGAAACTCTTGATCTGGCCGAGCAGCTCGGGATTGGCATCCTTGCCGGCGGCGCTGTCGGCAGTGGCGCGATCCTGCAGGTCCTTCAGGGTGGCGGCGCCGTTGCGCACCGACTTTTCGGCGAGGTCGATGCGCGTGTCGAAGGTCTCGAGGCGGTTGTCCCGCACCGCCTTGAGATCGCCGACATTGCGATAGGTTTGCAGCATGAAGCTGTCGTTCTGCTGCTGCCGCTGGGCCTGTTGCGCTTCGAGTTGCTTGCGCTCGTCTTCGGCGCGTTGCTCCGGGGTTTCCTCGGCCTTGAGAGTCTGCACCAGCATGCCGCGACCGTTGTAAATGTCCCGCTGCTTGCGCGCGTATTGGGGCGGCACGTGATCGCCGCAGGCGCGCTGGCCGTGATCGTCGGTCCAGCAGACGATCCCGGTCCGGCCGGAATCCTCAGCCCAAACGGACGGGGTGGCCGCAGCCCCCCCGAGCATCACGACCACCCCGATCAACGCCCTTGTATGCGTCCTCAAGCGACGCCAGCCTCCCCCCAAAAATCATGGTCATGCAGGGACGCCATAGCGCACCTGATAGGCCTGGATTGCAGCGATTGTGGCGCTGTCGCCACCGCTGCTCTGCAGGTATTGGAGCAAGTCCTGTACCGTGACCAGGGAGATGACAGAAATATTAACGTTTTCAGACAATTCCGCCACGGCACCGCGTCCGTTCGGGCCGATCTCCTGACGATCTAGGGCAGTTATTGCCGCAATCGGCAGTGCGCCGGCCCGGGTCAGCAGGCCATGCGACTCGCGCAGGGCGGTGCCGGCGGTAAGTACATCGTCGACGATCAGGACGCGTTTGCCGGCGACATCCGCCCCCACCAGCACCCCGCCCTCGCCGTGGTCCTTGGCTTCCTTGCGGTTGTAGGCGAATGGCAGGTCGCGGCCGCGCTCGGCCAGGGCGCAGGCCACCGCCGCCGCCAGCGGGATGCCCTTGTAGGCCGGGCCGAACAGCAGCTCGAACTGCAAGCCCGATTCGTCGATGGCCTCGGCATAGGCATGCGCCAGCTCGCGCAGCGCGCCGCCGCTGGCGATGCGGCCGAGGTTGAAGAAGTAGGGGCTGATGCGGCCGGACTTGAGGGTGAAGGAGCCGAAGCGCAGCACTTCGCAGCGCAGGGCGAGCCTGAAGAACGTGGTCTTGTAGTTTTGCATGGAGGTAGGCGTCGGGTAATGTCTTATTGTGCAAGACTAATCGGCAATTCAGACAGCTTTTTTCCAGGGGTTCGCGTGCGCATCATCTCACTCAATGCCAACGGCATCCGTTCCGCGGCAAAAAAGGGCCTGTTCGACTGGCTGCCGCAGCAGAAGGCCGACTACCTGTGCCTGCAGGAGATCAAGGCGCAGCTCAGCGACCTCGAGGGCGACGCCACCTTTGCGCCCAAGGGCTGGCATGCGCATTTCAACCATGCGCAGAAGAAGGGCTATGCCGGCGTCGGGGTGTTCTCGCGCAAGCAGCCGGACCAGGTGCTGGACAAGCTCGGCGAGAAGGAATTCGACGACGAGGGCCGCTACCTGGAACTGCGCCACGGCAATCTTTCGGTGATCTCGCTATACCTGCCGTCCGGCTCGGCCGGGCCGGAGCGGCAGGCATCCAAGGACCGCTTCCTCGAATTCTTCCTGCCCAGGTTGCGCGAATGGAAGGCCAATGGCCGCGATTACGTCATTTGCGGCGACTGGAATATCGCGCACCGCAACATCGACCTGAAAAACTGGCGCAGCAACCAGAAGAATTCCGGTTTCCTGCCGCACGAGCGGGCCTGGCTCGACACCCTGTTCAACGAAGTCGGCTGGATCGACGGCTACCGCGCGCTGCACCCCGAACTGGAAGGCGAGGCCTACACCTGGTGGAGCAACCGCGGCAACGCCTACGCCAACAACGTCGGTTGGCGCATCGACTACCACATCGTCACACCCGGCCTGCGCAGCAAGATCAAGGCGGCCGCCGTATACAAGGAACAGAAGTTTTCCGACCATGCGCCGCTGACGCTGGACTACAAGCTTTGAAGCAGGGGTTCCAGAGTTGGCGGAACTCCCTCTCCGCCTACGCCCATCCGCGCGTGCTGGCGATGCTGTTTCTCGGCTTTTCCGCCGGCCTGCCGTTTCCGCTGGTGCTCACCACCCTGTCGGCGCGACTGCGCCAGGCCGGCATTGACCGCACCACCATCGGCTATTTCAGCCTGGTGGGGCTGGCCTATTCGTTCAAGTATTTCTGGGCGCCGATCGTCGATCGCCTGCCGCTGCCGTTGTTGCACCGCATCGGCCGCCGCCGCAGCTGGATGCTGCTGGCGCAATGCGGCATCGCCGCGGGCGTGATCAGCATGGCACTTCATGATCCATCCGTTAGCGCGATCCAGTTCGCCTGGCTGGCGGTATTCACCGCCTTTTCTTCCGCCACCCAGGACATCGCACTGGACGCCTACCGCATCGAAGCTGTGGGCATGGAACGGCAAGGCGCGATGGCCGCGGCCTATCAAAGCGGCTACCAGCTGGCGCTCATCTGCGCCGGCGCCGGCGCGCTGCTTGCCGCCGCCAGTTACGGCTGGCACACGGCTTACCTGGTGATGGCCGCCTGTGTGGGAGTGGGCCTGGTCACCACGCTGGTCATCGCCGAGCCGGAAGCCCACATCAACCGCGCCACGCTGGCGCAGGAAGCACGGGTGGTGGCGTTCCTCGAGCGTTCGGCGCACTGGCCGAAAGGACTGCGCAACGTGGTCGCCTGGCTGATCGGCGCGGTGATCTGCCCTTTCGTCGACTTCTTCTCGCGCAACGGCTTGCGCGCCGGGCTGCCGATCCTGGCCCTGATCGTCACCTTCCGCCTCAACTACACCACCATGGGGGTGGCGGCCAACAGCTTCTACATCGACATGGGCTTCACCCTGAGCCAGATCGCGCTGGTATCGAAGGTCTATGGTGTGATCATGACCCTGGCCGGGGCACTCATCGCCGGCCTCCTGGTGAAGCGCTATGGCATCCCGCGCACGCTGCTGATCGGCTGGACGCTGCTGACCGTCGCCAACCTGTTCTATGCGTATGTCGCGACGCTGCACCTGCCTGGACTGGACTGGCTGGCTACGGCGGTGAGTTTCGACAATCTCGGCAACGGTATCGCCGGTACCGCCTTCATCGCCTACATGTCCTCGCTCACCAACACCGCCTACACCGCCACGCAGTACGCCCTGTTCGGCACGCTGTGGAGCCTGCCGGCCAAGAGCATCGCCAGCCAGTGGGGCCGTATCGTCGATGCCTTCGGCTATCCGCCGTTCTTCGTCTACACCGCGCTGATCGGCCTGCCCTCGCTGCTGCTGATCGTCTGGCTCATGCGGCAAGCCGCTGCGCCTGCTCCAGCCCGCGCATGACCTCGTAAAAGCGCCGCCCCGCCGCCGTGTCGCGCGGCACCCGCGCGGATTTTCCGTACACCGGCATTTCCAGCCGCACCACATGCCGCTCGGTGGGGCTGCGCCTGGCGCCGAGATCGCGCAGGTGGTGCAGGAAGCGCGGATTGTCCTCGCTCACGTCATAAAAAAAGCGCCGCACCCGGTTGCTCGCGGCGCAGCGGTGCAGGCAGGCGTGCAACAGGATGCCGACGCCGCGGCTCTGCCAGGGATCGAGCACGGTGATCGCCACCTCGGCCGCATCCGATTTTGGCTCGGCGCGCACATAGCGCGAGATGCCCATGAACACGCCGTCCGGCGCCTTGGCGTCGAGCGCGCCCCAGCCGACGTGGTTTTTCGGGTCGAGCTGTTCGAGGAAATCGAGCTGCGGCTCGCTGGCCTGGTCGAAAAAGCGCAGGCGCCGCGATTCCTCCGACAGCAGGATGTAACCGGTACGCAGGCGCTCGGCGTCGTCGGCGCGCAAGCGGCGCAGCAGTGCGCGGCTGCCGTCCGCCAGGCCGACCTCGCAGGCGGCGGGCGGTGCGGCCGGTCGGAAGAGCCCGAACATGAATTGAGTCTAGCACCGGCGGGCTGGCACACTGCGCCCGGATCTTAAGAGCCTATAACATCATGTCGGGAGAGCCGGGGCCTTGAATTTCGCCGCACTCAGCCCGGAGCTGTGGGCCTCGCTGTGGCTGACGGTGCGCCTGGCGGGCACCTCGACCCTGATCCTGCTGCTCCTAGGCCTGCCGCTGGCCGGCTGGCTCAACCGCTCGCGCTCGCCTGCGGCGCCGCTGGTGGAGGCGCTGGTGACCCTGCCGATCGTGCTGCCGCCGACGGTGATCGGCTTCTACGTGCTGCTGCTGCTCGGCAGCCACAGCCCGATCGGGCGCGGCTGGATGGCGCTGTTCGGCAACTCGCTGGCCTTCAGCTTTTCCGGCCTGGTGGTCGGCTCGGTGATCTACAGCCTGCCCTATGCGGTGCAGCCGATGCAGTCGGCGCTGCGCGACGTCGACAGCGGCCTGATCGAGGGGGCCTTCTCGCTCGGCGCGCGGACCCGCCAGGTGTTCTGGATGATCATGGTGCCGGTGGCGCGCAACGGCATCATCACCGGCGGCGCGCTGTCCTTCGCCCACACCATGGGTGAGTTCGGCGTGGTACTGATGCTCGGCGGCAATATCCCCGGCGTGACCCGGGTCGCCTCGATTGCGCTCTATGATGAGACGCAGAAACTCAACTACAGTGTGGCGCACACTTACGCGCTGCTGCTGCTGTGCTCGTCCCTGCTCATGTTGCTGTTCATCGCCTGGCTGCGCCAGCGCACCCCGGCGCCGCCACGGCCGCAACCACGCTGACTCATTGATCCCTCAGTATTGTCCCGACAATGCCCGTTTTCGGAGAAGTAACATGGCCCTGAAAATCCATCACCTCAACTGCGGCAGCATGTGTCCCCTCGGCAAGCGCCTGATCAACGGTCACGGCGGCCTGCTCGAAGCCGCCGAGATGTGCTGCCACTGCCTGCTGATCGAAGGCGGCGACGGCCTGGTGCTGGTGGAGACCGGCCTCGGCACCGGCGATGTGCGCAATCCCGTCCAACTCGGCCGCGCCTTCACCGCAGTCGTGCGGCCGCGCCTGCTGCTGGAGGAAACCGCCCTGCACCAGGTGCAGGCGCTGGGCTTCAAGCCCGCCGATGTACGCCACATCGTGGTCACTCATCTCGATCTCGACCATGCCGGCGGCTTGTCCGATTTCCCCGAGGCGCAGGTGCACATCTTCAAGCCCGAGCACCATGCCGCGATGGAACGCCCAACCCTCGGCGAGAAGGGACGCTATCGTCCGGCCCACTTTGCCCACCGGCCGAAGTGGGTGATGCACGAAATCCAGGGAGAGAAGTGGAACGGCTTCGACAGCATCCGCACCCTGCCCGGCAGCCGCGACGAAATCCTGCTGGTGCCGCTGATCGGCCACACCCGCGGCCACTGCGGCGTAGCGGTGAACACGGGCAGCAACTGGCTGCTGCATTGCGGCGATGCCTATTTCTATCGCGACGAGGTCAATCCGGAGCATCCGTACTGCACGCCGGGGCTGCGGTTGTTCCAGAACCTGATGCAGATCGACGGCAAGCAGCGCAAGGCCAACCAGGCGCGCCTGCTGGAACTGGCGCGCAACAAGGGCAAGGAAGTGGAGTTGATTTGCGCGCACGATCCGGTGGAGCTGGCGCGGTACGCGGCTTAGTCCGCTCCGCCTTGCTCCCATACCATCCCTGAAACTGTTGCACAGGCGCTTGCGGGAACGGGAATGATATCAGTGAGGGCGGCCCGATCCTTCACTACGCCCAGGATGACAGCACGGCCCTCAAGAACCGGCTGAAGTCATCGCCGCCACATGCCGCGCCGCGCGCCGCCCCGAAAACACGCAGTCGGAATAAGACAAACCGCTGACGTAGATATTGGAGCAAACACCCACCGCATTGCGCCCCGCCGCATAAAGCCCGGGAATCGCCCTGCCCGCCGCATCCAGCACCAGCCCGCTGGCCTCATCCACCTTCAAGCCGCCGATCGACATGGTCGCCATCGGCAGCAGGCGACTGTCGACCGAAGCGTCAATGGCATAGAACGGCGCTTCCGCAATCTGCGCCATCTCGTCGAGACGCTTCTCCAGCGGATCAGGCTGCTCGCCGCGCGCACAGCGGTTGTAGCTGTCAACGGTACGGTGCAAGGCATCGCCGTCGAAGCCGATTTTGTCGGCCAAGGCCTCCAGGCTCGACGCCTTGTGGCAGTTGAACAATAAATTCAGCATCGCCACGTCGCGCTGGAACGGCACGATCTTCGGATCGCGCGCCTGCTGGAATGCCTGCTTGCGCAGGCGCGCGTCGAGCACGATCCAGGCCTTGCCGTTCTGCTTCTCGACGATGGCATCGCCGAGCGAGGCGCCGTACAGGGTCTCGTTGACGAAACGCTCGCCGCGCTGGTTGAGCAGCATGCCCTGGGCCCAGGCCTTGGGCGGGTTGATGAAGCGCCAGGCGCTGATGCGGTTCATCAGGTCGAGCTTGCCGCCGGCCGAGGCGCCCAGCACCAGGCCGCTGCCGTTGTCGCCGAGCGTGCCGTTGGGCAGGCCGGTGGAATACGGCGCGGCGTAGTGCTTGACCATCGCCGGGTTCATGATGAAACCGCCAGCCGACAGCACCACGCCGCGGCGCGCGCGGAACCAGCGCGGCTGGCGGTGCGCGGCCTCGATCGCCTGGGCGCGGCGCAGGTACCAGTTGCCGATGGCGTAGGTCAGCCAGGCCAGCGGAAAGCTCGGCGGCAGCGCCGCGATCCACTTCGCCGCCTTGGCGATGTTGCGGCCGAAACTCGCCGCCTCGGCCGTGCCGGCGGGAATCTGCAGCGCCTTCACGCCGACCACCTGCCCCTGCGCGTCGAGCGCGAGCTGTCGCACCTCGGCGTACTTGTGGAACTTCAGGCCCAGCTTGAGCGCGGCGTTGCGCAGCGGATCGTAGATGCCGAAGCCGAGGCCCCAGGCCTTCTTGCCGTTGCGGGCGAAGACGCGATGACCGCGCGCCGCCGGCCTGGCCTGCCGCGCATAAGGCGCGGCGAGCGAGCTGTCCGGGTGGTAGAGGAAATAATCCAGCGGCGGATAGGAGGTCTTCTCCTTCCACACCTTGCTGTTAAGCTTGACGCCGTGGCCGATCATCCAGTCCACGGTTTCGACACTCTCCTCGCAGAAGCGCCGCAGGGTTTGATCCGACACCACGCCGCCGACCTCAATGTGCAGGTACTTGTACATCTCCTCCACCGAGTCCTGCTCGCCCGCTTCGCGCTGGATCGCGGTGCCGCCGCCGGCATAGTAGATGCCGCCATTGGCGGCGCTGGAGCCGCCGCCGTCGTAGCGGTCCAGCGCGATCACCTGGAGGCCGCGCTCCACCCCTTCCAGCGCGGCGGCCACGCCGGCGCCGCCGAGGCCCACCACCACCAGGTCGGCGCTCTCGTCCCAGGGGTGCCGGTCTACATCGGCCAGGCGCAGCGGCGGCTCGATCTGCAGGCCCCATTGGGCGCCCCATGGGGACTCTGCTCGGGCTTCGGTGTTCACGCGCGTCTACGCCTCATTACGGTAATGCGGGCGCAAAAGATGGCACCGGGCCTGCAAGCTGGCGTCGTCCGATGGGACGACGCCAGCTTACCGGGCACCCGGCCGGCCCGTCGCCGCCGGTTTGCCTGTAGAGTTAGATACATCGGGAAAGGGCATCGGGATGCAGACCTTCATCGCTGAACTACGGCGGCGCAATGTCCTGCGCGCGGCCGCTTTCTATGCCGCCGCCGGCTGGCTGCTGGTGCAGGTGGCCACGCAGGTGTTCCCGTTCTTCCATATTCCCGAGTGGGTGGTGCGCGCTATCGTCGTCGCCGCCGTGATCGGCTTTCCGTTCGCCATGCTGTTCGCCTGGTTCTACGAGTGGACGGCGCAGGGCATCAAGCTGGAAAGCGAGGTGGTGCGCAGCGAGTCCCTCACCGCCCGGACCGGCCGCGCCCTGGACCGCTGGATCATCGCCGTGCTGGCCCTGGCCGTGGTGGCGCTGCTGGCCAATGCCTTCGTGCCGCACCGGGACAGCACCGCGGCGGCGTCCGCGGCGCCGGACAAATCCATCGCCGTGCTGCCCTTCACCGACCTCAGCCCACAGCATGACCAGGAATACTTCTCCGACGGCATGGCCGAGGAGCTGCTCAACGCGCTGGCCAAGGTGCAGGATCTGAAGGTGGCCGGGCGCACCTCGTCCTTCTCCTTCAAGGGCAGGAACGAGGATCTGCGCACCGTCGGCCAGGCGCTGGCGGTGGCCAACGTGCTGGAAGGCTCGGTGCGCAAGCAGGGCAACAAGGTGCGCATCACCGCCCAGCTGATCCACGCCGCCGACGGCTACCACCTCTGGTCCGAGACCTACGACGGCGATCTCAGCGACATCTTCGAACTGCAGGAACGCATCGCGCGCGCCATCACCCAGCAGTTGCAGGTGGTGCTGGAGGGCGGGCAGCAGCAGCGCCTGGTCAAGGTGGCCACCGACAATCCCGAGGCCTATGCCCTGTACCTGCGGGCGACGGCCATCTTCAATCACCGCGACGGCCCGCATTTTCCCGATGCGATCTCGGAACTGGAGGAGGCGGTGCGGCTCGATCCGCACTTCGCCCGTGCCCATGCGCGGTTGGCGGCGCTGTACTCGATCGCGGTGAACTACACGCCGATGCCGCTGGACGAGGCCTCGGCGGCCACCGAGCGCGAGGCGCGGGCGGCGACCGCGCTGGACCCCGCGCTGGCCGAGCCATATGCCGCGCTGGGCGAGATCTACGACACGCACCGCCGGCCGCTGGATGCGCGCAAGGCCCTGTTCACCGCCGTCTCGCTCGATCCCGCCGACCCCAACGCCAATGTCTGGCTGGGCTCGGTGCTGTACGCGGAAGGCTATCGCGACGAGGGCAACACCTGGTTCGACAAGGCGCTGGCGCTGGACCCGCTGCTGCCGATCGGGCTGTTCTACCGCGGCATGACGCACCAGTGGGCCGGCGAGCGCGATGAAGCCCGGCGCATGAGCCAGCAGGCGCTCGAGGCCGGGCTGCCCATTGCCGAACGCACACTCGGCTTCCTCGCCCACGAGGAAGGGCGCGATGCGGAAGCCGTCACGCACGTGGCGCGGGGCGAGCGCGCGTTCCTCATCGGCCTGCCGGACGGGGCCTCCCAGGTGCTGGCGGAGGGCGTCTTCGGCGACGCTGCCGCACGCAGCCGGGCGCTGGGCCTGCTCGACGCCTACCTGGCGCAACAGCATGATGGCCCGATCTCGGGCGGCGTCAATTGGGCCCTGCTGGTGATGCAGGAGCCGGCGCGGGCGCTGGCGGTCGGTCAGCAGTATCTGACCAACAACGACGGTCCCTTCTTCTTCACCCTGTGGTCGCCCTACGGCAATGCCGCGCGCCGACTGCCGCAATTCTCCGAATTCGCCCGCAAGGTCGGCTGGGCCGACGTATGGGATCAGTACGGCCCGCCGCCGGGCTGCCGCCGCAATGCGCCGCGTGACTATTCCTGCGACTGAGGCGCAGCAGCCACGCCGGCACCGCGCGGGCAAAAGCTGCCGCTGGCAGTGTCGCTTGCATTTTTTCCATACCAGTTTTAATATTTCATTAATGGATTATTTCTTGATGGGATATCACTGACTGTATGAACCTGCGCCGCGCCACCATTGCCGCACTGAGCTTCGCGCTGGCTGCCTGCGCCAATTTGGGCGCTATCGGCCCCCATGCGCAGCGCCTGGATACGGCGGCGCTGGACGGTGGCTCCGCGCTGCGCGCGGCGGCCGACGCCGCCTGGCCGGACCAGTCCTGGTGGGAGGCTTACGGCGACCCGCAGCTGAACACCCTGGTGGCGCAGGCGCTGGCCGGCAACCCCAGCCTGCGCAGCGCTCAGGCCCGCGTCGGGCAGGCCACCGGACTGGCCGCGATCGCCCGCGCCGGCACCCTGCCGCGCGTCGACGGCGCAGTGGAACTGGACCGCACCTACCAGACCCACGGCGCCTTCCCCGTCGACATTCCCCAGGCCTATACCTACTGGGAGAACACCGCGCTGCTGAAGATCTCCTACGACCTCGACCTGTGGGGCAAGGACCGCGCCGCGATGGAAGGCGCGCTCGACAGCCTGCACGCCGCCGAGGTGGAGGCGCGCGCCGCGCAGCTCGCTCTGGCCAGCGCCGTGACGCAGGCCTATGTGCAACTCGCCGCGCAATACATGCTGCGCGACGTGGCGGACGCAAACCTGCAGCGTCAGCAGAAGGTGCTGGACATCGCCAAACGCCGCTACAAGGCCGGCATCGGCACGCAGCTGGAGATCAGCCAGGCGACGACGGTGCTGCCGGAATCGCAGACGCAGATCGAGCGCATCGACGAATCCATCGCCCTGCTGCGCAACCAGCTGGCGGCACTACAGGGCAAGGGCCCCGGCGACGGCGAGCGCATCGCCCGCCCGGTGCTGAAGCTGGAAAAGGGCGCCGGGCTGCCGGCAAACCTGCCGGCCGGCCTGCTCGGCCACCGCCCCGACATCGTGGCGCAGCGCTGGCGCGTGGAGTCGGCCGGCAAGGAAATCGCGGTGGCGAAAGCGCGCTTCTATCCGGACGTGAACCTGGTCGCCGCGGGCGGCGTGGCCAGCTTCGGCTTCACCCGCATGTTCACCGGCGAAAACGCCACCGGCGAATTCGGCCCGGCGATCAGCCTGCCGATCTTCGAAGGCGGCAAGCTGCGCGGCAACCTGCGCGCGCAGAGCGCCGCCTATGACGTGGCGGTGGAAGCCTACAACAGCGCGGTGATCAACGCCGTGCATGAAGTGGCGGACCAGGTGACCAGCCTGCGCTCGCTGGACCGGCAGCTGGAGCGCACCGATGCCGCCCTGGCCTCGGCCAGGACCGCCGACAGCCAGGCCGAGCAGGGTTTCCGCGCCGGCCTCACCGATTACCTGAGCGTGCTCAGCACCCAGGCCGAGCTGCTGGTGCAGCAGCGCAACCGCGCGCAGATCGTGGCGCGCCAGCTGGAAACCTATGCGGCCCTGATGAAGGCTCTCGGCGGCGGCTTCGAGGAAACGCAGCAGGCACAGGCGGGGACAGCGAAAGACAGGCAGGTGCAGCCATGATCAGCGACGACCACAGCACACGGCCGGATGCGCACGCCGACAGCTTCAGCGAGGTCGAGCACCGCATCGAAGTCACCAAGCGGCGCCTGCCCGGCTACCCGCTCGATCATGCCCGGCTGGCGCGCCTGATCACGCACATCCAGAAACTTCAGACCGAGCTGTGCAACGCGGTGCTGAAGCCGTTCGAGCTGAACTACGTCACCTACACCGCGCTGATGATGATGTACGGCTCGGACGACCAGACCTCGACCCCGTCGGAGCTGAGCAACGCCACCGGCGAGAAACCGACCAACGTCACCCGCATTTGCGACGAGTTGCTGCACAAAGGCCTGATCGAACGCTATCCCTCGACCTCCGACCGGCGGCGGGTGGTGCTGCGGCTGACCGCCGAAGGCGAGCGCGTGGTGGAGCAGTTCCAGCCGAAAGTATGGCAGGCGCTGGACCGGCTCTACGGCGGCCTGAGCAAGACCGAGTTGCAGCAGGTCACCGCATTGCTGCGCCGGCCGCTCACCGAACTGGACCAATAGGTCATGTCCGCCACACCGGTCCCGGCGGCAACTGTCGCTACCCCGACCTGGCGCGAGGCATGGCGCGACTGGCTCGGCAGCGAAGGCCCGGCCTGGATCTTCGTCGCCAAGACCATCTTCGCCGCGCTGCTGGCCTTGTGGATCGCCTTCCGCCTGGGCTTCGATTCGCCGCGCAGCTCGATGCTGACGGTGTTCATCGTGGCCCAGCCGCAGACCGGCCTGGTGCTGGCCAAGAGTTTCTACCGCGTCCTCGGCACCATGGCCGGCTGCCTCGCCACATTTGTGCTGGTGAGCCTGTTCGCGCAGCAGCGCGAGCTGTTCCTGGTCGCCATGGCGGTGTGGGTCGGCCTGTGCACCGCCGGCGCGGCGCTGTACCGCAACTTCCGCGCCTATGCCTTCGTCCTCGCCGGCTACACCGCCTGCCTCATCGGCTTTCCCTCGGCGCTGCATCCGGAAGCGGTGTTCAGCATCGCCGTGTTCCGCGTGTCGGAGGTGATGCTCGGCATCCTCTGCGCCGGCCTGGTCGCCGACCTGGTGCTGCCGCAGGCGCTCGGCGCCCGGCTGGTGACGATGGTGCGCGGCAGCTACCGGGAGTTTCTGGGCTTCGTCACCGGCGCCCTGCGCGGCCGCCTCGATCACGCCAGCATGGAACGTTCGCACGATCACTTCGTCGCCAACGTCATCGCCTTCGAAGCGCAGCGCGACGCCGCCTACTTCGAAAGCCCGGACGCGCGCGTGCGCAGCGAACGCCTGCGCCTGCTCAACGCCGGCTACATGTCGTCCACCACCAGCATCCACATGCTGCACCAGATGATGCAGCGCCTGCGCCGGCGCGGCTGCCATCGCGCGCTGGACCAGCTGGCGCCGCTGTATCAGGCGCTCGCCACCGAGTTGATGCCGGAGGAAGGCGTGATGCCGGCGACCGCCGCGGAAGCCGCGCCGCTGGCGCAACGCCTGGCTGCGTTCCGCGAAAAACTGCCGCAGCGCATCGCCGCGGCGCGCGCGGCGATCGCGCACGACGCCGACAGGGCCGAGTTGCTGGATTTCGATAGCGCCGCCGATCTGCTGCAGCGCTTCGCCGAGGAGATGTACGACTACACCACCAGTTATGTCGCGCTGGCGCGGCCCGGGACCCGGGCGCATCGGCCGGCGCCGCGCTACGTGGCGCACGCCGACTGGATCACCGCGCTGCTCAGCGGCGTGCGCGCCACCGTGGCCCTGCTCTCGGTCAGCGCCTTCTGGATCGCCTCCGCCTGGCCCAGCGGCGTCGGCGCCGCCACCATCGCCTGCGTCTTCTGCTGCCTGTTCGCCGCCGCGCCGTCACCGGTGCTGGCGGTGCGCGGCCTCAGCATCGGCTTCATCTGGGGCCTGCTCGCCGCCTTCGTCTGCGCCTTCGTGGTGCTGCCGCCGCTGGATGGCTTCCCGCTGCTGGCGGCGGGCATGACGCCGTTCATCATGATCGGCGTGAAGCTGATCACCAATCCGCGCACCGCCGGCATCGGCGCCGGCTACAACATCATGTTCGGCAACATCGTCGGGGTGGAGAACATCACCCGCTTCGATCCGCTGCCGGTGCTCAACGACGGCTTCGCCTCGCTGCTCGGCGCCGGCGTCGCCGCCCTGGTCTTCGCCCTGCTGGTTCCCGCCGAAACACGCCGCCTGCGCCTGCACCTGGTGCGCAGCCTGCGGCGCCGCGCGCTGCTGGCCTGCTTCGGCTCCCTCAACGGACTGCGCCACCGTTTCGAGAACAGCACGCGCGACCTGCTCGGCCAGTTGCTGGCCGGCGCCGACCGTGCCGGCGGCGAGGACCGGCGCCTGCTCGGCCGCGCCCTGTCGGTGCTGGAAAGCGGCCACGCCATCATCGATCTGCGCGAGGCTTCGGTCATCGGCACGCTCGGCGTCGGCAGCCGCGCCGCCCTGCACGCCTGCGTGCGCGCGCTGGCGCGCCTGTTCGAGAAGCCGACAGCGCAGCGGCGCGAGCAGGCGCTCGAAGGCGTGGCGCGCGCCACCAGCAGGATCGAGACGGCGCTGGAAGCTGATGACATCGACCAGGCCGAGCGCGCCGCCCTGAAGCGCGGCCGCGTCGGCCTGCATCTGCTGCGCACCCTGCTGCTCGACGACGAGACCTTCGCCACGCTGTCCTCGGTCGAGAACCCCGTAACTGCTTCCGCTTCCGGCTCCGGAGCCTCCCATGCCGCGTGAAATCGAACTGCTCGGCTTCTACATGCCGACCTTGCTGCCGCTGTTCATCCTCGCCTTCGCCTTGCAATGGGGCCTCGACTCGGTGCTGGCGCGGCTCGGCCTGTACGCCCATGTGTGGCACCCCTCCCTGTTCCGCTTCAGCCTGTTCGTCTGCCTGTTCGGCGCGATGGGTCTGGCCCTGTATTCCTGAGACTTGCCATGAATCCGAAATCCCTGCTGCGCTTTTTCATGACCGCCATCATTTTCACCTTCGCCGTGGTGGTGGCGATCGCGCTGTGGCGGCACTACATGTATTCGCCCTGGACCCGCGACGGCCGCGTCCGCGCCGATGTGATCAGCGTGGCGCCCGACGTCTCCGGCATCGTGGTGGCAGTGCCGGTGCAGGAGAACCAGCTGGTGCATCGCGGCGACGTGCTGTTCCACATCGACGCCGAGCGCTATCGCATCGCCCTGGCCCAGGCCGATGCCGCGGTGGCCGCGCGCAAGGTCGACTACGAATTGAAGACCCGCGAAGCGAAGCGGCGCGCGTTCCTCTCCGGCGTGGTGGTGTCGAGCGAAAGCCAGGATTCCTCCGCCTCCTCCGCCAGCGCCGCGGCGGCGCAATACCAGGAAGCGCAGGCGGCTCGCGATACGGCGGCGCTGAACCTGCAGCGTACCGAAGTGCTGGCGCCGGTGGACGGCTACGTCACCAATCTCGACGTGCATCCCGGCGACTACGCCAGCGCCGGTCGCGCCCTGCTGGCGGTGATCGACAGCCACTCGTTCCGCGTCAATGGCTACTTCGAGGAAACCAAGCTGCCCTACCTGCACCAGGGCGATGCGGTGAGCATCCACATGATGAGCGGCGGCCCGACCCTGCACGGCCACATCGAAAGCCTGGCGCGCGGCATCACCGACCGCGACAACCCCAGCGGCCCGCGCCTGCTGGCCGACGTCAATCCGACCTTCAACTGGGTGCGGCTGGCGCAGCGCGTGCCGGTGCGCATCGCCTTCGACCAGATTCCGGACGGGGTGGTGCTGGCTTCGGGCATGACCTGCACGGTGATCGTCAAGCCTGGCAGCGCACACGGCGATACAGCCGCAGCCCTGAAGGGCCAATAGAAAACGCCCGCGCGAGGCGGGCGTCAGGTAAAAGTCGCAATCGCGATCAGTGCGCGGCGGCGGTGGAAGTGGTCGAAGTGGTGGCGGTGGTGCCGTTGTCGCTGGAGCTGCTGACCACCACGCCGATCACGGCGGCGATGGCGGTGACCGCACCGACCCCGACCAGCACGCTGCCGCCGGCCGCGGCCGATGCGACGGTGGAGCTACCGGCGGCCACGCCGCTTGCGACCACCGCATCGGTGCCGGTTTCAAGGAAGGCCGGCAGTGCGCCCAACAGATACTGGCTGCCGTCGGCGAGGGTGATGACGGCCTGACCGGCATTCAGCGTCACCGAGTTGCCGGTGAAGGAGGTGACGACGATCTGGCCCTGGTTGACGCCGCTGACCACCGCGCCGTCCAGGCTCTTGCCGGCCGGCACGGCTTGCGTCACCGTCGGGTCGGTCTGGCAGCTGTCTTCGCACATGGCGATTTCATAGTCGGTGCCGCGGATACCCATGGTCGCCACCGGCGTGCTCATCAGGTAGTGGCTGTAGTCGGCGTGGGCCACCAGGCCGCTGACCGCGCGCAAGCCGCCCTTGAGCAGGCGGAAGAAGCTGGAATCCGGCGCGGGGCCGGCGCTGGCCGCCTGCAAGGGCGCCAGCGCTTCACGCTGCGCCGGAGCGGCGGGGGTGGCGGGCGCGGCGGCAAGCGGCGGCGCTCCGGCGCTGTATTGGTACTTCTCCACCTGGAATTTGCTGTTCGGCCGCAGCAGCACCGTGCCCTGGTCGGTAAAGCGGATCAGGGCATAGCTGGAGGAGCGGGTCTCGACGATATCGCCGCCGTAAACCGGGTCGCCCTTGGCCAGCTCGTGCGCCGGGGTATTCAGGCCGGTGGCCTGCGCCCGCCCGTTGAGCAGGCCCACGCTGCCGGCGGCGGCGTTTTGGGCCAGGGCCCCGCTCGGCGCAAGCGCCACCAGGGTGAATACGGAAATAAATACGGAAAAACGCATGAAACGCATGACTCCCCCAACCAGTTTCAAGATGTCACATCCCCTGTCGGTGATGATCCCAGCAAAGCCGGGTTCCGGCAACTTTCGCTGAGCGGCGATTCACAATAGGCTGCACAGATCCAATTGTTGTCATCCGATACCAAACCGCGCGCCGAAAGTCTGCCCCATGAAAATCACCACCTGGAACGTCAACTCCCTCAAGGTCCGCCTGCCGCAGCTGCTGGACTGGCTGCGCGACAATCCGGTGGACGTGATCGGCATCCAGGAAACCAAGCAAACCAACGAGGCTTTTCCAGCGGCGGAAATCGAGGCGGCGGGCTGGCATTGCGCGCACAACGGGCAGAAGACCTATAACGGCGTGGCCCTGCTGGCGCGCCATCCGCTGAGCGAGGTGAGCCGCGACCTGCCCGGCTTCGCCGACGAGCAGAAGCGGGTCATCGCCGCCACCATTGCCGGCGTGCGGGTGATCAACGTCTATGTGCCCAACGGCCAGGCGGTAGGCTCGGAAAAATACGCCTACAAGCTGCGCTGGCTGGAGGCGCTGCATGGCTATCTGCGCGGCGAGCTGGCGGCTCACCCGCGCCTGGCGGTGACTGGCGACTACAACATCGCCCCGGCCGACGAGGATGTGCACGATCCGGCCGCCTGGACCGGACAGGTGCTGTGCAGCGAACCCGAGCGGAGCGCTTTCCGCGGCCTGCTGGAACTGGGGCTGAAGGACAGTTTCCGCCTGTTCGAGCAGCCGCCGCAGAGCTTTTCCTGGTGGGATTACCGCCAGGCGGGCTTCCGCCGCAACCTGGGCCTGCGCATCGATCATGTGCTGGCCTCGACGGCGCTGGCGCAGGACTGCCGCAGCTGTACCATCGATGTTGCACCGCGGCGAAACGACCGCCCATCGGACCATACGCCGGTTACGGCGGAGTACGCCCCGCAAATGTGATTTGGCTCACATACCGCGGCTTGCGCCGGCCGCGCAGCCCCCTAATATGTGGGGTATGCGTCACAGTTCAGCAAGCACAGTGGGTTCGCCCCTCTCCCATCGCCGTAATCACTACGACGTGACCGACCGCGTCTGCATCTCCAACCCGGCCGAGGTTTGCGCCGCGGTGGGCGGGATTTTCCAGGCGCGTTATCCCGGCATCGCATTGCAGGCGCTGGATCACGCCTTCACCACCTTTGGCGAGCTTTACGCCGGCTGGCTGCCGGGCTATTTCGGCTGCGACACCTGGTACCACGACGCCCAGCACAGCCTGGATTGCGCGCTGGCCATGGCGCGCCTGCTCGATGGCCATGACCGCAGCGTCGCCCCCGGCAGGCGCCTCGGGCCGCGCCGCGCCGTGCTGGGCGTGGTCATCGCCCTGTTCCATGACGCCGGCTATATCCGCCATGCCGGCGACGCCGCCAGCAACGGCGCCGAATTCACCCTGACCCACGTCAAGCGCAGCGCCGAATTCCTCAAGCATTACCTGCCGCAGATCGGCTACGCGGCGGAGGCCGGCCTGGCCAGCCGGGTGGTGCATTTCACCGGCTACGAGATCGCGCTGGACCGCATCGAGGTGTCGCATCCGCAGGACCGCATGATGGGCTTCCTGCTCGGCACTGCCGACGTGCTGGCGCAGACCGCGGACCGCTGCTACCTGGAGAAATGCCGCGACTATCTGTACCGCGAATTCGAATTCTGCGGCCTCGCCGGGGAACACAGGGAAGGCGGCCCGGCACCGGTGTATCACTCGGTGGACGAGCTGCTGAGCCGCACTCCCGACTACAACCACAAGCTGTGGGAAGAGCGCCTCGACGGCTACTTCGGCGGCGCCCATCATTACCTGGAAGCGCATTTCGGCGGGCGCAATCCCTATCGCGAAAGCGTCATCGCCAACCTGGCGCGCATCGGCACCATGATCGAGGACGGCTCCTTCGACGGACTGCGGCTGCGGCCGCACGTGGTCGGCGCCAGCGAACTGCGCGCCATCCTGGCCCGGGCGCAACAGCCGGCGCGGCTGGCGGGCACGGCCGCCGCCAAGCGATCGCGTCAGTCGCCCACGCGCGCGAAAGCGGCGGCGTAAACCAGCGCAAGCGGGCGCCCACGCGCCGCTCTCAGGGCTTGGCGCGCAGCACCACCCGCGCGGTGCCCACTGCGCGAGGATCCGCCGCCGCCTGCAAGGTATTCTGCGACGGCCGCCACAACACCACCTGCATGTTGCCGTAAGGGTTGTTCAGCGCATCCAGCTTGTAGCCCATGGCGGTCAGCGCGGCCTGCGTGTCCGCATCGAACGCGCCCTTCTCGAACTGCACCTGATCCGGCAGGTACTGCATGTGGTAGCGCGGCGCGCCGACGATGGCCTGCGCATCGGCGCCGCGGAAGAAGTCGAGCATGCCCAGCAGCACCATGGTGAGGATGCGGCTGCCGCCCGGCGTGCCGATCACCAGCACCCCCTTGGGGCCCTCGACGAAGGTCGGCGTCATGGTCGACAGCGGCCGCTTGCCCGGGGCGATGGCGTTGGCGGAGGAGCCGATCAGGCCGAAGGCGTTGGAATCGGTGGTGCTGGCGGCGAAGTCGTCCATCTCGTCGTTGACGAACACGCCGGTGCCCGGCGCCAGGTAGGCCGAACCGAAGATCAGGTTGACGGTGACGGTGGCGGCAACGCGATTGCCCTCGCCGTCGATGATCGAGTAATGGGTGGTATCGACGCCTTCCTTGGCCGGCCGCTTCGGCTGTCCCGGCGCCGGCAGGTCGGCACTGGGCGTGGCGTGGTCCGGCTGAATGGTGCCGGCCAGCTCGCGCGCATATTCAGGTGACAGCAGGTGCTTCAGCGGCACATCGATGTAGTCGGGATCGCCCAGATAGGCGGCGCGATCGCGATAGGCGCGGCGCATCGCCTCGATCACCTGCTGCTGCGCATGCACGCCGTCGGCGCCGTTCCAGTGCAGCACCGCAAGCTGGTCGAGCATCTCGGCCAGGCCCACGCCGCCCGCCGAAGGCGGCGGCACGGTGACGATACGGTAGTGCTCGAAGTCGAGCACGATGGGCTTGCGCTCCAGGGCCTTGTAGCTGGCCAGGTCCTGCAGGGTCCAGATGCCGCCGCTGGCCCTGACCCCATCCACCAGCTGCTGCGCGGTGGGGCCGGCGTAGAAGCCGTTGCGGCCGTGATCGGCCAGGCGCTGCAGGGTATCGGCCAGATCGGGCTGGCGCAGGATGGCGCCTTCGGCCAGCGGCTTGCCGTCCGGCAACAGCAGGGCCAGCGCCGCCGGCGACATGCGCTTGGATTCCATCACGATGAATTTGGCGAAGCGCGCATCCAGCGGGAAGCCCTCGCGGGCCAGGCGGATCGCCGGCGCCAGGTCGCGTGCCAGACCCAGCTTGCCGTAGCGCGAGGCGATGTGATCCAGCGCCGCCGGCGTGCCCGGAATGCCGCCGGCGATGGGGCCGTTCTGCGACAGGTCGGCGATGGCATGCCCCTGCGCGTCCTGATACATCTCGCGCGAGGCCGCCTGCGGCGCCATCTCGCGGCCGTCGACCATGGTCTCGAAGCGGTCGCGCTCGCGGTGCAGCAGCCAGAAGCCGCCGCCGCCGATGCCGGAGCTGTAGGGCTCGACCACGCCCAGCGCCGCGCTCACCGCCACCGCCGCGTCGAAGGCGTTGCCGCCCTGCCGCAGGATCTCGATGCCGGCATCGGTGGCCAGGGGATGGGCGCTGGCCACGGCGTAACCCGGCGGCCTGCCGCCCGCCTGGGCGGAAAACGCCAGCACCAGGCTCAGGCTTGCGGCGATGATGCGGCCGCGCAAAACGATAGGGGTTTTCAGCGGCGAGTCCATGCGGTTCCTTCTCCGTGGCAACACCTGTCCTGGTTTAACGTGCCAGGCAGGTGAAACGGCAATGCGGGTTCAGCGCGTCAGGGTGGTCAGACGGCGGTATTTCTGCAGCAACTGCTCCTGCGTCTCCGGGTGTTCCGGATCGAGCGGGATGCAGTCCACCGGACAGACCGCGACGCATTGCGGCTTGTCGAAATGACCGACGCACTCGGTACACAGGTTTGGATCGATCTGATAGATCTCAATACCCTGAAAGATCGCCTCGTTCGGGCATTCCGGCTCGCAGACGTCGCAGTTGATGCACTCGTGGGTGATCTTCAGAGCCATGGGCGCATTTTGCCATTGATGGGCGGGTTCGGCTGCTTGAGATGGCTGCGGGTTGCGGCTATGCGGCTGAATTTGCCGCGCTTTCGATCTTTTACAGATTTTGCTCTGAAGGTTAAGCGTGCGCGCTTGCGCGCGGGCTGTTGGAGCTGCTGCCTGAAAGTGCGGTTCCGCCCTGAAGGCGGGTCACTTTCTTGTC
>FTKD01001461.1_pt3 | contig 20245 bp, 21 predicted proteins | sample 1658191 | NCBI WGS metagenome assembly FTKD01 (sample SAMEA3914808, study PRJEB12502) | metagenome | biome: forest; material: soil | place: Canada | collected 2011-08-03 | depth 0.3 m
CGAAGCCCTGGAAATGATTCTGCGGCCGCTGTTTCTCACCTCGTTCCTGCTGGCCGAATTCCTGCGCCGCGAAAACCTGTTCGGCGCCCGCCGCATCGTCTTCTCCAGCGCTTCCAGCAAGACCGCCTACGGCACCGCCTTCATGCTGGCCGGCGCCGCGAGCGAAGTCGCCAAAAATGTAGAGATCGTCGGCCTGACCTCGCCGCGCAACCTGGAATTCGTGCAGGACCTGGGCTGCTACGCCAGGGTGCTGAGCTACGACCAGCTCGACTCCCTCCCCGCCGATGAACCCACCTTGTACGTCGACTTCGCCGGGGGCCGCGAACTGCTGTCGCGGGTGCATCACCACTTCACGCACCTGGTGCACAGTTGCACCGCTGGCGGCACGCAGTGGGATGCGCTCGACCAGGGTGCGCCGCTGCCCGGCCCGAAACCGAAACTGTTCTTCGCCGCACTGGACATGGCCCTGGGCGATAGCGGCCCTGGCCCCGGGCTGCAACAACGCATGAGCGAGGGCTGGCACCGCTTCTGCGCCCGAGTGCTGGATGCGGACCGGCCCTGGATGCGCATCTCCTCGCTGCACGGCCGGCAGGCGGTGGAAGAGGTCTACACGCAAATGCTGCGAGGCAGCGTCGCCGCCGACCGCGGCTACGTCCTGACGCTGCGCTGAGATCGGACAGGCGGCCGCAACGCCGCCGCGCTTCAGAACAGCCGGAAGTGGTAGTTGACCAGCAAGGCGGTGATCAGGGCATTCTGGCTGAGCCGGGTCTTGCTGTCCGCCAGCAAGGCGCCGCCTTGCGAGATCACATCGATGGTCGCGGTGCTGGCCAGCGGCGAATAGCTCACCGAAGCGGCCAGGCCCCAGTGCTTCGACAGGTCATAGGACAGCCCGGCGTTGTAGACAGGGTCCCAGGAGCGCGAGGCCGAGACGCTGACATGGGTCGGTCCGGATTGGCCCGTCGCCAGGCTCAGCACACTGCCGAAATTCGATTGCAGGTTTTTCCTGAACTCGCCATTGAGCGAGTAGCCGCTGAACCAGGCGTAGCTGATGCCCACACCCACATAGGGATGCCACTTTCCCTCGGGACGTCCGAAGTAGTACTGCAGCAAGCCCACCGGGGTCCATTCCTGCACCGACACCAGCGGATTGTTCTGCGGCGCGCCCAGGTCGACCTTGAGAAATTGCCCGAGCAGGCCGGTCGGCTTGACCAGGCCGGAGCCGGCAATATCCACCCGCGCCGGCACGCCGGCGACGAATTGCAGGGCGAAGTGGCTGGTCAGAAACCGCGTCGCGATCAGGCCCGGCGTGTCCGCCTGCTGCACCGATGCCGAAGTCCCCGGCGAATCGAACGAGCTTTGCACGCCGAGCAGCGAGCCGATCAGGCTGGGCTTGAGCTCGGTATGCAGCGGCGTGCTGCTCGAGTTCGGCAGGATATGCAGCCAGCCGAACTGCACCACGTTGTCGCCCGGCTGCGCCGCCCAGGCTGTCGGGCACGTCACGCTCACCGCCCCGAGCGTCATTGCGGCGCCGAGTTTCAGCATGAGTCCCTTCACCTTGCCCCCTTGTTATCGCCTGTCGATGTTCCCCGCCGGGCTTTCCATCCGGCGCCTCCATGCTCCGGGGCGCCGCTGCGGCGTCCGTTCCGGAGCGGAATATCGCCGGAGTGCAGCATCGCACACCGCCATGCGTGCAGTTCTTGCGAAAGCGGGACCTGCTACCCGGCGGTCGTTACCGATACGCTGCCATACCCATCGCGCAGACTCTCGATGCACCGCCATAACTCATTGAACACACTGAATAAAACTGATGGATTGAAGCGCCACAAAGCATGCGCCATCTCTTTCACAAGAACCGGCGGCGAATGTTCGCCACGGCACCGACAGCCTCGGCAGGAGGGGATCACCATGCTCAAGAGCACCAGCTGAACCGACGCCGGCAAACCATCAGGCGAATCAACTTGTGCCGGTCGGGACGACGTCAGCCGCATCGCAGGGTGCGGCTCGCTTTTTTGCAGCATCAAACAAACGGGGAATGTGCGTGAACAAGATGAGCGCAGCGGACTGGAAATGGCTGAACACCATGGCCACAGGCCTGCCGCAGAGGATGATGCCGCAAGCCTGTGAGAAAAAGCTCGTCGGGATGAACTACATCATCGCGCGTTACCACGATCTTTCATTCGTCATCACCGGGCTGGGCCACGAAGCACTGCGCCGGCGCCACTTCAATCTGGGTCCGCCCGAAGCCGATGATGCAGCGGAGCAGCCTGCGGCAGCCGGAGCCGAAGAAGCTGAAGAAGGCGAAGCAGCCATCGACGCCATGGATTGAATGGAGCAGAACGGAACAGACGCTATCCAGGGACTGGCGTGGCTGTTGTTACATGGTCGCCGGAAAATTTTACATGGCGGGCCTGCGCAAAGGCCGCGGCGATCGCAGTCGCCGGACTCGGCGGGCAATACAAATATCTGAATAACACGGAAAAAAACAATCGGCCGCGGACCGTCGGCGATTGGCATGAGACTCGCGATTGATTTACCAAGGCCCGAGGGAATGTTGCGCTGGCTTGCCGGACCTCATTCAGGCACCGCTCGCGCCAATTCGACTTTCAAACCTCCGCTTTTGCCAGGGACGGTATCAGCCATGATCATTCACTCCAGCGATATAAACCTGCAGCACCAGAGCAGCGCCTACGCCATGGTGTATGCGGATGCTGTCAGCGCCCGTCAAACCCCGCTGTTGCGGGTCGCCTCGAACGGACCGGTGGCGATCGGCCTGCCGGGCGACACCATCGCCGTGAGGTCGCCGGCGATCAAGGGCACCGCGCCCTGCTCCATCAGCCGCGCCTATGGCAGCGGCGGCGGCGTGATCGCGCAATGCGACGGCCAGGCCGTATCGGTGGCATGGCCGGCAGAGGAGGACCTGTCGCCCGCCGCTGCGTCCACCGGCAACTCGCACAGCCCGCGCGAACAAGCCCGCCAGGTCCTGCTCAAGTTCATCGAGCCCGACCGCGCCGCCGGCGGCCAGTCCTCGGTCTTCGCCTACGTGCTGCTGCTGCTGAGCCTGGTGGCGCTGTGCTTCTACGCCAGCACCTTCCGCCCGCGCGACGACAAATAAAAGCAGTGCGGGCAAGAGGCTGACCACAGCTTCGCCCACCCGGCGCTGCGGCGCCGCAAGCCGCGCTCTGACACAATCCGCTCCAACGGCATCGCCCGCGGCGATGCCGGGATATCCCTAGTCCCGGTTGTCCGAACCATGGAGCGCAGGCCCGCATGGCCCTACTTCTTGCGGTAAAGCTCGGCTTCAGCGCCTTCATGGCGGTGCTGGTGCCGGTGTATCTGCGCAATTATGGACCCAGCAACTTCCTCTATTTCTGCGACCTGGCGCTGCTGCTGATGCTGGCCGGGCTGTGGACCGACAGCCCCCTGCTGCTGTCGACCGCCACCACCGGCATCCTCATCCCGCAGGCCTACTGGCTGTTCGATTTCATCGCCAACCTCTGCGGCTGGCGGGTCAGCGGCATGACCGATTACATGTTCGACCCTAAGCGCTCGCGCCTGCTGCGCGGGCTGTCCCTGTTCCACGGCTGGCAGCCGCTGTTGCTGATCGCGTTGCTGTTCCATACCGGCTACGACCCGCGGGCGCTACCGGTATGGACCGCGCTGTCCACCGTGCTGGCGCTGATCTGCTACTTCTGGATGCCGCCGCCCTCGCCGGACCACGGCATCAAGCCGGTCAACATCAACTATGTCTACGGTCTCGCCGACGACAAGCCGCAGCCCTGGATGCCGGCCTGGGCCTGGCTGCTGGTGGCGCTGTTCGGCTATCCCCTGCTGCTCTACCTGCCGGCGCACCTGTTGCTGCTATACCTGATGCCGCCGGCGGCCACCGGCGCTCCCTGAGCGCAGCGACTCACTGTGCTGCAAGCAGCCGCTGGAAACGCGCATCGCCGCGCAGCGGGTCCCACACCGGGTCCAGGCGCAGCAGCTGCGGCGTCAGGGGCGCGCTGTAGAGGAAGCTGTAGTAGGAACTGCGCAGCAGTTCCGCCAGCGGCGCGATCGCCTCGTCGACCTTGCCGCGCAAGGCGGCGGCGCGCGCCAGCGACTCGCGCGCGCTGGGCGCGAAGGGATTGTCCGAGGCGGCGATTGTCCGCGTCGCCCGGCACTCGCGGCTGTCGCCGGCCGCGCCGCGGCCGGCATCCATCAGGCACACCATGGCATCGACGTACATGTCGTTGTCGGTGGACTGGCCGCTGCTGTGGAACCGCGCCAGGTAGGCACGGCCCTGGCCGAAGCTGGCGCGCGCGGCGGCGGCATCGCCGGAGGCACGCTGCGCCACACCGAGCAGATAGTAGTAATCGCCGGCGCCCTCGCCGATCTGCGACAGATCCTGCGCCAGCGCATGCTTGAGCTGCTCGATCGCCTGCGGGTACTGGCGCTGGTACAGCAGCTGCAGGATCTGGTAGTCGAATACATCGACCTCGTGCAGATGCGGGGCGAAGGCATCGAGCAGCTGCTGCGCCCGCTCCACCTGTCCCTGCGCCTGGTAGACGAATACCTGGAGGGCAATGATGGCGGGATCGTCCGGCTCCACGTCCAGCGCCTTATCCGCCAGCAGCAGGGCATCCGGAAACTGGCGCATCTGCGCCCGCGTCAGCGCATAGCTGCCGAACAGGGCCGTATTGCGCGGGTCCAGCTGCGCCGCCTGCTGCATGTACTGCACCGACTTGTCCCAGGCGCCGCGGCGGTGCTCGATTTTGCCCATCGCCTCCAGCACCTCGGCGCTGCCCGGCAGATCCAGCCGCGCAGTCTCGAACGAGACCTGCGCCTGGTCCAGATCGGTGCGGCACAGATAAAGATAATAGCCCTGCGCCAGATGGGCTTCCCCAAGATCCGGTTGCAGCTTCAACGCCGTCGCCGCTTCCTGCCCGGACTTGGCGCAGAGGCCGGCGGCCGCATCGAAACCCTGATAGGACAGACTGGCGTCGACCCGCGACAGCCGCGCCCAGGCCAGGGCGAACTGCGGATCGAGCTGCACCGCATGGCGCAGGAAGCCCGCCGCGCTGGACAGATTGGCCGGCTCGAACGAGCGCAGGTCGAAAGCCAGGCCGCGCAGGTACTGGTCGTAGGCCGCGGCATTCTGCGTCGGCGTCACATCGAGCGAGCGCTGCTCCTCGCCGGTGAGCCTGGCCTTGAGCGATTCGGCGATGGCCTTGGCTACTTCGCTTTCCACGCCGAACACATCGGTGAGCTTGCGGTCGTAGGTCTCCGACCAGATGTTGGAATCCTTGCCGGCCTTGATCAGCTGCACGTTGATGCGGACGTCGTCCTCATGCCGCTGCACGCTGCCTTCGACGATGTTGTCGACGCTCAGCTCGGCGGCGATCTTCGGCAGGTCGGCGGGCGAGCTGGCGTAGTGCGCGGTGGAAGTGCGCGAGATCACCTTGAGCGCGCCAATGCGCGCCAGCCGGGTCAGGATCTCGTCCTGAATGCCTTCGGCGAAATAGGCGTTGTCGGCATTGCTGCTCAGATTGCGGAACGGCAGCACCGCGATCGACAGGTCCGACGCCACGACAGCGCTGACGGCCGGGCCGCGCGACACCAGCCCAGCCGCGATCAGCACCGCCGCCGCCACCGCGGCCACGGACACCAGCGCCAGCTTGATGGCGCCGCGCCCCGAGGCCGCATCGGGCGCCGGCTGACCCGGCTCGGTCTCGCGCTTGAAACCCTGCGGGGTCAGCTCGTAAAACCAGGAAATCAGCATGGCGAAGGGAAAGCCGGCGATCACCGCCACCACCACCAGCCGCACCGCCCAGTTGGGAATATCGAAAAACGGGAAGACCTGCGTCGCCACCTGCACCAGCAGCCAGGCGCCCGCCGCATAGAACGCGGCGGCGCGCAGCACATTGCGCCGTTTCAGTTCCTCGATCAGCCGCCGCATCAATCGGACCCCGGTTCCTTTCAGCGCAAAGCAGTGTCAGGCGCCCCGGCCAAGGCGCGGGCGACAGTACACACGGTACCGGCGGCGCCTTGCCGCCGGTACCGTTGTGCAATCAGCATCGGCGCCGGCGCCTTACCAGGCCGCCGGCAGCCGTGGCTGGATCAGTTGCCGCCGCCTACGGCTTGATCGGCGGAGGCGGCGGCGTTGCCGGGGTCGGCGCGGCGGCGGCATCCGGCTTGATCGGCGGAGGCGTCGGAGCAACCGGAGTCGTCGCCGTCTTGTGATGCTTCTTGTGATGGCTGGCTTTTTTCGCGGGTGCGGCGGGGGGCGGCGCGGCCATATCGGCGGCCGGCGTCGCCTGACTCGCGTCGGGCTTGATCGGCACATCCGTATGGAGCGCCGGCTTGATTGGTGGAGCGGGCGGCTGGTCGGCGGCTGCCGCGGGCAGCGCGGCAAAAACCAGGGCGGCAAACACGGCACGAATCTGCGGCACGAGCATGGTGAGAACTCCCTTTGACAGCTTTGAGTTATTTGACCCTACATACCCTTGAGCGCCCCGCATGGTACGTCGCGGGACTGCTTCGAGAATATCACGGGTGCATGCCGTCAATCGTGGAATGCATCGCAATTCGCGGCGGCGCCGTTGCCGCCGGCGCGGACCAAGGCATCACGCCACCGGCCTTGCCAGGGCCGGCGGCATATCCGCATCGCCGTTCATCGATTCGCGTCCCGCCTTACTTGGCGGTAGCGGTCTTCGGCGCCGGGGAGAGGTAATCCAGGCTGGCGTCGAGCGACTTGCCCTTGCCCTGATTGTCGTAGGTCGGCGTCAAGGTGCCGCCCAGCGGCAGGCTTATCGGCTTCAGGGTGGGATTGGAAGCGGTGCCGAAGCCCGCGCCCATCAGCGTGTAGTTGGCCGCAAGCTGCCCCTTCTGCGGCACCGAGAAGTCCGCCGCCACGCTGGTGGGGGTCTTGGTCGACGCCGGATCGATATTCAATTGCTGGGAATAGGTCGCCTGACCGTTGCCCATGCCCGGATTGCTGCCGCTGTTGGTGAGCGTGCCGAGGCCGGGCAGGGTAATCACCGTGACCGTGGGCGTGGCGCCCTTGCCGAAGCCCGGGAAAGTGAAGGAGCTTTCAGCCTGGAGCGGCGGCAGGGGCAGGTCCGGCACGCTGCTGACTGGCGAACTGCTGGCGGACGAGGCGTGTGCCATGCCCAGCAAAGGGTGAGCCGGAGCCGCCATGGCGGGCAAGGTACAAAAAGCGGCAGCGGCAACAATCAAAGTTTTTTTCATGATTCGTCCTCGAGCTTTAGTTGGAATAATTAGGGAATGGTTGGAGACCAGCTGCCTCCACTGTGGGCTCATATGCGGCCTCCATGCAAGATACGACTGGCTCGCTTGCGGTAAAGTTCAGACCAATTGCGTCATGGGCAAGCCGGTTTTGGGCTTTTTTGGGAAAATCGGGTGCAATTGCAAGGCCGCGGCCATTTCACCGTGGAAAAGCACGGAAATGAGAAAAAGCGGACCTGGCCCGCGCCAGGCACCGTTCAGCGCCGTGGAAAATGCCTCAATTCAGGGAATCAGGTCGATGCCACAATCAAGCCTTGCAGTTGTTCGCCCGCCGGCGCCGCAGCCGCGGCCGGTCTGAACGGACACCAGCCGCCATGGCCATCGCACTGCCTCCCCCGATCACGCCGCAGCAGGCGCCCATCGAGGAACTGCGCGCCCAATCCGCCGATGCCGTGCTGCTCGACTACAGGGGAATCCGCATCCACCTGTTCGGTCCGGCCATCGCCGCGCGCATCGTCGATCCCCAGCGCCTGCAAAAAACCGTGTCCGCGGCGGATACGCCTTCCGACGCGGTGCGCGAGATCGGCTACCTGCATTACGTCGCGGGCTATCCGGCGACACTGGTCAGTTACGCCATCGCGGACGGCAAGGACCTCTATATCCGCGTGGTGCCGGGACATGTCAGCCAGGTGCAGGGGCCGGCGCAATTCACCGCCTACTTCGACAATCTGAAAAAGCCCGCGCCACTCACCGCGGCCGATCTCGAAGCCGATCGCGCCCTGGCCGATGCGCTGAGCGAGCGCGGCGGCAAGCAGCTCAGGCCCGAGCTGCGCCCGCTCGGCGGCGATGCCGTGGCGCTCGACCTGGGTGAAGCGACGGATAGCGGAAAGCAGAATGCGGCCGTGGCCGAATTCAGCAACTACGGCAACCGCTATGCCGGCCCTTATCTCGCCGATGTCGGCTTGCGCCACTCCTTCGGCAGCGGCGACGAGCTGAGTGTGGCCGGCATCGCCAGCACGCGCTTTCTCGGGCTTGGCGGCTCCCATTCCGAGCCTTACCACGAAGGCGATCTCGGCTGGTCGCGCATCACCCGCATCGGCGTGTTCGGCTTGCAGGGGCGCTATGCCGATTTCCAGCAGACCCTGCCGGGCGATGTGGTCGAGGGAAAACTCGATAGCGGCGCCCTCAGCTGGCTTTATCCGCTCTACGCCGATTTCCAGCACCGCCTCAATCTGGGCAGCAGCTTCGACCGTTCCGACGAGACGCTCGACCTGCGGCAAAACGGCAGCAGGCTGCTGTCGGAACGTTACTTCAGCCTCGCCACCGACCTGAGCTACGTGCAGCGCATCGAGCACGGCGATCAGCGCATCGAAATCCAGACCGACCTCGACATCCGCCACGGCCTCGGCCGCGACGACAACACCAGCACGCCGGCCAACCTGGGCTATGTCCTGCTGCGGCCCTCATTCAGCCTGCGCTACGGCGCCACTCCGCACTGGACCTTCGCCGGCGAGGGCAGCTTCCAGTTTTCCGGCAGCAGACTGCCGCAGCAGGAACAGTTCGTCATCGGCGGCCCGGCCAGCCTGCATGCCTACAACGCCGGCGTCGGTGTCGGCGACCGCGGCGAAAATCTGCGGCTGAGCACGGAATGGAAAGGCAGCGGCGATTCGTGGATCGTCAGTCACCAGCTGCGCCCGCGCCTGTTCGCCGAATACGGCAGCGCCACCAGTTCCCACGGCGCGCCCGCCCCGCTGCCCGGAGCACCCGGGACCGCGGCCACGGTGTCCCTGGCCGATGTCGGCGCCGACGTCGAGCTGCACCTGACACCCTGGCTGGCCGGCACCCTGTCGGTGGCGCAATCGGTTTACGACCACGGCGGCAACTACAGTCCCGACGGCCTGGCCAAGAGATACGTCTTTTTCCATCTCGCGGCGAAATACTGATCGCCTTCATTGCTCCCAAGGCAACTTCGGCCCGGCGAAGGCCTGCACCAGGAAGTCCACCATCACCCGCACCTTGGCGCTAAGGTGGCGGCGGCTCGGGTACACCGCCAGCACATCGATGTCCCCCATGCGGTAGCCGGGCAGCAACTCGACCAGGCGCCGCGCGCGCAGGTCGGCGCCGATGAGGAAGGTCGGCTGCCAGATGACGCCGCGGCCGGCGATGGCGGCGGCGCGCGCGGTGTCGCCGTTGTTGGTGTGCATGGCGTAGCGCACCTTGACCATGTGCGCCGCGCCGGCCTGGTCCCTGAAGTGCCACTCGTCCGCGGTCTGCGCATAGGTGTAGCCGAGGCAGGCATGCTCGCGCAGATCGGCCGGCAGCTTCGGCGGCGGATGGCCCAGCAGATAACCCGGCGAGGCGCAGACGATGTTGCGCGAGCTGGCGAGCTTGCGCGCGGCATAGGTGCCCGAGCCGCCGCGCGAGATGCGGATGCCGAGATCGAAGCCCTCCTCCACCAGGTCCACCACGCGGTCGGCCAGCACCACGTCCAGTTCCACCTCCGGGTGCAGCTCCATGAAGCGCGGCCACAGCGGCGCCAGGTGCAGGATGCCGAAGCTCACCGGCACATTGATGCGCAGCCGCCCGCGCGGACGCAAGGTGGTGGCGGAGGCCAGCGCCTCGGCCTCGGCCACTTCCTCCAGGATCTGCCGGCTGCGCTCGTACAGCGCTTCGCCGCTCTCGGTCAGCGACAGCTTGCGCGAGCTGCGGTTGAGCAGGCGCGTGCCGAGATGCGCTTCCAGCTCGCCGATATAGCGCGTGACATTGGCCGGCGAGGTGTCCAGCGCCTCCGCCGCCCGCACGAAGCTGCCCTTGGCCACCACCGTGGCGAACATCTCGAAAGCCCGTAAACGGTCCATGGCTCCGCCCGATCATTCATGAAAAGTGAATGAATAATGCATTTCCACTGCCTTTATTTACAAGAGCATCAGGTTCAGAGTGGCGTCCATCAGCTTCACCACTCGACCAACAGGAGCAAGCACCATGAACAGACTGAACGGAAAAGTAGCCATCATCACCGGCGCCAGCTCAGGCATCGGCCGCGCCACCGCAAAACTGTTCGCCCGTGAAGGCGCCAGGCTGGTGGTCGCCGCGCGCCGCCAGGCCGAGCTGGAAAGCCTGGTTGCCGAAATCGCCGCCGAGGGCGGAGAAGCGGTGGCGCTGGCCGGCGACGTGCGCTCGGAGAGCTACGCCAAGGCTCTGGTGGCCCTGGCGGTCGGCCGTTTCGGCCGGCTCGATATCGCCTTCAACAATGCCGGCACCCTGGGCGAAGGCGGCGCCAGCACGCAGGTCTCGGAACAGGGCTGGAACGATGCGCTGGCCACCAATCTGAACAGCGCCTTCTTCGGCGCCAAGCATCAGATCCCGGAGATCGCCAGGCAGGGCGGCGGCTCGATCATCTTCACTTCCACCTTTGTCGGCTACAGCTTCGCCTTCCCCGGAACGGCAGCGTACGCCGCCAGCAAGTCGGCGCTGATCGGCCTGACCCAGGCGCTGGCGGCGGAGTTCGGGCCGCAGGGCGTGCGCGTCAACGCCATCCTGCCGGGTGCGGTGGACACGGCGATGTACCGCGACATGAACAACACCGCGGAGTCGCAGTCGTTCGTCACCAACCTGCATGCCCTGAAGCGTGTGGCGACGCCGGAAGAACTGGCGCGCTCGGTGCTGTACCTGGCTTCCGACGACTCCTCCTTCGTCACCGGAACCGCCGCGCTGGTCGACGGCGGCGCCTCGATCACCAGGAGCTGAGCGGCTCCGGTCATGGCGAACGAGCATCCGTCGCACGCGGCAGCCTGTGCTTGAAACGATTGTTTGAAACAACTACGCGAGCGATGCGAGCCGATCAATCACGGGACAGGCGGAGTCCTCACGGTTCGCATCGCAGTCGGCTATCCAGTGGGCCAGCTCCTTGCGCAGATGCCGCAGCTCGCGGATGCGCGCATCGACGACTTCCAGCCTGGTCGCGGCCAGGTCGCGGGTCGCCCGGCACGATTGACGCGCCCGCAGGTTCAGCAGTGTCTGGATTTCAGCCAGGGTAAACCCAACCACCTGCGCCCGTTTGATAAAGCGCAGCCGCTCCACCTCGGCATTGCCGTAGCGCCGGATACCCCCCGGAGGCCGCGCCGGCTCGGACATTAGCCCTCGGCGCTGGTAGTAGCGCACGGTTTCGAGGTTGACGCCGGCCGCATGGGCCAGGCTGGCGATGGTGTAAGGCTGGGACATGGCTTGACTCCGTACTACGGTACGGACTGTACAGTAGCTCCCTAGTTCAATCCGGTCGAGCAGATCGGTCTGAGGACAAGAGGATGAGCGACAACCGACGTGTGGCCGGCGCCGCGGGTGGGGCCTTGGGCCTGGGTGCCATTGCGGCGCTATTTGGCACCTGCTGCGTAGCACCCTGGACGGTGGGCCTGTTGGGCGTCGGCGGCGCCGTGGCCCTGGCGCGCCTGTCGTTTCTCCAGCCCTACCTGATCCTGGGTACGCTGGGTCTGCTGGGCATCGCCTTCTGGTGGGCCTACCGGCCCCAGCCGGCGTGTGCTGACGGCGCCTGCGAAACGACCAGCAGGCGACGGCTGCGCTGGATCGTGTGGCTGTCATGCGCACTGATCTGTGCGCTTGCTGCGATGACCCTGCTTCATCTGCGAGTGGTATTCCAGTGAGCCGAATCAGAACGACATGGGCAGTCCCGGCCCATGCGGTCGCCGTCATTCTGACGGTCGGCATAGCCGGCTGCGGGCACGCCGACAGCGGCAAGGCGCCGCCCCCGGCCGCCCCCACCTACACCGCACTCGACGATTCCGGCAGCAGCTTGCGCCGCGACTTCAACCAGGCCAGGGGCACGGTACGGCTGCTGTTTGTGGTGGACCCGGTCTGTCCCACCTGCCTGCGCGGTCTGGCCGATCTCGACGACGCGCTGCTCGACGGCACCCAGGATCCGCGGCTGCAAATCTTTGTGGTCCATGAGCCGGTCATCGGCGGGACCGCCGACAGGATTCGCGGCGCGGCGACGCTGCTGCACAATCCTCACGTCCGCCACTACTGGAACGCTGACGGCGGCTTCGGGCGCCTGCTGGGCGATGCGGTCGGACTCAAGCGGGACAATCAGCCTGTTTATGCCTGGGACGTATGGATGATTTACGGCCCGGACGCCGAATGGAATGATGCCGGCCCGCCGCGACCGCTACAGCTGATGTACCAGTTGCCGCCGGTGCAGAATCCCGCATTCACCTTCCTCGACAGCAAGGCGTTTGCACAGCAGGTCCGTGCGCTGCTGGCTGCGCTTCCTGCCACTGCGAGCACGCATTGAAATGGATGCGCCGATGCAGACCTCAGCCGTGAACCTCACCAGCCAGTTGAAGTGCCCGTACTGCGGGCATCTATCCTCGGAAACGATGCCTGTGGATGCCTGCATCTTTTTCCATCTGTGCGGTGGATGCGGCGCGGTGCTCAAACCCAATCCCGGCGACTGCTGCGTGTTTTGCTCGTATGGTTCGGTGCCGTGCCCACCGATCCAGCAGCAGCGTTCCTGCTGCGGCAATCGCGCGTAGCAATTTTTATTTCAAAAGCTGCCTGCGCAGTCGCGGCGCGAGGCGCCGCGCGCCGCGGCCCAGCGCCGGCGCCTGCTCCTCGATGAACCGCCACAGCCGGTTCGCCACCGGCCCGTGCGGCACATCGCTGCGCCGCGCCGCCGTGATCGGCACCGTATTGCCCGGGAAATGCCGTCCGGCAATGGACAGCAGGCGCCCGTCGCGCAGCTCGCGCGCCACCAGGAAGGCCGGCATATGGCCCCAGCCCATGCCCTGCAGGATCACCTCTTTCTTCATCAACTGATCGGCCACCGTCCACTGCGGCGCGCCGTCCAGCACGAAGTAGCTGCGCGGCGGCGAATGACGCGCGGTGTCGCGGATGATGCACTGGCAGAAATCCCGCATCTGCCGCGGCGTGATCGCGCGGCCGATGCGGAACGGCAGAAAGCCCGGCGCCACCACCGGGATCAGCTCCACCGTGTACAGCTTGATGTACTCCAGCCGCTGGTCGCTGGCATCGACGTGATGCAGGATCAGGTCGGCGTCGCCGTCGAACAACCGCTCCCACGGCCCCGAGATCGCCTCGAAGTGCAGGTGCAGGCGGGTATCCGGAAAGGCACTGAAGAACTGGCGCAACAAGCCCAGGGTCTGCGGCAGGGGGCAGAGATCGCCGACCACGATGCGCAGTTCGCTCTCCTGCCCCAGCGCCAGCTGCGCCGCATGGGTGCGCAAGCCCTCCAGGTCCTGCAGCAGCCCCTGCGCGCGGCGCTGGAACGAGCGCCCGGCCGCGGTCAGCGCCACGCGGTAGCCGCTGCGGTCGAGCAGTTGCAGGCCGAGCTGGCGCTCCAGCTTGCGCACCGCGGCGAACACCGTCGGATGGGTCCGGTGCAGCTTTTCGGCCGCCGCCTGGAAACTGCCCTCGCGCACCACCGCGTCGAAGCATTGCAGCTCATGCAGGGTAAATTCGCTCATATCATGAAATCTACAATGATCTTTAAATCTTTGTAATGTTTTTAATGCCGCACGGCAACTACGCTTCTCCGCACCAGCCATCAGGGAGAAGCACCATGCGCGCCATCGTCAGAAGCGGGTTCGGCGGCCCGGAAGTCCTCGCCATCGCCGAATTGCCTGATCCGCAGGCCCAAGCGGGCCAGGTGCTGATCGAGGTCAAGGCCTTCGGCATCAACCACGCCGAAACCCATATGCGCAGCGGCAACTGGCCGGAAGCGGCGCCGGTCAGCGGCATCGAATGCGTCGGCCTGGTACGTGACTGCCCCGACGGTCGCTTCGCGCCAGGCCAGAAAGTCGCGGCCCTGATGGGCGGCATGGGGCGCAGCATCAACGGCAGCTACGCCGAACTGACCTGCGCGCCGGCCAGCAACGTGGTGGCAATCCGTTCCGACCTGCCCTGGGAAGAACTGGCCGCCATCCCCGAATCCTATGCCACCGCCTGGGCCTGCCTGCACGGCAACCTTGAACTATCCGCCGGACACACCCTGCTGATCCGCGGCGCCACCTCGGCCCTGGGCCAGGCGGCATTGAACATCGCCGCGCAGGCCGGCGCGCGGGTCATCGCCACCACGCGCCAGCGCGAGCGCTTTGCCATGCTGGAAGCACTGGGCGCGGAACGCGTGCTGCTGGAACAGGCCGACCTGTCGCCGGAATTGCGCAAGCTGCATCCCGAGGGCGTGGACCGGGTGCTGGAGCTGGTCGGCAACAGCACCCTGACCGATTCGCTGGCCACGCTGCGTCACGGCGGACGCCTGTGCCTGGCCGGATTCCTCGGCGGACTGGCGCCGGTGCCTGCATTCAATCCGGTACTGCACATGCCGAGCCGGGTGCATTTCAGCTTCTTCGGCAGCTTCATGTTCGGCACGCCGGGATTTCCGCTGTCCGAGGTGCCGCTGCAAACCATCGCTGATCGCGTTGCGCAAGGCAGCTACCGGGCCAAGCCGTACCGGGTGCTGCGCTTCGAACAGATCGCGGAAGCGCACCGGCTGATGGAGGCGGGCGCGGCCAACGGCAAGCTGGTGGTGCTGGTCTGAGCCCCGGCCGCCACCGGACGAATAACAGCCTGCGTTCGCCGGGGTGGCGGCTGCCGCCCCGGCACCGTGGCTCAGTGCTTGAACGCGTTCTTGATCTCGGTGTAGCCGGCCTTGAGGGAATCGGCCAGCGACCTGGAGGAAGCATCGATGTCGCGCCCGGCATCGCCGGCGGCGACCTGGGCCCGGCCGAGGTGCTCCTTCAGGTCACTCCATTTTGCTTCCAGCGCTTCCCAGGCGTTTTTCATCTCCGCCTTGAACAGGTGCGCCTGCAAGGCCAGCTCGTCGTGCAGCAGCTCCAGAAGCTGATATTCGTTGTGCAGCGCGTTCTTGACTCGCGACATGGAATCTTCCTTGTTTGAAAAGTGGGAGCTTCGATGATGCGGCCAGGGGCCGCTTCTGTCGGTACGCTGGCACACGCGCAGCCCTGGGCTTTCTCTGTGCGGAAACGCACAGACCTCAACACACCCGGAAGGCACTGTGGAATTCGGCGCTTGTGGCGCCACGGCCCAAACCGCCTTTCCCGTGAGGCTGAAGCCTGCATTTATGACTACCACCCCCATTGATCGTTCGTTGGAGCCTTCGCGCCTGGTGCGAGGGCTGGTCGGCGGCGGCGGCGAGTCGATTACCCTGGATGCGCTGGTGTCGGGCTGGATGGCGCGGCATTTCTCCGCCCAGGTCCTGTTCGAACAGCTCGGCCCGATGCTGCTGTACGGCGACCTGGTGCTGATCCACGATCCCGAACATACCCGCGTGCGCCTCGGCGACAACCCGCCGCATCGCCAGCGCACACCGCGCAGCAGCGAACGCCTGAGCCGGGGCGAGGCAGTTGAATTCGCCGCCGCTGTTGTCAACGCGCAACGCGCCGGGCCGGAGACCAGAACAGCATCCGCTTGATGGCCGCGAGTGGTAGACGCAACAGTCGAATGTGCGCGATCGAACAGACCACTCCAGAACAGCCCGTTAGGGTGTGTTCTGGAAATGCGGACTGCCAGGGACGGCGGCTCGTATCAGCTTCTCGCACCATGCAAGCGGGACGATTCCGCCGGCGGCAGTCGCCGATTGCCGACATCGCGAAAAACCCCGTGCTTCACCGTCCACATCGCGGACGGTATCGATGCCCCAGCAGTTTCTCAGCCTCAAGGAAGACAAAATGATCAATCTACGACACATCGCCCTGGCCCTGGTTCTGGTCGCCGTGCCCGCCCTGCCGCTCAGCGCGATGGCCAGCGGCGCCAGCGAATCGAGCGCGGCGGACCTCAACCGCGATGCCGCCCTGGCCTTGCAGAACCTGTACAAGACCAATCCGGTGGCCCTGGACATTTCCAAGCACGCCCGCGCGATTCTGGTATTCCCCAACATCGTCAAGGCCGGCCTGGTATTCGGCGGCAGCTACGGTGAAGGCGTCCTCACCAGGAACGGCAACGTGGACAACTACTACAACTCCATTTCGGCCTCCTGGGGCCTGCAGGCCGGCGCCCAGTCCTACGGCTATGTGGTGTTCCTGATGACCGGCAAGGCCGAGCAGTACATCAACAAGTCCGACGGCTGGGAAATCGGCGTCGGCCCGACCGTGGTGGTGGTCAATGAAGGCGCCGCCAAGAACCTGTCGACCTCGACCCTGAAGGATGATGCCTACGCCTTCGTTTTCGACCAGCAGGGCCTGATGGCCAGCCTGAGCATCGAAGGCACCAAGATTTCGCGCATCAAGCGTTAAGCCGGCAAACCCCGATCGATTCGATCGGGGCGCATTACAGGGCGGGATGCGCACAGCGCATCCCGCCCTGTGTCGTTTACGACTGCTTACAAGGGCACCACCGGAATGACGATGTCGAAACTGAACAGGCCGGTCTGCGCATCGTAGCCCGCGCCGGGGGCGTAGTACTCGAAGCAGGGGCGGGCATCGAGCTGTAGCCCGCTGGCCGGCAGCCAGTCGCGCAGCAGCGCATCCCAGGCTTCGCCGATCCCTGCCATCGGGCCGCTGAAGCCGCTCATGGCGTAACGCCCGCCGGGTATGGTCGTCACCAGGGACTGCCCGGTCGGTAGGAAGTCCTGCGGAACCTCGACGCAGGCGTCGTAACGACACTTCTCCGGCGCGGAAATGGCCGGATCATCGTAGCTGATGCCGTAGCGCGGCCGGTCGAGCCAGTCATTGGATGCGATCCAGGGATAAACCACTTTCTGCCAGAAGCCGGAAAGGGCCGGGCCATAGGGCCCGATATGGCGCAGGTAGGCCACCTTGACCGGCTGGCGTTCAATCAACTTCACCTTCATGACAAGCTCCTCTGCGGAACGATTGGAGCCCTCATGGTCCGGCCTGTGCGGCTGCGCTTCCTGATCCGGCTTGCGCAGCGCCTGACCAGGATTGCTGTCCGCGGCAGCCAGCCGCCGCCCCGCGCGCCGCTGCGCCTCCTGCCGGCGCCAGGCCGTGGCGGTGCAGCCGAAGCGGCTTCTGAAAGCGCGGGCGAATGCCTCGGCGGAACCGAAGCCCACCGACAGCGCCACGCTCAACACCGGCAGGCGCGGCTGCGCCGCCAGCCGCATCGCCGCCACCTCGAGCCGCCGCCGCCGCAGGTAGTCGCCCAGCGTCTCGCCCATCCATACCGAGAACAGGCGGTGAAAATGGAACGCCGAGAAATGCGCCACCTCGGCCAGCTCGCCCAGTTCCAGCGCGCGGTCGAGATGCTGGTCGATATGATCCAGCACCCGGTGCATGCGCTTGGTGTATTCGGTGCGGCTGGCTGTTGAGGTCATGCGCCCGGAAAGGAACGGCCTGCGATGGCGGCATGATGCCGCACGCGCGGCTTCCGGGCCAGGAGCTTGTCCGTGGATAAACTCTAGGGCTCGTCCAGAAACGAGGACACCACCGCGTTGACCCATTGCGGCCGCGTGCTGAACGTCGCGTGCTCGGTGCCGGGCAGGATCCACAGCTGCGCATCCGGCAGGGACTGGTAGATCATCATGGTGTGCTCGAGCTTGATCTGGTCGCGGTCTCCCGACATCACCAGCACGCGCTTGTGCAGCGCCCTGAGCAGGTCCGGACTCAGTTCGTTCTTCGCCGGATAATGCATCCATAGTTGCATCAGCTTGTCGTCGATGATGTCGGCATGGCCTGGTCCGTCCGGAGATTCCGCCGCATAGTGCGCGCGGGCCCGCGGATTCATCGGCAGCTCGGGCGCGCTGGTCTCGGCCTGCTCCGAGCCGCCGTCGCTGAGGCCGCTGGGGTCGAGGTTGGCGCCGGTCACCACCAGGCGCCGCACCAGTTCGGGATGGCGCAGCGCCAGCATCAGGGCGACGATGCCGCCGTCGCTGTAGCCCATCACATCGACATCGGACAGGTGCAGCTGTTGCAGCAGCCGCGCCGTATCCTCGGTCATCCTGGTATACGACAGCGGGCCCGGCACATCGGGCGTGTGGCCGTGACCCACCTGCTCCGGCGCGACGATCCGGTGCGTCTCCGCGAACGGACCGAGCTGCTTGCCGAAGGACTCCTCGATGTCGCTGCCACCGCCATGCAGCAACAGCAGCGGCCGGCCCTCGCCGCGCAATTCATAGTACATGCGGTGGCCGTTGACCTTGGTCCAGTGGCTGCCATTCTTCTCATGGGCAGCCTTGTCCAGCGCGGGGGCGCCGCCGCTCAGCCCCAGGGTGAGCGCGGCCACTGCCAACGGCATTTTCATTTTCAATTTTATTGTCTTTGACCATCGGAACGATTCCCGACAATTCACAGTAGACACCTCGCGGGGCGGACGCAAATCTGTCGATTCGCTTACAGGCATGGCCGCAGCCGGCGGCGGCGCGGCGCCGACGAGCTCCGGACGCTCGGACATGAGTTCCGGGTTCGCGGAGATATTCCCCGTGACCCGCCTCGGACACTATGCGTCTCCACCGGAGCGGTTCATCCCCCGAATCGCTCCGGTCATTTGTTCCCACCTGAAATCAAATCGGGCTATCGATGCCCACCTGGAGTTTTGCAATGCAACTGACGACGAAAGTAAATGGTTTTGCCCTGGCCGCCGCCGCTGCCGTGATGTTTCTCGGCGCGCCGATGGCCAACGCCGACGACAGCGCCGCCGCCTCGGTCGGGCACTGCGTAGGCGCCAATTCCTGCAAGGGCCAAAGCACATGCAAGAGCGCCAGCAACTCGTGCAAGGGCCAGAATTCCTGCAAGGGCAAGGGCTTCACCGCCACCAGCAAGGAAGCTTGCGCCACCGCCGGCGGCAAGTTCGAAGCCGCCAAGTAAACCCTCCGAAGTGGCAATGTTGCCAGCCTTCCACGGAAGGCTGGCTTTCTTTGCCGTATCCGCCATAGCAGGCGATGCGCACGGCGGGAGCTTCCGATGAATGCAGTGAACGACAGCGGGCCACGGCCGCGTGTGGTGATCGTCGGCGCCGGCTTCGGCGGCCTGTCGGCGGCCATGGCCCTGGCGCGGGCGCCGGTGGATGTGACGGTGATCGACCGGCGCAACTTCCACCTGTTTCAGCCGCTGCTGTACCAGGTCGCCACCGCCGGCCTCAATCCGGCCGATGTGGCCTGGCCGATCCGCAGCATCCTGCGCGACCAGGCCAATACCCGCGTGCTGCTCGGTGAAGTCTGCGGCGTCGACCTGCCGGGCCGCAGGGTCAAACTCTCCGATGCACGCGAGGAGCCCTACGACTGGCTGATCCTGGCCACCGGCGCCACCCATACCTACTTCGGCCACGATGAATGGAGCGGCCTCGCGCCGGGCCTGAAGCGCATCGACGACGCCACCCTGATCCGCCGCCGCATCCTGCTGGCCTTCGAGTACGCCGAGAACGCCATGAACGAGGAGGAGCGCAGCCGCCTGATGACCTTCGTCATCGTCGGCGGCGGCCCCACCGGCGTGGAACTGGCCGGCGCCATTTCCGAGCTGGCGCAGAAAGCCCTGGCCGCCGACTTCCGCATGATCGATCCGCGGCGCGCCCGCATCGTCCTGGTCGAGGGCGGCCCGCGCCTGCTCGCCGCCTTCCCGCCGCAGCTGTCGCAATTCGCCCATGATGCCCTGCAGGGCATGGGCGTCGAAATCCAGCTGGGCCGCGCCGTCAGCGGCTGCGATGCCGCCGGCATCACCGTCTCCGGCGAAACGCTACCGGCCGGTACTGTTTTATGGGCCGCTGGTGTCGCCGCTTCGCCGGCGGCGCGCTGGCTCGGCGTCGCCGCCGACCGCGCCGGACGGGTCGAGGTGCAGGCCAATCTGACGGTGCCCGGATATCCGCAGGTGTTTGTCATTGGCGATACCGCCGCCTTCATCCAGGACGGCAAACCGATCCCGGGCATCGCGCCAGCGGCCAAGCAGCAGGGCGCCTATGTCGCCGCCGCCATCCGCAACGCCATGCTGCCGCGCAAGCACCTGCTGCCCGGCTTCCGCTACCGGCACTACGGCAGCCTCGCCACCATCGGCCGCCACAGCGCCGTGATCGATTTCGGCAAGCT
>FTKD01001373.1_pt8 | contig 20200 bp, 17 predicted proteins | sample 1658191 | NCBI WGS metagenome assembly FTKD01 (sample SAMEA3914808, study PRJEB12502) | metagenome | biome: forest; material: soil | place: Canada | collected 2011-08-03 | depth 0.3 m
CGATCAGCTCTTCGGCCTTCCAGAAGTCGAAGAAGCCGCAGGCGTTTCGAGGCACGTCGATGACGATGTCCGGCAAGTACTCGGCCATCCGCAGGCGCGTGATCGTGTCCTGCATGATCTCCATCGACGCCATCGCCGTGCTGATCATGCCGCGCGACGGTTCCTTCGCGCTGCGGGCCGGTCGCACGGTATCGATGAATTTAAGGATCCGCCTGCGATAGCTGTTGTCGTCGATCAAGGACTTGCTGGGGGCGGCCAGGGCCTGTTGCTGTGCCGGGCCGCTCAGGTCGACCGCGATGGTGAGCTGCGTCGCATCGCCCACCGTCGGGCCGACCGGCACCGGGTTGACGATGGCGCCGTCGAGCAGCATCCGGCCGCCGCGCTCGAATGGCGTGAATACCAGCGGCGTTGCCATCGACGCGCGAATGGCGTCGAACAGGTCGCCTTCGCGCAGCCACACCTCCGCGCCCGACTCCAGGTCGGTGGCGATGGCGGTGAAGGTGATCGGCAGGTCCTCGATGGCACAGTCGCCGATCAGCGAGCGCAGCACGCTGATGATGCGCTCGCCCTTGAAGATGCCCGGGCGCCCGATGGCGGGGTCGAGCAGTCGCAACACGTGCATGCGCTCGAGCGCGAGCACCCACTCGGCATAGACCTCGAGCTTGCGGGTGGCGAAGATCCCGCCGACGAGCGCGCCCATCGACGAGCCCGAGATGGAGCGGATGTCATAGCCGTTCTCGACCAGCCACTGGATGACGCCGATGTGCGCGAGGCCGCGGGCACCGCCGCTGCCCAGCACCAGTGAAACCGGAATCGACTCTGTGGACATCGCTGCGATGGATCGTGGAGGGGTGCCGTCTCGGCAGGAGCGCCTCGCGTTGCGACAGGCCGATTGCCGGGCATTCTGTCGGAACGTCGAATTGCCGCCGGCGGATCGAGGGAAAACCCCATAAAAATGGGGAACAAACGGGTCTTGAAGGCTTCGAATTCCAACCTACGTCCATGAGGAACCGGCGGATTTCCCGCCGGCGCCTGGCCATCAACCCAATGGAGGAATCCATGGTCCAAGCATTGTTGAGCTATCCCGGCGGACTGTTCGATCAGATCGATCGACTGCATCGTGAAATCGCCGGCGCCTTCGCCGCGGAAGGACTTCCCAGCGGCATCCGCTCGGTCGCCGCCGGCACGCTGCCGGCGATCAACGTCGGGCGCACGCCGACCAGCGTCGAGGTCTACGCCTTTGCGCCCGGACTGGACGCGTCCCGGATCGACGTCACGCTCGATCGCGGCGTGCTGCGCATCGCCGGCGAACGCGACACGTCCGTCCCGGGCAGCGACGCGCATACGCAGGTCTACGCACGCGAACGCGTCGTGGGTCGATTTGCGCGCGCCCTCTCGCTGCCGGACGATGTCGATGCCGCCAACGTCAAGGCCACCTATGTCGATGGCATCCTGCGCGTGAGCGTGGGCCTGCGCGAATCCGCGAAGCCCCAGCGCATCACGGTTCAATGACCCGGCTCGCCGACGAAAGGAGACTGACATGACTGCCAAGAACGCCATCACCCGGTCGACCACCCCGGCCGAACGCGCGGTGCGCTGGACGACCCCGGCCGTGGACGTGTTCGAGGACGGCGGCGGCATCACGCTGCTGGCCGACATGCCCGGGGTGCCGAAGGACAAGCTCGAGCTGCGCCTGGACGGCGACGCGCTGGTGATCGAAGGCACCGTGGCCCCGCTCGCGCCCGATGGCATGCAGCCGCTGTGGGCCGAGGTGGACGTGCCGCACTTCAAGCGCACGTTCACGCTGAGCCGCGAGCTCGATACTGCACGCATCGAAGCCAACCTGAAGGACGGCGTGCTGACGCTGCGCATTCCCAAGCAGGCCCATGCGCAGCCGCGGCGGATTGCCGTCAGCAGCCACTGAGTTCACCCGCCGCGCCAGACGGGCCGGGGATATCGATGAAGTGCTACCGGGTTCGCGTGAAGGATGAGCCGCCGCTCGTCGGCTACTCTGCGGACGGGCGGCCGAGGGCGGTGTTGCCGGGTGAATATGCCGTCCACGTGCTGGCCCGCCCGGTGCTGGGCGGCATGGGGGCGGCGCTTCGCTTCATCGGCGCCGATCAACGCGGCGGCGATCTTCACGTTCCGCAGGCCGCGATGCAGGACCTGCGCGACTGGCCGCGGCTGCCGCCGCGTTCGCCCATCGAGATCATTGGGGAAGTCGATTGAACGTGCGGTGCGATCACCAGCGCATGGCCACGCATCGCGACCCTGGCGACTGCCGGCCGGGGGAGGGGGCGGTCCGCCGTGCCGAACAGAAGGAGCTACTCATGTCTGTATGGCTTGGAAATCCCTGCGTTGCCGCAGCGCACGCCAGGAAGACCGCGCGCGGTCAGCGCGGCAGGTCCATGACGAATACCGAGATCCGGGCCTATCTGCTGGCCCGTGAGGCCATCCGCAAGCTGCGCACGATGGCGGCTTTGGCGTCACCGTCCGGCGAGGAGGGCAGCGGCGTCGCGCCGGGCAACGGGCCATCCAAGGCCGGCTGATCGGCCGCGCTGCCTCCGGGCATGCGCGAGCGTCCTGCCCATGCCCGGGAAAGCGGCCCTTTTCACGGGCTTCATCCCGGACCCGGGCCGCCCCGGCCTGTCATGCTGGAGTCTGGTTGGCGAGCAACTGCTCAAGATGTTCCAACCAGGAAGGCCAGAGCATGAGAGTGTTGCGTTCGTCCCTGATGGTGCTTGTCTCGACCGGCGTGCTGGCGAGCGGAGCGAGCGGATCTGCCGCCGCCCAGGTCGCGATTTCCGGCGCCGGCGCGATGCGCTGCACCGTCGTGATCGGCCGGTTGTCGAGCCAGAACTCGGCTGATCGAATGGTGGTGCTCTCCTGGGTCCAGGGCTACCTGGCCGGCGTCGTGTCCACCCGGTCGGCGCTCGCGCCGACGACCCGGGTCGCGGCCCAGGTCCCCGAATACGACGCACTCGGTCCGCGCGTGCTGACGCTTTGCAAGGCGGATCCGACCAGCGATCTCCATCACGTCGCCGGGCAGTTCTTCGTCGTTGCGTCGGCGGATCGCTAGGCGGCCATCTTCGTGTCCGGGGCGACCGGGGTCTGTGCCGTGCGCGCCCCCAGCAACTCGTCGAACAACGCCCGGAAATGCACGACCGCCCGGCGCAGTTCTTCGGTGTCGGCTTCGCCGCGCTGGTCGCGCGACAGGATGAGTTGCGCCGCGCGGTAGTTGCTCACGACGGACGGATGGTCGACCGAGATGTCGGCCGCCTGGCGCTCGAAATCGGCCATCGGAAAACCGCGCTTGCGCAGCAGGTCGCGCACCAGTTGCTCGGCCTGGATGAGCACGCCCTTCGGGTCGTCGACGAACGAGCCCTGCAGGCGCGTCCAGGACTGCGCGAAGCGATCCGCCTCGGCGGGCGTGAGCGGCACGACCTCGAAACGCTCGACGCGCTTCTCGCGCTTCTTCAGCTCGGCCTCGGCCTTGGCCTGGCTGCCGAACTTGTTGACGGCCTCCACGTATTCCGGGCCGAAGCGCCGCTGGAGTCGCTGCGACTGTCTCTTGCTGTAGAGAAGGTAGCCGGCGACTGCGATGACTAGCACCGCGACGATGGCGACGATGAGCAGATCCCGTGTGTCCATGTCGATCTCCAAGACTTGGCTGCGCCCGGCCGATGGCCGTTGGCAGCGGGTGACCCGAGGGTCAGGTTGTCAGCAGGAAATCGGCAAGCGGTGTTCCGGGCGGTCGGCCAGCTGCTCGACCGGTGTTGTCCTTGGGGTCAGGCCGTGGCCGGCGCGCTCGCGCGGTCCAGTGCCGCGCGTTCGTCGGCGCTCAATGCCAGTGCCGCCGCCGTCGAGAAGCTCTTCATCTGCGCCAGGCTCGTGGCGCTCGCGATCGGCGCGGTGACGCCTTCGCGCGCCATCAGCCACGCCAGCGCCACCTCCGCCGGGCCGGTGCCGTGGTGCGCGCCGACGTCGTCGAGCGCGGCCAGGATGGCCAGGCCGCGCGGCGTCAGGTACTTCCTCACGCCGGCGCCGCGCGGGCTCTTGGACAGATCCTGCTGCGTGCGGTACTTGCCGGTCAGGAAGCCCGACGCCAGGCTGTAGTACGGGATCACGCCCAGCCCCAGCTCGATCGCCAGTTCGCGCAACGGGCCGTCGTAGCTGGCGCGGTCGCAGAGGTTGTATTCGGGCTGCAGGGTGCGATAGGTGGGCAGGCCGTGGGCGCGCGCCGCGCGATGCGCGTCGGCCAGCTGCGTCGCGTCGAAATTGGAGCAGCCGATCGCGCGGATCTTGCCCGCATCGAGCAGGCGCCGGTAGGCCGCCAGCGTCTCCTCGTGCGGCGTGTCGGTGTCCGGCCGATGCGACTGGTAGAGGTCGATCACGTCGACCTGCAGCCGGCGCAAGGAGTCCTCCGCCGCCTGCTCGATCCAGCGCTTGCCCAGGCCCCGGCGGCGGTCACCCATGTCCGAGCCGACCTTGGTGAAGAGCAGCACCTTGTCGCGGCGCGAGGGCTTCACGGCGAGCCAGCGGCCGATGATGGTCTCCGACTCGCCGCCGTCGTGGCCGGGCACCCAGCGCGAGTAGACGTCCGCGGTGTCGATGGCATTGAAGCCGGCGTCGACGAAGGCGTCCAGCAGCTCGAAGCTGCGGCGCTCGTCGACGGTCCAGCCGAAGACGTTGCCACCGAAGACCAGCGGGGCGATCTGGAGGCCGGTGTCGCCGAGGGGGCGGAGTTGCATGGGATGTCCTTTGCGAGAGAGATTCACCCGAGGCCGCGGGGCCGTGGTTCCGACTATCGCGCCGATGGCGGATCGATGCCGGTCGTCCTGCAATGGCCCGACGGCGAGCGTTGACGTTGGCGGGTCGCGTGGCGCCGCTGCCGCAGGTCAGCCGCGGTTGGCTAGACAACATGCCGTTGTCATATTCTTTCGTCATCCTGTCGAGTTCAGCCTCCGCGTCATCCCGCGCCGGAGCACTCCTCTTCAAGGATAGACATGCAGCGTCGCATCATCGCCGTAGCTTGCGGCACCGCCGCCTTCGCCGGCCTCGCCACCCTGGCCGCCTGTTTCGACAGCTCGAGCAGCTCCAGGGCGGCGACCGCCTACACCGTCAGCGGCGTGGCCGCGACCGGAACGCCGCTGGTCGGTGCCGTGGTCACGTTGACGGACAGCAAGGGCGCGACGGTCCAGTCTGCGCTGACCGACGCCAGCGGCAAGTTCTCGCTCACGACGCAGGGCGTCGCGCCGTTCGTCCTGACGGCTTCGTTCAACGACGTCGACGGCACGCCGGCCGTGTTGTCCTCGGTGCTGGCGCCCGCCAGTTCCGCGGCGACGGCCAGCGTGACGGCCAACCTGAATCCGCTCACCTCGCTGGTGACGCAACGCGTCCTGGGCCTGGTGCCGACCGCGGCGCCCACCGCGGCGCAGATCACGTCGGCGGCGGTGACGCCCGCCTCGATCACCGCGGCGGAACAAGGCGTAGCGACCGCGCTGCAGCCGGCGTTCACGGCGCTGAACATCCCGGCCGCTTCGACCACCGATCCGATCGGCGCGGCCTACCAGGCCAACGCCACCGACCCCGTCGACAACCTGTTCACGCTGGCGCGCTTCAACGTGCACGCCGGCCAGGTCGCCGTCGGCACGGACAGCGCGCGCACCGTGGTCTCGATCCCGGCCACCGGGGTGATCCCGGCGCCGGTGCCGACCGCGGCGGCGGCGTCGCTGGCGGCGCTCGACGCCGGCCCGACGACGACGGCGATCCAGAACGTGATCGTGGTCGTCGGCGAGAACCAGACCTTCGACGCGGTGTTCGGCGCCTACCAGCCGCCGGCCAACCAGACGGTGAAGAACCTGCTGTCCCAAGGCATCATCAACGCGGACGGCACGCCGGGCCCCAACTTCGCGCTGGCCGCGCAGAACCAGGGCGCTACCCAGACCGCCTACACGATCAGCCCGACCCGCGGCGCCGCGTACGCCAACCTGCCGCAGCCGGAGCTGATCGGCGTGCTCAATTCGCAGTTGCAGGCGCAAGGCGGCGTGCCCGATCCGCGCGTGCCCGCGACCTTGCCCAACGGCCCGTTCCAGAACACCAAGTACGCAGCGTATGCGCTGAGCGCATCGAACCCGCTGGGCAACCTGACGGGCGACCCGGTGCACCGCTTCTTCCAGATGTGGCAGCAGACCGGCGGCGACAACTCGAAGCTCGACATGTACACCTGGGTGGCCGTGACCACCGGCCAGGGCGGCGACACCGCGGGCGTGACGCCGGCCAATCCGTCGCAGGGCGGCGAGCTGATGGGCTTCGCGAACATGGCCACCGGCGACGCGCCGCTGTTCAAGAGCCTGGCGACCCAGTACGCCATCAGCGACAACTACCACCAGTCCATCATGGGCGGCACGGGCGCGAACTTCTTCGCCATCGCGACCGCCGACACGGCCTGGTTCAACACGGCGGGCGCCGTCGCCACGCCGCCGGCCAATCAGATCGAGAACCCGAATCCGATGGCGCAGACGCCCAACTTCTATTCGCAGGACGGCTACAGCGGCGGCTCCTACGTGAACTGCTCGGACGCCACGCAGCCCGGCGTCGGCGCCATCCTGAGCTACCTCGGCACCGCCGGCGTGAAGCCCAACTGCGACGCCGGCAAGTACTACCTGGTCAACAACTACGGCCTGGGCTACGACATGAACGGCAACGTCCAGCCGATCGGTGCGAACAACTACACCCTGCCGCCGCAGACCGTGCCCACCATCGCCGAGGCGCTGGCCACCAAGGGCGTGAGCTGGAAGTGGTACACCGGCGGGCGCGAAGCGGCCGACGTGACCGCCGATGCCGCCGCCTTCGGCGTGCCGGTGGCCGTGGCGCAGGGCGCGCAGTACAACACCATCGGCGACCCGCTGGTGGCCTCCAGCAAGGTGATGGGCAGCACGAGCCTGAAGGCCGGCCTGGCGGGCCTGACCACGCTGTACGCCGACATCGCCGGCGGCACGCTGCCGGCCGTCTCCTTCGTCGTCCCGAAGAACCTCGACAGCGGCCATCCGGGCTATTCCGTGCCGGCCAAGTACGAGCTGTTCCTGCAGGACCTGATCGCCAAGGTGAAGGCCAATCCGACGTTGTGGGCGCACACGGCCATCATCATCACCACCGATGAAGGCGGCGGCCACTTCGACACCGGCGCCATCCAGTCCGTCGATTTCTTCGGCGACGGCCCGCGCATCCCGATGATCGTGGTGTCGCCGTACGCGCGCACCAACTACATCGACCACACGTACCACGATCACGCGTCGGTGCTGAAGTTCATCGAGCGCAACTGGCGCCTCGCCCCGCTGTCGCCGCGCAGCCGCGACAACTTGCCCAACCCGATCTCGACGACGGCGAGCCCGTACCTGCCCACCAACAAGACGGCGGCGATCGGCGACCTGATGTCGCTGTTCGCGTTCTGAGGTCGATGCCGCTCAAGGCCGGCGGCCTCGCCGCCTTGCTCCTGTGCGTCGCGCTGGGCCTCGCGGCCCTGTGCCGCGACGAGGCGCGTGCGGCCGGCGTTGCGCCGGCGGCGTCCGCCGCGGCGCGCAAGCTCGACCCGGTCACGATGTGGGTACGCTATCCGAAGGCGCGCGCGGCCCTCGATCCGGTGGCCAGCCTCGGCCGGCTGATGTTCTTCGACGCCTCTTTGTCCGCCTCGGGGCGGCAGTCGTGCGCGAGCTGCCACGATCCCGCGCACGCTTACGGACCGCCGAACGGGCTGGCGGTGCAGCCCGGAGGCCCGACGCTGGAACGGCTCGGCACACGCGCGGTGCCGTCGCTGCGCTACCTGCGCTTCACGCCGCAGTTCTCGCGCCACCTGGCCCAGCCCAGTTCGGACGGCGTCGAGGACGAGGGTCCGGCCGGCGGCTTCACGCGCGACGGCGCGGCGCAGACCTTGCACGAGCAGGCACTGTTGCCGCTGTTGAATCCGCTCGAGATGGCCAATCCGGACGTGGCCGCCGTCGCGGCGAAGCTGCGCAAGGCGAGCTATGCGGCGCAGTTGCGCAGCGTCTTCGGCGCCGACGTCTTCGCGCATCCGGCCGTGGCGGCGGCGCAGGCGGCGGCCGCGCTGCAGGCGTTCCAGGAGCAGGATCCCAGCTTCGAGCCCTACACCAGCAAGTTCGACGCGGCCATGTCGGGCAACGCCGATCTCACGGCCCAGGAACTGCGTGGCTACACCACGTTCAACGATCCGAAGAAAGGCAACTGCGCGAAGTGCCATCTGGACGCACCGGGCCCGGGCGGCAGGCCGGCGCAGTTCACCGATTTCGGCATGGTGGCGCTCGGCGTGCCGCGCAACCCGGAGATCCCGGCCAACCGCGATGCGCGCCATGTCGACCTGGGCCTGTGCGGTCCGGTGCGCAAGGATCTGGCTGGCGAGAGCGGCTTCTGCGGCATGTTCAAGACGCCCACGCTGCGCAACAGCGCGTCGCGCCAGGTGTTCTTCCACAACGGCCGCTTCCACGCGCTGGACGAGGTGTTGCACTTCTACGCGGAGCGCGACACCGACCCGGCGAAGTGGTACCCGCGGGTGAACGGCCAAGTCGTCGTGTTCGACGACCTGCCTGCCCGGTATCGCGCCAACGTCGATCGCGTCGACGTGCCGTTCACGCTGCGGGCGGGGGGCAAGCCCTTGCTGACCGACGCGGACATCCGCGACCTGGCGGCGTTCCTCAAGACGCTGGACGACGGCTACTCGCTGGAGCCGGGCGGCAAGGCGGCGCGATGACGCGAACTCGATAACCCCGCTGGCGGGACCGCAGGTCAGCGCGGCGGCGCCACCAACTCGGCCGCGGCCTTCAGGCTGCCGACCTGCCGCCCGTTCCAGTTGATCAGCGCCACGTCGCGCAGGGGCTCGACGAACGCGCGATCCGCGTCGCTCATCGGCAGCGACGCCTCGACCAGCGCGACCAGCGCCACCTCGGCTGCGCGTGCCGTGTTGCCGTCGTCCATCTTCAACGCGATGCCCAGCCCCAGCTCGGGCAGCGCCGCGCAGTAGACGCCTTCGGCGCCGACCTTGCAGAACAGGCGCGCGCCGAAGTGTTCCATCAGCCGCGTGTCGAGTCGCCCGGTGCCGGCCACCATCAGCGGCGCGGCGGCGACGGCCGCGCGCAGGCGGGCCGCCGCGCGCGCGTGATCGGGCGCGAGACCCGTGCCCGTGCCGAAGCGCGCGAACGCGTGCGCCAGCGCGCGCAAGGGGATGCCGAAGGTCGGGATCGAGCAGCCGTCGGTGGCGCGCGGCGCGTCGGCCAGGCGCACGCCGGTGGCGGCTTCCAGCGCGGCGCTGACCTCGCGCATCACCGGATGGTCGGGCTCCACGTAGCCGCGCAGCAGGCCGCGCGCGGCGTCGGCGTCGCCGGCCATCCGCGCGCCCAGGCAGGCGAAGCCCGAGTGCTTGCCGGAGCAGTTGTTGTGCAGCGCGCAGGGCGTCTCGCCGTTGGCCGCGAGCGTGCGCGCGGCCTGCTCGTTGGACGGCCAGTGCACGCCGCATTCGAGCACGCCGGCATCGAGGCCGGCCTTGGCTAGCATGGCCGTGGCGGCGGCCACGTGCCAGGCCTGTCCGCCGTGCGATGCGCAGGCCAGCGCCAGTTCCTCGTTCGCGAGGCCGAAGCGCTCGGCGGCACCGGAGGCCACCAGCGGCAAGGCCTGCAGGCCCTTCACGGCGGAGCGCGCGTAGACCGGGCGATCGATGTCGCCGGCCTGGCGCAGCACCGACCCCGTCGTATCGACGACCGCAAGTGCGCCGCGGTGGAACGACTCGACGATGTCGCCGCGCCGGAGTTCGACGAGGACGGGCTGGGTCATGACGGGCTCCGGATCAAGGCGTACCGTTGCGGCCGTGCTGGCGAAAGCCGGCGCGGGCCGCGAGGCGGTCGTAGTAGGCCCGCACGTGCGGCAGCTCCGGACGCGCGATCGGCGTCATGAACCAGCGGTTGACCGACAGCCCGAGCCCGATGTCGGCCAGCGTGAACGCGGCACCGGTGGCGTAGTCGCCGGCCTTCTCCAGCTGTCGCTCCAGGATGTCCATGTGGCGGTTCCAGGCGGCCACGCTCGCCTCGACGGCCTGGGGATCCTGGTGCGCCGGGCTGTGGCGCACCAGGCTCATGAACGCGTAGCGCCACGCGTTGTTCAGGTCGCCGCCCTGCCAGTCCATCCATTGCTCCACGCGTGCCCGCGCGAGCGGATCGCGCGGCAACAGGTCGTCGCGACCGTGCTTGCCGGCGAGATAGCGGCAGATGGTGTTCGACTCCCACAGCACCGCGTCGCCGTCGACGATCACCGGCACCATCGCGTTCGGGTTCAGCGCGCGGAACTCGGGCGTGTCGGTGTCGCGGTAGCCGGCGCCCCAGGGCTCGAGCTCGTACGGCAGCGCGAGCTCCTCGCACAGCCACAGCACCTTGCGCACGTTGATCGAAATCGGCTTGCCCAGGATCTTCAGCATCTCGTCTCCCGTGAATCGCATCGTCATCGATTCTAGGATCGCGCAGGCTTCTTTCCGCGCTCGCGAGGGTGATCGTCGCCGCGTTGCCGGCGCTTCAGCCCTGGCTCAGGTTGCGCGGCGCCAGTCGCGGCAGTGTCATCGTCACCGTGGTGCCCGCGCCGGGCGGCGACACGAGCTCGATGCGGCCGCCGAGGATGCCGTTGACCATGTTGCGCGCGATCGTCAGGCCCAGGCCGCTGCCGCCCTGCGCGAGCCGCGTCGTGAAGAAGGGCGCGAACACCTGCGGCAGGTCCGCGGGCGGGACGCCGATGCCGTCGTCGTGCACGGTGATGCGCACGGCGTCATGGCCCGACGGCCAGACGCGCACGGCGATCGTGCCCTCGCCGGTGCGCACGAAGCCGTGCACGATGGCGTTCGCTATCAACTGGTTGAGCACCTGGCCGATCGAGCCGGGATAGCTGTCGAGCATCAGGTCGGACTCGCCGGTGACGATGATCTCGATCGGATCGTGGCGGTAGGCGAGCCGCGTGAGGTCGACCATCTCGCGCACCGTGGCGAGCAGGTCGAACGTGCGGCGATGGTCGCTCGTCTGGTCGATGGCGATCTGCTGGAAGACGGTGATCACGTGCTGGGCCTGGTCCAGCGACTGGCCGAGCTGCTTGTGGCTCTCGTCGAGCGCATTGACGTAGCTGGCCACCTGGCTGCGCCGGCGCTCGTCGCCGCCGGCGCGCGCCAGGTCGTCGCCGGGCCCGGCCTGCAGGCGGCCGAGCGACTCCACCTGGCCCGGCAGGGTCATGGCCACCATGTTGGCGTTGGCCAGCGCCGCCGTGATCTCGACGGCCACGCCCTTGACCAGCGAGCCCAGGCCCGCCAGCTTCTCGGCGCGCACGAGCTCGTGCTGGGCCATCGAGAGCTGTTGCAGCGCGGTCGACAGCTCGGCATTGCGCTGCTCCGCCTCGCGCGTGCGTACCGAGACGCGCTGCTCCAGGTGCTGGTTGAGCTCGCTCAACTCGTCCTCGCGGTCGCGCAGCAGGTGCTGGGCCTCGATCAACTGGTCGCGGTCGCGCAACTGCAGCGTCTGGCGCACGGCCGCCAGCACGATCACGATCACGGCGGCGGCGTCGCAGGTCAGGCGCGCCGACGGCGACAGGTGGGTGACCGAATCCTGCAGCGTGACGGCGAAGGTCACGCCCACCACGACGATCAGCGGCAGCACGCGCAACGCGCCCTCGTAGAAGCGGTCGATGCGCGCGTTCACCGCGGCCTCGACACGCCAGCGGCTGACGGCCAGCCCGCCCAGCAGCGTGCACACCGAGAACATCGCGTTGACGGCGCCGCCGTCCGCCAACGCGTGCTTGAGCGTCAGCGCGTTCCACTCCATCCACAGGCCGCCGTGCGCCGCCAGCATGGCCGTCAGCATCCAGACGCTCCAGCCGCGGCCCACGCGCAGCAACGCGATCAGCATCAGGCCGACGCAGGCGCCGGCCAGCAGCAGCGTCGGATAGGCGACCATCACGCCCAGCGCCAGCGCGCTCATGTCGCCGCGCTCGGGCAGGTAGACCACCAGCGCCAGCGCCACCACGGCGATGGCCAGCGACAGCGTGTCCAGCAGCGCGGCCAGGCGCTGCGATTCGCTGACGCGTCCGCGCAGGTAGCCCATCATGCCGATCGCGCAGCACGGCGCCATCATCACGTAGAACGGGTCGGACGGCGCCGGGAACGGCTGCCATGCGAGAAAGATCTGCAGGTCCCACAACGCCTGTCCGATGGCGTACGACGTGAAGCCGAGCGCGAACCAGCGGCGCGCCACGTATTCGGCGCGCAGGCCCTTCTGGCGCGCATCGCGCACGCCGATCCAGGCGAGCCACGCGGCGCCGAGATCGGCGACGGTCCAGTGGGTGTTGTCGAACAGGCGCACCCAGCTCGTCGAGACGCCGATGTGGCTGCCGCCGATCGCGAGCGCGATGGCCACGAGCGCGATGAGCCCGGTCGCCTCGAAGACGGCTGCTGCGCCGGCCGGCAGGCCCAGGCGCGACGGCCGGGCCGTATCGGCCAGCAGGGCCTCGAGCAAGGGCGCGCCCTGCGCGCTGTCGTCCGCGTCGAAATCGCGCGCCGTGGCGCGGTGGCGCGAAGTCTCGACACCTGCAACGGGTGGAGCGATGGCGTCGATCAGGAGCGGGGAAGGCGACGCAGGCGCAACCATGACGTGAGGCAGGAACTCCGGGGAGGGGCCGGCGCGGGGCGCCGGTCCGGGCCGCTCCGCAAGGAATTCGAGACTACATCAACGCGCCGTCGTCGTCGCGCGGGCGGCAGCGGCTTGTGAGCAAAAATGCCTGTCATGAACCTTGCCGCACCACCCGCCGCCGCTGCCGAGTCCGAAGGACGTACGCTCGCCGGGATCGATTTCTCGAGCGCGCCCCGCCGCGGCAAGCCCATCGTCTGGGCCTGGGGCCGCTGGCAGCGTCCCGGGCTGCTGCGGCTGGAGCGCTTCGAGGAGAACGCGTCGCTGGCGGAGTTCGAGCAGGCGCTGCGTCGTCCCGGCCCGTGGCTGGGGGCGTTCGACCTGCCGTTCGGCCTGCCGCGCGAACTGATCGCGACGCTGGCCTGGCCCGCCGACTGGGCCGGCTGCATGACGCACTACGCGGGCCTGTCGCGCGCCGCCGTCGTCGAGACCTTCGCCGCCTTCTGCGATGCGCGCCCGGCCGGGGCGAAGTTCGCGCATCGCCGCTGCGACGGGCCGGCGGGCAGCAGCCCGTCGATGAAATGGGTCAACCCGCCGGTGGCCTTCATGCTGCACGCCGGCGTGCCGGCGCTGCGCGCGGCCGGCGTCCACATGCCCGGACTGCAGGCCGGCGACGCCACGCGCGTCGCGCTGGAGGGCTATCCCGGGCTGGTCGCCCGCGCGCTGATAGGCCGCCGCTCGTACAAGAGCGACACCAAGGCGCAGCAGACCAGCGAACGCCTGATCGCACGCAAGGATCTGGTCGATGCGCTGGAGCAGGGCCGCTGGCGCGGCCTGCGCCTGAAGCTCACCCACGCGCAGCGCGACGAGCTGGTGGCCGACCCCCAGGGCGACAAGCTCGACGCCGCCCTGTGCCTGCTGCTGGCGGGCTGGGCCGATACGCAGGCCGGCTACGGCATGCCGGCCGACGCCGACACGCTGGAAGGCTGGATCGTGGCTGCCGACGGGATACCCGCTGCCGTATCGAAGCAGCCGCCGGGCGACGCGAAGAAGCCACGAGCCACGCGACCGCGCTGAACCGGCGCCCGCGGCGTCAACGCGGTGCGGTGCGCCGCGAGGCGTCGATGGCCGCGTCCACGGCGTCGGTGAGGTCGACCAGGTCGTACGGCTTCACCAGGTAGCGGAAGTAGCCCTGGGCCAGCCCCGACGACACCATCGTCGGCATCGCCGCCGCGCTGACGGCGATGACCGGGATGTCCGCGGTCACCGGGTCGGCGCGCAGGATGCGCATCGCTTCGCGTCCGCTCATCACCGGCATGTTGTTGTCCATCAGGATCACGTCGGGGCTGTGGCTGCGCGCCATCTCGACGCCGGCCCGGCCATCGGTGGCCGTCAGCACCAGGCAATCGGCGCGCAGCGACAGCGCCTCGGTGAGCAGCGCCAGGTTGGCGCGGTTGTCGTCCACGCACAGGATCGTCGTCACCTGCGGATCGCCGCCCACCAGCTCGGTGGGCGTGGGCAGGCGCGGCGCCACGCTGGCCAAGTCGACCTGCAGGCGCTCGGCGCTGCGCAGGTCGATCCAGAAGGTGCTGCCGGCCCCCGGCGTGCTGTGAACGCCCATCGTGCCGCCCATCAACTCCACCAGCCGCTTCGTCAGCACCAGGCCGATGCCGCTGCCTTCGATGCCGGTGCCGTCGCGCCCGAGCCGGTTGAAGGGCTGGAACAGCGAACGCAGTTGTTCGGGCGTGAGGCCGGCGCCGGTGTCCTGGATCGCGATGCGGATCCGGCCCTCGTCGCCTGCGCTGCATTCGACGATCACGGCGCCGTGCTCGCGGTTGTACTTCACCGCGTTCGACAGCAGGTTCAGCAGCACCTGCTTCAGGCGCGTGCGATCGGCGTTGACGCTCAGCGGCGTGTCCATCGGGAACAGCAAGCGGATGCCGCGTTGCGCCGACGCGGTGCGCGTGAGCGCGTGGCATTCTTCAAGCACCTCGTGCAGCTCCACCGGCTCGAGGCTGATCGACAGCTTGCCCGACTCGATCTGCGCGAGGTTCAGGACCTCGTTGATCAGCGTCAGCAAGTGGTTGCCGGCGTCCACGATGTGCTTGACGAAACCGCGGCTGCGTTCGGGCAATTCGCTGTCGACGCCGTCGTGGCCCAGCAGCTGGCCGAAGCCGATGATGGCGTTGAGCGGCGTGCGCAGCTCGTGGCTCATGTTGGACAGGAACTCCGACTTGGCGCGATTGGCGCTCTCGGCGTCGCGCGTGGCCGCGAGCAGCTCGCGGTTCGATTCTTCCAGCTGCGCGGTGCGCACCTGCACGCGGCGTTCGAGCTCCTCGTTGAGGCGCATCACTTCCTGTTGCGTCTCGCGGCGTTCCGTCACCTCGCGATCCTTGTCCGCCGCCGCGGCCTCCTGCTCGGACTTGCGGCGCTCGATCTCGGCCAGCAGGCCGTTGAACGCGTCGACCAGTTCGCCGACCTCGTCGTCGCCCAGCTTGGTGGCGCGGCGCGAGAGCACGCCGTGGCGCATCGCGTCGCGTGCGATGTCGGTCATGGCCGCGAGCGGGCGCGTCACGATCGCCTGCAGCCAGGACGACACGGCCCACGTGGCGGCCAGCGCGAGCAGGATCAGCGCCAGCGCGAGCAGGCCGTAGCTGGCGATGCGTTCGTCGAGCTCGTCGCGGGCACGCACGTAGACCGTGCCGATCGTGCGGCCCTGGTCGACGATGGGCGCGCGCACCACCAGGTCGTGCAGCGCCGGGACCTCGGGATCGACCGCGCCGGCCTGCTGCAGCGTGGGCGGCGGCTGCGTGGCGGCGGCGGCGCGCCAGCTGGCGAACAGCCGTCCCTGGGCGTCGTAGACCGCCGCGTTGCGCATCCTGGGCTGCAGGCGCAGCATCGCCAGCGCGTCCTGCGCGCCGCGCGGGTTGCCGGCGGCGAGGTCGTCCGCGCTCGCATGCCCCAGCAATTCGGCCTGGGCCCGCACGTCGGCGATCCAGCCGCGGTGCCAGGTCTGCAGGTCGTAGACGATCGTCGCTCCGAGCGCGAGAACCAGCGCCATCAGCGTCGAGCCCAGGATGGCGATGCGCAGCTTGGTGCTGAGCGAGCGGCGTTGCGCGATGGGAGACATGGGCCTTTGGTGGACGCGGGAGAGTCCCACGGTCCAGCTGAAAGGGCATGTGGCATACCCGAGCAGGCCGTTCGTACCTCGTGTCACATCTGGACCCCGTCGCACGCGACGGCCCCTAACCGCGCTCCGCGGCGTCTTCTGCCGCCCACGCTCCTAGCCGACGACGACCCAGCGCAGCGCGATCGTGTCGTCGGGCGACATCACGACGTGTACTTTTTTCTGCATCACCCAGCTGAGGGTACGCCGATACAGCGGCACGTAGGCGACGTCGTCGCCGGCCAGCTTCAACGCGGTGGCGACCAGCGTGCGGCGCTTGTCGGTGTCGCGTTCGGTGCGTACCGCGTCGATCAGCGCGTCGAGCCGCGGGTTCGAATAGCGGCCGCCGTTGAACGTGCCGCCGCCGTTGCTGTCCCAGGTGTGCAGCAGGGCGTTGAGGCTTTGCCACGGGTCTTCGGACGTGCCCGTGAAGCCGAATTCCGCCAGGCTCACCTTGCCCTGCGTGATCATCGGAAAGAACTGCGTGCTGGGCGAGGTGTGCAAGGCGGTGCGGATGCCCACCTGGGTCAGCATGGCCGCGATCGCCTGGCAGACATGTTCGCGGAACGCGACGTTCACGCAGTCCATCGTCAGGTCGAAGCCATCGGGGTAGCCGGCGTCGCGCAGCAGCTCGCGTGCGTGCACCGGGTCGTAGCGCAGGCGAGGGCCGTTGAGGCCGCTCGGGGTGCCGAACTCCGGGGCCAGCAGGTCGCCGGTGGGCGTGGCCAGGCCCTTGAGCACCTTCTGGATCACCAGGTCGATGTTGATCGCCTGGTAGGCGGCGCGCCGCACGCGCAGGTCCTTGAACGGGTTGCGCGGCTTGCCGTCCTGGCCCGGCGCAACGCCCGGCAGCGCGGCACTGGCCTGGTCGAACGCGAGGTAGTCGGTGGCGATGTCGCCCACCGTGGTCACGGCGAGGTCGGGATCGTGGCGCAGCTGCTCGACGTCCTGGTACGGCGGATCCAGCACCACGTCGACCTCGCCCGAATGCAGGGCCGCCAGGCGCGTCGCGTCGGAGCGGATCGTGACGAAGCTCGCGGCGTCCACGTTGCCGTTGCTGGCGTTCTTGCGGTTCCACCACTGCGGGAACGCCTTCAGCGTGGTGCGGATGTCGGGCTCGTAGCGATCGAGCTGGTAGGCGCCGGTGCCGTTCGCGTTGCGGACGGCGAAGGTTTCCTGGCGTGCGTTGAAATCCTGGGCGCGCTCGACGTGATGGGCCTGCGACCAGCGCTTGCTCATCATCGCCACCAGCACCAGCTTCTGCGGCAGCACGGCGTCCGGGGCGGTCAGCTCGAAGTCGATTGTCAGCGGATCGACCATGCGCACCTGCTTGACGCCCTTGAGCACGAACTGGCGCTGCGACGGCGGCGCCAGGGCGCGCTCGAACGAGAACACCGCATCCTCGGCGGTGAACAGGCTGCCGTCGTGGAAGTGCACGTCGGGCCGCAGCTTGAAGCGCCACGTCAGCGGATCGACCTGCGACCACGCGGTGGCGAGCACCGGCACCAGCCGGTAGTCCTGGTCGCGGCCGACCAGCGATTCGTAGATCGAGAAGACGACCCGCGTGTGGTACTGCAGCGCGAGGCTGTGCGGATCCATCGTCTGCGGATCGAACGCGGTGGCGATCCGCAGCGTGGCGGCCTGCGCGCCGGGCAGGGCGCCCGGCAGCGCGAGGCCCAGGGTCAACGCGAGCGACCACGATGCCTTCGCGGCCAGCGTCGTCAGCCCACGCAGCAGAGTCATGTCCGGAAGCCTTCAGCAAAGCCCTCGCGTCAGTATGCGCCCGGAACCTGGCCGCACCTGCGCCCGTGCGCCGGTGTTTTCCGGGCTTATTTGCGCATCAGGGTGCTTTTGCCGAACAGGCTCTCGATCAGGTCGACGGCCAGCACGGCGGTCTGGTTGCGCACGTCCAGCGCCGGGTTCAGCTCCATGACGTCCAGCGAGGCCAGGCGGCCGGTGTCGGCGATCATCTCCATGCACAGCTGCGCTTCGCGGTACGTGGGCCCGCCGGGGATGACGGTGCCGACGCCGGGGGCGATCTGCGGGTCGAGGAAATCGACGTCGAAGCTGACGTGCAGGTGCGTGTTGTCGTCGAGCGTGGCGAGCGCCAGCTCCATCGTGTGGCGCATGCCCATCTCGTCGATGTAGCGCATGTCGAAGACCTCGAGGCCCATCTCGTGCACGAACTTCTTCTCGCCGGCGTCGACGCTGCGGATGCCGATCTGGCGGATCCACTTCGGGTTGATCGCCGGCACCTGGCCGCCGATCTCGATCAACTCCTGCGGGCCGTGGCCGCACAGGCAGGCCACCGGCATGCCGTGGATGTTGCCGCTGGGCGTGAGCACGTGGGTGTTGAAGTCGGCATGCGCGTCCAGCCACAGGATGCGCAGCTTCTTGCCGGTGTCGCGGCAATGGCGCGCCACGGCGCTGATCGAGCCGATGCCCAGGCAGTGGTCGCCGCCCAGCAGGATGGGCAGGTGGCCCAGGCCCAGTTCCGCGTAGACGGCGTCGTGCACGGCGTGATTCCACGCGGCCACCTCATGCAGGTGGCGGAAGCCCTCCACCGGCGGCAGCCAGGGGTTGGCCGGGCCCAGCAGGTTGCCGCGGTCGAACACCTCGATGCCGTGGGCTTCGAGCGTCGGCCCGATCTGCGCGACGCGCATTGCCTCGGGGCCCATGCTGGCGCCGCGAGCGCCTGCGCCGATGTCGGTCGGCGCGCCGATCAGGGAAATTTTGGTCATGGCCTATTGTCCGGGGGGATGAGGTGCGAATGATTCGTGTTGAAGGCTGTTCCGCCGATCAAAGCTCGCCGGCGGCAGGCGCCGGGGTGTCGGCGATGCCCTCGAAACCGTAGGCGCCCTTCAACGCAGCCCAGCCTTCCTCGGCGGTCTCGACGAACTTGAACAGGTGCACGTCGTCGGGCGAGATCATGCCGGTCTCGATCAGCAGGTCGAAGTCGATCAGCCGCTTCCAGAACGCGGCGCCGAACAGCAGGATCGGGCGCGGGCGCGACTTGCCGGTCTGGATCAGCGTCAGCACCTCGAACAACTCGTCGAGCGTGCCGAAGCCGCCCGGGAAGCACGCCAGCGCCACGGCGCGCATCAGGAAGTGCATCTTGCGCAGCGCGAAGTAGTGGAACTGGAAGCACAGCTCCGGCGTGATGTAGGGGTTGGGCTGCTGCTCGTGCGGCAGGACGATGTTGAGCCCGATGCTCTTGCCTCCGGCCTCGAACGCGCCGCGGTTGCCGGCTTCCATGATGCCCGGCCCGCCGCCGGTGACCACGTGGATCGGCGTGGCGAGGTGGCGCGTGCCCACCGTGACCATGGTCGCGAAGCGGCGTGCTTCCTCGTAGTGGTGGCTCATCGCGACCGCGCTCTCGGCGCGCTTGATCGCCAGGGCGTCGGTGCCGTGGCGGGCGGCGTCGAGCGCCGCGAGTGCGACCGCCGGCGGCTTGATGCGGGCGCTGCCGAACAGCACGATGGTGGACTCGATGCCGTGCCTGGCCTGCACCATCTCCGGCTTCATCAGCTCGAGCTGCACGCGCACCGGGCGCAACTCCTCCTGCAGCAGGAAATCGACGTCGGTGAACGCGAGGTGGTAGGCGCTGCCGGGGCCGTCGTACAGGGAGGGCGGCTTGGCCTTGGCGGCGTCTTCGCCGGCACTGCGGAAATTACGCGCTTTCAGGGGACGATTCTTCATCCGCCGAGCTTACCGCAGGCCCCGCGATCGACCCGCGAGCGCGGGCTCAGGCGCGTGGCGCGTGCGCGCGCGTGGCGCACACGGCGCACGCCGGATCGCGCGGCACGCGGATCTGTGTCCAGCTCATGTCGCGGGCGTCCAGCATCTGCAGCTTGCCGGCCAGCGAGGTGCCGATGCCCGCGACGAGCTTCAGGGCCTCGGCGGCCTGCATCGCGCCGATGATGCCCACCAGCGGCGCGAACACGCCCAGCGTGGCGCAGCGCACTTCGGGCGGTGCGCTGTCTGCCGGGAACACGCAGGCGTAGCAGGGCGCGTCGGCCCGGCGCGTGTCCCAGACGGACAACTGGCCGTCGAACGCGATCGCCGCGCCGGCCACCAGCGGCACGCCGGCGGCGACGCAGGCGGCGTTGACGGCCTGGCGGGTGGCGAAGTTGTCGCTGCAATCGAGCACGACGTCGGCGTCGGCGACGAGCTCCGCCAGCGCGGTCGCGTCGACGCGCCGCGCGATCGCCGCCACGTCCAGCGCCGGCGCGATGGCCAGCACGGCCGCGCGGGCCGAGTCGACCTTGGGTTGGCCGATACGGTCATGGGTATGGGCGATCTGACGCTGCAGGTTCGTCAGGTCGACCGAATCGTCGTCCACCAGCGTCAATCGCCCGATGCCGGCGCTGCCCAG
>FTKD01000262.1_pt3 | contig 19885 bp, 17 predicted proteins | sample 1658191 | NCBI WGS metagenome assembly FTKD01 (sample SAMEA3914808, study PRJEB12502) | metagenome | biome: forest; material: soil | place: Canada | collected 2011-08-03 | depth 0.3 m
GTCGTCGGCGAGCCTGGCCAGGCTCTCGCGCGCACCGACGATGACTTCGCCGGCTTCCTCGAAGAAGACCTCGAGCATCTCGTCGTCTTCGGCCGTGGCCGTGGCCGACACGACCGCAGTGGCCATGACCGGGGCCGGCGGCGGCGGCGCGGCGAAGTCGGACATCGCCTGTGCGAGTTCCTGGCGCACTTCGTTGGCACCCGTCTCGTCGCTGCGCGCCAGCGCGCTGCGCGCGGCCTTGGCGGCGTCGGCGATGCTCTTCTCGTCGGAGGCGACGGCCTGCTGCGTCAGCTCCTCGAGCTTGTGCATGATCTCGGCCTTGGAGGCGCCATCGTCGCCGGCGGCGGCCGCCAGCGACTGCACCTGCTCCATCAGCTCGCTCTGGTGCGCGGCCGGCGCATCGGGCTCGGACGGCACGACCTCGTCGGTGCGGCCCATCACGGTCTCGAGGCGGCCGCTGTCGGCGTCGAAGCGGAACAGCGACTTGGCCAGTTGCGGCTGCACGCCCAGCAGGTCGATCAGGAAACCCAGCGCGCCCACGTTGGCGGCCAGGCGGCCGACGGCCTGCTCGGACAGCGTGCGCGAAGCGACGGCGTCGTCCTGGCCGGACTCGCTCGCCTCGCGCGACTGCGCCAGCACGTTGTCGACTTCGTCGCGCATGCGCACGACGGCGTGGCCGGCCTGGTCCAGGCCCAGCACGGACAGCACGCCGCGCATGGCCGACAGCTTGGCCGGCACCGGGATCAACAGCTCGCGCTCGGCCGGATTGCGGTTGAACTTGTCCAGCTGGCCTTCGACGTCGGCCAGCGAGGAGCGCAGCTCCTGCACGACGCTGCCCATGGTCTGGCGGTCGGAGGCGCGGCGGTAGAGATCTTCCATCCACGGCTCGATCGGACCGGGCGCGCGGCCCTGGCGCGCCAGGTCGATACGCTCGGCGAGCTGGTGGATGCGCGTGCCGAACGACGCGTCGGCGATGTCGGCGTCGTCGAGTGCGGCGTCCAGGCACAGCAGGCTGGTGGCGACTTCCATCGCCAGGCCCGGCGAGGGCACGCTGCTGCCGTCGGCCACCTGGGTGACGGCGGCGTCGAGCGCCTGCGCCATGTGCTCGCCTTCGGGGTGCAGCTTGCGCACCGAATCGGCCACCAGCATCGCCTGTTCGCGCAGGCTCGCCGCGAGACCCGACTGGCCGGCCGTGGCGGACGACCACGATTCCTTCAGCGCCTCGACACGGCGGCGCGCCAACGGAATCAGGGCCGGATCGTAGCGACCGAGCGCCTCCTGTTCGTAGTCGACCGGCTCCCGCGTGTCGAGCGCGAAGGCCTTGCGGACGGCCACGAGACGCGGCGCGGTGGCGTCGTTGCCCGGCAATGCGCGGGCGCAGAAGAACAGCAGGTCCTGCGCGAGGCGATCGGACACCTCGGCCTGGCCACGCTCGGCCAGGCGCACCTGGGCCAGCAGGCGCGACGTGAGGCGCTTGCTGTAGACGTCGGCCGCCAGGCGGCCCTGGGCCTGTGCTTCGAAGAAGGCGGCGGCCACGGACCACAGGCCCGCCAGCTTGCCGCTGGTGCCTGCCGCCAGGCCGGCGAACAGCTGGCTCATCTGCGTGGCGGCGGGCCCCACCGGGCCGCGCAGCAGCGCGAGCATGCACTGCTCCATGCGGCCACGGGTATCCGCGTCGGGCTGCAACGCCATGACGTGCGTGCCGGCCGAGGCCTTCACGAGCGCCGGTGCGGCATCGGCCAGCTGGGTGGCCTGCGATTGCGTGTCGGCGGACCAGAGGTCGGCCGGATGGATGCGATCGGCGCCGGCGAGCGTCTGCACTTCGCGGTATTGCGGGAACAGCGCGAGCGGCGAGACGTCCTTGCCGGCCAGGCGGCGGCGCAGGAAATCGAGCAGCGCGAACGACGAGCGTTCGATGACGCCCACGACATTGCCGTCGAGCTGGCGAACCTTTTGCGTGAGACGGATCACGGCCTGTTCGCTGGCGCGCAGCATGCGTGCGCCTTCGGCCTGGCCGACCATGTCGAGCGCACCGGCGCCCTGATGGAACAACGCGCGTGCCTGTTGCAGCGCCGCCGAAGCGGCGCCGTCGATCTCGGCGCCCTGCGGCGCGGCTTCGGTCTCGCGCACCTGGCGCCGCAACGCCTTGTGTGCGTTGTCGAGGGTACGGCGAAGCTCGTCGGCCACCCAGGCCAACGCGCTCAGATCTGCAGGCACTGCGTGCGCTACTTGTTCACTCAACGTCATCTCCAGCGCGCAGCCTCGTCGAGGTGTGCGCGCAAGGGGTACTCAACCGTCCACGAAGGCAGCGATTGATGATCAGGCGATCTTGAACCGGGAAACGGACTGGCGCAATTCTTCGGCGGTACGCGACAGTTCGCGCACGATCTGTGCAGTTGAACGCGTACCGTCGCCGGTTTGCTCCGTCACCGCGAAAATGTGCTGGATGTTGGAGGCCACGATGTTGGCGGACTGCGCTTCGCTCTGCGCTTGCGTCGAGATGCTTTCGACCAGCGCCGACAGTTCGCGCGTCACACGGTCGATGTCGACCAGCGCCGCACCGGCCGCGTCGGACAGCTGCGCGCCCTGCACCACGCCCTGCGTCGATCGTTCCATGGCGGCCACGGCATCGCCGGTGTCGGTCTGAATGGCCTTCACCAGGGCCGCGATCTGTCGCGTGGCGTCGCCGGAGCGTTCGGCCAGTCGCTGCACTTCTTCCGCAACGACCGAGAAGCCGCGACCCGCATCGCCGGCAGAGGCGGCCTGGATGGCGGCGTTCAGTGCCAGCACGTTCGTCTGTTCCGTAATGTCGGAAATCAGTTCGGTGATTTCGCCGATCTCCTGCGACGATTCGCCCAGGCGCTTGATCCGCTTGGAGGTTTCCTGGATCTGGTCGCGGATCGAGTTCATGCCTTCGATGGCGTCCTGCACCGCGCGGCGGCCGGTCTGCGTCACGCTCAAGGACTGCTGGGCGGCTGCCACGGTTTCCTGGGCGCGTTGCGACACGTCGTTGATTCGGCCGGCCATCTGCAGCACCGACTCGCCGGTTTCGCGAATCTCGTGCAGCTGTTCGGTGGAGGCGGCGAGCAGCTCGGTGGACGTCTGTTCCACCTGGCCGGTGGTGTCCGTCACCCGGTTGGCGGTGCCCTGCACCTGCGCCACCAGCGTGCGGAGCTCTTCCACCGTGTAGTTCACCGAGTCGGCGATGGCGCCCGTGATGTCCTCGGTCACCGTCGCTTGCTGCGTCAGATCGCCTTCGGCGACCGATTGCAGTTCGTTCATCAGCCGAAGAATGGCGGCCTGGTTCGCGTCGTTGACACGCTGCGATTCGACCTGGCGGCCTTCCGAGGCGATCCGCTGTTCGTCGGCGAACTTGGCGCGCTGGCGCTGGCCCACCACGAACAGTCGCAAGATGCCGATGACGCCCAGCGCCAGCAGCGCAATGGCGACGATCATCGCGATCACGTAGCCGGTCGGCACGCTGCCGATCTGGGCCAGGCGACCCTGCACCGATTCGAGACCCTTTCGCAGCGGCTCGCTGTCTCCCACGATCTGGGCCTGCGCTTCCCGCGCGGCCACCAGGCCCTGCAGGTTGGCCAGGATGGCGCTGGACTGGCTGCGCGTCTGTTCGTACTGGGCGATCAACTGCTCGAGGCGCTCGCGGGTGGCGGGCTCCTTGGTGCCGGGCAGGCGCAGGTCGGCGTTGCCTTGCAGCAGGCCGTCGGCGATCTCGCGGAAGGTGTTCAAGTCCTTGCCGAGCAGGAACACGGCCTCCGGGCTCACGCCTTCGTAGGTCAGGAATTCGTTCGCGCTCTTGCCGATACGCTGCGTCAACATCACGAGCTGGCCGACGGCGGAGATCTCGGCCGCCGAGGCGCCGCCCTGCAGCTTCAGGGACGACACCGTCTCGGCCGTCTCGAGCAGGTCGGACGACTGGCGATTGATGGTGCGCAGCGCCTGGCCCACCTGCGTCAGCGTCTTCTGCTGCTGCAGCACGATGTTGGCGTTCTTCTCGGCGCGATCGACCAGCGGGAGCAGCGGCTGGATCGTGTCCTGCGCGTTGGACGGCACCGCGCTCACGACATCGTTGCCGGCGTGCAGGCCGCGCACGTCGGTGGCCAGCACCGTGCCGCTTTCCTTGACTTCCGGGAACGCCGCGGGGCTGCCGATCATGGCCTGCGAAACCGACTTCGCCAGGCGTTGCGACTGCATCAGCGCCGCACCGGTGGCTTCCACCTGCAGCGCGTGCGAGTTGGCGGAAGAGACGGCGCCGTAGCCGGCGGCCAGCAGGCCCAGCAGGCCCAGCCCGGCGAGGCCGGCCACGAAGCGCTGCTGGTAGCCGACCGAGCGACGGCCGATCAGCGGCAGGCCGGTGTCGTCGTCGTCGACCGTCGCGGCCACGACCGGGGCGGGCTCGGCGTCCAGCAGGCGCGTGGGCGCGGCCTCGTTGTGGTCGGGCGCCATCGTCGATGCGTTCATCGTGGCCGTGTCGACGGACTCGAGCGGCAGGTCGATGGACAGGTTGTTCTCGGAGTGCACGACGCCGCGCTCGTCGTCCTGGCCCGGGCCGGCGCCGTCCAGCGGGAAGGCCGAGTGGCCCATCGCGTGGACGTCCAGATCCAGCGTCGGCACCGCGCCGCCCGTCGACAGCGCGTGCGTCGGGTGCTCGTGGTGGCCGGCGCCGGGGCCGTCGTGGGAATCGTGCAGCGATTGCGCGTGCGAATCGACCGGGTCGCCGAGATCGACATCCGCCATCGCCATGCCACGAGCGCGCGCGCCGGACTCCGAAGCGACGGGAGGATAGACGTTCTCGAGGCCACCCTCGGTGTGGGCGCCATGCTGCTTGAGCACGTTGCCGTTGTTCTGGTCTGACAAGTTCATCTCGCCCTCTTCACGCTAGATTTCGAATCCCAACTAATCCCGAACGGTCGCTCGACGCACTGCGTGCCTTGGCGCCGCAGGCACGGCGCGTCGTCGCAACTGAACCCTCTTCAGCTCATCACATCCAGGAACGCGCCGTCCACGGCCAGCGCTCCCAGATCGATTTCCTGCCACGATGCGCCGAGCGCGTCCTTCCAGCGCGCGGCCGCGAACGCGGGCCGGGCGCCGACGCTCTCGGCCGGCTCGGCCTCGCGCGTCAATTGTTCTTCGCCACGCAGGCCGGCCAGGCGGTCGACGCGCAACGCGGCGTTGACCTGCAGCGACGGCGCCAGCATCACGAGTTGGCCGTCGAGCGCCGCCGGGTCGTTGGACTTCGGCGCGCGCAGGCCCAGGAAGGCCGCCATGTCGATCACGGTGTACAGGTCGCCCCGCAGTTGCGCCACGCCCGTCATCCAGGGCTTGGCGTGCGGCAGCTTCAGCAGGGCGCGCAGCGGAAAGATCTCGCCGGCCTGGGCCAGCGGCAGCAGCAGGCCGACGCCGGCGCATTCGACGGCGAGCCAGCCGCGCGCACGCGGCTGCGTCTTGGCGGCCTGCAGGCGGCTCGCCAGCCGGGTTTGCAGTTCGCGCAGGGCATCTTTATTGGCCATGGATGGGTGCGTGCCGGATTGACGTACGTGAGGGTCGGGTCAGGTCGCTCGGGCTCAGCCCAAGGACTTGATCTTGGCCATCAGGTCGTCGGTGTCGACGGGCTTGACGACGTAGTCGCGGGCGCCCTGGCGCAGGCCCCAGACGCGGTCGGTTTCCTGGCCCTTGCTGGTGCACATGATCACCGGCACGTCGGAATAGCGCGGATCGCGCGTGATCGAGCGGGTCAGCTGGTAACCATTCGTGCCGGGCATCACGACGTCCATCAGGATCAGGTCGGGCTTGCCTTCGGCCAGCCGCTTCATCGCGTCTTCGCCGTTTTCGGCCGTGCGCACGGTGAAACCGCGCTTGGCGAGCAGGTCGGAGAGATAAGCCAGTTCGGTCTTCGAATCATCGACCAGGAGAATGTGCTGGATCGGCATGGTGTGTCCTTGAAACGCGCCTGGTGAGCGCTTTGCCCGGTTTCGCCAGCAGCTCGGGGCGGCTGGAAATCCCGGGGGGAGTCTTCTACTGTTCGGTGGAAAGCCGGGCCGGGTGGTATTGAGCCACCGCGCGCAGGAGCTGTTCCTTCGTGAAAGGCTTGGTCAGGTAGTCCTCGGAGCCGACCATCCGGCCGCGCGCCTTGTCGAACACGCCGTCCTTGGACGACAGCATGATCACTGGCACCGCGGTGAAGCGCGGGTTGCGCTTGATGATCGCGCAGGTCTGGTAGCCGTCGAGCCGCGGCATCAGGATGTCGCAGAAGATCAGGTCGGGCGTGTGGTCGTTGACCTTGGCCAGCGCGTCGAAGCCGTCCTCGGCCAGCACGACCTCGTGGCCGCCCTGGCGCAGGAAGATCTCGGCGCTGCGCCGGATGGTGTTGCTGTCGTCGATGACAAGCACGCGTACCGCGGGCAAGGCCGGGGCGGCGGCGGGGGCCGGCGTGCCGTCAGCCATTGAAGCTCTCGTTCAGAACATGCGCCATCGTGGGTTCTTCCATCAGATGCGGACCATCTCGAAGTCTTCCTTGCGTGCGCCGCATTCCGGGCACGTCCAGTTCATCGGAACCGCGGCCCAGGGAGTTCCGGGCAGCAAACCAGTTTCAGCGTCGCCGGCGGCTTCGTCGTAGATCCAGCCGCAGATCAGGCACATCCAGGTTTGAGGTTCGTTCACAGTCGTTCGCGTTCAGGGTCACTACAATCGTCTGGATTGTAGCCACGGCCCCGAGCGGTTAACGACGCGTTAAGGGCCAAACTAATCACATTTTCCGGGCAAGCTTCACGGCTTGACCGGCACCGGCCATGTCAAACGACCTCCCTTCCGGCGCGGAAACGCCCGACGAAATCGCTGAAGAAGCGAGTGCACCCGCCTGCATTCTGAGCTTCAACGCGAGCGATGCCAGCGGCGCGGGGGGGATCGCGGGCGACGTGGCCACCATCGCCGCGATGGGCGCGCACGCCCTTCCCGTGGTCACCGCCGTGCTGATGCGCGACACCGCCGAGATCTTCGACCAGCACGTGATCGACGCCGATGCCGTGGTCGAACAGGCCCGCTGCATCCTCGAGGACATCACCGTCGCCGGCTTCAAGGTAGGGTTCCTGGGCAGCACCGAGAACGTCAGCGCGGTCGCCGAGGTGCTGTCCGACTATCCGGAAGTGCCCGTCGTCGCGTACCTGCCGGCCCTGTCGTTCATGGAGGACGACGACCAGAACTCGTACCTGGACGCGTTCCGCGAACTGATCCTGCCGGCCACCGAAGTGTTGATCGGCAACCACAAGACGCTCACCGACTTCCTGCTGCCCGACTGGGACTCCGACCGCCCGGCCTCGCCGCGCGAGCTGGCGGTGGCCGCGGCCGAGCACGGCACGCGCTTCGTGCTGGTCACCGGCGTGATGCTGCCCGCCAAGGGCGCCGGCCAGTTCATCGACAACGTGCTGGCCTCGCCCCAGGGCGCGCTCACCGGCGAGAAGTTCGAGATGTTCGAGGCCACCTTCGTCGGCGCCGGCGACACGCTGTCTGCCGCGATGGCCGCGCTGCTGGGCGCCGCCGCCGAGCTGCAGGCCGCCGTCGGCGAGGCGCTGCAGTTCCTCGACCAGAGCCTGGACGCCGGCTTCCGGCCCGGCATGGGCGGGGTCGTGCCCGACCGCTTCTTCTGGGCGCTGCCGCCCGGCGAGGACGAGGAAGGCGACGAGACGATCGAGGAAGCGCTGTCGGACGACACCACCGAAGTCGGGGGCTCGCGCAGTGTCCACTAATGCAGAGCTGTTCGAACGCGCCCAGAAGGTGATCCCGGGCGGCGTCAATTCGCCCGTCCGTGCATTCCGCGCCGTTGGCGGCACGCCACGTTTCATCGCGCGCGGCGAAGGCGCGTACATCGTCGACGCCGAAGGCAAGCGCTACGTCGACTACATCGGCTCGTGGGGGCCGATGATCCTCGGCCACGGTCATCCGGCCGTGCTGGACGCCGTGCTGCGCGCCGCGCGCGACGGTTTCAGCTTCGGTGCGCCCACCGAGCGCGAGGTCGAGCTGGCCGAGGAGATCATCCGCCACGTGCCCAGCATCGAGCAGCTGCGCCTGGTCAGCTCCGGCACCGAGGCCTGCATGAGCGCGATCCGCCTGGCGCGCGCCGCCACCGGGCGCTCGCGCCTGATCAAGTTCGAGGGCTGCTATCACGGCCACGCCGACGCGCTGCTGGTGAAGGCCGGCTCCGGCCTGGCCACGTTCGGCCATCCGACGTCCGCCGGCGTGCCGCCCGAGGTCGTGCAGCACACCACCGTGCTGGCCTTCAACGACGTCGCCCAGCTCGAGCAGGCCTTCGCGACGCACGGCGACGAGCTGGCCTGCGTGATCATCGAGCCGATCGCCGGCAACATGAACTTCGTGCGCACCAGCGTCCCGTTCATGAAGCGCCTGCGCGAGCTGTGCCACCAGCACGGCGCGCTGTTGATCATGGACGAGGTGATGACGGGCTTTCGCGTGGCGCTCGGCGGCGCGCAAAGCCTCTACGCGCAGCAGATCCCCGGCTTCGTGCCCGACATCAGCGTGTTCGGCAAGGTCATCGGCGGCGGCATGCCGCTGGCGGCGTTCGGGGCGTCGCGCAGGATCATGGCGCAGCTCGCCCCGCTGGGCCCGGCCTACCAGGCGGGCACCTTGTCGGGCAACCCGGTGGCCACCGCCTGCGGCCTGGCCACGCTGCACGAGATCGCCAAGCCCGGCTTCCACGCGGCACTGGGCGCGCGCACGCGCGAGCTCGTGGCCGGTCTGAAGGCCGCCGCCGACGAGACCAACATCGCCATGAGCGTCGATTCGGAGGGCGGCCTGTTCGGCTTCTTCTTCACCGACGCGCTGCCCACCGACTACACCAGCGCCGTCGCGGTGGACAAGGAGCGCTTCAACCGCTTCTTCCATGCGATGCTGGACGGCGGCGTCTACTTCGCGCCGGCGCTCTACGAAGCCGGCTTCGTCGGCGCCGCGCACGGCCCGGCCGAGATCGAACACACACTGAAGGTCGCTCGCGCCGCCTTCGCCACCTTGCAGAATTGATTCCGTGGCCTCCGCAAAACCGACCGAATACCACGGCCACCCCGCCGTGGCGCTGCAATCATCCGACGGCGCCCGCGCGACGATCCTGCTGCACGGCGGCCACCTGGTGAGCTGGATTCCGGCCGGCGGCGAGGAGCAGCTGTACGTGTCGCCCACCAGCCAGTACGGCGAAGGCCAGGCCGTGCGCGGCGGCGTGCCGGTGATCTTCCCGCAGTTCTCCAGCCGCGGCACGCTGCCGCGCCACGGCCTGCTGCGGACCCGCGGCTGGCAATTGGGCGAGACGGTCTCGCACGGCACCCATGCCCAGGCCGTGCTGCGTTTCAGCGCCGACGACGCCACGCGCGCCCTGTGGCCGCACGATTTCGAGGCCGAGATCACCGTCAGCGTCACCGGCAGGCAGCTCGACATCGAGTTGGCCGTGACCAACACCGGCGAGACGCCGTTCGACTTCACCGTGGCGTTGCACACCTATCTGCGCACCAATGATGTGCTCAAGGCCCAGCTGGAAGGACTGCAGGGCGTCAAGTTCGAGGACAACGCCACCGGCCAATGGCAGGAGCAGTGGGGCGACATCACCCAGGTCGTCGGCGAGATCGACCGCCTGTACCACGACGCCGGCAACCCGCTGACGCTGCGCGAGCTGGGGCGCAAGGTCGCCATCACCCACGCCGATTTCACCGACGTGGTCGTCTGGAATCCCGGCCCCGAGAAGGCCGCCCAGCTGAGCGACCTGCCCGACGAGGACTGGCAGCGCATGCTGTGCGTCGAGGCGGCCCGTGTGATCGACCCTGTCACCCTGCCGCCGGGCGAAGAATGGGCCGGCATGCAGACATTCATCGCCGGCTGACAGAAAATATTCCAGCGCCGACGCGGCAGAGCCGCCGTCGGACGACGTCTCGAGGACCGGGCGCGAAACGTGCATGGCCCTGCAGGATCGAACAAGAACGAACCGTCATGCACATCCATATCCTCGGCATCTGCGGCACCTTCATGGGTGGCCTCGCAGCCTTGGCGCGCGAGGCCGGCCACAAGGTGACTGGCTGCGACGCCAACGTCTACCCGCCGATGAGCGACCAGTTGCGCGCGCTCGGCATCGACCTGATCGACGGCTACGGCACCGACCAGGTGGCGCTGGCACCCGACGTCTTCGTCATCGGCAACGCCGTCTCGCGCGGCAATCCGCTGATGGAAGCCATCCTCGACGACGGCCTGCCCTACGTCAGCGGCCCGCAGTGGCTGGCCGAGCACGTGCTCGAAGGCCGCCACGTGCTGGCCGTGGCCGGCACCCACGGCAAGACCACCACCACGGCGATGCTCGCTTGGATCCTGGACCAGGCCGGCCTCGAGCCCGGCTTCCTGGTGGGCGGCGTCCCGCGCAACTTCGGCGTCTCGGCGCGGCTGGGCAAGACCAGCGGCGCCGGCGGCGCACGCACGCCGTTCGTCATCGAGGCCGACGAGTACGACACGGCCTTCTTCGACAAGCGCAGCAAGTTCGTCCACTACCGCCCGCGCACGGCGGTGCTGAACAACCTCGAGTTCGACCACGCGGACATCTTCCCCGACCTGGCCGCCATCGAGACCCAGTTCCACCATCTGGTGCGCACGCTGCCGTCGCGCGGCCGCATCGTCGTCAACGCACGCGAGGAATCGCTGCAGCGCGTGCTGGAGCGCGGCTGCTGGAGCGAGGTGACGCGCTTCGGCGCCCGCAAGGAAGAGCCCGGCGCCCTGCGCGCCCGCGGCGAGCCGCACGCGTTCGACGTGCTGCGCGGTTCGATGAAGATCGCCCGCGTCGAATGGCAGTTGCTGGGCGAGCACAACCAGATGAATGCGCTCGCGGCCATCGCCGCCGCCGAGCACCTGGGCGTCGCCCCCGCCACGGCGGCGGCGGCCCTCGCGTCGTTCGAGAACGTCGCGCGCCGTCTCGAGCTCAAGGGCGAGGCCAACGGCATCCGCGTCTACGACGACTTCGCGCACCACCCCACCGCGATCCGCACGACGATCGACGGCCTGCGCCGCAAGGTGGGCGCGCAACGCATCCTGGCCGTGTTCGAGCCGCGCTCCAACACGATGAAGCAGGGCGCGATGAAGGCGCAACTGCCGTGGGCGCTCGAAGAGGCCGACCTGTCGTTCTGCCACGCCGGCGGCCTCTCGTGGGATGCGGGCGAGGCGCTCGCGCCCATGGGCAAGCAGGCGCAGGTGTGCGACACGATCGCCGCGCTGGTCACCGCCGTGGCCCGCGTGGCCAGGCCGGGCGACCACATCCTGTGCATGAGCAACGGCGGCTTCGGCGGCATCCACGCCAAGCTGCTGGCCGCGCTCGAGGCGCCGCACACTTGACGTGCTGACGCATCTGCTCTACCTGCACGGCTTCCGGTCGTCGCCACAATCCTTCAAGGCGCGCTGGATGGCCGGCTGGGTCGCGCGGCACCGGCCCGACCTGGTCTGGGTCTGCCCGCAACTGCCGCCCTCGCCGGCCGCCGCGCTCGCCGACATCCGCGCGCTGACCACCGGCTGGCCCGCCGCGACCACGGGCGTGATCGGTAGTTCATTGGGCGGCTTCTACGCGACGATCTTCGCCGAGTCGCTGGCCTGCAAGGCGGTGCTCGTGAATCCGGCCGTCGATCCGGCGCGCGACCTGGCGGCGCACATCGGCCGGCAGACGATGTACCACTCGGCCGACGAGAGCTTCGAGTTCCGGGCCGAGTACGTCGACGAGCTGACGGCGATGGCGCCGCCTCCGCGACTCGCCCATCCCGGCAACATCCTCGCGATCGTCGCCAAGGGAGACGAGGTACTGGACTGGCGCGAGATGACGGCGCGCTACGCGCACGGGCCGCTCAAGCTGATCGCGGGCAGCGATCACGGCCTGTCGGATTTCGCGGCGCATGTGCCGGATCTGTTGCGCCACTTGCAGCTCTAGTCGAATCGGCAGCCCCCGATTGGCCCGCGACGCCGGGTGAAAGCCCGAACGACTTCGCGTGAGATCGATCACGTTCCAACCGCTCTCGATCAGGGGAGATCCATCCCGCGATGGTAAGTTACCAATAGTTACGCGGAGTCGAGGACGGTTCACCGACCACGCGACATCTCCATCGCGTCGTCCAGCAACGAATCAACCACGTGAACATTCAAGAGTCATTCATGAAAAAACTTGCAGCAGCACTTTCATTCGGTCTTGTCGCGGGCATCGCCAGCGCCAGCACGATCCAGATCCAGACCGGCGCCTACACCGGCACCGGCTCGTTCGCGAGCGCCCTCGACTACCAGACCGCCGTGGAGGCCGCCGTGAGCGCTCCCGGTGCGACGTCGAAGTTCGTCAGCAGCTACGACAACCTGCCCATCAGCCTGAACAACAGCGCGCTGGCAGCCACCATCGACTTCACCGCGTCGACGGCCGGAACCTGGGAATTCCGCACGGGCGTGGACTTCGGCCTGGGCGGCGCGATCTTCCTGGACGGCGTCGCGCTGGCCTACAACAGCAACAACATGTGGTGGAACGGCAGCTATGCAGATCCGACCCAGTCCTTCGACATCACGTCGACGCTGGCCAGCGGCAATCACACGCTGAGCATCTACGGCATCGAGAACTGCTGCTCGGGCAACCAGCAAGCCCAGTACAAGATCGGCGACGGCGCCTTCACGTCCTTCAGCCACGCCGACGGCCTGGTGGCCGTGGTTCCCGAGACGCAGACCTTCGCGATGCTGCTGGCGGGCCTGGGCCTCGTCGGCTCGATGGCACGTCGCCGCGCCGGCAAGCAAGCCTGAGACTTCGTCTCGCGCGCTTGATCGACGGGAGCCGAGGCTCCCGTTTTCAATTGCTGGCGCCGCGGATGGCGCGCCTGATGCGCCAGCCGAAGGAAGCGGCGGGAGGCGCGCCGGGCGCCGCCTGAACTCGGCGACAATCGCCCGGTGAATTACGCTCTCTTTGATGACTCCGGCAAGTTCCTCGCCGGGCGGGTGATGTCCGAGGCGGACAGCTCGATCCAGGTGGAACTCGACTCCGGCAAGCGTGTGAAGGTCAAGTCCTCGCACGTCCTCCTGCGCTTCGAGAAGCCGCAGCCCGCCGAACTGATCGCGCAGGGCCAGGCGCTCGCGGGCGAGATCGACCTCGACCTGGCCTGGGAATGCGCCAGCGACGAGGAATTCGGCTTCGCCGACCTGGCGCGCGATTACTTCGACAAGACGGCCGGCCCGGTGCAACAGGCCGCCGCGCTGTTTCGCCTGTTCGACGCGCCGCACTACTTCCGCCGCCTGGCCAAGGGCGTGTTCCGCAAGGCACCCGAGGAAACGGTCAAGGCCGCGCTGCTGGGCATCGAACGCAAGCGCCTGCAGGCGTTGCAGATCCAGGAATGGGCCAGCGAACTGGTGGCCGGCGCGACGCCGCAGCCGGTGCGCGACCAGCTCTACAAGATCCTGTTCCGCCCCGACAAGAATGCGCCCGAGTACAAGGCCGTCGTGGAGGCGTCCAAGCGCGCGCAGCGTTCGCCGCTCGACCTGCTCAAGGCGGCCGGCGCCATCTCCAGCCCGTACCAATTCCACTGGCGCCGCTTCCTGTTCGAGGAGCTGACCAAGGGCACCGGCTTTCCGCCGCTCGAGGCGCCGCCGATCAAGGAAGAATTGCCGCGCGCCGAGGTGGCCGCGTTCTCCATCGACGATTCGCAGACGACCGAGATCGACGATGCGCTGTCCGTGCGCGGCCTGGGGTCCGGCACCGTCGTCTTCGGCGTGCATATCGCCGCGCCGGGCCTGGCGATATTGCCCGACGGCGCCATCGACAAGGTGGCGCGCGACCGCCTGTCCACGGTCTACATGCCCGGCTGGAAGATCACGATGCTGCCCGACGCCATCGTCGAGAAGTACACGCTGGCCGAAGGCCGCGACTGCCCGGCGCTGAGCCTGTATGTCACCTTCGACGAGGCGACGCTGGAGCTCAAGTCCACCGAGACGAAGCTGGAGAGCGTGCCGATCGCGGCCAACCTGCGCCACGACAAGCTCGACGCCTTCGTCACCGAGGAATCGCTGACCGGCGCCGCGCCGGCCGACTACCCGTTCGCACCCGAACTCGCGTTCACGTTCCGCCTCGCGCGCCACCTGAAGGCCGCACGCGAGGTGGCACGCGGCAAGCCGGAGAACTTCAACCGGCCCGACTACAACTTCCGCCTCGAGGATGCCGAAGGCCACGCGCCGACGCACGAGCCCAAGGGCGACGAGAAGGTGATCATCAGCGAGCGCCGCCGCGGCGCGCCGCTGGACCTGATCGTCTCCGAGGCCATGATCCTGGCCAACAGCACCTGGGGCGGCTGGATCGCCGAGATGGGCGTGCCGGGCATCTACCGCAGCCAGGCCAGCCTCGCGCCGGGCGTCAAGGTGCGCATGGGCGTGCGTCCCGCGCCGCATGCCGGCATGGGCGTGGCGCAATACACCTGGGCCACGTCGCCGCTGCGCCGCTACGTCGACCTCGTCAACCAGTGGCAGATCATCTCGTGCGTGCGCAACGGCCGCATGGCGCCGCTGTCGGCGCCGTTCAAGCCCAAGGACGCGACGCTGTTCTCCATCATCTCCGGCTTCGACACCGCCTACGCCGCGTACAACGGCTTCCAGACCGGCATCGAGCGCTACTGGACGCTGCGCTGGCTGCAGCAGAACGACGTGACCGAGCTCGACGCCGCCGTGCTGAAGGACGGCCTGGTGCGCGCCGACACGCTGCCGCTGGTCTTCAGGGCCGCCGGCTGCGACGGCCTGGCGCGCGGCGCGCACGTGCGCGTGCGCGTGGACGGCGTCGACCTGCTGACGCTGGACCTGCACGCCCGCCTGGTCGCCAAGCTCGACGGCGAGCCGGCCGCGACCGATGCCGCCGCCGAGGAAGCCGACGACAGCGAGGAGGCCGGCGCCGGCCCGTTGACGCTCGCGATCGACGTCGACGAAGAGACTCCGCCCGCCGAAGGCGCCGCCACGCCGGCCTGACCCCGTTCGACGCACCTGTTGCCGCATGGACAAGAACTTCACGCCTCCGCCACCCCGCAAGATGTTCGCCCCCGAGCCGCTGTCGGTGCGCATTCGCGCCTGGCGGCCGAGCGTGATGCAGCTGGCGCTGGCGATCTCCATCTCGCTGCACGCCGCGGTGCTGGGCGTGCGCTTCGTCGACCCGGAGGACTTCAACCGCGTGTTCCAGGACACGCCGCTGGAGGTGATCCTCGTCAATGCACGCTCGACCGAGGCGCCGACGAAGGCCCAGGCCATCGCCCAGGCCAACCTGGCCGGCGGCGGCGAGGCCGAGGCCGGCATCGCCACGTCGCCGCTGCCGCCATCGCCCAGCGAATCCGTGGGCGACGATCAATCGGACGCCGCCAAGGCAATCCAGCAGATGCAGGAGATGCAGCAGCAGATCCTCACGCAGATCCGCCACGAACTCGCGGCGATGCCGGTGCCCGATCCGCGCAAGGCGTCGCTGACGCAGGCCGAGCGCGAGCAGGAAGAGCGCCGCCAGCAGAAGCTGCGCTACCTCGCCGAGATCGAGAAGCGCATCAACGAGGAGAACGCGCGGCCGCGCCGGCGCTACATCAGCCCGGCCACGCGCGAAGAGGTCTACGCGATCTACTACGACAAGCTGCGCCACAAGATCGAGGATCGCGGCACGGCCAACTTCCCGGCCATCAACGGCCACAAGCTGTACGGCGAACTCACGGTCAACCTGACGATCGACGCCAGGGGCCGCGTGGTCGAGGCCGAGATCGTGCGCAGTTCCAACTCGCGCTGGCTCGACCAGCGCGCGCTGGCCATCGCGCGCGCGGCGGCGCCGTTCGGCAACTTCAGCGACGACATGAAACGCAAGGCCGACCAGATCGTCGTCACGTCGCGGTTTCGCTTCACCAAGTCCGACGTGCTCGAATCCACCATGACCAATAGCGGAGGCTGAGTGAGCGACCCGCATGCCATCCGCCTGGCCGTCGTCGGCAACCCCGTCGCCCACAGCCGTTCGCCGCAGATCCACGCGCGCTTCGCCGCGGCCGCGGGCCACGCGGTGGACTACATGCGCATCGAGTCGCCGCTGGAGCAGTTCGTGGCCACCGTGCGTGCGTTCGCCGACAGCGGCGCACGCGGCTGCAACGTCACCGTGCCGTTCAAGGGCGAGGCGTTCGCCGCGTGCGCGCGCCTGTCCGAGCGCGCGCGCCGCGCCGAGGCCGTCAACACGATCGCGTTCGAGGCCGACGGCTGGTTCGGCGACAACACCGACGGCGCCGGCCTGGTGCGCGACATCGAGTTGAACGCCGGCGTCGCCCTGCGCGACAAACGCGTCCTGCTGCTGGGTGCCGGCGGCGCCGCGGCCGGCGCGCTCGATCCGCTGCTGGCCGCGCGGCCGGCGGCGCTGGTCGTGGCCAACCGCACGCCCGCCAAGGCGCAGGCGATGATCGAACGCTTCGCCGCCGGCGCCGCGCGGCTGGACGTGTCGCTGTCGGCCACGTCGCTGGAAGCGCCCGGCAGCGGCTTCGACGTGCTGATCAACGCCACCGCCGCCAGCATGCAGGCCGCCGTGCCGCCGCTGCCGGCGGGCACGCTCAAGCCCGGCGCGCTGGCGCTGGACATGATGTACGGCGCCGCGACGCTGCCCTTCATGCGCTGGGCGCGCGCGCAGGGCGCGATCGCGCGCGACGGGCTGGGCATGCTGGTGGAGCAGGCCTCGGAGGCATATTTCGTCTGGCTGGGCGTGCGGCCGGACACGTTCCAGGTGCTCACCGAGCTGCGACGCGAGGTCGATGCCCACGTCGCCACGGCGGCGGCAGGGGCGGGGACGGCGACTTGAACGCCGGCGTTCGAAGCGTCGGCCGATTGGTCGGCATGCTCGTGGTCGCGGTGCTCGCGCTGCAGCTGTTCTTCCTGTTCAGGGTAGTGCTGATGCGGGTGGTCGCGCCCGAATCCACCACGTTCCAGCGCAGCGAGATCTGGCGCATCGCCGTCGAGAAGCATGCGCTGCCCTGGTCGCAGGAGTCCGTTCCACGCGGCCGCATCGCCGACAACCTGCGCCGCGCGGTGATCGCCAGCGAGGATGCCGGCTTCGTCGATCACCACGGCGTCGAATGGGGCGCGGTCGAGAAGGCCTGGAACAGGAACGAGAAGGCCGAGGCCCGGGTCGAGGCGCAGCAAAGCCGCGCGACGAGCACGCGTCGCGGGCCGGACGGCAAGCCGCGCGTGGTGGCGGCCAAGGTCGTGGGCGGCTCGACGATCTCGCAGCAACTGGCCAAGAACCTGTTCCTTTCGGGTGAGCGCAACATCCTGCGCAAGGCCCAGGAGCTGGTCATCACGATGATGCTCGAAGTGGTGCTGGGCAAGGATCGCATCCTCACCACCTACCTGAACAACGTCGAGTGGGGCGAAGGCGTGTTCGGCGCGCAGGCGGCGGCGCAGCACTATTTCCGCACCCAGGCGCAGTTCCTCGGCGCCGCCCAGGCCGCCCGGCTGGCGGTGATGCTGCCGGCGCCCAAGCGCTTCGAGAAGTCGCCTGCGTCGCCCTATGTGCTGGGCCGTTCGGCCACCATCGTTGCCCGCATGGGTGGCGTCGACCTGCCAAACTGACGGCCTGGGCGCACTGCGGAGCCGGCTCTCTCCGGAGCGGCCGAGCGCTCGCCGACAGGCCACCACGACAGACCATGGAACTGGACAGAGAACAGCAGGAAGTCGCCCAGACCGCCGCCCGACTGATCGTCGAGGACGGCCTGGACTACGCCAGCGCGCGCCGCAAGGCGATGCAGGTACATGGCGAAGGCAGTCGACGGCTGCGCGATGCACCCAACAACGAGGCCATCGAAGACGAAGTACGCGCTCACATAGCGATCTTCTGTGCCGACACGCAACCAGCCGAGCTGCGCGCCTTGCGCGAGGCCGCGCTGCGCTGGATGCTGCGGCTGGCCGAGTTCCGGCCCCATGTCGGCGGCGCCGTCTGGCGCGGCACGGCCACGCGCCAATCCATCGTCCGCCTCGATCTCTATTGTGACGACATCAAGGCGCCGGAGATCGCGCTGCTGAACAAGGGCGTTGACTACGAGACCGTCAGCGAGCCGCTGGGCCGTGGCGAGCATTCGCTGACGCTGGTGCTGGTCGAGCGCAACACGGCGCTGGCCGACTGGATCACGGTCCACCTGAACATCCTCGATCTGGACGATTTGCGCGGCGCCCTGAAGCCCGACGCTCGCGGCCAGACCTGGCGCGGCGACGCCGCCGCGCTGCAACGACTATTGGAAGAAGAGCCGCAATGAGCGACATGAACCGACGTAGCTGGGGCCTGGGACTCGCGCTGGGCGCAGTCGGATTGGGCGCGGGCGCCTGGCTGCGTCAACGCCGGGCCGCGGTCGAGACGGGGGACGCGGTCGCCGCCGCAGCCTCGGCGGCCGGCCTCGCGATACCACCGCTGACCCCGATCCCGGTGCCGATCAAGACCATGGACGGCCGCACGCTGACCAATGCGGACATCGCCGGCCGCTTCGTGGTGCTCAATTTCTGGGCACCCTGGTGTCCGCCCTGTGTCCGGGAGATGCCGGAAATCGACCGGTTCGCGCGCTCACCGGACGGCCGCAATACGCTGGTCATCGGCCTGGCAATCGACGAGCAGCCCGCCGTGGACAAGTTCGTCGCGGCCCATCCGGTCTCATTTCCGATCTCTGTCCTCGGGTATGCCGGGCTTGCCTGGGCCCGTCGCCTCAGCAATGATCCGAACGTCGCGTTGCCTTTCACGGCCGTTTTCGATCGCTCGCAGCAACTTGCCCAACACAAGTTCGGCGCGACCAACGCGACGGAACTTGCAAGCTGGGTTCGCGTTTCCTGACCGAACTCGCAACAACCGGCCCGCCCCCTGCTCCCGGCCGGGTCCGGAAAGCGCTGTAAAATCATGATCCGCGATGCCAAGCGCGGCTTCGGTTGTCAAGCACTCTTTTTAGGGTAAATTCTCGCTTAGTGGCGTGAACAGCGCTCAACCCAGCGTAAAGTTCGCTTCTTTCGAACTGACACAACCGGCCCCGCCGCCGCCCTGCGCACCGCATGAACGTCCTCGTGCTTCACGGCCCCAACCTGAACTTGCTCGGCACACGCGAGCCGGCAGTGTATGGAAGCGTCACGTTGCCGGACATTGACCGCGAATTGACGCAGATCGCGAAAGAAGCCGGCTCCAGCCTGCAGAGCCTGCAAAGCAACCACGAAGGCGTGCTGATCGACCGCGTTCACGCGGCCCGAACCGACGGCACCGACTTCATCGTGATCAATCCGGGCGCGTTCACGCACACCAGCGTCGCGCTGCGCGATGCGATCGCGGCCGTGGCGATCCCGTTCGTCGAAGTGCATCTGTCGAACGTCCATCGCCGCGAACCGTTCCGACACCATTCCTATTTTTCCGACTTGGCCGAAGGCGTGATCGTGGGCCTCGGCGCGCAGGGCTATTCCCTGGCGCTGAAGTTCGCACTCTCGCGCGCTCCCGCGCGCAGCTAGCTCGCCCCAGCGGCCCGGCGCCACGAGCGCCGCCAACAGCAATTTATCCTGGAGACCGTTCCATCATGGACATGCGCAAGCTCAAGACCTTGGTCGACCTCGTTTCGGAGTCCAACATCTCCGAACTCGAAATTACCGAAGCCGAAGGCAAGGTTCGCATCGTCAAAGCCGGCTACGGCGTTCCGACGACGATGATGATGCAGCCCGCCGGGCAGATGATGATGCAGCAGCCGCAGCAACAGGCCGCCCCCGCGGGCGACGCCGCCGCGGCCGCCCCGGTGGCCGAAGTCGCTCCGGCGCCGACAGGCCACGTGGTCAAGTCGCCGATGGTGGGCACGTTCTACCGCTCGGCCAGCCCGGGCTC
>FTKD01000776.1_pt1 | contig 19830 bp, 17 predicted proteins | sample 1658191 | NCBI WGS metagenome assembly FTKD01 (sample SAMEA3914808, study PRJEB12502) | metagenome | biome: forest; material: soil | place: Canada | collected 2011-08-03 | depth 0.3 m
ATGCGAGCGCACCTTGCCGTCGGCCCCGAAGCTCATCAGCATCGGTTTCGCTCCCTTGGGCACGACGATGACGCCGTCGTAGCCGGACAGGTCGGCGTCGCCCTTGCGCAGCAGGGTACGCAGCCTGGACTGTGCAGCAGGCTCGCGCTTGAGCACGGCACGCCGCACCAGCTCGGGCGTGATCGCCGGGGGGTAGTCGCTGATCAGCAGCAGCGCGCCGTCGCTCCAGCACATGTCGGCGTTGATCTGGGCGTGGGTGTAGTCGTGCAGCGCCTGGTCGGCCGCCGCATCCTCGGCGAAGTTCATCCAGATCAGGTAAGGGCCGGTGACCGAGCCGGCGTCGGCCTGGCTCGCCAGCAGGGCCGCCGCCGCGCAGGCGCCGCGCAGCAGGGTGCGCACGAAGCGCGTCATCGCGTTGCTGGTTTCAACGCCGCGACCGCCGGTCAAGGCTTGCGCAGGATGGGCGGCTGCACGTCGCAGAACGCCTCGGGCCAGTCGGCCTGGCCGGACTTGCCCACCGCCGGATGCGAGCGCACCTTGCCGTCGGTGCCGAAGCTCATCAGCATCGGCTTGTGCCCCTGCGGCACGATGATGACGCCGTCGTAGCCGTCGGTCCGTTTGTCATCGCCCTTGCGCAGCAGACCCTTCAGCCTGGCCTGCGCCGCCGGCTCGCGCCGGATCACCGCGCGCCTGACCAGCGCGGGCGTGATCTCCACCGGGTAACCGCCGGTGAACAGCCGGGCCTCCTCGGTCCAGCACATGTCCGCGTTTGTCTCGGCGTGGGTGTAGTCGTGAAGGGCGCGGTTGGCGGTCTCGTCGCCGGCGAAGTTCATCCAGATCAGGAACGGGCCGTCCACCTGGCCGGCGTGCGCCGGCGCCGCCGCGAGGACGATCGTGGCCACCAGCGCCGAGGCAGCGCGCCGCGCGTTGACTTGAAGGGCAGCGGTCATAGCGTGGTATCGGAGGCGGACGCCTTGATGCCGAATCGCTTGTTCAGCACCTCGGCCGAATCGGTTCCCAGCGCGGGGGCGGCCTTGGCCGACCACGGCCCGCCGGCGGGGAAGAAGAACTTCAGGTGGTTCTTCTGGCGCTTGCCGGCCACGATGTTGTCCTTGGAGAACTTGATGGTGTTGCCCTGGTTGCCGCCGAGCAGCACGACGTCGTTGTCATCGGGCTTGGAATAGACGAAGCCGACGTGGTGGCCGTGGTCGCTGGCGTTGGTGACCATGGCGATGGCGCCGTAGACCGGGGCGTCGAGCTCGACGAACAGCGGATTGTGGATCATGGGCTGTGCCTTGTCGCCGGTCTTGCCCTTGGCGACCTTGGGCCCCTGCACCATGTAGAAGCCGTTCGCACGGCCCTTGGCGGCCACGTGGTCGGCATAGCCGGCATTGTCGATCGTGACGCCGGCCTTCATCAGGCACCAGTTGACGAAGGCCGCGCACCAGGGGTGGTCGTTGCCCACCAGCGTCGTCTGACCGGTGCCCACTTCCCTGGCGTAGTTGGCCGTCTTCTCGATGATGGCCTCGTCCTGGCCCTTGAACTTGCGCGCCTCGGCCTCGGCGAGCTTCATCCAGGGCACCGGGTCGGCCGGGGCGCTCGCGGGCGCGGTGACTGGCATGGCCATGGGTGTGCCGTCGGAGGCCCGCACCGGGCCCAGCGTGGGGCCCTCTGCCGGCTTCCACCAGGGTAGGCTGAAGTCGGCGCCGTCGCGCACTCCGGTGCAGTTGGGTGTGTCGCCCAGGCGGGTGCACAGGCCCGGGTCGCCCTGATCGTTCAGGCCCAGGCAGCCGGGCGTGCGCGCCGGCGTGCAGATTTCGAGGCTGGTGTAGTTGAGGACGCCGGGAGTGGAGGTGTTGGGCATGGGCGAACGTGCTTGCTGGCCGTCCAGTGTGGCACTTCCCTGTGCCGGACGCGACGCGCCAATGAGGGGGTTTTCTGCCCGTTCGGTGCGTGGCAGGCGTCTTGCCCCGCTCTTCAGTGCCCGCCGCCCAAGTAGGCCGCCTGCACCGCCGGATCGTTCTTCAGCCTGTCGGCCGGCCCATGCACCGCGATGCGCCCGTTCTCCAGCACATAGCCGTAGTCGGACACATTCAAGGCGGCGGCCGCGAACTGTTCCACCAGCAGCATCGTCACGCCTTCCGAGCGCAGCCGCGAGATGATGCGGAACACCTCGTCGACCAGGATGGGCGCGAGGCCCATCGAGGGCTCGTCCAGCAGCACCACCTCGGGGTTCATCATCATCGCGCGCGCCATCGCGAGCATCTGCTGCTCGCCGCCCGACAGCGTGCCGGCCAGCTGCAGCCGGCGTTCCTTCAGGCGCGGGAAATACTCCATCGCGCGTTCGAGGTCGGCATCGATGTCGCCCTTCCTGCGTGCCCCCGTGAAGCGCGGGAAGGCGCCCAGCAGCAGGTTGTCGTTGACGCTCATCGTCGCGAACACGCGCCGGCCCTCGGGCGAGTGCGCGAGGCCCAGCCGGGCGATGCGGTGCGACTCGCGGCCGGTGATGTCGACCTCGCCGAGCATGACCTTGCCCTCGCGCGGCGCGATCATGCCGGAGATGGCGCGCATGGTGGTGGTCTTGCCGGCGCCGTTGCTGCCGATGAGGGTGACGACCTGGCCCTTGGGCACCTCCAGCGAGATGCCGTGCAGGACTTCGACCTTGCCGTAGCCGGCGTGGAGATTGGTGATCGAGAGCATGGGATGTCCTAGTGGGCGGCTGGAGCTTCGAGTTCTCCGCCCAGATAGGCCTTGATGACCTGCGGGTTGGCCTGCACAGCGGCCGGCGTGCCTTCCGCGATCTTCTGGCCGAAGTCCAGCACGGTGACGACGTCGCACACCGACATCACCACGTCCATGTGGTGCTCGATGAGGATCAGCGTGATGCCGTGCTCGCGGATCTTGCGGATGATGACGACCAGCTCCTTGATGTCCGGCGCGGTGAGGCCGGCGGCGGGCTCGTCCAGCAGCAGCAGCTCGGGGTTGAGCGCCAGCGCCCGCGCGATCTCCAGCAGGCGCTGCTTGCCGTAGGGCAGGTTGCGCGCCTCCTCGCCGGCGAGGTCCTCGAGCCCCACGAACTTCAGCAATGCGACCGCGCGCGCCGTGGCCGCGCGTTCCTCGCGCAGGTAGCGTGGCAGGTGCAGCGCCACGTCCAGCAGGTTGCTGCGATAGGTGTGGTGCAGGCCCACCAGCACGTTCTGCAGCGCCGTCATCTCGCCGAACAGCTGCACGTTCTGGAAGGTGCGCGCGATGCCCGCCAGCGCGATGCGCGACGAGGTCCTGCCGACGATGGACTGGCCCTTGAACGCGATCGAGCCCGCGGTGGGCACGTAGATGCCCGTGAGCACGTTCATCATCGTGCTCTTGCCCGAGCCGTTGGGGCCGATCAGGCCGTGGATGGTGCCGCGGGCCACGTGCAGGGCGACGTCGTTGAGGGCCTTGAGGCCGCCGAACTGCATCAGCACCTTGTCGGCGGCCACCAGGTCCTGCGCGGCGGGCGTGGCCGGCTGCGCCGCGGCCGTGGACACCGCGCTGGCCGGCGGCGGCAGCGTGGCGGCCGCCGCGGCGTCGCTCGCGCCGTGGCCGCGCCAGCCCAGCGTCTGGCGCACGAAGCCGACGATGCCGTCCTGCAGGTAATAGACCACCAGCAGCGTGATCAGGCCGAAGATGGACAGGCGCCAGTCGGTCATCGAGGTCAGCACGAACGACAGCACGGCCAGCGCCACGCTGCCGATCACGGGAACAGCCGAGCGCGCCACGGTGGTCTTGCCGCGCGCGACCTGCACCGCCGCGCCCGCGGCCACCAGCGCCGCCAGCGTCACCGAGACGTAGCGGAACAGGTCCAGGTCGTCCAGCAGCTTGGGCAGGATCACGATGATGGCCGCGCCCAGCAGCGCGCCCGAGCGCGTCTTGCGGCCGCCCATGATGATGGCCAGCAGCAGCAGCACCGTCAGCTCGAAGTTCCAGGTGTTGGGCGAGATGTACTTCTCGGAGTAGGCGTACAGCGAGCCCGCCAGGCCGGCCAGGCCGGCGCTGATGACGAAGGCGTAGACCTTGTAGCGGTACACCGACACGCCCATGCAGTCCGACGCCACGGGGCTGCCGCGCAGGGCCTCGAAGGCCCGGCCCAGGTGCGAGCGCAGGATGCGGTGCACCACCACCAGCGAGGCCACGAGAAGGCCGCAGATCACGAAGTAGTAGCCGCGCTCGTCGAGCGTCACGCCCAGCAGGCGCGGGCGCTGCAGCGTGATGCCCATCGCGCCGTTGGTGAGGTCCGTCATCTCGTTGATGAGGATCTGGACGATGGTGCCGAAGGCCAGCGTCACCATGGCCAGGTAGGGCCCGGTCACGCGCAGCGCGGGCAGCGCCAGCAGCGCGCCGAACGTGGCCGTGACGGCCACGCCGGCCACCAGCGTCAGCAGCAGCGGGGCGCCGAACTTCATGAACAGCACGCCCGCGGTGTAGGCGCCGATGCCGAACAGGCCCGCGTGGCCCAGCGACACCTGGCCGGTGTAGCCCACCACGATGTCCAGGCCGAACAGCAGGATCGCGTAGATGGCGATGGTCTGCGCGAGGTGGATGTAGTACGGGTTGGCGACGACGAACGGGAAGCCGACGAGCAGGGCGAGGCCGACGGCGGCCAGGAGCAGGGGACGCGACTTCATCGTCAGACCTTCTTGATCGCGGTCTTGCCGAACAGGCCGGCGGGGCGCACGGCCAGCACGATCAGCAGCAGCACGAGGCCGGGCACGTCCTGGTAGCCGGTGGACAGGTAGAAGCCGGTGAGCTTCTCCGCGATGCCCAGGATGATGCCGCCCACGATGATGCCCATGCCGCTGGTCAATCCGCCGATGATGGCCACCGCGAACGCCTTCAGGCCCAGCACCGCGCCCATCGTGGAGCCGGTGAGCGTCAGCGGGGCGATGAGTACGCCGGCCAGCGCCGCGCTCATCGACGACAGCGCGTACGAGAACGTGATGACCAGGCTCGTGTTGATGCCCATCAGGCGCGCCGCGTCGCGGTCGTTGAAGGTGGCGACCACGGCCTTGCCCCAGATCGTCTTGCGGTTGAACAGCTCCACCGCGGCCATCATCAGCAGCGCGCCGACGACCACGAGGATCTCCATCGGCAGCACGTTGGCGCCGAGGAAGCGGATCGGCGACTCGGGCAGCGGGGACGGGAACTTCAGGTCGTCGTGGCCCCACACGTTCTCGGCCACGTTCTTGAAGATGATGCCCAGCGCGATGGTGGACATGATCCAGCCGAACTCGCTCTTGATCCTGAGCGCGGGCCGCACGCCGATGCGCTCAACCACCGCGCCCTGGATCGCGCCGAACACGCACACCAGCGGGATCATGAGCCAGTAGTTCACGCCCATGCCCACCAGCGTGAGGCCCACCAGCGCGCCCAGCATCAGCGCGTCGCCCTGGCCGAAGTTCAGGGTGTCGGACGTGGCGAAGGTGAGCTGGTAGCCGAACGCGATGACCGCGTAGATCATCCCCAGCGCGATGCCGCTGAAGATCAGTTGGGTCAGGATTTCCATGGACGAAGGTCTCCGCGCGGGGACGTCATGCGGGCGAATTCAAAGGAAGCGCCGCCGCGACAGGTGCCGGGGCGGCGCTGGCTTGGCACGAGGCCGCAGCTTACTTCTTCGCAGCGGGCAGGGCGCCCTTGGCGTTGACGTCCTTCACGCGTACCTCGGAGGCCTTCTTGAAGTCGTCCGGGTAGGCGTAGACCACGCGAGTGCCCTTGACCTCGCCGAACACCGGGATGTTGGCGGTGATGGCCTCGTGGTCGGTCTTGGTGAACGGCTTGTTGTACGTGGTGACCACGCCCTCGACCGGCGCCTTCAGGTTCTCGAGCGCTTCCTTGATCTTCGGGCCGTCGGTGGATCCGGCCTGCCTGATGGCCGCGGCCAGCAGGTAGACCGAGTCGTAGCCCTGCGCCGCCGACACCGGCGAATCCATGCGGGCGTTCTTCGGGTTGAAGGTCTTCAGGTACGAGATGATGAAGGACTGGCGCTTGGGCGTGGTGGGCTCCTGGATGAAGGTCTGCGGCATGCGCGCGCCTTCGCCGCCGGGGCCGGCGTTGTCGATGTAGTTGGCCATCGACAGCGTCCAGCTGCCGATCATCGGCACCTTCCAGCCCAGCTTGGTCATGCCGTTGGCGATCTGCGCCAGCTCGGGGCCGATGCCGTAGGTGAGGATGACCTCGGCGCCGGCCTCCTTGGCCTTGAGCAGCTGCGCGGTCATGTCCACGTCCTTGATGTTGAACTTCTCCTCGGCGACCGGCTTGATGCCCTTGAGCGCCAGCGCCTTCTCCAGGTCGGCGCGGCCCAGTTGGCCGTAGTTGGTGGAGTCGGCGAGGATGGCCACCTTCTTGAAGCCGCGCTTGGCGACGGCCTCCTCGGCGATCATCGGCGCCTGGATGCTGTCGTTGGCGGCGTTGCGGAAGACGTAGTTCTCGGGCTGGTCGTCGAACTGGTGGGTGAGCACCGAGCCGGTGGCCACGTTGTTCATCACGGGGATCTTCGCGTCCTGGAAGAAGCGCTCCGAGGCCAGGCCCACGCCGGTGTTGATGTAGCCGACGACGGCGACGACCTTCTCCTTGTTGATCAGTTCCTGGGCGATCTGCGCGCCGCGCTCGTTCTTGGCCTCGTCGTCGCGCTCGACGAGCTGGATCTGGCGGCCCAGCACGCCGCCGGCCTTGTTGATCTCGTCGGTGGCCAGCCGCACGCCGTCGCGCATGCTCACGCCCATCGAGGACGAGCCGCCGGTGAACGGGCCGTCCACGCCGATCTTGATCGGGTCGGCGGCGAAGGCGGAAGCGGCCGTGCAGGCCAGGGCGACGACAGTGAGTCGGGAAGTGAACTTCATGGGTTGTCTCCGTTTGGGCAAGCTGTTGTTGCCTCGCGTTGTGATTCAAGGCGAGCCTTCACGTCGATTGTGGTGCCGCTGCAACCGTTTGCGCCTACGTATTCCCCGCAGATTCGTGCAAACCCCGAGAGCCGTTCCGGTGCGCGCCACACCAGCTGTAAGACCCGCGTCAGGCGACGGCTCGGCGTCATCCCGGGTTCACGTCGCGGACGCCCTTGGCGACCAGAATCGTGCATTCCAAGGCCTCTGTCGCTGGTTCATGACCCTGATCGTCCGCTCGCTCCGGGAGGCGCTCCTGACCTTCGCCGCGCTGCTGGCCACGCTCGCCTGCAGCCAGTGGCTCGCGCCGGGCGCCGCGTCGGCCGTGCTGGCGGGGGTGCTGGCCCTGTCGCTGGCGCGCAGCCACCTCGCCGGCGAGCGCGACGGCCGTCTCGAGGCGCTGGTCGCGCTGCCCCTGGTGAGCCTGGCCAGCGTGGGCGTCGGTGGCCTGCTGCGCCACGCGCCCTGGGCGGGCGCGGCCCTGTTCGTCGCCGCGATGTCCGCATCGATCTGGATGCGCCGCTTCGGCCTGATGGGGCGCCGCGTGGGCTCGCTGTTCGCGTTGCCTCTGGTGACGCTGCTCGTGGTGCCGCACCTGTCGCGGGAAGGTGGCGGCGCCGTGGCGCGCGTGCTCGTCCCGGTGGGCGTCGCCGTCGCGGCGCTGGCCTGGGTCACGGCCGCCGAGGCGCTGGGACGGCGCCTCGGATGGATGGCGCCCGTGCCGCCGGCATCGGCCGACGACGAGGCGTCGCGCGCGACCGCGGGCGGCACGCCGCGCCCGCCGGCGCACACGCGCATGGCCTTGCAGATGGCGGCGGCGCTGGCCGCGTCCTTCGTGGTCGGCGAGCTGATGTTCCCGGCGCACTGGAGCTGGATCGTGCTGACCGCGTTCATCGTCAACAGCGGCAATCGCGGCCGCCAGGACGTGGTCTACAAGAGCGCGCTGCGCGTGCTGGGCGCGGCGGCGGGAACCGTGGCCGCAGTGGCCCTGGCCGGCACCGCGTCGCTCCAGGGGGCACCGGCGGCCGCGTTGATCCTGGGCTGCGTGTTCCTGGGCGTCTGGCTGCGGCCGCTGGGCTACGGCTGGTGGGCGCTGTTCGTCACCCTGGCGCTCGCGCTTCTCCAGGGGCTGCAGCCGCGCGACGTGCCGCCGCTGGCGTTGCTGGCGCAGCGCCTCGTGGAGATCGCCATCGGCGCCGTGCTGGGCGTGGCGGCCGCGTGGTTCGTCTTCCCGATCCGCTCGACGGACGTGCTGCGACGCCGGATCGCCGACGCGCTAGCGGCGATGGCGCAGGCGCTGGATTCAGGCAACGCGGATCGGCGTCCGGAGCGGATCGCGGCGACGATCGCGCAGGTGGAGCAACTGCGGCCGTCGTTCCATGCGCGCCGCATCGCGCTCGGGCGCTGGCGTCCGCAACAGCCGGTGGAATGGATCGATGCGCTGGCGGCTTGCCGCGAGCCCGTCATGGTGCTCGCGGCCGGCGGCGAGGTGCCGGGCGCGGTGCGCAAGGCGGTCGGGACCGCACGCAAGGTGATGCGCGAGCCGGGCGAGATCGGGGCGGCGTTGGAAGCGTTGCGGCGGGTGCTGGAGCAGGGGTCGGATGGCGGCATGCTGCGGGGAGCGGTCGCTCAGGAACTCATGCCGAGTGACTGAGATCGGCGCAACCAGACGGTCGTGAAAGTCAGCTTGCGGGTAGGCTGTTGGCGTCGACCCGGTACTGAGCCACCGCGCCGACGCTCGAATGAGCCGCCTCGGCAGAATCCTTGCCCCGCGGGCATACGGGTTCTCCGCTGAATTGCCCGGCACACCCTGCGATCGGCACGCCAGGCGAAATTGGCGCACTCCGCCGTCGGCGCGAACAGGCAAGTTCTACCGGACCTTCAGAACGCGCCATGACATTCCCGAGGCGCGGATCAAGATCCCGAGGGACATGGAGCTGGCGTTCGCGGACCTTCAGACCGATGAGGCGCGCACCGCCAATCAGGCTCGTGCTGCTTGGCGCCTGCGCGCCACGCCCAGCGCGCCCAGGGCCGTCAACATTAACACCGCACTTGCGGGTTCGGGCACGGCTGGCGCGATGTCCGGCAGCGTCGTCACGTAGGTCGCGCCGGACGCGGATTCGTACGACACGCCTGGCGTCAGGATCTGCAAGGACAGCATGACTTCGTCCCATGACGAAGCCTCCGCGGAGAGGCTGTCTCTCGGCGAGAGCACAGCCAGCGCGTTCAGCGACTCGTGGCTGGACAGCACTATGGGGTCCCCGGCGTGCACCACCAGCGTGGCGTACGAGCCCTCCAGGGTATCGGCACCCGCTCTCGTGCCGACGTTTGCCTGCAAGGTTATGGTGGGGTCCTGCGCGAAGGTCAGCTGCGGCAGCACGTCGATGAGCGTGAAGCTGCTCGTGCCGTCGAGCCCGGTGGAGGAATCACTGCCGGCCAATACGGGATGGGCCAGCATCGATTCGAGGCCGATGCGGATCGTCACCGCTGTACCGACGGGTGCACCGGTCAGGGTAAAGGCATCGAGCATGGAGCCTTGGACCTTCGTAGTCGCGAAACCCACGTTGTCGAAGAAATCGGTGTCGGCGGACGAGATGGACAAGGACGCCGACGCGCGTAGTACCGCGCCGATCACGGAGATTGCGCCACGGCCTTGCGTCGAACCGGAATACAGGTGCGTCGCCCCATCGCCGGCCACGAGCTGCGAACTGAGCGTCGACTGCGCGACGTAGGGCTCGACCGATACGACCTGCTGGGCGAAGTGCGTGGGATCGAAGGCTTTCGCGGTGGCTGGCTGGAACTGGATGGTGGTCAACACCTGACCCCCCAAGGACTGCTGCGCCTGCACCCCGATCGAAACTACCGCAGCGGCGACTGCCGTGATGATGGCCTTCATGGATACCACTCCTCCCACATTTTTTAAAACGAGGAAGTATCCGCTCTTACGACTTCAGCGTCGACGTGCTTGTTCGCCAGCACGCCGCCTCTTCCGTGACGAATTGCACTGATGCGCATGTCACTTCCGAATGCGGCTCACGGCCGCGACGCTTGGAGCGCGAGTCCGGCATTGATGATGACGATTGGGATCCGCCGGGCACGCCCTGGATTGACCGCTGTGTGCCCGAGCCACCGCGGGCCCCGCGCGCGCAGGCAGGGCCGGGACGGCTGGTGGAGCGAGCCTGCGTGGCTACGTCGGCCACCAGGATCAGTTCGTCGCGTAGTCGTGGGGTGACTTGGTGCGCTACGAGTGGTTGTCTCGGGCGAGCTTGCAATTCGCTCCGGCGCGCTGCTGGTCCGCCCAACGGGGCGATTCAGAAGTTCGGTTCTGGGGCATTCAGTTGCGGTTGTGATTCACGACAATACGTGTCCATTCACCAGTGGCTTTTGCTGCTATCCAAGCTTGGAGGGCAGCGGTGTCGCCAAGATCCCCGTCGTACGGAATGTCCGGCTCAAACGGCCCTACGCGCGAGGGATGGGACAGTTCGACCTTCGCTTGCACGCCGATGGTCCCGAGGCCTGACGGAAGCGAGACGCGCCGATTCTCCTCGTAGTTGGTATTGCCGTTGGTTGCCGAGCCAACTTGCACCGCGCCTAGCTCGCGAAATCTCTCGACGACGAGCAGGCACGAGCTGAAGCAGACGCTGTCGGTCAAAAGATAGACCCGTGGCGCGACATGTTGCTGAGGCTTCTTGTGGGAGCAAATGGTGATTGGACCGGAAAAGGCTGCCCCGTCGGCCCTGGCCTTTCGCATAGCCGCGATGTCTTGATCAATGTCGCTCCGTGCTTCAGGGGATAGGCGGTCGCCCAGCAACCTGGGATAGGACTCGAGGTGGGCCTGGTTTTCAGGAGAGACCCGCCACGGGGATCGGCAATTGTCAGGAGGAGGCACTGCTGAGTCGCCGTAGAGCACTGCGGCGAGTTGGTCGCCAAGATCCGAGGAGCCACCGCCATTTCCTCGAACATCGAAGACGACAAATGGTGCGGAGCGCAGTTCGGCGTGCACCGCGCGAGCCGCCTCGATCACCTCAGGCGCTTTGGCAGTGAATTCTTGTATCGAAATCCACCACCCTGACCCAAACCGCTTGACGCCGTAGCCCGCAGCGCCAGTGCCTCTGGCTGCGTTGATTCGCGAGATGATTCCGTCGCGCCAAACTGAATCCCAATCCAAGTCGATGTTGCGGGTCCCAGTCGAGGTCGAGAACTCGCACTGCTTCAGCGGCTTAAAAAATGGATTGCTCTCGTCGATGAGTAGCCAGGGTGCAGCAATCGTCCGCTGCGCGGGAATGGACCAATCCGCTCGAAAGCCGCCAAGCCGTTCGCGTGCCACGTCATCGGCCGACCTTCCGTCGCAGGATACGAGCGTTGCGCCCTTCAATGGCAGCCTGCCCTTCCAGGGATCTTCGTCGGCCACGATCCAACGACCGTTGCGTAGCGTCATGATCAGACCAACCCAATTCAGGCGCGCAACGTTGAGTGCCGATTTAAAGCTCAGATGCTTGTCGTCGAGCGTGTTGGAGAAGCCCGACATGACCGCTAAATAGCCTTCAGCAGTGTTCACCTCCGGCGCCCGGTCCTTAGCCAAAACATAGGCTGCTTGGAGCATCTTCTGAAAGTGCGCGTCCTGCATTTCTGGAGCGGCACCAGGATGGTTCTCTAGAAGCGTCCTGTTCGCGAACTCGACATCGTCGATTGCAGCCTGGCGAAAGAAGCTTGAGGCCGATGAGTGTTCTGAAGCTTGGGCTGAGGCAAGCACGGTCACAAACAAGATGACTGCAAGAGGAAGTCGCAAGATGATCTTCATTTCAAATTTCTGGTGTCGATGAACGAATAATCTGGGAGTGGATACAAGTTGGGGGAGCCCCGCGACCTACACGCGCTGGACCTCCGGGGAGCCCGCCGTCCGAGGACGCTTGTCGGCCAGAATCGGACGCTCACCTGTGGCTGCTTTGAGGTGTTGAAGCTCGGCCCATTCAGAGTCGGCGAAAGGCGAGTGCGATCGTGCTTGGTCGCTGCTTCCAGGCAACATCGATCGCGAGGCCGTCCTGCAAGGACTCCAGCGTGCAGCCCCACCCACCGTTCGCCCGCAGCAGATCCAAGTACAAGGCGTCCATGTCGCCTCGTTGGGCTGTGTCTGCGGATCGAAGGGAAACGCCACGCGGAAGGTGGCATGCCTCCCTTGCAACGTTACGCGCTGCAGCGAGAGCTTGTACTTCGCAAATACATCCTTCGCAGGATGCTGCCAATGCGCGATGTCGTCGATCACGCGCGTAGGCGCCGGCGACGGGGGCGCAGACCCTGGGGCGTCCGCGGCGCGGGCAAGCATTGAGAATGACAGAATAGCGACGAGCGCGAGCCGTCGGCGCTGGGAAAACTGGCGTTGCCCGTGCATAGAGCCGATCATGGCATGCGGGGATTCCGCGCGGTCGAGCTTCTCTATGCCGTCGAAGCCGAGAGGTCGTCGTCCCTGATGGCTCAGCGGCGTTACGATTGATCTGGGCGCCGTGGGGCCGCCCACAGCCAGGTGCAGCCGTTCGTCAACGACCGCACCCAGGTAGGCTATTCGCGCTGTAGATCAAACGGGAGTCCCTAACGATGCACCAAGGCGCATGTCACTGCGGCGCTGTCCGCCTCACGCTCCCGTCGACGCCAGAAGTCGCGACATCGTGCAACTGCTCGCTCTGCCGCAGGATCGGGGGGCCGTGGGTGAAGTTCGAGCTCGGAACGGTGACGATTGAAGGCCATCCCGACTCGACCGAGGCCTACGTCCAGGGCGATAGAACTCTGCGCACGATCCGCTGCAGACATTGCGGCTGCGTCACTCATTCGGAGCCTATCGAGGTGGTGGCCGGCGCGAAACTTGGCGTCAACCTCGGCAATTTCGACCCGAAGCTGATAGCCTCCGTGCGAGTCCGCAAGTTCGATGGCGCCGACACTTGGAAGTTCTTGGACGAGTGAGCCAACATCCGGCCACGAGCAGTCGTTGGTGACCGGCGGCTTTCGGGCAGCGTCGTGTACTCTGCAGGTTCGATGCGAGGAAGCCGAACGCCTGAAATGCCTATGTGGAACACGCTCTCGGACTCAGACCAGCAAGCCGTCCGTCGAGCAATGGAATACTGGGTTCGCCACTGGGACTGGGAATCCCCAACACTCTTCGGCCTTGAACTCGACGAACTCATTCGTACAGTCGAAACTTGGCCCTGTGTCGCCGCGGGTAGTTCGGAAGCGACATGCCTGGCGGCTGTTGGCGCGGTGCGAGAACTCTTCGGCGGATCAGCGCCACCGAGAGCCGAACTGACCAAACTGATCGGGCTGTCATACGAGCAGGCATCCGAGCTTGCCACAGCCGTCCACGCCATCGCCGAGAATCAGCGCCGGCATGTGCGCAGTGACTGAGTCCGGCCAGTTGCAGACCTTCGCGAACGACGGCTTCGGGGCAGGCTGACGGCCACCGTTCGCTAGGACACAGACGTCTTTTTGCACCAGCTTTGGCAAACTCGCCGCCCGCGCAACCGGGCGTGCGCACCCAACTGCACGGCCGTGACTCGTGCTCGCACCTCCGACACTTTCAAATGATGGAGCGAACGACGCCCCCATCGACTCTCAGCGAAGAGCCGGTCGTGCCGGAAGACTGTTCCGAGCACACGTACACGACCATGTTCGCCACTTCTTCGGTCGTCGCAAACCGGTTGATCAGCGTGGACGGTCGCGTCGTGTTCAGGAAGTTCTGCTCGGCCTCGTCCTGGGTGATGCCTTGCTCCTTCGCCGACGCCTTCATCCAGTTGTCCATGATCTCAGAGCGCGTGGGACCCGGCAGAACGGCGTTGACGGTGACCCCCGTGCCTTTGCCCAGCTCCGCCCACCCTCTTGACACGGCGAGCTGAGCCGTCTTCGTGACGCCGTAGTCGATCATTTCCTTGGGGACGGCAATGGCGGACTCACTGCTGATGAACACCACACGTCCCCAGCCCCGCTCGATCATGCCGGGCATGTAGTGGCGCGATGCGCGAACGCCGCTCATGACATTGAGTTGGAACAGGTCAAGCCAGTCGGTATCGTTTTGTTCGAAGAAGCCCTTCGGGTGCGCCGTGCCGGCGTTATTGACGAGGATGTCGATGTCCTTGACCTGAGCCGCCAAGGAGGCAGAGCCTTCGGCCGTCGAGACGTCGGCCACGACGCCGACGAAGTTTGCGTCTGGCAGCAGCGCACTCAATTCCTGGACAGCGGCATCGACGCGTTCCCTGGTGCGCCCGTTGACGACTACGGAAGCGCCGGCGCGAGCGAGGCCCTCGGCGATGGCCCGGCCGATGCCAGCGGTGGATCCGGTAACGAGGGCCTTCCGGCCGTTGAGTTCAATCTTCATGAGTTTTCCTGAGCAATTTCTAGTGACAGGGCTCGAGTGTCCTGCCGCACAACACCTGCTGGAAGGCAGGGCGAGCGCATATCACCTATGCTCTGATCACGTGGAATAGCCAGTTTCCGAGCTTTCCGCTTGATCACCCATGCGAAAAAGGCATGACCAACAGGCAGATGAATGAACAGGCGGCCCCCTCGGTCCGTCCGGATCGGAAAGGCGATGTGGTTCGGCAGACGGGCAAACTGCTATGGATGCAGTGCTTCGTGCGCGCGGTGGAAACCGGCAGCTTCTCCGCGACGGCGCGCGAACTCGGCATTGGGCAGCCCAATGTCAGTCGACATATCGGTTCGCTCGAATCGCATCTTGCCGTGCGCCTCCTGCACCGGACCACGCGCAAGCTGTCGCTAACGATCGAGGGCGAGCGTTACTACATCGAGGCCCGGCGAGCTCTCGACACGATCGACGAGGCCGAATCGGTTGCCCGCGGCGAAGACGCGCCCCGGGGCCTGCTACGCGTCAGCTGCTCGATGATTGTCGGTCTGCTGCATGTGCAACCCTTGATCGCACCCCTGCTCGAGCGGTACCCGCAGCTAGAAATCGAATTGCATCTGTCTGACGAATACGTTGACCTCATCGCGGAGCGCTTCGACCTGGCTGTGCGCGTGGGTACCTTGAAAAGCAGCTTGCTGGTGGCACGGCAGGTCGGCGTTTCTGAGCGTGCCGTTTTCGCAAGCACCGAATACCTCCAACGCCGTGGTGAGCCCGCCACTCCACGAGACTTGATGCAGCATGATTGCATCCTGAACACCCGATTGCCCAGCGGGGGCCTCTGGCCCTTCGTTGGTGGGGAGATCACGGTGCAGGGTCGCTACCGCCTCAACAATCAACAGGCGATCGTGAGCGCGGTACGCCAGGGTTTCGGCATCGGCCTCGCACCCGTCTGGGTCTTCGAGGAGGATCTTCGCGCTGGCCGCGTCAAAGCGTTGCTACCCGAACATCCGCTCCATGCCGCCGAAGTCTATCTGGTCTACCCGGAGCGCAGACTGCTCGCCAAGCGAACGCGGATATTCATGGAGACGATCGACACGGCATTCGCGGGCAGAGCAAGCCTGCAGCCGGGATACCTCGATGGGCTCCGGAAGGCCCTATCGTTACATCGGGTCGGGCACCAAGACATTTGAACCGGTCGATGCGTCAGGTAAGGTGTTGCCGGACGGCACCTTGCTGGTCTTCAGCGGAGGTGAGATCAAGCTGCAAGCTGACGAATGGCTGATGTCATCTCTCGTCGAGGAAGCGTTCCTCGCGTTCATGGATGACAAGCCATTTCCGCAGGCGATCCACTGGCGCGAAATGAGCGCCATGCTCGAAGACCAGCGTTGACCGATTGGTCTGCGCCCGCTTTGAGGCACCTCGATCACGGCGCGCGATCTCAGCAACGGGTCTGCCTCTGGCGCACCCCGGCTGGGCGCCGGTGTCGGCTATGCTCCGCATAGCGGCCGCACGCCAAGCGCCGGCACCGAAGACTCAGTTTGGCCAGGTGCAGCAGTTCGACAATGGCGGCTCTGGGGTGGCACTTACGCCTCGTCCGCCTCACCTCACGCGCGTGCGCGCAACTCCCTCACGCCGCGGCCCAGCTTGCGTCGCAACAAGGCGCGCAAGGTCACTCCGTCGGAGTAGCCGATCTGCGCGGCGATCTGGTCGATGCTCTCGCTGCCGGTGCGCAGCAGATGTACCGCACGCTCGACGCGCAGATCCTGAAAGTACGATAGAGGCGTCTTGCCCAGCACGCTGTGCAGACGCCGCGCCAACGTTCGTTCGCTGGCGCCCACTGCGACGGCCGCCTCGGCAAGCGAGAACCCTTGCGCGAGTTGCCGCCGGGCCCAGCCCTCGAAGCGCTCGACCAGCGGGTCGGCGTGCGCGAGGTGATCGGGGATCACGAACTCAGCTTGCGAGCCTCGTGCCTCGACCAGCAGATAGCGCGCCGCCAGCGCCGCTAGCGCCGGGCTGCGGCTGCGCACGACGCTCAACGCAAGGTCGAGATGGGCCAAGGCAGCGCCGGCCGTGGTGAAGCCGGCCGAGTTCACGAGCATGCGGGACTCGTCGAGCGCCACGCGCGGATAGCGCTGCCGAAACATCGGAGCCAGCCACCATGAAGTCGTGGCGCGCTGACCGTCGAGCAACGCGCTCTCCGCCAGCAAGAAGGTGCCGGTGCAGGCGGCGCCAGCTACCGCGCCGGAGTTCGACCACCGCTGCAACGCGCCGACAGCGTCGGCTACGTCTGCGTGTGCGAGCCGCGCCGCGAGCGTGTCAGGCATCTTGGCGCCGAGCGCGGGCACGAGCACGACGTCGGGGGTCTGCACGGACTGCACCGGCACGACCGGCACCGTCAGGCCCTGCGCGGTGCGCACGCGACGCCGCACTCCGACCAACGTGACTTCAATAGGCGCCGGCGCCTGCGTGAGCGAGCCCGCCAGTTCGTTGGCCGTGCTCAGTGTGTCGGTGAGGGCCGCCAGGCCCAGGTCGAACACGCCGTCGAGGACGAGAAGGTGCAGTCGCATGGCAACAATGATATCAATATTGGCTTTCCTGCCACTCGCAGAAATTGCCCGCAGCCTCGAGACTGCGGACTCGCAAGTGCATTCACCCGTTCAACCAGAGGATTACTCCATGACCAAGTTCGCCCTGTTCGTCCGTCTCGAAGCCAAGCCCGGCCAGGAGGCCGCCGTCGCCGACTTCCTGGCCGGCGCGTTGCCGCTCGCCAATGCCGAGTCGGGCACCACCGCCTGGTTCGCATTGAAGTTCGGCCCCTCGACTTTCGGCGTCTTCGACGCCTTTGCCGATGAGGCGGGCCGCCAGGCCCACCTGCACGGCCCGATCGCCGCCGCGTTGATGGCCAACGCAGCTGCGTTGCTCAGTACCCCGCCAAACATCGAGAAGATCGATCTGCTGGCGGTGAAGTTGCCTGGCTGACGAACTGACCTCGGCGCAGCGCCGACGCCGGCACCCCATACGCGTAACCTTGGCGCGCCGCCTGCCAACGCGCGCGAGCCCGCAGTCGGCTCACAAGCAGGCGCTCGCGGCCGGCTGCTAACGGGTATCGAACTGCAGCAGCAGGTGCCAGTTCGTTGCGCCAGGGCCGAGGAGCTTCGCCGTCCTGGTCTTGTAGCCCTCGGCGTCACCGCAGTAGACGCCGCTGCTGGCCAGTTGGCAGGTCGTCGCGGGATCCGCGCAGCAGTTCGTCGTACGCGTCCTGTTCCTCCCTTCGCGATCTGCCTCTTTGGGCTGATGCGATCTGCGGCAATGTGACAGCTCTACATCGTCGGCGCCGACCACACGAACTGTTTCGACATTGAGTTGAACCGTTGCGCGTCTTGCGGGAATGCGCCAACGGCGATCCCTCATCTGTCGCTTGGTAAAACGCGCCGAGTTTTGTCACCCGCCCATCGATACGACGCTTTGTGGCGCACGGTGAAGTGACAAATTTTGGCTTTCCGCTGCATTTGAATGTGCGACGACCACGTGCGGAAAACGTTGTCTCGAAATCACCCCCCGAGGGCGGAGTCCATCGAATTGGGATCGGTTCCAAATTCTGCTCGGCATTGGCACGCGACATGCTAATCCCGATGTGATCCGAACCTCTTTTCCTGGGGAGGGTCGCCTGCCTCGAGCGCGGGCGGCAGCGGACAAGTCTCAAACGTGTCTCGATGTGTCCTCACGGGCGCCGCGGTCACGTTTCCGCCGACGGCACCTCCTTGCCGCGGCCCTCACCGGACAAGCGTGATCGCCATGAAGTTGAAATCGTTCGTCGAAATTCCTGGCTGGCTCGGTGCGTTCGCGCTGGCGCTGGCGCTCGCGGCCTGCGGAGGCGGCGGAGGCGGCGGAGGCGGCGTATCCGACGGCAGCGCGCCGCCCGCGGGTGGAGGTTCTTCGTCGGGCGGCAGCGGCTCGGGGTCGGGCACTGGAACTAATACGGGTACAGGTACGGGTACGAACACCGGATCCGGTTCGACCACCACCGCGGCCGTCCCGCCGTCCAACCGCGTGACGATCAACCTCGGCACGACGCCATGGCGTTACCTGAAGGACAAGGATCCCGCGACGGTGATGAATCCGTCCTACGACGATTCGGCCGCCAACATGCAGGACATCTGGACCTCGGTGGGCGTGCCGCAATCGCCCAGCGACAACGACACCTTCCTGAATCTGCCGTCCGGTGGCGGCCAGGGCCAGTTGACCGGCAACATCCTCTGGTACCGCAAGCACTTCACGCTCGACGCGTCGTACGCCAACCGCAAGGTCTTCGTCGAGTTCGAAGGCGCCCACATGGGCACGCAGGTGTACATCAACGGCACCTTCATCCCTGGCAATAGCCTGATCAACCCGCAGGCGACGCACGTGATCGGCTTCACGCCGTTCATCGTCGACCTGACTCCCTACGTGAAGACCGACGGCACCGACAACGTGATGGCCGTGAAGGTTGCGCGCGGCGACACGTTCTTCAACAACCCCGACTTCTCCGGCGCGTTCCGCTTCGGCCAGGCCGACAGCGGGCTGTTCCGCCCGGTGTGGATGTACATCAAGGATCGCGTCTACATCCCGCAGAACACCTGGGCCACGCTCAATACATGGGGGACGTATGTGTCCACGGTCAGCGCAAGCGCCACGTCGGCCGTGGTCCGCGTGCAGACCAACGTGCGCAACGAATACGCGTCCGACCAGCCGGTGACGCTGCTGACCCAGATCGTCGACGCCCAGGGCAACGTGGTCGCGAGCACGCAGGACTCGAAGACGGTCGCCTCGGCGCCGCTGCCCACCACGCCGGCGAAGACCGACCCGACCGTCGCGCCGCCGGCGGCCACGTTCGACCAGACGCTCACCGTCGCGAACCCGACGCTCTGGTACCCGAACAACAGCACCTGGGGCAAGCCGTACATGTACATGGTGATCCACACGGTGAGCGTGAACGGCGTGGTCGTCGACGCGACTTCGACACCGCTGGGCATCCGCACGATCACGTGGGACCAGAACTTCCCGATCATCAACGGCCATCCGCACCACCTGTGGGGAGGTTCGGGGCGCTACGACTATCCGGCGCTCGGCTCGGCTGTGCCGGAAGAGCAGAAGTGGCGCGACGTCCAACTGCTGGCCGCTGCCGGCGGCAGCCTCTATCGCCCTGGCCATTCGAGCGAAGGCCCCGAATTCATCGCCGCAGCCGATGCCCTTGGCGTGATGGTGATCCAGCCCAGCGGCGACGGCGAGAACGGCTTCGCCAACCTGTGCCCGACCGCCACCGGCAGCAACCGTCCCAATGGCTGCAACGCCAACGGCGACGACATGGAGCTGAAGAAGGAAACGCACCGGGACATGATCGTCCATGATCGCAACAACCCGTCCGTGCTCGCGTGGGAGGCCGACAACGGCAGCACCGACACGTCGTTCGCGCAAAGCCTCAAGGCGCTGTCGCGGGTGTGGGATCCGGTGAACACGCGCGCGCAGAGCGACCGCACGCCCAATCCGGCCAACGGCGACATCCTCGGCTGCAGCGGCGACGGCTGCGACATC
>FTKD01000483.1_pt6 | contig 19805 bp, 19 predicted proteins | sample 1658191 | NCBI WGS metagenome assembly FTKD01 (sample SAMEA3914808, study PRJEB12502) | metagenome | biome: forest; material: soil | place: Canada | collected 2011-08-03 | depth 0.3 m
TCCTCGCAGGCGCGCACGCAGCGGTTGCAGACGATGCACTTGCTCGGGTCATAGGTGAAGTACGGATTGGACTCGTCCTTCTTGTCCTTCAGGTGGTTCGCCCCGTCGGTGCCGTAGCGCACGTTGCGCAGGCCGGTGACGCCGGCCATGTCCTGCAACTCGCAGTCGCCGTTGGCGCTGCAGGTGAGGCAGTCCAGCGGATGGTCGGAGATGTAGAGCTCCATCACGCCCTTGCGCAGCTCCTGCAGCTTGGGCGTCTGCGTGCGCACCTTCATGCCGGCTTCGGCCGGCGTGGTGCACGACGCGGGATAGCCGCGCCGGCCTTCGATCTCGACGAGGCACAGCCGGCACGAGCCGAAGGCCTCGAGGCTGTCGGTGGCGCACAGCTTGGGGATGTTGGTGCCGGCCTCGACCGACGCGCGCATCAGCGACGTCCCCTTGGGCACAGTCACCGCGCGGCCGTCGATCTCGAGCGTCACGCTCTCGGTGGACTTGCTCGCGGGCGTTCCGTAGTCGATATCGAGTTTCATGTCGGACAGCATCTTGGTCTCCAGCGGTCAAGCCGCTTTGGTCTCGGGCACGGACAGGCCGAAGTCTTCGGGGTAGTGGTTCAGGGCGGACAGCACGGGGTACGGCGTCATGCCGCCCATCGCGCACAGGCTGCCGTTGATCATCGTGTCGCAGAGGTTGCGCAGCAGGTGCACCTGCTCGACGCGCCGCTCGTCGCGCACGATGCGATCGATCACCTCGACGCCGCGGGTGGAGCCGATGCGGCACGGCGTGCACTTGCCGCACGACTCGATCGCGCAGAATTCCATCGCGTAGCGCGCCAGCTTCGCCATGTCGGCCGTGTCGTCGTGCACGACGATGCCGCCGTGGCCGACGACGGCACCGACGGCCGCGTAGGCCTCGTAGTCGAGCGGGATGTCCCATTGCGACTCCGGCACGTAGGCGCCCAGCGGGCCGCCCACCTGCACCGCCTTGATCGGCCGCCCCGAGCGGCTACCGCCGCCGAAGTCGTAGAGCAGCTCGCGCAGCGTGACGCCGAAGGCCTTCTCGATCAGGCCGCCGCGCGCGATGTTGCCGGTGAGCTGGAACGGCAGCGTGCCCTGCGAGCGGCCGACGCCGTAGTCGCGATAGAACGCCGCGCCGCGCTCGAGGATCAGCGGCACGCTAGCGAGCGTGATCACGTTGTTGATGACCGTGGGCTGCCCGAACAGGCCTTCGATGGCGGGCAGCGGCGGCTTCGCGCGCACGATGCCGCGCTTGCCTTCGAGGCTCTCCAGCATCGCCGTCTCCTCGCCGCAGACGTAGGCGCCGGCGGCCATGCGCACATGCAGGTGGAACGCGCGGCCGCTGCCGCAGACGTCGTCGCCGAGAAAGGACGCCGCCGTCGCGCGCTCGATCGCCGCGCGCATCGTGCGCACCGCGTCGGGGTATTCGGAGCGGATGTAGATGTAGCCCTCGGTGGCGCCGACCGCGGTACCGGCGATCGCCATGCCTTCGATCAGCATGTACGGATCGCCTTCCATCGTCATGCGATCCGAGAATGTGCCCGAATCGCCTTCGTCGGCGTTGCAGCAGATGTACTTCTGCGGGGCGTCGAGCTTGCGCACGGTCTGCCACTTGATGCCGGCCGGAAACGCCGCGCCGCCGCGCCCGCGCAGGCCCGACTGCAGCACGGTGTCGACGACGGCGGCGCCGTCCATCGCCAGCGCCTGGCGCAGCCCGGCCCAGCCGCCGTGCGCCGCGTAATCGGCCAGCGACAGCGGCTCGGTGATGCCCATGCGGCGAAACGCGAGACGTTCCTGGCGCGCCAGGTACGCAATCTCATCGGTCGGGCCCTGGCACAGCGGATGCGCGCCGCCCTGCAGCAGGCCGGCGTCGAGCAGGGAGGCGACGTCTTCGGGCTGCACCGGACCGTACGCGACACGTCCGTTCGCGGTCTCGACCTCCACCATGGGTTCGAGCCAGAACAGGCCGCGCGAACCGTTGCGTACCACGGGGGCGTCGAATCCGCGCCGCGCGCATTCGAGCTGCAGCGCGGTGGCGACCTCGTCGGCGCCGGCGGCGATCGCGGCCGAATCGCAGGGAACGAAGATACGGTATGGTGTATTCATGCCGTCACCTCCAGGCGCGTGTTGGCCGCCACCAGCCGGTCGAACTTCTCGGGCGTGACGTGCGAGTGCAGCCGCTCGCCGATGCGGATCGCCGGCGACGAGGCGCACAAGCCGAGGCAGAACACCGCCTCGAGCGTGAAGGCGCCGTCGGCCGACGTGTGGTGCGGCGCGCAGCCCAGCGCGCGTTCCGCGTGCGCGAGCAGTTCGTCGGCGCCGCACGACTGGCACGCCTCGGCGCGGCACACCTGCACCACGGCATGGCCGGCGGGCTCGCGCCGGAAGTGGTGATAGAACGTGACGACCCCGTGCACCTCGGCGCGCGACAGGTTCAGCGCCGCGGCGATCTGCGGCACGACAGCGTCGGGCACGTGGCCCAGCGTGTCCTGCACGGCATGCAGCAGCGGCATCAGCGCGCCGGGCAGATCCTTGTGCTGAGCAATCAGGGTTTCGACGGTCGCGCGATGGGTCATCGGGGTGTTGTCCTGCATGGTGATTCCATGGGTTGAAGCAGCGAAGAAACGTTTCCAACCATATGTCTCGGATGGCACAATCTTGAATGTTTCCGTACCTGCAAATCTAGGGGGCCGATCGACTTCCTGCAATATGATTTCATCGGTGCATGCCGGTGTCGTTGCGGGCACGATCCTTGTGCCGTTGCCAGCCTAAGGAACTACCCGTATGCACATCGTGACGATCAAGCCGCAGTGGACGATCCGCCGCCCCGACGGGGAGGGCGTGTCGCCGCGCCTGCTCGAGTTGTTGGCCCTGGTGCACCAGGAGGGCACGCTGTCGGGCGTCTGCCGCAAGAACGGGTCGTCGTACCGCCATGCGTGGTCGCTCGTGCGCCAGGGCGAAGAACAGCTCGGCGCGCCGTTGCTGCTGATGGAGCGCGGCAAGGGGTCGACGCTGACGCCGCTGGCCGAGAAGCTGGTGTGGGCGAGCCACCGCATCCTCGCGCGGCTGACGCCGGTGCTCGACAGCCTGGCCTCCGAGCTGGAGGTGGAGATCGAGCGCGTCGTGGGCACCGCGCCGGCACAACTGAGCATTCATGCGAGCCATGGCTTCTCGATCGAGCGGCTGCTCGAGTTCCTGTCGGCGGCGCAGGTGACCGTCGAGCGCAAATATGTGGCGAGCCAGGAGGCGGCGGCCTCGCTGCACGACGGCGCCTGCGACCTCGCGGGGCTGCCGATCGCGCACGGGCCCTACGAGGCGCGATCGCTGGCGTACTACGCGCGCTGGCTCGATCCGCGCAGCACGCGGCTCATCCACGTGGCCACGCGCCATCAAGGCCTGATGGTGGCGCCGGGCAATCCGCGCAAGATCTACGGCGTGCGGGACCTGGCGCGGCCCGACGTGCACTTCATCAACCGCCAGCGCGGCTCCGGCACGCGCTTCCTGCTGGACTGCCTGCTCGAGGATGCCGGCGTCGACCCGGCGCGCATCGCCGGCTTCGAGCAGGGCGAGTTCACGCACGCGGCGGTGGCGGCCTACGTCGCCAGCGGCATGGCGGACGCCGGGCTGGGCGTCGAGACGCCGGCACGGCGCTTCAAGCTCGACTTCGTGCCGCTGGCATCCGAGCGCTACTTCCTGATGTGCCACGAACAGTCGCTGGCCAAGCCCGGCACGCAGGCTGCGCTCCAGATCCTGCGCAGCGCGGCCTTCCACGAGGCGGTCAACCAGCTGTCGGGCTACTCGGCGATCCGTTGCGGCGACGTGCAGACGCTGAAGGAGGCGTTCCCCGATTTCAAGCCGCGCCGGCGCAACACACACGCCGAATAAGTCCGGGAATCCCCACATTTCAGGGGATTTGCGAATTGGGGCTTGCGTAGTTTCAGGGTTATCCCTAGACTTCACACTGATGTTGCACTGCACCATGGTGTGACGCCCGAATTCCCACTCCTCGAGATTGCCCATGACCACCGCTCTCAACTCGAAGTCCTTCAAGTCGGCCCCGACGCTCGAAGTCAACGCCACGGTGCGTGAACTGATAGCCGCGATGCCGATCGTGCTGTTCTTCAACGCCGTGCGCACCGCGTTCGCGGGTTCGAAGAACACGGTTTCGACGAAATCGACCGCCGCGCGCTGAAGCGCCGCCTGGCATCGCAGACGCGGGATGCGTCTGTCGCCGAGGCCGTTCAAGGCGATGGCCTGAACGGCACGATCTGCTCGATCAGCGCCGCGCCGTCGTCGAGCAGAAAGTCCTTGAAGGCCTGGGTCACGGGCTGAAGCCGCTTGTCGCGCAGGTGCACGACATACCAGTGGAGCATCAGCGGCAGCCCCTCGACGTCCAGCACGCACAGCGATCCCGCGCTCAGCTCGCGACTGACGGTGTGCGCCGACAGGAAGCTGATGCCCATGCCCGCCATGACGGCCTGCTTGATCGTCTCGGTGCTGCGGATCTCCATCGCGACGCGCAGCTGCGCCATGCTCGCGGCAAACCCCTCTTCCATCGACTTCCACGTGTCCGAGCCCTTCTCGCGCACGAGGAACGACTCGCGCATCAGCGTCTCGCGCGGGATGCGTCGGGCCGTCGCCAGCGGATGCGTCGGCGCCGCCACGACCACGTAGGGGTGCGGCGCGAACGGCAGCGCCACGACGCCGGCATCGGACGGCGGCCGCACCATGATCGCCAGGTCGGTCAGGTTGCCGGCGATGTGCGCCAGCAGGCCCTCGCGGTTGTGCACGGTGAAGTTCAGCGCGACGCCCGCGTGGCGCCCCGCGAAATCGACGAGCAGCCGCGGAAAGAAGTAGTCGCCGGCACTGATCACCCCGACGTCGAGCCGCCCGCCACAGATGCCGCGGAACCGCGCCATGGCGATCTCGGCGGACTCGAACTGGCCGATGATCGCGCGGCTCAGCTGCAGCAGTTCGGCCCCGGCCGCGGTCAGGTAGATCTTCTTGCCGAACTGTTCGAAGAGCGCGTTGCCGGCGTGCTCCGCCAGCTTGGCGACCTGCGTCGAGACGGCGGGCTGCGTCAGGTGCAGCTCCTCGGCCGCGCGCGAGAAGCTGAGCAGTCGCGCGACCGCCTCGAAGACCTTCAGCTGGCGCAGGGTGGCGTGTTTCATGATCGGGTCGCAGCGGCATGGCGGGCACCCCCACTCATCCCATTTCGTGCATGCGCACCCGCCCTCCTTCGCTCGCCATCGTGCGTGCCAGCAGCTTGACGAGCGAATAGACGGTGTCGATGTGCGGCGTCGGCGTCTCGGTCAGCCGGGCGAGTTCGATGACGGCGCCGACGAGCGCATCGATCTCCGGCGCGCGGCCGGCCTCGATGTCCTGCAGCATCGACGTCTTGTGCTTGCCGACCTTCTCCGCGCCCGCGATGCGCTTCTCCAGCGTCACGCGGAATTCGATCCCGAGCTTGTGGGCCACCGCCTGCGCCTCGCGCATCATCTCCGCCGCGAGCTCGCGCGACGGCGGGAAGCGGCAGATGTCGGACAGCGTCGAGTGCGAGAGGCCGCTGATCGGATTGAAGCTGAGGTTGCCCCACAGCTTGAGCCACATCTCCGCGCGGATGTTGTCCAGCACGGGGGCCTTGAATCCGGCCGCGGTGAAGCAGTCGGACACGCGCTGCGCGCGTTCGCTGACGGAACCATCGAGTTCGCCGACGGGAAAGCGGTCGCCCTCGATATGCCGGACGACGCCGGGCGCCACCAGCTCGGACGCGGGGTAGACCACGCAGCCCAGCACGCGCGCCGCGGGGATGCGCGCGCTGACCAGGCCTTCGGGATCGACGCTGCGCACGATGGTGCCTTCCAGCGCGCCGCCGTGGCGGTGGAAGTACCAGTACGGGATGCCGTTCTGCATCGTGACGACGACCGTCTGCGGGCCGAACAGCTTGGGCACGTCGAGCGCGACGGCCTCGAGCTGGTGCGCCTTCATCGCCAGGATGACGACGTCCTGCGGGCCCGCCTGGTCGTAGCGGTCCGTCGCGACGACGTTGCGCGCGATCTGCTGCGAGCCGTCGCTCGCGATGAGGCGCATGCCGCGTTCGCCAATCGCAGCGAGGTTGTCGCCGCGCACGATGAACGTCACGTCCTCGCCGGCCAGCGCGAGTTTCGCGCCCACCAGCCCGCCGATCGCACCGGCTCCGATCACTGCTATCTTCATGACACTCTTTCGGAAGTTGAATGCGGTGCCGACGGCTACCCGTACACGTTCGAGAGCGTGCCGATGCCGTCGATCTCGACCTCCACGACGCTGCCGGGCTTCATCGATCCGACACCCACGGAGGTGCCGCACAGGATGACGTCGCCCGGATGGAGCGTGAGGTCGAAAGAGATCTCGCTGACCAGGCGGGCGACCGAGAATCGCATGTCGCTGATCGGGTACTGCTGCCGCACCTCGCCGTTCAGGCGGGTGGTCACGGTGAGCGTTGCCGGATCGAGTCCGGTCGCGACGACCGGGCCCATCGGGCAGAACGTGTCCTGGCCCTTCGCGCGATCCCATTGCGTGAACGACGGATCGCGATGGAGGATCTCGGCCACCGTCACGTCGTTCGCGCAGGTGTAGCCGAACACGTGGGCCGGTGCATCCGCCTCGCTGATCGCCGAGCAGGTGCGGCCGATCACGATGCCCAGCTCGCCTTCGAAGACGACCTTGGCCTGGCGGTGCGGCGGACGGATGGCCGCGCCGTGGGCGCTCCACGAGTTCGGTGACTTCAACAGGTACAGCGGTTCCGCGGGGTCGGCCAGGGACAGCTTCTTGGCAAGCGCATGGAAGTTGTTCCACAGCGCGATCACCTTGGTCGGCACGGTCGGTGCGAGCAGGCGAACCTCGGCGAGCGCGTGCACCACGCCCGTGGCGTCGTTGGGCCCGAACATGTCGCCCGCGTGCACCTGGACGCGCGCGTCCTGCAAGGTGCCGAAGCCGATCTTGCCGGCCTGTTCGAAACGAACCCATCGTTGCTGCATCGCTGGCTTTCGTGTGATCCCGCGGTCGCCGCAATGCAGCGTGCCCCGGAACATGAATGTCGTGGTCGAACCGCTTGCGGCGGTGTTGTCGTATCAGGCCCCGATTTCGCAGCCGCGCGCCTGGGCCCAGTCGAAGAATCGCGAAGCCGAGCCGCCTTGCCGCGTTGCGTCGGCCACCGCCCGCTGGGCAGCGGCCTTTTGCTCGATCATCGCGACGAGGAAGTCCGCGTCGTAGGCGCGCAGCAGGTGCGGCTGCTGCGTCTGCAGGTAGTGCCGGACGCGGGTCGCGCCATCGCCGCCGAGCGACAGCAGCGCCTCGTAGGTCGCGCTGTCCCAGTGCCAACGCAGGCCCAGTTCGTAGAACGCTGCGTTGTAGGCGTAGAGCTCGCGGTCGCCCGCTTCGCTCGTGAAATTCGTATCGATGCGCATGGCTTGCTCCTGGAGTCGTGGATGTGGACGGAAGCCCTGTCGCTTCCGCATGTCCAGACTGTAGGGAGCCCGCCCCTTCAATGACAGTCAAACATTTCTGTGCAAACCATTCACGATCGTGAATGCATCTGACATACCCGGGTGAGGTATGCCGATCGGCCTCAGATCACCTTCTCCGCACGCAGCATCGCCAGGTCGTCGGCGCCGTAGCCGAGCTCGGCGAGCACCTCCTCCGTATGCTCGCCCAGCAGGGGCGCACGCGTCACCTCGGTCGGGCTGTCGGACATCTTGATGGGATTGCCCACCGTCGTGTAGCGCCCGCGCGTCGGGTGGTCGACGTCGACGATCGTGCCGCTGGCACGCAGCGCGGGGTCGGCCGCGATCTCCTGCATCGACAGGATCGGCCCGCAGGGGATGTCGAGTTCGTTGAGGATCGCCATCGCCTCGAACTTGGTCTTCGTCATCGTCCATTGCTCGATGCGCGCGAAGATCGGCTTCTGGTGCAGCAGCCGGGCCGCGGGCGTCTTGTACGCGTCGTCGTTGATCCAGCGCTCCTCGCCGATGACCTTGCAGACGGCGGGCCAGACCGCGGCCTGCGTGATGAAGTAGATGTAGGCGTTCGGATCGGTCTCCCAGCCCTTGCATTTCAGGATGGCACCGGGCTGGCCGCCGCCGGAGGCGTTGCCGGCGCGCGGCACGGCGTCGCCGAACCGGCCGTCGGGATACTGGGGATATTCCTTGAGGACACCGGTGCGCTCGAGGCGTTGCTGGTCGCGCAGCTTCACGCGGCACAGGTTCAGCACGGCGTCCTGCATCGGCGCGAGCACGCGCTGGCCGCGGCCCGAGGTCTCGCGCTGGAACAGCGCCGCCACGATGCCCAGCGCCAGGTGCAGGCCCGTTCCGCTGTCGCCGATCTGCGCGCCGGAGACCGTCGGCGGCCCGTCGTCGTAGCCGGTCGTCGATGCGGCACCGCCGGCGCACTGGGCGACGTTCTCGTAGACCTTGCAGTCCTCGTACTGGCCCGGGCCGAAGCCCTTGACCGACGCGAGAATCATGCGCGGGTTCACGTCCTGGATATGGCTCCAGGTGACGCCCATGCGATCGAGCGCGCCGGGCGCGAAGTTCTCCACCAGCACGTCGCAATGGCGGATCAGCGAATCGAGCACCTCGCGGCCCTTGGCCGTCTTCGTGTCGAGCGTGATCGAACGCTTGTTGTGGTTCAGCATCGTGAAGTAGAGGCTGTCCGCGTCGGGGATGTCGCGCAGCTGGCCGCGCGTCGCATCGCCTTCGCCGGCACGCTCCACCTTGATCACGTCGGCGCCCATCCACGCCAGAAGCTGCGTGCAGGTCGGACCCGACTGCACGTGCGTGAAATCCAGGATGCGGACTCCGTCCAATGCCTTGCTCATCAAATGTCTCCTGAGGCCTGTTCACCCTGGCGGCCGCTCTGTGCCGCCAGGGTGAACAGCCCCGGCATGCACAAGGCATCCAGGACTGGTGCGCCGGCTATGGCGTGGGACTGTACGCCGCCAGCTGCGCCTCGAGCTCGGCCACGCGCTTGCGCAGCGCGCGATCCTCGTTGAAGCGGCTGGTCTCGTCGCGGATGACCGCGGCGACCGCCGCGGGCTTGCCGTCCGGCGAATGCAGCATCGCGACCGTGAACGCGATCGACATGGCCGTGCCGTCGCGATGCGCAGCCGGCACGCGCAGCAGCGTCGTGCCGTACTTGGTGACGCCGGTGCGCATCGTCTCGTTGTAGCCGTCCCAATGGCGCTTGCGCAACCGGTCGGGAATGATCAGGTCGAGCGACTGCCCCAGCGCCTCGCGCTCCGTGTAGCCGAACATGCGCTCGCAGGCCGGGTTCCACATCACGATGGCACCATCGCCGTCGGTGACGACGATGGCGTCCCCGATCGCCGACAGCAGCTGCTTCAGGTCGACGGCCTCGGCGACGGCGAGCATGGGCGCGGCTCCGTTCAGACGGCCTGCGCGGCGTGCAGCTTCGCGATGTCCGCGCTGCCGTAGCCGAGCTCGGCCAGCACTTCGTCGGTGTGCTCGCCCAGCAGCGGCGACCCGGTGATCTCGGGCTTCAGGTCCGAGAACTTGATCGGGCTGCCGACGGTCAGGTAGGTGCCGCGTTCCTTGTGCGAGACCTCCGTGATGGTGCCGCTGGCGCGCAGCGACGGGTCGTTGGCGAGCTCCTTCATCGTCAGCACCGGCGCGCACGGAATGTCGAACTTGCGCAGGATGTCGACGGCCTCGAACTTGGTCTTGTCCTTGAGCCAGTCCTCGATCGTCGCGAAGATCTGCGTGATGTGGGGCTGGCGCGCCTTCGCGGTCTTGTAGTCGGGATCGTCGACCCATTCCGGCTTGCCGATCGCCTTGGCGATGGGCTCCCACGCATGGCCCTGGATCGTGAAGTAGATGTAGGCGTTCGGGTCGGTCTCCCAGCCCTTGCACTTCAACACCCAGCCCGGCTGGCCGCCGCCGCCGGCGTTGCCGCCGCGCGGCACGACGTCGCTGAACGTGCCGTGCGGGTACTGCGGGTACTCCTCGAGGTATCCCAGGCGGTCGAGGCGCTGCTGGTCGCGCAGCTTCACGCGGCACAGGTTGAGCACGCTGTCCTGCATCGACACGGCTACGCGCTGGCCCTTGCCGGTCTGCTGGCGGCCGATGTAGGCCGTGAGGATACCGATCGCCAGGTGCATGCCGGTGTTGCTGTCGCCGAGCGCCGCGGCGCTGACCGTGGGCGGGCCATCCCAGAAGCCGGTCGTCGATGCGGCACCGCCGGCGCATTGCGCCACGTTCTCGTACACCTTCAGGTCGTCGTAGTGGTGGCCGTCGCTGAAGCCCTTGACCGAGGCGACGATCATCTTCGGGTTGAGCGACTGGATGTACTCCCACGTGAAGCCCATGCGGTCGAGCGCGCCCGGGCCGAAGTTCTCGACCAGCACGTCGGACTCCTTGATCAGCTTCTCCAGCACCGCCTTGCCTTCGGGCTTCTTCGTGTCGAGCGTCAGCGAGCGCTTGTTGCTGTTGAGCATCGTGAAGTAGAGCGCGTCGACGTCGGGGATGTCGCGCAGCTGCGTGCGCGTGACGTCGCCCGAACCGGGACGCTCGACCTTGATCACGTCCGCGCCGAACCACGCGAGCAGCTGGGTGCACGCCGGACCGGCCTGGACGTGGGTGAAGTCGATGATCTTGATGCCGGCGAGAGGCTTGTTGCTCATGGTTGCTGTAACTCCTGTTGTCTCTGGATTCGACTGTGTTCGTGTCTTGCGGAAACGATTACTTCTTGATCGCCGCCTTGGCGGGGTTGAGGCTCGTGATGCGGCCGCTCTCGGTGCCGGCCGTCTCGTCGATCACGGCGTTGATGAGCGTCGGCTTGCGCGACGCGATGGCGTCGGTCATCGCCTTGCGCAATTCGTCGGCGGTGGTCGCATGGACGCCGATGCCGCCGAAGGCCTGCATCATCAGGTCGTAGCGCGCGTTCTTCGTGAACACCGTCGGCGCGACGTCGCCGCCGCGCGAGTTGACGTCCGTGCCCTTGTAGATGCCGTTGTTGTTGAAGACGACGATGCACACCGGCAGGTCGTAGCGGCAGATCGTCTCGACCTCCATGCCGCTGAAGCCGAACGCGCTGTCGCCCTCGATCGCGATCACCTGCTTGCCCGTCGTGACGGCCGCGCCGACCGCGAAGCCCATGCCGATGCCCATGATCCCCCACGTGCCGACGTCCAGGCGCTTGCGCGGCTGGTACATGTCGACGATGCTGCGCGCGAAGTCGAGCGTGTTGGCGCCTTCGTTGACGAGGATGGCGTCCTGGTTGTCCCTGACGATGTCGCGCACCACGCTGAGCGCGCTGTGGAAGTTCATCGGCGAGGGCCGCAGCGCGAGCGTCTCGGCCATCTTGCTCAGGTTCTTGTCCTTGCGGTCGGCGATCGCGCCGGCCCACTCGACCGGAGGCTTCGCCCAGCCGCTGCCAATACCCGCGAGCAGCGCGGCGACGCACGAGCCGATGTCGCCGACCAGCGGCGCGTCGATCGCCACGTTACTGTCCATCTCGGTGGGCGCGATGTCGATCTGGATGAATTTCTTCGGGCCCTTGTCCTGCGCCCACGTCTTGCCCTTGCCGTGCGACAGCAGCCAGTTCAGGCGCGCGCCGACCAGCAGCACGACGTCGGCTTCCTGCAGCACGAACGAGCGCGCGGCGGAGGCGCATTGCGCGTGGTTGTCGGGCAGCAGGCCCTTGGCCATCGACATCGGCAGGTAGGGAATGCCGGTCTTCTCGACGAGCGCGCGGATGTCGGCATCGGCCTGCGCGTAGGCCGCGCCCTTGCCGAGCAGGATCAGCGGCTTCTTCGCGCCCTTGAGCAGGTCGAGCGCGCGCGCGACGGTGTCGGGCGCGGGGAGCTGGCGCGGGGCCGGATCGACGACCTTGATCAGCGACTTGCGGCCGGCCTCGGCCTCCATCACCTGCGAGAACAGCTTGGCGGGCAGGTCGAGGTAGACGCCGCCCGGCCGACCCGAGAGGGCGGACCGGATCGCGCGCGCGACGCCGATGCCGATGTCCTGCGCGTGCAGCACCCGGAACGCGGCCTTGCACAGCGGCTTGGCGATGGCGAGCTGGTCCATCTCCTCGTAGTCGCCTTGCTGCAGGTCGACGATCTCGCGCTCGCTGGAGCCGCTGATGAGGATCATCGGGAAGCAGTTGGTCGTGGCGTTGGCCAGCGCGGTCAGCCCGTTGAGGAAACCGGGCGCCGACACGGTCAGGCAGATGCCGGGCTTCTGCGTCAGGAAGCCGGCGGCGGCGGCGGCGTTGCCGGCGTGCTGCTCGTGGCGGAACGAGATCACGCGCATGCCCTGGGCCTGCGCCATGCGCGTCAGGTCCGTGATGGGGATGCCGGGCAGGCCGAAGATCGTGTCGATGTCGTTGAGCTTCAGGGCATCGATGACGAGGTGAAAGCCGTCCGTGGTGGCAGGTGCCGCAGCGGCGGCCGCGGCGCGGTCCGGGTGATCGGTCGCCTCGGCGAGGGCAGTCGCTGCCGTGCGGGTTTCGAGGACGGATGCCATGTGTCTCCTTTGGCGTTGCGCCTCCTCTCGCGGTGCGCAACGGTGCTCTTGGGTGATTCGCGCTGCGCCGCAAAAGGCGTCGTCTTCTTCCTCGCGAATCCGGAGTCCCGACTATGATCGGGAGGATCCCTTCCCGCTGTTGACTCCGGTCAAGATTGCAGAAAACTCACCCGTCATGCCGTTGTTGAGCAGCCATCCAGAACGCAATGTCATCCGCCTCGAACTCAAGGGCAACGCTGTCCTCGAAGGCCTGTCCGACGAGGACCGGGCGCAACTCGATCCGCATCTCGAGATCGTCGACATGCACAAGGGTGACTTCCTCCTGCACCAGGGCGCACGCGAAATGGAGCAGGTCTTCATCCTCGACGGCATCCTCAAGCGCGTCGTCTCCAACAAGGACGGCAAGGAGATGATCCTGCGCTTCGCCGGCGAGCGCGACATGGAGACCAGCTACGCCGCGTGGCGCCTCGGCACGCCCGCGCCGTACGGCATCGTGGCCGTCACGAAGGCGCGGGTCGCGCGCATGCCGCTGCCGGATTGGGCCGCGTTCCTCAACGCCCGGCCGCAATCCAAGGAGCGCTTCGAGTATTTCGTGATGGGCGTGATGAGCGAGATCATGGCGCACACGATCACGCTCCACATGCTGGACGCACCGGGCCGCGTTCAGCGCTTCCTGCGCAAGCACCCGGAGCTGGTCGACCGCATCCCGCAGAAGGAACTGGCGTCGCACCTGAACCTGTCGGCGGAAACTCTCAGCCGCCTGCGCCACAGCGGCAAGATCTGAGCGCCTGAGGATCGGAAAAGAAGGAGCGGCCCGACGAGCTCACGCCGGCAGGCACGAGCGTTGGGCGCCGGCCCGCTCCCGACTCGAAAACGCTTCAGATCTTCGACGGATCCGCATTGACTTCGGCGATGCGCCTGCGCCGCATCGGCGCGAGCACGACCTTGGAAAGAATGCCCGCGACGATCGTGATCGCGGCGGTGAAGATGAAGACGCGATCCCAGTTGCCTCCCGCCGACAGGATCGAGCCCAGCGGCACCAGCAGCGCGGCCGTCCCCTTGGCGGTGTACATCGTGCCGGCATTCGCCGCGGCGTTCTTCACGCCGAACGTGTCCGCCACGAGCGCCGGAAAGATCGAGAACAGCTCGCCCCAGCACAGGAAGATCAGCGCGGCGAACGTCATGAACGCGATCGGGTGGTGGCCGAACTCCATCATCCCCAGCAGCGCGAGCCCTTCGCCCGTGAAGACGACCATCATCGTGTTCTCGCGTCCGAAGCGATCCGAGAGAAAGCCGCAGAGCGGTCGAGTGAACCCGTTGGCCAGGTTGTCGATGGCCAGGGTCATCGTCAGCAACGGCAAGACCGTGCCGAAGAGATTGATCGGCATCTTGGCAAGACCGTAGTCCTTGGCAATCGGGCCCAGCTGCGCGGTGGCCATGAGCCCCCCGGCGGCGACGGCCACGAAGAGCGCGTAGGTCAGCCAGAACACGCCTGTCTTGACCATCTGCGGGGTCGTGTAGTCGACCTTGGTCATCACCAGGCGGGACGGCCTGGCCACCCCCTTGGGCAGGGTCGGCTTGACCATCACCATCGAGATCAGGAAGATGCAGGCGCCCTGCAGGATGCCGAAGAACAGGAACGTCTGCTGATAGCCCGAACTCTGGATCATGCCGGCGATCGGGATGACGGTCAGCGCGGCACCGGCGCCGAATCCGGCCGCCGTGAGGCCCGCTGCGAGCCCGCGCTTGTCGGGGAACCATTTGAGCGCGTTGCCCACGCAAGTGCCGTAGACGCAACCGGCACCCAGTCCCGACACGATCGCTCCCAGGTAGAGCAATGGCAACGAATCCGCATACGCGTTGAGTACCCAGCCCGCGCCGGCCATCAACGCGCCTGCGGCGATGACGGGACGTGGCCCGAATCTGTCGACCAGCCACCCTTCGACCGGCACCAGCCACGTCTCGACGACGACGAAGATCGAGAATGCCAACTGGATTGCCGACAGCCCCCAGTGGTTCTTCGCCTCGATCGGGTTGACGAACAGCGTCCACCCGTACTGGAGGTTGGCGATCAAGCCCATGCAGATGATGCCGAGGACGAGCTGGCCCCAGCGGAAAGCGCGATGCTGGATGACATCGGCCAGTCGGCCCGGTTCGCCGGGAGTGCCGGCAGCGTCTTGGCTGATCATCGCAATGGGTCCTTCATCGTGGGACATCGCCAATTCACCGTGGTGATGCCGAGCCGTCCCTGCGAACGAGTTGTCTCTCATGTCTGTGCCTCGCTGCGTCGGCGCCTGACGGTGCCGAGTCGCTCTGTTATGGATGTAGCCTCGACGCAGCCGGTACCCGGATTCCACGATCCGTCGGTCGCAACCGCACGGTCGGGCGGTCAAGGTGAGCATCCAATGTCGGACGACTCGCTCCAAAAACTCTTGACTGCGGTCAACATTGAAAAATTGCACTCTGAGTGTTGACCCGCATTTCGCACGGTCGAAAAGCCCCTGGCGTGGCAACACCGATAGCAGATTTCGCTGACCGGGGCGCGGCAACGACCTCTCGAAGGCGCGCGCGATCCTGCGTGAGGCGCACGAGCGCGGCAACACCGAGGCCGGGGCCGGCTTGGACGGCGGCGATCAATGCGGCGATGGACTGGCCGCCCGGACCCGCCGCGTTCTTGACGACCAGGGCCGCGTGGATCGCGCTGAACGAGGAATTGCGCAACAGCACACGCCGCGCGGTCGCGGTGCGGGCGACAGGCGCCTTTGCCTCTACCGGAATCCGGGGGAACCGGACAGGGCTCTCAGCTCGCGAAGAATGGCGCGAGGCCCAGCGCGAGCAGGAACATCACGGTGTTCCAGATCGACTTGCCCGGCGCCCACGCGACGGTGCCGTGAGCGGCACTCGCGCCGCGCCCATCGATGCGCCAGACGTCGTTCCTCATGGCGCGCCGTCGATGCCGTTCAGGCCGTCCTGCGCTTCTTCGCGATCGCGCCCGACTCGCGCTTGAGCGGCCGCCCCACCGGGCACAGTTCCAGCGCGTAGCCGGTGAGGCTGTTGACGACGCTCTCGCGCACCAGCTTGTAGAGCACGAACTGACCGTGGCGCTCGCTGCTGACCAGGCCCGCGTTCTCCAGCACGGACAGGTGGCGCGAGATCGCGGGCGCGCTCATCTCGAAGCGCTCCGCCAGCTCCTTGGTGCTGAGTTCGGCCGCGGAGAGATAGGCCAGGATCTGGCGGCGTGGGCCCGAGGCGAGGGCCTCGAAGACCTTGTCGAGCGATGCGGTCATTTTTATTAACTGATTTGTTAATACTCTACCGGCTGGCGAGCCTCGGGTCAAGTCGCCGCCGGACTCGTCGGCGCGACGCCGAGTGCCGCGCGGCGTCGCCAGCGCCGTCGAAAATCAGCCCAGGTCGCGCAGCGGATGCGCGTGCGCCGGCCACGGCGACACGAAGAACGCCTCGACCAGCGCGGGATCGACCTCGGCGATCGTGGCCGGATTCCAGCGCGGTGCGTGATCCTTGTCGACCGCCAGCGCGCGAATGCCTTCCAGCGTCTCGCTCGCGCCCGCGCGCAGGTGAAAGCAGTGGCGCACGAGGCCGCGCTCCATGCGCAGATCGTCGGCCAGCGTCAGCGTGCGCGCGCGCCGGATCTGCGCGAGCGTGACGGCCAGCATCAACGGCGAGCGCTCAGCCAAGGTACTGGCGAGCGCGGCCGCGAACTCGCCCTGCTCCGCCGCCAGCGCGCTCGCGATGGCCGGCATATCGTGCGCCGCGAACACGCGGTCGATCAGATCGCGTTGCGCCGCGAGCGACGACGGCCCCGCATCGGCCGCGAACGCGTTGACCGCCGACAGCGCACCGATGCCATCGATCGCGGTCGCATCGGCGATCGCCTGCACCAACGCCTCCAGGCGATCGGCCGGCACGCAGACATCGGCCCAGTCGACGGCCAGCGCATCGGCCGCGCCCAGCACCTGGCCGCTCAGGCCCAGGAACTCGCCGAGGTAGCCCGGCGTGCGGGCCAGGAACCAGCCGCCGCCGACGTCCGGGAACAGGCCGATGTTGGTCTCGGGCATCGCCAGCTTGCTGTGCTCGGTGACGACGCGCATGGCGGCGCCCTGCGCCAGGCCCATGCCGCCGCCCATCGTGATGCCGTCCATCAGCGCGAACGTGGGCTTGCCCAAGGTGTGGATCAGGTGGTTGAGCGCGTATTCCTCGCTGAAGAAGTCCTCCAGCGTCGGGTCGCCGGCGAGCGCGGCCGCGTGGAAGTAGCGGATGTCGCCGCCGGCACAGAACGCCGGCGCCTTGCCTTCGCGGTTCGCGCCGCGCAGCAGCACGGCGCCGATCTGCGGGTCGTCGCGCCACGCGAGCAATTGCGTGGTGACCGCGCGGATCATCTCCAGCGACAAGGCGTTCAACGCCCGCGGCCGGTTCAGCGTGAGGATGCCCAGGTGCCCGCGGCGTTCGGCGAGGACAGTGGACGAATCGGGAGAGGACATGACGCGGTTCCTATTCGGCGGACGCGGACTGGCGGCCGCGCAAGCTCAGCAATTCGTTGAACACGAGCGCGCCCACCACGATGCCGCCGCCGACCAGGGCCGAGCTGCCCGGCGCCTCGCCGGCACCGACCCAGGCCCACAGCACGCCGAAGATCACCTCCAGCAGGCCCAGCAGCGCCACCTCGGGCGCGGGCAGCGCGCGCGCGACGCGTACTAGCAGCAGGCAGGGAATCGCCAGCTGGAAGATACCCAGTCCGAACAGCAGCCCGAGGTCGTGCGCATTGGACTTGAACGGCCAGGCCAGCGGCAGCGTCACCAGCGCCGAGAGCGCGGCGCCGATCAACACGGCGCTGAGCATGTCGGGCTGCGTGGCCGGCGTCTGCGTGCTGTCGTCGGCCGCCGGTCGCGCCCGGCCGGCGTGTTGCAGCACGGTGTAGTTGAGGGCCGACGACAGCGGCACGGCCAGCGCCACCGCCATGCCGGCCAGGCTGCGCGCATCGGCGGCCTGCATGCTGCGGCCGAACATCCAGGCGATGCCCGCCCCGGCCACGGCGATCGCGACCCAGGTGCGCGGCGGCTGCCTGTGATGCAGGAAGAGGCGCGCGAAGACGGCCGTCAGCAGCGGGCTGATCGACATCGTCACCAGCACGTTGGCGACGCGCGTCATCGTCAGCGCCACCATGAAGGCGGTGAACATCACGCTCCAGCACACGCCCGACATCCAGACGACGCGCGGCGAGCGCCACAGTTCCGCCCACAGGCCCCAGCCCCGCATCCACGTGAGCGCGACACCCAGTCCGACCAGGTTGAAGAAGCTGCGGAAGAACGTCACCTCGAAGCTCTCGGCCGTCTGCAGCGATCGGCTGACGACGCCCGCGGTGCTCCACATCAAGGTGACGAGGACCATGCCGAACGCGGCTCGCGCATGGCTCATGGATGTCGATGAATTCATGTCGCGAGGCAGTGTCGCACGGTTCACCGCCCCGGCGCCGCCGCTCATGTGGCCCAAGAGAGACTCAGGGGAGCGGCGGATCCGGCTTCGCCGGGCCGCTCGCGGCCGGCCCCTCGGGGGCAGGGAGCGCTAGCGACCATGGGGCTCCATTTCAGTCTTTCTTGGCGCGCTTGCGCTCGTTTTCCGTGAGGAAACGCTTGCGCAGGCGAACGCTCTTGGGCGTGATCTCGACCAGCTCGTCGTCGTCGATGAACTCGACGCCGTATTCCAGCGTGAGGTCGATCGGCGGCGTGATCTTGATCGCGTCTTCCTTGCCGGAGACACGGAAATTCGTCAGCTGCTTGGTGCGCGTGGCGTTGACGACCAGGTCGTTGTCGCGGCTGTGGATGCCCACGATCATGCCTTCATAGACCGGATCGTTCGGCTTGACGAACATGCGGCCGCGGTCGTCGAGCTTGCCGAGCGCGTAGGTGAAGATCTCGCCGGCGTCCATCGAGATCAGCACGCCGTTCTTGCGGCCGCCGATGTCGCCCCGATGCGGCTCGTAGCCGTCGAAGATGTTGGAGATCAGGCCCGAACCGCGGGTCAGGTTCATGAACTCGTTGGAGAAGCCGATCAGGCCGCGCGCCGGGATGCGGTACTCGAGGCGCACGCGGCCATTGCCGTCCGGCTCCATGTTGACCAGCTCGCCCTTGCGTTCGCCGAGGGCCTGCATGACGCCGCCCTGGTGGGTTTCTTCGACGTCGGCGGTGACCATCTCGATCGGCTCGTGGCGCACGCCGTCGACGTCGTGGAACACGACGCGCGGCTTGGACACGGCCAGCTCGAAGCCTTCGCGGCGCATGTTTTCCAGCAGGATGGTCAGGTGCAGTTCGCCGCGGCCCATCACCTCGAAGATGCCGTCTTCGCCGGTTTCCTTCACGCGCAGCGCGACGTTGTGCTGGAGTTCCTTCTGCAGGCGGTCCCAGATCTGGCGGCTGGTGACGTACTTGCCTTCGCGGCCGGCCAGCGGCGAGGTGTTGACGCAGAAGTTCATCGTCAGCGTCGGCTCGTCGACGCTGATCATCTTCAGCGGCGCCGGATTGGCCGGGTCGGTGATGGTGACGCCGATGTTGATATCGTCGATGCCGTTGACCAGCACGATGTCGCCCGGGCCGGCTTCGGTGACCTGCACGCGATCCAGGCCGTGGAACTTCAGCACCTGGTTGATGCGGCCCTTGACGGGCTTGCCGTCGATGCCTTCCATGACGACCACGTCCATCGACGGCTTGATCGTGCCCTGGATGATGCGGCCGACGCCGATGCGGCCGACGAAGGTCGAGAAGTCGAGTGCCGAGATCTGCAGCTGCAGCGGCGCTTCGGGGTCGCCCTTCTGCGGCTCGACGTGCTTGAGCACGGTGTCGAACAGCGCGGACATGTCCTCGCCCCACTTCTCGCCGCGCTCGCCTTCGACCAGCGACGACCAGCCGTTGATGCCCGAGGCGTAGACGACCGGGAAGTCGAGCTGCTCGTCGTTGGCGCCCAGCTTGTCGAACAGGTCGAACGCGGCGTTGACGACGGCTTCCGGCTTCGCGCCCGGCTTGTCGACCTTGTTGACCACGACGATGGGCTTCAGGCCGAGGGCCAGCGCCTTCTTCGTGACGAAGCGGGTCTGCGGCATCGGGCCTTCCTGGGCGTCGATCAGCAGCACCACGCCGTCGACCATGGACAGCGCGCGCTCGACTTCGCCGCCGAAGTCCGCGTGGCCCGGGGTGTCGACGATGTTGATGTGCGTGCCCTTCCAGCTGACCGCGCAGTTCTTGGCCAGGATGGTGATGCC
>FTKD01406142.1_pt1 | contig 19718 bp, 13 predicted proteins | sample 1658191 | NCBI WGS metagenome assembly FTKD01 (sample SAMEA3914808, study PRJEB12502) | metagenome | biome: forest; material: soil | place: Canada | collected 2011-08-03 | depth 0.3 m
ACCATCGTGTTGATCGTGTTCTTCACCGTCAGGAACTCGCCCTTGACGTCCACGTCGATCTTCTTGGACAGGTCGCCCTTGGCCACCGCGGTGGTCACGTCGGCGATGTTGCGCACCTGGTCGGTGAGGTTGCCGGCCATCGAGTTGACCGAGTCCGTCAGGTCCTTCCATGTGCCCGCGACGCCCTTGACCTTGGCCTGGCCACCCAGCTTGCCCTCGGTGCCCACCTCGCGCGCCACGCGCGTGACTTCCGCGGAGAAGTTGCCGAGCTGGTCCACCATCTTGTTGATCGTCTTGGCGGTGCGCAGGAACTCGCCTTCCAGCGGCCGGCTGTCCACCTCGAGCGCCATGCTCTTGCTCAGGTCGCCTTGCGCCACCGCGCCGATCACCCGCGCCACTTCGCTGGTCGGGTGCACGAGATCGTCGATCAGCGAGTTGATGCAGTCGATCGATTCACCCCAGAAGCCGCGCGCCTCGCGCAGCGACGCGCGCTGCTTGAGCTTGCCTTCCTTGCCCACCACCTGGCGCAGCCGCGCGAGTTCCTCGGCCATGTTCGCGTTCTGCTCGACGACGTCGTTGAACGCGTCGGCCACGCGGCCTGCCACGCCCGACCAATGCACCGGCAAGCGCACCTGCGCGTCGCCCTTGCGGAGCTGGACGAGCGCGCCCAGCAGTTGCTGCATCTCGGTGGCGGCATCCGCCACGGGGCGGCTTTCCATGATCGTCATGAGCGTCGGTCTCCAGGGTCGCTGCGGCCTTGCGCGCCTTGGAAGACGCGCGTGCGGCTCGACTGCTCTGCAGTTTCCATGCCAGACGAGTCCTACAGCGCGGATAGGCACGCGTCCTACAGTTCACCGGGCGTCAGCGGCTGCAGCGTCGTCGCGACGAGCCGGCAGCGGCATCGCCCGCGGTCGCGGACCGGTAGCTTTTACCGTATGGTCTTCCGCGCCCGACGGTAGTTCCGGTCGAGTAGACGCGCGTTCAGTGCAGCACCAGATCCGCCTCCGGCGGCTTCGGCGCATGGGCCGCGATGCGCTCGTATTCGGAGATCACCTGTGCACCCAGCAGCACCAGCGTCGCGCCGAGCTCCAGGCTCAGCAGCACGACGATCGTCGTCGTCATCGAGCCGTAGACGACGCCCACCTGCGACAGCGTCGCGAAATACCAGACGAGCACGTGGCGCGTCAGCTCCCACAACAGCACCGCGGAGACGGCACCGATCAACGCATGGCGCAGGTCGAGCTTGCCGGCCGGCATCACCACGTAGATGGACGTCAACAGCACGATCTCGCCCGCGAGGCCCAACAGGTACAGCAGCAGGTGCGAGAACTTGCCCAGCGAAAACTGACGGCCGAACAGGTCGACCTGGTACTCGCCGAGGTTTTCCAGGCCGCCGGCCACCAGCGTCACCAGCAACAGCCCGGCGGCCAGGCAGGCCACATAGATGTAGGGCAGCAGCAGCTTCATCACCAGCGAACGCTTGCGATCGACGATGCGGTGCACGAAGATCACCGACAACGCGTTCTCCAGCACCGCGAACGCCAGCGAGCTGAAGAACAGCATCGTCAGCAGCAGCACCCAGCCGACGACGTCGCGGTGGTCGAGGAAGCCGCGCAACTCGGTGACGACGGCGTTGGACTGGCTGGGCACCAGCCAGGCGAGATAGCGGCCGATGGTGTCCAGCAGTTCGTGCTCGGGGATCACGTGCGACAGCGCGATCACGCTGAGGATCAGCAGCGGCACGATGGACAGCAGCGCGTAGTAGGCGATGGCGCCGGCCAGCAGCAGCCCCTGGTTGGCCCGGAAGCCGCACAGCACGCGCCACGCGAACGCGCGCGGGTGCGCCATGCATTGCTGGGCCGGCGTCATGTCATGGCGCGGGGCGAAGAGGGAAGACAGCTCGGTTTTCGGCACGTAGGATCAATCAGTCGAACACGGCTGCAGATTACCTGTTCGCGATGTCCTTCGGCGCCATCGTTTCGGAAGACGCCGCCACCACCCGCGGCGGGCCGCCGTCCTGCTCGAACACCTCCGCGAAGGTCTTTCTCTCGGGGATCACGTAGGTGACGCCCGAGCGCTTGCCGAAGACCGGCGAGATGTAGCTGTCGAAGAAGGCGATCGGGATGTTGATGCAGCCCCACGAGATCCGGCGCACCTTCGGATTGGCCGAGGCGATGCGCTGCAGGCGATGCTCGGACTTCACCTTGTTGATGACCCGGTGCATCGCGAGCGCCGCGTCGTAGTCCAGCCAGACGACGTCCGTATGGTCGGCGTCGAGGCCCGGGCGCGTCACGAAGCGGCCGGCGGCCGTCGTGCGCTGGTAGGGCTTGACCTGGTTGATCGGCACGTCGCCGATGCCCGGATAGGTCTCGTCGCCGTGGGCCGAGCCCAGCAGCACGGGCGTCTGGTCGATCAGGCGGCCGCTGGACTCGAAGACGTACAGGCGGGCGTCGCGCTTGTCCAGCACGATGAAGGGCAGCTTGCCGTTGTCGTGCCGCATCACCACCCAGTCGGCCATCTGGCGCGCATCGGTGGTCGGCTGCACCACGCCGAAGTCGGCCGCGGTCAGCGCCGGCGGCTCGGGGGGCGGCACCTCGATCTTGGACAGCAACGGGGCGAGGTCGCGCGGCACCAGGGCGGCCGTGACCGCGCCGAGAGGCCGGTCCTCGAGGATCGCGAGCACGCGCTCGGCCTCGCGCTGACGTGCGGCGTCCGCATCCAGGTTCGGGCTCACCGGGTGCAGGCCCGCCGCGAAATGGATCGCGACGATCGCGAGCAGCCCGGTCACCGGGCCGACCACCCCCATGATCAGCAGGTCGCGCAGGCGCCGCGCAATGCGCTGGAACACGCCATCGTCGCCGTACTCGCGGGAGGCGGCGGCACGGCGGTCAGTCGGTGGAACGGGGTTCTTTTCGCGCATGGTGGCTCTGTGAGGCAAGTGGCGCGCCCACGGCCACGGCACGCGGCCTGCCGAAGCAGCGCCACCATGTCACGCCCGCCCGGCGCCCGCCGCACCCGCCCTGTCCCGGCGACGCCCGAACGCGCCGCGGGCGGTCTCGTCTGGGTCAACGACGCCGAGCCCGGCTACCGGCGCGTGAAGCACGGCGACCAGGTGCACTACGTCGACGCGCAGGGCCGGCGCGTCCGTGACGAGGCCACCCTGGCCCGCATCCGCAAGCTCGCGATCCCGCCGGCCTACGAACAGGTGTGGATCTGCGCGAACGCGATGGGCCACCTGCAGGCGACGGGCCGCGACGCGCGCGGCCGCAAGCAGTACCGCTACCACCCGCAATGGCAGCAGCAACGCGGCGACGACAAGTTCGAGGCCCTGCATGCGTTCGGCGCCGCGCTGCCGCGCATCCGGCATTGCGTCCGACGCGATCTCTCCAGTGCGTCCGCGAGCCGCCCGACCCGCACGCTGGTGCTCGCCACGCTGGTGCGCCTGCTCGACACCACGTACATCCGCATCGGCAACGAGGAATACGCGCGCGGCAACGGCTCGTACGGGCTCACCACGCTGCGCACGCGCCACGCCGGCGTGCGCGATGCCGAGGTCCGCCTGTCGTTCACGGGCAAGAGCGGCGTGCGCCACGAAGTCACGCTGGCCGACGCCCGCGTCGCCACCGTCGTGCGCCGCTGCAAGGCGCTGCCGGGCCAGGAGTTGTTCCAGTACGCCGATGCCGACGGCAGCCTGCACAAGGTGACCTCGGCCGACGTCAACGACTACCTGAGCCGGATCGCCGGCATGCGCGCGACCGCGAAGGATTTCCGCACCTGGCACGCCAGCGCGATGGCGCTCGAGTTCACGCGCGCCGCCTGCGCGGGCGAGCGGGTGCGCGGCGCCGCGACGCAGGTGGTCGCGCAGGTGGCGGCGCGCCTGGGCAACACCGCGGCCGTGTGCCGCAAGTCCTATATCCATCCGAAGGTGCTGGAGCTCGGCGCGCTGCTGGCGGACGACGCGTCCCGGGCCGCCCTGCTCGAACAGGACTGGGCCCGCGCTGCCGGCCGGGCGCGCGGTCGCGCGCTGTCCGCGGCCGAGCGTCGCTTGCAGGCGCTGCTCGGGCCGCCGCCGCCGCACGTGGCGAAGCGCGACCCGCGCCGCGCGGGCATCGAAGCCGACGGGAGCGGGATTTGCCTGACGGCCTGCGACCGATCGATCGCCCCCGTTCCCCGTCGCAAGGCCTCCCATGCAAAAGATCTCGGATTTCATGACGCGCAACGTGCAGGTCGTCCGCCCCGACGAGAACCTGCAGCGCGCCGCGCAGGTGATGGATGAACTCGACGTGGGCGCGCTCCCGGTCTGCGAACAGAGCGGGCTGGTGGGCATGATCACCGACCGCGACATCACGGTGCGGGCCACGGCCGCCGGCCTGTCCGGCAACACCCGGATCTCCGCCGTCATGACCGACCACGCCCGCTGGTGCACCGGCGAGCAGGCCGTGCAGGAGGCGATGCAGCAGATGGCCGACGTGCAGATCCGCCGGCTGCCGGTGGTCGACTCGCGCCACCAGGTGGTGGGCATCGTCTCGCTGGGCGATCTCGCCACCCGCCATTCGGGCCACGTGGCCACGGCGCTGCGGCGCATCTCCGATCCGTCGGTGCCCGATCGAACGCCGAACTGAGACCGATGGATCGCCCACGCGACTTCTCCGCACCGCCTGGTGCCCGGCGTTCGGCGCATCGCGTTCCCTCGACGAGTGCCCCGCGCGCCGCGGCGCCGATGCGGGCGCGTCGCCTTTGAACCCACACGACAAGAAACGATCGATGACCACCGCCCCCCCTGCCACGACACCGCCGCGCCGCCGCCACGGCTGGCGCAACACCGGCTTCGGTGCGCTGGGCGTCCTCGCCGCGCTGGCGATCGCCATCGGCGTCTGCGAATTCCTGGAGTGGCCGTTCCTGCGCCATCCGCTCGAGACCAAGCTGTCGCAGATCCTGGACCGCCCCGTCGCCTTCGGTGACCGGTTCGGCGTGCGCCTGCTCGGCTCCGTGCGCGCGCACACCGACTCGATGGTGATCGGCCCGGCCCCGGCCGACGGACCGACGCTGGTGGACGACGCCGGCAAGCCGCGTGACTTCATGCGCGCCAACAGCGTCAAGCTGGCGCTGAGCTACCGCGCGCTGTACCAGCAATGGAAAGGCACGGGGCAGCCGCTGCAGGTGCATCTGCTGGACGTCGACGGCCTGGAGCTGAACCTCAAGCGCGACGCCGACGGCCGCGCGAACTGGCAGTTCGGGGCCGCCCAGCCCGGGACCCCGGCCAGTTCGCCACAGTTGCCGCAGTTCGAGCGGCTGAACGTGCGCAACGGCGAAGTCCGCATCGTCGACGAGCCCTTGCAGATCAGTGCCGACGCCCACGTCGCGACCCGCGAGGGCAGCGCCGAGGCCGCGGCGATCGCCGCCTCGGGCGCGTCGAGCCCGCAGGTGCGCATCGCCACGGTCGGCTCGACGAGCCTCGTCGGCTCGGCGCCGCTGGCCGCCTCCGGCGGCACCGCCACCCCGGCGCGCCAGGCGCTCGTGATCGACGACAGCACGCCGGGCCTGCAGGTCGACGGCAAGGGCACCTACCGCCACGCGCCGCTGGTGCTGCAGCTGCGCTCCAGCGGCCTGTTGCCGCTGGCCGCATCGGACACCGACGCCGTGGCCGTGCCGCTGTGGCTGGACGTGCACGCCGACAAGACGCAGATCCGCGTCGACGGCACCGCCACCGACCTGCTGCACTTCGGCGGCATGGACGCCACCTTCGTCGCGTCCGGCCCGTCGCTGGCCGCCGTCGGCGACGCGCTCGGCGTGACGCTGCCCACCACCGCGAAGTTCGCCACGCACGGCCGGCTCCAGAAGCACGGCAAGGTCTGGGACGCCGGCATCGCCGCGATGGACATCGGCTCGAGCCGCCTGCGCGGCGACTTCAAGTTCGACACCGGCCCCGACATTCCCGTGCTGACCGGCACGCTGGGCGGCTCGCGCCTGGCGCTGGTGGATCTGGGCCCCGCCTTCGGCGCGGCAGCCCCGGGCGCGCCCGCGTCGTCCAACGCGAAGCCCGGCCGCGTGCTGCCCGAGCGCGAGTTCGACATCCCCTCGCTGAAGGCGATGAACGCCGACGTCGGCGTGCAACTGGCGGTGCTCGACCTCGGCACCACGGCGCTGGAGCCGTTCCAGCCGCTGCAGGGCCACATCACGCTGCAGGATGGCGTGCTGACCCTGAAGAACCTGCTGGCGCGAACCTCGGCCGGCGAGGTGCAGGGCCTGATCGCACTCGACAGCCGCCCCGCGCTGCCGAAGTGGAACGCCGACCTGCGCTGGAGCGGCATCCAGCTCGATCGCTTCATCAAGACCCGCGACGTCGCCGTGCGCAAGCAGTCCGACGGCGCCAAGCCCGACGTCGGCTACATCAGCGGCGCACTGGGCGGCAACGCGCAGCTCACCGGCACGGGCAACTCCACCGCGAAGCTGATGGCCTCGCTGGACGGCAAGGCGCGCCTGTGGGTGCGCGACGGCACCGTGTCGCACATCCTGGTGGAAGCGGCCGGCATCGACGTCGCGCAGGCGCTGGGCGTGTTCGTCAAGGGCGACGACAAGCTGCCGATGCAATGCGCGCTCGCCCAGTTCGACCTGGTCAACGGCAAGGTGATGCCCGAGGTGTTCGTCATCGACACCAAGGACACGACGATGCTGATCGACGGCGACCTGTCGCTGGCCGACGAATCCCTGGCCCTGCGCATGACCGCGCATCCACACGACTTCAGCCCGCTGGCTCCGCGCACGCCGGTGAAGGTGATCGGCACCTTCTCCGATCCGCACATCCGTCCCGAGATGAAGCCGCTGGCGCTGCGCGCGGGCGCGGCGGCGGCGCTGTCGCTGGCGTCGCCGCTGGCCGCCTTGCTGGCGCTGGTCGACTTCGCACAACCCGAGCGGGACGTCTGCACGGCCGCGGTGTCCCATGTGCGCGGCGCGGCCCAGGCCGGCGTCAGGACGGGCCCGGCCACGTCGCCGCCGCTGCCCGCCGCGTCGCCGAACGCCAAGCTGGCGCCGGCGCCGCGCAAGACGCCGTGAGCGCGCGCGCGCGTGACGCACGCGGGCAGGCGCAGGCGCAGGCCATGTTGACCGCCACGCTGCTGCTGCTGGGCGTCGTCCTGCTGGCCATGTGCCTGCTGGAACTACACGTCACGCGGCTGCCGATGTCGCCGGCCACCGTCTATCTTGCGGTCGGCTGGGTCGCCGGCGCGATGGTGCAGGGCAAGGTGCTGACGCCGCCCACCGCCCCCGAGCGCGCGGACATGCTCGTGATCGTTACCGAGACGGCCGTGCTGATCTCGCTGTTCGCCGTCGGCCTGCAACTGCGCGTGCCCTGGACGCTCAAGGGCTGGCGCGTCGCCGCAATCCTCGCCAGCGCCAGCATGCTGGTGACGATCGCGTTCGCGACGCTGGCCGGCGTCTGGCTGATGCCCGCGCTCGGCTGGGCCGGCGCGCTGCTGCTGGCCGGCATCCTCGCGCCCACCGATCCGGTGCTGGCCTCCGAGGTGCAGATCCGCTCGCGCAACGACCGCGACGCGGTCCGCGTATCGCTCACCGCCGAGGGCGGCCTGAACGACGGCACCGCGTTGCCGGTGGTGCTGCTGGCGCTGGGCCTGCTGGGCATCGGCGACCTGGGCGTGGGCGCCACGCGCTGGCTCTGGCACGACCTGGCGTGGCCGATCGCGGGCGGCGCGCTGCTCGGCTGGGCCTTCGGCCGCGGCCTGGGGCGCGTGATCCACTGGTTGCTGCGCAAGGGCCACGGCCTGGGCTGGGACGAGTTGCTGTACCTGGGCATCATCACCGTGGCCTACGGGCTGTCGCGCCTGACCGAGACGTCGTCGTTCCTGTTCGTGTTCGCCGCCGCGCTGGGGCTGTTCCGCCACTCGCCGCAGTCCGCCGATTCGCTGGAGCGGGCCGGCGTCGAGCCCGACGAACTGGGCGACCGCCTGCTCGCGTTCGGCCACCGCTGCGGCCGCCTCGTGGAGGTGGCGATGGTGCTGCTGCTGGGCTTCGCGATGCCCTGGGTGCACTGGCGCGGCGGGCCGCTGATCTACGCCGCGTTGCTGCTGGGGCTGATCCGGCCGCTAAGCGTGTTCCTCACGGTGCCGCGGCGCGCGCTGCCGAAGACGCAGCGCCGCGTCGTCGCCTGGTTCGGGATCCGCGGCGTCGGCTCGCTGTTCTATCTGGCGCTGGTGATCGACTCCGGGATCCCGCCCGCGCTGTCGATGGACCTGGTGAACGCGACCTTGCCTGCGATCGCGTTGTCGGTGCTGCTGCACGGGGTTTCGGCGACGCCGCTGATGGCGCTGTACCGCAGGCGCCGCGTGTCGCACCGGCGCGAGAAGAGACGGCTCGCGCGACCGGGCGCACCGCGCTGAAACGCGACGCGGGGTTTCGGCAACAGCTGGCTCAGACGCCGCCGTGGGCCAGGTCGGGATCGCTGACCGCCGCCGGCGCCACCTTCACGCCCGGGCCCGGGCCGCCGGTGGGCAGGCCGCCGCCCTCGCCTTCCCAGGTCTGCACGTGCTCGGGCTTGGCCGCCGGCCTGGCGTGGAAGCGCTTCGCGTGCACCTTGTTGACGCGCGTCAGCGCCGCGTAGGCAACGGTGATCAGGGCCAGGCTGGTGAGCAGTCTCATGTCGGTCTCCCGCGCCGGGGCAGGCGCCAAGTCAGTGAACGTAGTAGCGGCGGTTGTCGGCCATCCAGTGGTCGTCGCCGAGGTTGGGCCAGGTCTTCGAAGTGAAGCCGGGAGTCTTCTGCAGGTGGGCCTTGTCGATGTCGAGGATGTGGTCGTCCTTCGGCCCCAGCGTCAGGACGTCCCACGGCACCGCATGGAGCCGGTCGCCGACGCCCAGGAAGCCGCCGGTGGACACGATGGCCAGCTTGATGGCGCCGTTGTTGTCGATCATCAGGTCGCGGATGTCGCCGATCTTCTCGCCGGCCTTGTTGTGCACATCCGAGCCGATGATCTTGCTGACGCGGTGCGAACGCTCCCAATCGTGGCGCTCGGCGGGCGTCATCGAGGACTCGCCGGTTTGCGCCAAGGCCATCAGCGGCGACATCAGGAGGATTGCGGCGAGCGAAGCGGTCGTCAGGACGCGGGCGTGAGTCATGGTTCCTCTCAAGAATCGAGACAGGGACTGCGGCCAGGCCCTGGCGTGAAGATAGCAAGTGCCATGCCCGACAGTAGACCAGTTTTCGCGCTGCGAATCGAGCGCGCGGCGCGGGCGCTCAGGACGACGGCGCCTGCCGGGTCTTGCGGCGCAACAGCCGGCCCAGCAGCGGCGCGATGAAGGTCAGCAAGGTGCTGGCCGTGCCGGGCGTCACGCTGCGCCGCCATGCACGCGGCAGCATCGGCCACAGCACCGGCAGCAGGCCGGCCAGCGTCAGCCCGGCGTCGCGGAAGAGATGTTCGAACGTGGACGGCGCTTCGGGCCCGGGCGCGGCGGCCGCGGCGGGCGGCGGTGCGTTGCGCCGGTTCAGCCACCACGCGAGCGCGACGGTGCCAACGCCCAGGAGCAATCCGCCGCCGGCGTGTTTCACGGCCTCGCGCTTGACGCGCACCACCAGCGCATCGGTGCGGCGCCGGATGCGCGCATCGCGCGCGATCACGGCCTGTTCGGCCAGGGCGATCTGTTCGTCGAGGTCGAGTTCGACGACAGGCGGGGGCAGGCGCGGCGGACTAGCCATGGGCGCTGTCGCTTTCTTGGAGGCGTTCCGGGGCATCCGAATCGGTCAGGCGGCGCAACGTGGCCGGCAAGGCGAGCAGCGGCGCCAGCGCCTTCACGCGCAGCGCGGCCCAGACGGCAGCGGCGAGGTTGACGAACAGCACCAGCAGCACGACCCAGGGCCAGGCCAGGCCGACGGCGAGAAAGGCCGCCGCCAGGCCGACCCACAAGGCGATCCAGGCCGTGGCGAACAGGATCGCGGCCAGCAGGCCCAGCGCCACCATCTGCCCCAGCGCCCCGGAGGCGCGGCGCAGTTCGAGCGCGAGCAGGTGGACGCGATCGGTCAGCAGCCCGGGCAGGTCGGCGAACAACGCACCGACCGCCTTGGGCAGCGACACGACCTCGTCGGGCGTCGCCTCGGGCGGCGTCGGGGCGTCATCGACCATGGACTGGGATCAGCGGTCGTTGCTGGAGGTGAGCCTGGCGAGGATGACGCCCAGCGCCAGCGCGGTGCCGATCGCAGCCAGCGGGTGCTCGCGCACGGCGGTGCGCAGGCTCTCGGTCCACTCGTCCTTCAGGTCGGCGGCCTGGTCGGCGCGCTGCTTGAGCGTGTCGGCGGCGTCGTTGTAGGTCCCCTTCAGGCGTTCGACGGCCGGGATCGCCTTGTCGGCGATGCGGTCGACCGCCTCGTGCGCGCCTTGCACCACGCGGCGCATCACGTCGCGCTCGGCGGCGGCGACCTGGTCGATGGCGGCATCGGCCGTCGCGGCGGCGGTAGCGGCAGTGGCGGGACGCGAGCCCGAGTCGCCGCTGGACGGGGTCGCCGGCGAAGCCGAACTGGGCGTCGTGGTGCCGCTCTTGGGGAAGGTCGTTTCGGGGGTCGTGCTGGGCGAGTTGGCCATGGAGGTCTCCGGGGTTGACGTCGGACGGGCGCTCTTGCCCGGTTGAGGGCACTCCGGGCAACCGGTGTGCCAATCCGACAGTGATCCGACGCGCTCGCAGGTTAGCCGATGCCCGCCCCGGAAAACATACCCCGTGAGGCATCGTCCCGGGCCGGCCGGATGGCAATCGGTGCCGCCGGGCGGCGCGTGGCAGGTAGATCTTGCTGTCGAGCTGCCGACACCGAGTTGACCATCACGCCGGCGCGCCGTCAAACAAGGTGCGCAGGCCCATGAAAAACGGGCCCCGCAGGACCCGTCGTTCAGGAGCGCGATCGCGCTCAGTTGCGGTCGGCCTTCGGAGCCGGCATCGGTTCCGGAGCGGGTTCCGGCGCCGGGGCGGCGGCGGGTTCCGGAGCCGGCGCCGGTGCCACTTCGGCGGGCGGCGTCACCGTGGTGGTGGTCGTGGTTTCCTTGGTCACGGCGATCGTCGTGTCGTCGCCCTGGATCGGCGGCGTGGCGTGGTCGCCGACGCTGGGACGGGTGATGCCGTTGACGACGCCGGTCGTCATCAGGCTGTTTTCCATGCCCATCGGGCCGTCGGCCTGCTTGGTGGTGGGCGCGACCGTGTTCTTCGGCTTGGCCAGCTCGACGACGCCGACGGGCTGCGCCGGGATCACCTGCGTGGCCGTGTCGACGGTGGTCGTCGTGGTGGTCTGCGCGCCGTTGGCGTCCGTGGTGGTGCTGTCGGTGGACTGCGCCGTGGCGAAGCCGACGGTCGCCAGAAGAGCGGAAGCGGCCAGGGCGGTGATGGACTTGTGCATCGGGGACATGGTGTGTACTCCTAGAGTTTCATTGGGACGCGTGATGCGCCTGATTCACGATGCCGCGGTCGCTTCGGCGATTCGCGGCTGGCAAGACAGACGAGGCAACGGGTGTGCCCATCGGCCGTAGGACAGGCCGCCGTCCGGGCCTCGGTCAATGCGCCGCGGCCACCCTGGAACCGCCTTCGTCCTGCCCCGACAACCGCTCGTTGAGCCGTTCGCCGAGCGCCGTCATGTCGAGGCACGATTCGCGCAGCCGCGGGAACAGTTGCGCCTGTTCGTGCCGGGCGTGGCGTTCCACGCATTCGGTCAGCGCTATCACCAGCGCCTCGTAGCGCGCCTCGCGCGGGTCGGCGAGCTGCATCTGGCGGATGATCTGGCGCGCCGTGGCGTGTTCCAGCTCGGCGAGGTCGACCAGCGCCGAGGCCTCCAGCGCGGCGCGAGCGGCCGGAAAGAACAATTCCTCCTCGAGCGCGGCCATGCGATGGATCGCGCGGCACAACGCCTCGGCCACCGGCCGCATGTCGGCGTCGCCCGAGACGTGGTGCGCGAAGCGCCTGCATTCGTCGGCGAGCGCACGGGTCTGTTCGTGGCCGTGGGCGAGCATCTCCAGCGCATCGGCGCACGGGCTGGCACAGGGGGAGGCGGCGGCAGAAGTGGACATGGCGATCACCGGTTGGAGGTCGGATCGGGACACAAGCGTCCCGCAGATGGCCTAACAAGGCAATAGGTGTGCCGGCCCCGCGTCTCGGTGCCCTTGCGGCAACGTTTACGGCGCCGTGTGTCACCATCGGCGGCGTTGTCGAGCAGGCCCGACCGGGGAATCCTCCACGGTCGGGCTCACCATTTGCCCCAGGCGCGTTTATCGGTCCCTTTCGGACCCTGAGGACACATGCTGATGACGGGATCCGATCGCTCTTTCCGCACCCTGCTCGCACAGGCCGCCGATTGGGCTCGCGAGCACGCCTGGAACGCCGGGGCGGGCAGCGAACACGAAGAAGAGGAGCCGTTGCGCGCCGCGCTGTTCAGCAGCGACCAGATGGTGGCGCACGGCAAGTTGCTGGCCGGCCGTCACCGCCTCGCCCAGACCCACCGGCCCGATCGCCTGCTGGCGCGCTTGGCATCCAACGAGCATGTGCTGGAGAACGTCGCGCGCCAGTTGCGCCAGGCCGTCGCCAAGGACCGGCCGGTGACCCCGGCGTCCGAATGGCTGCTGGACAACATGTACCTGATCGACGAGGAGATCCGCACCGCGCGGCGTCACCTGCCGCACGGCTACAGCCGCGAACTGCCGCGCCTGGCCGAGGCCTCGGCGCTGGCCGACGGCACGCTGCCGCGCGTCTACGACCTCGCGCTGGAATCCATCGCGCACGCCGACGGGCGCCTGAGCCGCGGCACGCTGAGCCGCTTCGTGGCGGCCTACCAGAGCGGCCAGCCGCTGAAGCTGGGCGAGCTGTGGGCGTTTCCGATCATGCTGCGTCTCGCGCTGATCGAGAACCTGCGCCGCGTGGCGGTGCGCGTGGCCGCCGCGCTCGACGAGCGCGACCTGGCCGAGACCTGGGCCTCGCGCATGCTGCAGGCGGCCGAAGAACGCCCGAGCGACCTGATCCTGGTGATCGCCGACATGGCGCGCTCGGGTCCGACGCTCAGCAGCGCCTTCGTCGCCGAGTTCGCGCGCCGCCTGCAGGGCCAGGGCGCCGCGCTGGCGCTACCGCTCACCTGGATGGAGCAGCGGCTGGCCGACGCCAGCGAGACGATCGAGCACCTGGTGCACCTGGAAAGCCAGAAGCAGGCGGCCAGCCAGGTTTCGGTGTCCAACAGCATCGGCAGCCTGCGTCTGCTGGGCGCCACCCACTGGCCCGAGTTCGTCGAGACACTCAGCAGCGTCGAGCAGATCCTGCGCGAGGATCCGATCGGCATCTACGGCCGGATGGACTTCGGCACCCGCGACACCTATCGCCACGCCGTCGAAAGCGTGGCGCGCGCGTCCGGCGGCGACGAGCCGGCCGTGGCCCGCAAGGCGATCGAACTGGCTGCGGCGGCCGCGCAGAGAGTCCCGCCCGCGACGCCGGGCAACGGCGACGAGCGCGAGGCGCACGTCGGCTACTACCTGATCGGCAACGGCCGTCCCGCGCTCGACGCGGCCATGGGCGCGCGCCGCACCGGCTTCCTCCACGCGGCCGGCCACTCGCCGTTGCCGGCCTACGTCGGCGGCATCCTCGCGTTCGCGATGCTGATGTCGCTGGGCCCGATCCAGCAGGCCGCGCACGAATTGAATCTGCAGCTGTGGTCGCCCAAGGGCATCGTGCTGGTGCTGCTGCTGATGCTGGCCACCAGCCAGCTGGCGCTGTCGCTGGTGAACTGGATCGTCACGCTGAGCGTCACGCCGGAGGCCCTGCCGCGCATGGACTACGCGTTGGGGATCGACCCGCGCTCGCGCACGCTCGTTGCCGTGCCCACGCTGCTGGGCAAGCATGCCGACGTCGACACGCTGGTGGACGCGCTCGAGGTGCGCTTTCTCGCCAATCGCGATCCCCACCTGCAGTTCGCGCTGCTGACCGACCTGCGCGACGCCGGGCAGGAGACGCTGCCCGAGGACGCGGACCTCGTCGCCTATGCCGAGGCCCGCATCGCCGCGCTGAACAAGCGCTACGCCGCCCCCGACGGTCAACAGGATCGCCCCGCGCCGTTCCTGTTGCTGCACCGCCCGCGCCGCTGGAGCGCCACCGAGAACGCGTGGATGGGCCGCGAGCGCAAGCGCGGCAAGCTGGCCGACCTGAACGCGTTGCTGCGCGGTCGTCCCGACGCCGAGCTGGCGTTCGCGTGCATCGTCGGCGACGCGCTGACGCTGCAGGACGTGCGCTACGTCATCACGCTCGACTCCGATACCCAGTTGCCGCGCGAATCGGCCAGCGAGATGGTGTCGGCGATGGCCCATCCGTTGAACCGGCCGCGTTTCGGCACCGGCGTGAAGAAGGATGTCGTCGTCGAGGGCTACGGCATCCTGCAGCCGCGCGTGGGCCTGAACCTGCCCAGCGTCGGCCGTTCGGGCTACGCCCGCATGTTCGGCGGCGAGCCGGGGATCGACCCGTACACGCGGGCCATATCGGACGTCTACCAGGATCTGTTCGGCGAAGGCTCTTTCGTCGGCAAGGGTATCTACGACGTCGACGCCTTCGAGCGCGCGACCAGCGAGAGCATGCCGGAGAACCGCATCCTCAGCCACGACCTGATCGAGGGCTGCTATGCGCGTTCGGGCCTGCTGAGCGACGTGCAGCTGCTGGAAGACACGCCCTCGCGCTACAGCGCCGACATGGCGCGCCGCCACCGCTGGGTGCGCGGCGACTGGCAGCTGATCGGCTGGCTGCGCCGCCGCCTGCATTCGCTGCCGGGTGCGCCGCGCAATCCGCTGTCGGCGCTGTCCAAGTGGAAGCTGTTCGACAACCTGCGCCGCAGCCTCGTGCCCGCGGCGTTGATCGCGCTGGCCGTGCTCGGCTGGGCCCGGCTGCCCGAGCCCTTCATGTGGACGCTGCGCATCATCGTGATCGTCGGCATCGTGCCGTTCGCCACCCACGTGATGGGACTGGCGCGCGCGCCGATCAACTGGGTCACCGCATCGCCGTCGCCCAAGCGCCTGATGCCCATCGCGCTGCAGCTGATGCAGCTCGCGCACACCCTCGCCTGCCTGCCCACCGAGGCCGTGGCCACGCTGGACGCGATCGCACGCACGATGTGGCGCATGGTGCGCGGGCGCCGGCTGCTGGAGTGGACGGCCTCGGCCGACATCCGCCACGGCCACGCGCCCGGCACGACAGCGGCGCTGCGCGACAACATCCGCGCGCTGTGGGCCGGCCCGACGGCCGCGGTGCTGATCGCCGCCCTGCTCGCCCACGCCCGTCCGTGGTCGCTGCCCGCGGCCGCGCCCTTGCTGCTGCTGTGGTTCTTCTCGCCGCTGGTCGTCTGGTGGGCCGACCGTCCGCTGCCGCAGCCGCGCAGCGAGCTGAGCGCGACGCAGCGCAAGTTCCTGCGCGGCGTCGCCCGCCGCACCTGGGCGTTCTTCGAGACCTTCGTCGGCTCCGAGGACAACCACCTGCCGCCCGACAACGTGCAGCTGCACCCCGTGGCCCGCGTCGCCCACCGCACGTCGCCCACCAACATCGGCTTCTCGCTGCTGGCCAACCTGACGGCCCGCGACAGCGGCTTCATCACGCTGGAGCAGATGCTCACGCGCATCGCCGCCACCGTCACGACGCTGGAACAGCTCGAGCGCCACCGCGGCCACTTCTACAACTGGTACGACACGCAATCCCTGCTGCCGCTGGCGCCGCGCTACATCTCCACCGTGGACAGCGGCAATCTGGTGGCGCAACTGATGACGCTGCGCATGGCCCTGCTGGCGCTGCACGGGGAGCCGCCGTTCTCGCCGCACTGGTGCGTGGGCATCGCCGACCTGCTGGCACTGACACGCGAAAGCCTGCCCGCCAGCACGCGCCTGGCCGCGCTCGATCGCGCCGACAAGATCGTCGCGGCCGCGTGCGCCGACATGCCCACGTCGGCGCCGGCGCTGCAAGCCGTGCTGGACTCGTTCGAAGCCACCGCGCGCCAGGTACTGGCGGCCGTCGAGGCGGCGCTTTCCGGCGACGGCGCCCGCAACGACACCGCCTCCTCCGACGAGGATGCCGGCGAGGCGCTGCGCTGGGCCCGCTCGCTGGTCGCGCAATGCGAGGCCGGCCGCGACGAGTTGACGGCCTTCGGCGGCCTGGCCGTTCCGCTGGCCGACGACGCATCCCCGGCCGCGCTCGACGCCGCGGCCCGCGCACCGCTGCCGACGCTGGCCGTGCTGGCCGCGCTGGACATCGGGCAGTCGCGCATCTACCTCGAGCGCATCGAGGACCTGGCACGCCGCGTGGACGCGCTGAGCGAGCAGGAGCAGCTGTTCATGTACGACGATCGCCGCCACCTGATGGCGATCGGCTACAACGTCGACGAGCGCATGCTCGACCCCGGCCACTACGACCTGCTGGCCTCCGAGGCCCGGCTGGGCATCTTCACGGCGATCGCCCGCGGCCAGCTGCCGCAGGAAAGCTGGTTCGCGCTCGGCCGGCTGCTGACGGCGCACGACGGCAATCCGGTGCTGATGTCGTGGAGCGGCTCGATGTTCGAGTACCTGATGCCGCCGCTGATCATGCCCAACTTCGAGCAGACGCTGCTGGACCAGACCTGCCGCGCCGCGGTGCGCCGCCAGATCGACTACGGCCGCGAGCGCGGCGTGCCCTGGGGCATCTCGGAGTCCGGCTACAACGCCACCGACACCGCGTTGAACTACCAGTACCGCGCCTTCGGCGTGCCGGGCCTGGGGCTCAAGCGCGGCCTGGGCGACGAGCTCGTGATCGCCCCCTACGCCACGGCGATGGCGACGATCGTCGAGCCGGTGGCCGCCTGCGCCAACCTGCAGCGCCTGGCCGCGCTCGGTGCGGCGGGCGAATACGGCTTCTACGAGGCCGTCGACTACACCCCGATGCGCGTGCCGCGCGGCCAGACCAAGGCCGTGGTGCGCTCGTTCATGGCCCACCACCAGGGCATGAGCCTGCTGGCCATCGAGCAGGCGCTGGGCCACTCGCGCATGCAGCACCACTTCGCGTCCGACCGCAGCGTGCAAGCCACGCTGATGCTGTTGCACGAACGCGTGCCCAAGGACGTGATGCCGATTGTGGCGGAGGCCACGATGGAGCCGTCGGCGCCACGCTCGGTGTCGGCCACCACCGAGACGCCGCTGCGCCTGTTCACCGACCCGCTGACGCCCGCGCCCGAAGTGCAACTGCTGTCCAACGGCAGCTACCACGTGATGGTGACGCAGGCCGGCGGCGGCTACAGCCGCTACAAGGACATGGCCGTCACGCGCTGGCGCGAGGACGCGACGCGCGACGAATGGGGCAGCTTCGCCTACCTGCGCGACGTGGACACCGGCGAGTACTGGTCGACGTCGTTCCAGCCCACCGGGCGCAAGACCACCGACTACCAGGCGATCTTCACCGAAGGCCGCGCCGAGTTCCGCCGCCGCGATGCCGGCATCGACACCCACACCGAGATCGCCGTCTCGCCCGAGGACGCGATCGAGCTGCGCCGCATCCGCATCAAGAACACCACGCGACGCACGCGCACGATCGAGGTCACCAGCTACTGCGAGGTGGTGCTGATGACGCCGGCCGCCGACGTGCAGCATCCGGCCTTCGGCAAGCTGTTCGTGCAGACCGAGATCGTCGACGGCCTGCCCGCCCTGCTGGCCAATCGCCGGCCGCGCGCGGAGAAGGATCCGTCGCCGTGGATGTTCCACCTGATGGCGGTACACGCGCCGCGCGGCGACGGCAACGTGTCGCCGGTGACGCACGAGACCGACCGCGCCCGCTTCATCGGCCGCGGCGGCAACCTGAAGAGTCCCGCGGCGATGTTCGGCGGCGAGGCGCTGTCCAACTCCCAGGGCTCGGTGCTCGACCCGGTGGCGGCCAGCCGCTGCGCGATCACGCTGGAGCCGGACCAGACCGTGCTCGTGGACCTGGTCATCGGCGTCGGCGACCAGCGCGCCGACTGCCTGACGCTGATCGAGAAGTATCGCGACCGCCGGCTGGCCGAACGCGTGTTCGAGCTCGCGTGGACGCACAGCCAGGTGCTGCTGCGCCAGCTCAACGCCAGCGAGAGCGACGCCCAGCTGTACGCGCGCCTGGCCGGCGCCGTGCTGTTCAGCCAGGGCGCGCTGCGCGCTGACCCGTCCATCATTCGCCAGAACCGGCGCGGGCAGTCGGGCCTGTGGGGCTACGCGATCTCGGGCGACCTGCCCATCGTGCTGGTGCAGATCTCCGACGTCGCCAACCTCGAGCTGGTGCGCCAGCTCGTGATGGCGCACGCCTGGTGGCGCCTGAAGGGGCTGGCCGTCGACCTGGTGATCTGGAACGAGGAGCGCGACATCTATCGCCAGCGCTTGAACGAACAGATCATGGGCCTGATCGCCGCCGGCGTCGAAGCCCACGTGGTCGACCGTCCCGGCGGCATCTTCGTGCGCCACGCCGACCAGATCCCGCAGGAAGACCGCATCCTGCTGCTGTCGGTGGCCCGCGCCGTGCTGAGCGACCGCCAGGGCTCGCTCGCGGAGCAGCTCAACCGCCGCCTGCGCACGGAGCGCCGGGTCGCGCCGAAGGGACAGCTGCGCCAGGGCCCCGGTCCCGAGCGCCGCCTGGCGGCCTTCATGCCGACCCGCAATGCACGCACCGAAACCACGCCTTCGCCGCGCATTCCCACCGGCGACCTGGCGCTGTTCAACGGCTACGGCGGCTACGGCAAGGACGGCCGCGAGTACGTCGTCGCGCCGCCTGCGGGCGTGCCCACGCCCGCGCCGTGGGCCAACGTGATCGCCAACCCCGACTTCGGCACGGTGATCTCCGAGTCCGGCGCGGCCTATACCTGGGCCGAGAACGCGCACGAATGGCGTCTCACGCCGTGGCACAACGACCCGGTGTCGGACCCCAGCGGCGAGACCTTCTACCTGCGCGACGAGGAAACCGGCACCGCCTGGATGCCCACCGGTGTCGCGCTCAACCCCGACGGCACGCTCGGCCGCGCCAGCGTCGCGCGCCACGGCTTCGGCTACAGCACGTTCGAGCAGAACACGCAGGGCATCCGCAGCGAGCTGCGCGTGTTCTGCGCGATCGACGCGCCGATCAAGTTCTCGGTGCTGACGCTGCGCAACGACTCCGGCCGCCCGCGGCGCATCAGCGCCACCGGCTACGTCGAGTGGGTGCTGGGCAGCCTGCGTCCGCAGACGGCGCCGCACATCGTCACCGACCACGCGGACGACGGCCCGGCCACCGCACGCAATCCGTACAGCGGCGATCACGCGGACTACATGGGCTTCTTCGACGTCGACGCCGAACACCAGGTCGCCGGCAGCATGACCTGCGACCGCACCGAGTTCATCGGCCGCAACGGCACGCTGCAGGAACCGGTGGCGCTGCGCCGCGTCGGGCTATCCGGCCGCTGCGGCGCCGCGCTCGATCCGTGCACCGCCTTCCAGGTGCCGTTCGACCTCGCCGAAGGCGAGACGCGTACGGTCGTGTTCCGGCTGGGCATGGGCAAGAACCACGGCGACGCCGAACGCATCGCGCTGAAGTACCGCAGCGACGCCGTGGCCGAGGCCGAGTTCGACCGTGTCGTGGCGCACTGGGCGAAGACGCTCGGCGCGGTGCAGGTGCGCACGCCGGACGCGTCGCTCAACGCGCTGGCCAACGGCTGGCTGGTATACCAGACGATCTCGTGCCGGCTGTGGGCGCGCAGCGGCTACTA
>FTKD01001368.1_pt3 | contig 19696 bp, 14 predicted proteins | sample 1658191 | NCBI WGS metagenome assembly FTKD01 (sample SAMEA3914808, study PRJEB12502) | metagenome | biome: forest; material: soil | place: Canada | collected 2011-08-03 | depth 0.3 m
CAGCGCCGCGCCGGCGGCGACCAACCAGGGCCGGCGCGCGCGGCCGCGTTCCAGCAGTGCCCGCGCCGCCGCCGCTGCAGCCGCCTGCTCCTGCACCAGCCGATGCTGGCGACGCCGATCGCCCAGGTGGCGCAGCCGCTCGGCCAGTTCGCGGGCCGAGGTCAGGCGGTGCTCGGGCGTGCCGCTGGCGCTGTCGGCGATGTCGCGGCGCAGCAGCTCGTCGCCGATCTCGCGCTCCCAGCCGGCGGCCAGCGGGCGGCGCAGATCGCCCACCGCCAGCTGGTACAGCATCACGCCCAGCGCATAGAGATCGGACTGCACCGTCGGCGAGTGTCCCAGCAGCAGCTCCGGCGCCAGGTACAGCGGCGTACCGCTGACCGATTGCAGCGTATGCAGGCTGCCGATGCGGGTGATGCCCCATTCAGCCAGGCGCGCCGGGTCGGTCAGGGTGCCGCTGCCGAAATCGGTCAGGCGCACCCGCGGCGTGCCATCGCCGCTCTCGTATATAAGGACATTGGCCGGCTTCAGATCCTTGTGCAGCACGCCGACCGAGTGCGCCATCGCCACGGCGTCGGCCACCTGGGCCAGCAGTTCCAGGCGCAGCGCCAGCGGCAGCCCTGCCATGCCGCCGTGCGCCTCCGCCCACTCCGGCAGGCTCAGGCCGCCGTATTCGCACTCGATGAAGAACGGCGGCTGGTCGAAGCCCCAGTCGAGCACCCGCACCAGGTCGTCGCGCTGGCCCAGGGTGCTTTGCAGCAGCCGCGACAGGGCTGCCTCGCGCTTCAGCGAAGACAGGCGCTGGCCGTCCGGGCTGAACTTGAACACCCGCTTCGCGCCCGCATCCACGCCCGTCGCCTGCGCCGCCAGCCACACCTCGCTGCCGGGGGTGACGCCCAGTTCCTTTTCCAGCAACCAGTCGGCACGGCCGGGCACCGCATCGCCGGGCTTGAGGCCGAGGCGCGCCTGCGGCCGGGCCGGCGGCTCGCGTCGCAGCACCGGCACGGCCAGGCGGTAACCGACCTTGTAGGTGGTGACGATGATCGCCTGGGATTCGTCGCGCAGCGCTTTGCGCAGCTTGCCGATGGCGTTGCTGAGGGCGTTCTCGCTGAGATAGGCGTGGCCCCACACCGACTGCAGCAATTCCTCCTTGGTCACCGTCTCGCCGGCATGGCGCAGCAGGCACAGCAGGATTTCCAGCGGCCGCGGCTCCAGCTCGATCGCCTCGCCCGCCACGCGCAACTCCCACTTCAGCTCGTCGAATTCCGCCCCGGCGAATTTCCAGACCGCCGCACCGGCCTCGGCGGGCTTCAAATTCTCTTTTTCAGTCATGTACTTATCTATATCCAAGCATCGTGGGAATTTCGTGTGGACTTTGCCCTGCACCGCGCCAGTCATAGCGCCGACACTCCCCACCACAGCGCTGCAAGGCCCGCACTTTACCCCTGTCGAGGCATCGCGGCAGCCAGCGCCATTCACTTCGAACACCCATGTCCCGATTTTCCATCCGGTACCCGTTTTTCATCATCGTCGCCTGCCTGATCACGGCGGTCATCGGCATTACCAGTCTGCTGAAGCTGCCTGTAGACCTGTTTCCGGAAGTAAAAATCCCTATCGTGGTGGTCGCCACCTTCTACAACGGCATGCCGCCGGAAGAGGTGGAAAACAAGATCACCGGCCCGTTCGAGCGCTTTTTCACCCTCGGCAGCGGCATCGAGCATATCGAATCGCGCTCCCTGCCCGGCGTCAGCCTGATCAAGATCTTCTTCCAGCCGGGCACCGACCCGAGCACCGCCCTGTCCTCGGTTTCCAACCTGGCCATGGCCGACCTGCGGCGCCTGCCGCCCGGCACGCTGCCGCCGGTCATTCTCAAGTTCGACGCTTCGAGCATGCCGGTGTGCCTGATCACGCTCAAGGGCGAGGGCCTGAGCGAGGCCAGGCTGCGCGACCTCGGCCAGTACGACGTGCGCAACCAGGTGGCCAGCGTGCCGGGGGCCTCGGTACCGCAGCCGTTCGGCGGCAAGTATCGCCAGATCATGGTCTACGTCGACCCGCTCAAGCTGCAGGCGCACCAGCTCAGCGTGATGGACGTGGTGCGCTCGGTCAACGACTCCAACCTGATCCTGCCGGCCGGCGACGTGGTGATCGGCCCCTACGACTATTCGCTCTATACCAACAGCCAGGTCGACACCATGCAGGACCTGGACAACATCCCGCTGAAGACCGTGGGCGACGCGCCGGTGCTGATCGGCGACGTCGGCGAGGCCAAGGACGCCAGCGCCATCCAGGCCAGCCTGGTGCGCATCGACGGACAGCGCTCGGTCTACCTGCCGGTGCTGAAACAGGGCGGCGACGCCAACACCATCGCCGTGGTCGACGGCATCCGCGACGCGGTCGGCAAGCTGGTGGATATCCCCAGGCAACTGGTCACCAAGGTGGTGTTCGACCAGTCGGTATTCGTCAAGAGCGCCATCCACAACCTGCTCCACGAAGCCGGCATCGGCATGCTGCTGACCGGGCTGATGATCCTGATCTTCCTCGGCAACTTCAAGGCCACGCTGGCGGTATTCCTGTCGGTGCCGCTGTCGGCCCTGGCCACTTTCTTCGTGCTGTCCCTGGGCGACAGCACCGTCAACACCATGGTGCTGGGCGGTCTTGCGCTGGCCTTCTCGCGCCTGATCGACAACTCGGTGGTGGTGCTGGAGAACATCTACCGCCATCTGGAACTGGGCAAGACGCCGCAGCAAGCGGCGGAGATTGGCGGCAAGGAAGTGGCATTGCCGGTATTGGCCTCGACCCTGACCACCGCCATCGTGTTCTTTCCGGTGACCCTGCTCACCGGCGTCAGCAAGTTCCTGTTCTCGGCCATGGCGCTGTCGGTGGTGATCTCGCTGTTCGCCTCCTACATCGTGGCGATGACGGTGGTGCCGCTGTTCTGCGCCAGGCTGATCAAGACTGCGGACGTCGCCAGTCACGAACTGAGCGACCACCATCTCGATCCGATCGGCGCCAGCAGCGGGCGCGGCACCTGGATGAAACGCTTCAACCGCTGGTTCAACGCCCGCTTCCAGCAGTTCCTCGGCCGCTACCGCAACAGCCTGGTTCTCGCCCTGGCCAAACCCGCGCGCAGCCTGCTGCTGATTCTCGGCATCGGCGTGCTGCTGCTGGGCCTGTTTCCGCTGATGGGCTTCTCCTATTTCCCGCGTACCGATCCAGGCCAGTTCCTGATCAACGTCAAGGCGCCCACCGGCACCAGCATGGAACGCACCAATGCCATCGTGTCGCAGATCGAGGACATCGTGCATAAAGAGGTGGAGCCGGGCGACCTCGACCTGGTGCTGTCCAACATCGGCGCCACGCCGGGCTTCTCCTCGCTGTATACGCCGAACTCGGCCTCGCATACCGCCTTCGTCCAGGTCGGGCTGAAGCAGGGCCACAAGGTTTCCAGCTACGCCTACATGGACCGTGTACGGGCGCAGATCCACCAGCAACTGCCGCAGGTGACCAGCTACTTCCAGTCCGGCGGACTGGTCGACGCGGTGCTCAACCTGGGACTGCCGACGCCGATCGACGTACAGGTGAGCGGCAGCAAGCTGGAGGCGGTGCACCAGGTGGCGGACGAGCTGTCGCGGCAGATCCACGCCCTGCCCGGCGTCAGCGACACCCTGGTGCCGCAGGACATCGACGCCCCGGCGCTGTACGTCGATGTCGACCGGGTCAAGGCGGCGCAGCTAGGGCTGACCGAGAAGGAGGTGGTGGCCAACATCATCACCGCGCTCAACTCCAACGCCATGATCGCGCCCGGCTACTGGATCGACCCGAAGAGCGGCAATGCCTACCTGCTGACGGTGCAGTACCCGGAAAGCCAGATCAAGAACCAGATCGACCTGCGCCAGATTCCGCTGCGCTCCAGGGACGGCAAGCACGACACCACCCTCGATACGGTGGCGAGCCTGAAGCCGGTGCTGGCGCCGACCGAGATCGATCACTACCAGCTGCGCAAGGTGGTGGACGTCTACGTCGCCACCTCGGGCGAGGACCTGTCGCGGATCGAATCGCAGGTGCGCCGGATCATCGCCGCCACCCAGCTGCCGGAGGGCGTGCGCATTCAGCTGCATGGCTCGGTGAAAAGCATGAACAGCTCCTTCGCCAGCTTCGCCACCGGCCTGCTGCTCTCCACCCTGCTGGTGTACCTGGTGCTGGTGGCGCAATTCGCCTCATTCAAGGATCCCCTGCTGATCCTGCTAGCCATACCCACCGGTCTTACCGGCGTGGTACTGACCCTGCTGCTCACCGGCACCACGCTCAATGTGATGTCGCTGATGGGCGTGCTGATGATGGTTGGTGTGGTCGTCTCCAACAGTATCCTCATCGTCGAATTCACGCGGCGCCTGATCGCCGACGGCCATCCGCTGCGCGAAGCGGTGATCGAAGCCTGCCAGGCGCGCCTGCGTCCGATCCTGATGACCTCGCTGGCCACCGTCATCGGCCTGATCCCGATGGCGCTGAAGCTGGGCGAAGGCAGCGAAGCCTATGCGCCGCTGGCCCGCGCCATCGTCGGCGGCCTCACCGCTTCGGTGGTCACCACCGTGTTCGTGGTGCCGGTGGCCTACTTCCTCGCCTATCGCAACAAGCGCCAGCCGGAGGCCGTGTCATGAGGCCGGCGCTGCTGGCGCTGGCCTTGGTACTGGCCATGCCGATGGCCCAGGCCGACGAGTCGGTGCTGACCCTGGAGGATGCCAGGCAGCAGGCGCTGCGGCACAACCCCGAGCTGGAGTCTGACTACCAGAACATCGGGCTGGCGCAGTCCTCGCTCAGCATGGCGCGCTCCAATTATCTGCCGAGCATCGAGGCCAATGTCACCGCCGCCGGCTCGGACGGCTACGGCCGGCGCGACGGCACGCCCGGCGGCGCCCTAGACCCGCGCCTCGCCGCCGGCGCCATCAACGCGCCCAGCGTCTACGACCGTGCCGCCGCCGGCATCGTCATCAGCCAAAAGCTGACCGACTTCGGCCATACCGGCCACCTGGTCGACAGCGCTCGCGCCGCGCTGAGTTCGGAGCAGGACCGTTACGAGGACCGCAGGCAGCAACTGCTGTTGCGCGTCACCGCCGACTACTTCAGCGCACGCGAGGCGCAGTCGGCCTTGCAGGTGGCGAAGAAGGTGATGAACGAGCGCTCCCAGCTCTACGACCAGATCTCGCTGCTGCAGAAGAACAAGCTCAAGTCCGAGCTCGACGTGAGCTTCGCCGGCGTCAGCCTGGATCAGGCCAGGCTGCTGATCCTGCAGGAGCAGAACGCAGTCGACGGCGCCATGGGGCAGCTGTGCAGCGACATCGGCATTGCCGCCAGCGACAACCTGCTGCTCGCCGATGACGGCACCAGCGATCAGGCACCGCCTGCCGAGCTGGCGCCGCTGCTGGAACAGGCGCGGCACAATCGGCCGGAACTGAAAAGCCTGCGGGAAGGCCTGGACGCCGCGCGCGCCAACGCCAGGGCGCAAAGCGAACTGGGCAATCCGACGCTGAGCCTGGTCGGCGCCGCCGGCACCGTGCCCTACGGCGACGCACGCCTGCCGGAGAACTACATCGCCGGCGCGGTCAATTTGAGCATCCCGCTGTTCGAGGGCGGGCGCCTGCGCGCCCAGGCCAGCGCCGCCGCGTTGCAGGCGCAGCAGGCTGCCGACGCCCTGGCTACGGCGCAGCTGGCGCTGTCGCGCGACGTGCGCGTGGCCTGGCTCAATGCGCGCGCCATCTATCGGAGCATCGAAGTATCGCGGCGCCTGCGCAGCACCGCGGAGAGCGCCCTTGAGCTCGCCACCTCGCGCTATCACCTCGGCCTCAGTTCCATCGTCGAATTGAATCGCGCCCAGCTCAACGAGATGGACGCCGAAATCAGCTACGTCAAAGCGCTCTACCAATACCAGATCAGCGCCGCCCAGCTCAGCTACCAGATCGGCGGCCGCGCCGATGCAGTGGCCGATTCCGCTGGAGGCGGCGCATGAATCCCTCGCCAGAAATGAAATCCATCATGAGACGCATCCGTTCCAGATCCAGCATCGCCATCGGCATCGGCATCGCCGTACTGGCGCTGACGCTGGGTGCCTTCCTGCTCAAGTCGCCGCTGGCCAGAGCCGGACTGCGCGAGCCCGCGCCGATGGAGAGCCTGCCGGTGGTCGAAGTGCGCCGGCGCGATATCCGCCAGCAAATCGAGGTGCCGGGCGAGTTCCGGCCCTATCAGGAAGTGGACATCGACGCCAAGGTGCGCGGCTATGTGCGCAAGCTGCACGTTGATATCGGCGACAGGGTCAAGCAAGGCCAGGTGCTGGCCGAACTGGAAATCCCCGAGTTGGCCGACGATCTGCGCAGTGCCGATGCCAGCGTCAACGTGGCGCAGCAACAGGCGCAACGCGCACGCGCGCAACACGACGACGACCAGATGATCTACCAGCGCCTGCTCGGCGTGATGCGCGAACGTCCCGAACTGATCGCGCAGCAGGACATCGACCAGGCCAGGGCCAAGGCCGACGGCTCGCTGGCGGCGCAAACCGCGGCCGAGGCATCGATCAAGCAGTCCATGGCGGAACAGACGCGGGTTCGCGACACCGCGGCCTACTCGAAGATCTACGCCCCGTTCGATGGCGTCATCACCGCACGCCTGCTCGACGAAGGCGCCCTGGTCGGCGCCTCCGGCAACGGCGCCGCCAATGCCCTGTTCCATATCTCGGAGATCAACAAGCTGCGGCTGGTGCTGGAAGTGCCGGAATCCACCGTGCCCGATGTCGCGGTCGGCAACATCGCCCACGTTGCGGTGAGCGCCTTGCAGGCCGGCTTCGATCTGCCGGTGTCACGCATCAGCCACCAGCTCGCCGAGGCGACGCGGACCATGCACGTCGAGATCGATTTCGACAACGCCCGCGACCAGGTGGCGCCGGGCATGTATGCACAGGTCGAACTGCCGCTGAAGCAGCGCAGACAGGTCCTGGCGATCCCGCTGTCGGCGCTGCGCGATCACGCCGCCGACGGCGATAGCGGAAAAGTTTATGTGCTGGGCAAGGACGGCCAGGTGCAGGCGCGCCAGGTCAGCGTCGGCCTGGCCGGACCCAATCACGTGGAAATAAAGACCGGCCTCGATGCCGGCGAGCTGGTGGTTGTCGATGTAACGCCGCGACTTGAAGCGGGCGTCCGCTACGTGGCGAAGCACATGAGTGAAGACCTGAGCAAGGGCTGATGCGGACGCAAAACCAAGCATTTTATTTCGAGACAGGAGAGTAGTAATGAACAAGCTGCTTTGCGGCAGAGTATTGGCCGTGTGCGTCGGCGCGGGGGTCAACGGAGGCGTCAATGCGGACACGCTCGCGGATAACCTCGGCGTCAACGATCTCACGCATGAACACCCGATGCTGGCCCAGGCCGGTGCTGCGCCGGCCGGCGGGACGCAGCCCGACGCGGACGCTGCAGCGCCTGCACCGAAGCGCGAGGCCAGTTATCAGGCCGGACCGCTGAGGTTCACCGTCGGCGGATTCACCGAACTGGCCGGCATCTTCCGCAGCCGCAATGAGACCGCGGATGTGGCGTCGAGCTTCAACGGCGTGCCGTTCGCCAACAACCCCAACTACTACACCTCGGAGTTCCGCGAGTCGGGGCGGCAGAGCCGGCTGGCCTTGCTGGTGCAGGGGCCCGGCGACATGGAAAACCAGGCCGAAGCCTACTTCGAAACGGATTTTCTGAGCGCCGGCACCACCTCCAATTCCAACGAAAGCAACAGCTATACGCTGCGTCTGCGTCAAGCCTATGCCAAGTGGACCAACACCCGATACGACTTCTACGTGCTCGGCGGCCAGGGCTGGAGCCTGGCGACGATGTACAAGAGCGGCCTGACGCCGCGCCAGGAGGACGTGCCGCTGACCATCGATGCGCAGTACGTGCCCGGCTTCAACTGGACGCGCAATGCCCAGATCCGTTTCGTCAAGAATCTCGGCTTCCACAGCGCCTTTGGCCTGTCGCTGGAAAACCCCACCAACCTGATCAAGGGCACCGCTCCGGCCAATAGCGACAGCGGCAACAGCGGCGGCAGCCTGTACAACAGCACTGCCAGCTACTCCACCGACATCGCACCGGACGTGGTGGCGAAGTACGCCATCGATCCCGGCTACGGCCACTACGAGGTCTACAGCCTGACGCGCTTCTTCCACGACCGCGCGCCGTCCACACCGGGAACCGTGGCCACCGAAGCCAACCAGACCACGGTGGCCGAAAGCATCGGCGGCGGCGCCATCCTGCCGCTGATCCGCAACCGGCTGGACCTGCAGGTCTCCGGCCTGATTGGCCGCGGCAACGGCCGCTACGGCTCCGGACAGCTGGCGGACTCGACCTTCAACAGCGGCAACGGCGCGCCGTCGGCGCTGCAGGAACAGCAGCTGCTGGTCGGCCTGGTCGGGCACCCCGGTTCCAGCGTCGATGTTTATCTCTACGGCGGCATGGAACACCAGAAGTCGGCGTACGGCTACGGCATCAGCGACAACTCGGCCTGCAATGTGAACTATGCGGACAGCCCGGCGGGCAAGTGCTCCGGCACCCTCGCCACGGTACGCGAAGTCACCGCGGGCTTCTGGTGGAAGTTCTACAAGGGTTCTCTGGGATACCTGATGGCCGGCGCGCAAGGCGGCTATCTGACCAACACCACTTTCAGCGACGGCAGCGGCAATGTCGGTCGGTCCAACGACAGCATCGTCATGGCCTCGTTCCGCTATTACCCGTTCCAGTAAGAGCCCGCGAAAACAAAGCTGCAAAAACAAACGGGGCCGCTATTGCGGCCCCGTTTGCCTGTGCGCTCCAGGCAGTCATCCCGGGCGTGGTGAAGAATCCGGGCTCCGTTCATTGATGGAGCATCGCCACACCCGCGCGACAGACGCCTGCCTAGTAGGAAATGGTCGCCACCGCCTTGAACGGCGCCACCTTGGTGTCGTCCCAGCCGTCGGTCGAATGCGCGGCGGTGAGGTAGCCCACCGCCTGAGTGGAGCTCGGGCCCCACAGCCCGGCCAGCACCGGCTGATGCTTGACCGCGCCGTCCTGGCAACTGGTCATGGTGCCGATCGCAAGCAGGCGCAGCTTGATGCGATCGCCCGGGCCGACCTGGCCCAGGTCCACCGGCTCGGCGGTGGCCAGCGGCTGCTCCAGCATCGGCAACGCGAATACCTCGCGGCCCCTGCCCTTGCGCAGGAACTGCGCGGCCTGGGGCTGCGCCAGCATCGCGGTCACGGTGCGCGGGCTGCCGCCATGCAAGGGCGTGATGACGAACTCGGCCTTGACCCCTACCTGCTCCTGCGCGCCGTCCTCCAACTGGACATCCGCCGGGCAGCGCCCGTTTTTCACGCCCAGCACCGGCCTGCCGCTGCCAAAACCATCGTTGGTCACCACTACGCTGCCCATTGCATGCCCGGAAGCGGTCACCTCGATGGAACGTTGCGCCGCGGTTGGTGCGGCTTCGGACGGCTTGCACACGAAATCTTCCGGGCTCCACTCCGAACCCTGCTTGCACACCGGGTCGCCGCCGCCGCCAGAAGCGACGATGCGCTGGGAAAATTCGCCCGCCATCGTCGGAACCGCGTCCGCATACGGAGCCGCACTGCATACGCCCGCCACGGCCATCGCCGCCACTACAATCAGGCTGCTTCCAGCTCGCTTGCCGGTTTTCCTCATCCACATCGTGCTCTTTTCCACTGCTGTATCTCCTGTATCGAAACGCTGGTCGGTGCTGTAACGCGGCTTGCGAGCCGCGGTGATTCTGCATGCTGTGACAGGCCGGTAGCGGGATGATTTCTCACGAAAATCCCACGACATTTCTGGGGGATTTCGGAGGGAAGCAGAACTGGATATGGAGAATGTGCGGGATCGGCAAGGACAAGGCCGCACAGTGACGGCGAACCGGCAAACGGAACGCGGGCAAACGGGGCGATTCGCAGCGCAATCGGTGCTGGAATAGCCGTATCTGCATGGCGGGAAGCCGGCGCCCCGGAGAGCGGACACTTCTGAGGCGAACCGGTTGGGCTGGGCCAGGCGGCGAATCAGGGCCTGCATGACTTCGGGCGGGCAAGACGCACAGGCCTACAACCGACTCCGCAGGCGCTTATGCCGCCCGAAAAGCCGCCCGTGGGAATTTCATGGGATTTTCTTGCGCCCGCCGCGTTGCCGGCGCGCTAAGCTGATTTTGCTGACCTCGGGGCGGAAACCCGCCAGCAAACCGGGGCCAATATCTCCCATCCCAGTGGGTACAAGGCTCGCCTCGAGGTCAGCGTTTTTCAATGGAGGCCAGCTTGGCGGTGATGGGGAGACCCCCTTTCCGCGGGGTCAGCTCCTTCAGAGCGCCTGGCACCCGTCGCGGCCATTGCACGCGCTATCCGCCCGGAAATGCCGCGCCAATAGCTGCATCTGCGCCAAGCCGGGCCGGCAGCCCAGCCCTGCGGTGATTTGACGACGCCCGTGGTGAAGCAGTCCCGGCGGGGCTGCAACTACTCCTCGCCCCTGACCTCGCGCTCCATCTGCTCGATGCCGATGTGGCGTACGTCCTTGCCCTTGACGAAGTAGATAACGTATTCGGCGATATTGCGGGCATGGTCGCCGATGCGCTCGAGCGAGCGCACCGACCAGATGATGTCCATGACGCGGCGGATGGTGCGCGGGTCTTCCATCATGAAGGTGATGCACTGGCGCATCAACGCTTCATACTCGCGGTCCACCGCCATGTCCTCGCGCGCCACCGCCAGGGCGGCGTCGGCGTCCATGCGGGCGAAGGCGTCAAGGCCGTCGCGCACCATCTGCGAGACGTGGCGCGACAGGTGCCCGACCTCGACCAGCGGCGCGCCGCTGCCGTCCTGCGAAGCCAGGTCCACCGCCATGCGCGCGATCTTCTCGGCCTCGTCGCCGATGCGCTCGAGGTCGGTGATGGTCTTGATCACGGCATAGACCAGACGCAGGTCGCCGGCGGTAGGCTGGCGCCGCGCCAGGATGCCGCTGCATTCCTCGTCGATCAGCACTTCCAGCTGATTGACCTTGAAATCGTTGCGCGACACTTCCTCGCCGAGAATGCCGTCGTTCTCCATCAGGGCGCGGGTGGCATCGACGATCTGCTGCTCGACCAGACCGCCCATGGCGAGCACGCGCTGCCGCACGTCCTCGAGCTCCTCGTTGTACTGGCTGGAGATGTGCGACTTGTAGGACAGTGTGGTCATTGGTTCGTTACCTGGGCGATAACATTCCGCCGCAGTGTTGACGTCGGAGCAGGCGGGATTGACGCTGCTTTTCCGCACGATACCAAAGCATCGTCTGGAAAAACACCCGGTGCGGCTTGCGCCGCACCGGGATGATACTCAAACCAACTTAGAAAATCAGCGAAACGCGGCCTTCCACCGAGTTCGCGTTGTCATTGCCGTTGGTGCCGCCCAGGTCCCAGGCGCCATGCTCGTAATTCAGCATGAAGCGGACCGCCGGATTGACGTAGTAATTGACGCCGGCTGTGAAGGTCGACGCCCGATCGGTGGTGATGGTGGCGCCCTTGGCCCCGCTGACGCCGACGAAAGTGCCGCCGGCGCCGTCGTTGCGCAGCGCGTCGTAGCGCACCAGCACTTCGAGCGCACCGTAGGGATGCAGCGGCCGGATATTGCCGTAGGTGGCAACGTTCTTGTCGTAAGGACGGGTCTCGCCGGTCACCAGATACGCCGCCGTGGCCGAGAAAGCCTGAACGGTGTTGGCGGCGACGCCGGTCTGGTTGTACTTGGCGTTGGTGAATTCGGCGGAAGCGTAAGCCGGGCCGAAAGCGCCGGCCAGTTCGCCGGCAACCGAGGTTACGTTGGGATTGTTACCGCCAGTGGCGGCGTTCTTGTAACTCGCCAGGGTCGCGCTGCCGGCCTGCCGGCCAACGAAAATGTAGCTCGAGCTCAGCGAGTAGCCGCCGGAACCGCCACCATCGGCGTTGTCGCTGGAAACCGAGGCGCCAACATGCGCCCACAGACCATCCTTGACGATCGGCGCGTAGGCGATACGGGCGTTGTACCCGGTGCCCTGCGTCTGGCCCTGCACGGTGGGTCCGGTCACGGTCGTGGTAGTGCCACTGGTGGTGGTCGTGGTGCTGGTGGTGGTCAAGCCGCCGCCAGCCTGGTTGGAGGTCTTGGACAGCGAGTACACCGACACGCCGGCGAACAGGTTGTCGCTGCCGGTAAAGCCATGGGTCCACTTGTAGAACACGCCGTCAGCATAGTCGCGGCCACCGTAAACACCGGTGGCGGAGTTGGCGTTGCGCTCCATGAACGGGGTGATGTTGTTGCTGGCCAGCTCATCCAGACTGCGCCAGGGCTTGTGCTGGCCGAGGTAAATGGCGTCATTGCCGATCACCGAGTGCGCAATCCAGACGTCGTTGAAGCCGTTCTGGTTGGTGGCGGCGAGATCCTCGTCGATGTGGTATTCCCAGCCGTACAGATGCCCGGCCAGCGAGATAAACACGCGACGGAAGTAGAAGCTGCTCTTTTCGCCGCCTGCGGGATCGTTGACGCCGAACAGGGCGCCATGATCGGGCACGATGAGCTCGCCGTCGAAGTGGATACGGCCTCCGAGGCTGGCATCAAAATTGCCATCACTAGACTTGATCTTGAGACCACCGGTAGTGGTGGCCTCATCCGCGTGCGCAACACCCATGCCCGTACCGACGAACACGGCAAGAACACTGTACCGAAGCAGTTTATTCACTTGTATCTCCCATCCCAGTGGTTAAAGGACCAAACCAAAATTATGTATCTGAGCAGCCGGCGCATCGCCGGCAACTTTGTTGCTGCCTTGCAGAGCTTCCGATGAAGTGCCCCCGAGCGATCCAGCCGGGGTAATGACCAAGACCGCCAGCACGGCCCTGGAGCTCACCGAAGCGTCTGAATATTACCCTACGTTATGCTCAAAAACGCCGGTCCAAGCGGCTCTATAACTAAGGTATTTCTTAGTTCCGGAGACTTCTATAAAGATGTTCTGCGCAACGCGTTGTAAGTTTAGGAAGCAGTGATGAAGGTTTTGTGACAGGCTGTCTGGCGCGGGTAAGGTGCGCCGATCAGCGCTTTTCGGGGGCTAAATAGCCTCTTTTACCCCATTGGCATGCCCCGGCTTGCACCTGTCGACTGGATGCCGTGAGGTGCCACAGCCCCCAAAAAAAACACCTCGCCGCGCCGATGCGCGGACGGAGGCCTTTGCCCGTACTACAACGAGAGATTATTGAAGTGCTCCGAACCCGCCATTGGGCGTTCCGCGTCAATGCACGGAACCGGGCACAACCAATACTCGACAATCAACGTGCCAGATAGGGCTAGTGCGACTGGGCGCGCAATTCGTTGCGCAGTGCACCACGATGGGCGCGGTGCGGCGGGAAATGGCAGGTGAAAGTGCTGCCCACCCCGGGTTCGCTCTCCACCGTCAGCTTGCCTTCATGATGCTCCAGGGCATGCTTGACGATGGACAGCCCCAGACCGGTGCCGCCGCTGGCGCGGGAGCGGCCCACGTCGACCCGGTAGAAGCGCTCGGTGACGCGTGGGATGTCCTTCTCGGCGATGCCGATGCCGGTGTCGGCCACCGAAAAATGGGCGCCCTTGTCGTCGCCCCACCAGCGCACCCGGATGATGCCGCCGGCCGGGGTGTACTGGATGGCGTTGCCGATCAGGTTGGTGAAGATGCTCTGCACCTCGGTGTCGCGGCCGAACAGGCGCAGGTCGGGCTGCACCTCGAACTCGAAGCGATGGGCGTTTCTCGACATGGCCTTGGCTTCTTCCAGGGACTGCCCCAGCATGCGCGGCACATCGAGCAGGTCCTGGCGGCTCAGCACCACCTCCGACTCCAGCCGCGCCAGTTTGAGCATGTCGGCGATCAGCATTTCCATGCGCGTGGCCTGACTGCGCATTTCGGCCAGCGGCGTGTGCCAGGTCTTGAGCGCGCCCTCGCCGCGCGCGTCCGCCTCCATCACGTCGAGGTAGCCGCGCAGCACGGTGAGCGGCGTGCGCAGCTCGTGCGAGGCATTGGCGACAAAATCGCGGCGCGCGGTTTCCAGGCGCTTCAGCTCGGAGATGTCGCGCACGATCATCAGGCGCTGGCCGTTGCCGTAGGGAATGATGCGGAACGCCAGGATGATCTGCTGGTTCAGCGCCGACACCGCCTCCACATCGTGGGCATAGTCGCCCTTGCCGAAATACTCGGTGAACGAAGGCGCGCGGACCAGATTGGGTACGCGCAGCCCCAGATCCTGCGGCAGGCGCAGGCCCAGCAACGCCTGCGCGGCGGCGTTGAACCAGACGATTTCGCCGTTCGGCCCGAGCACCACGGCACCGTCGGGCAAGGCTTCGGTGGAAGCCTGGAATTCAGCCAGGATGGCGGCAAGCTTCTTCTTGCGCTTGCGGTTGCGCTTTTGCAGGGTCAGCAGGCCGTCGAACACTTCGCCCCAGGTGCCGCCGACGATCGGCAGGGCCACCTGCTTGGGGCTGCCCAGCCAGGCGCGCAACGCGGACAGATAGCGCAGGTGCAAAAGCAGACGATAGGTCAAGGCGATCGAAACGCCGATCCAGGCGGCGCCGAAGCGGCTGCCGACGAGTCCCAGGAACAGCGCCCACAGCGTCGCCCTGATCAGTTCCCGGCCCAGGGCGGCGCTTGGCATTCGCACTTGCAAGGGTCGGTCGCCCCTAGATCTTTTCCGAGAAGCGGTAGCCGGTGCCGCGCACTGTCTGGATCATGGCGTCGTAACCGTGCGGCGCCAACGCCTTGCGCAGGCGGCGGATGTGTACGTCGACGGTGCGTTCCTCGACGTAGACGTTCTGCCCCCACACCCGGTCCAGCACCTGCTCGCGGGTATAGACACGCTCGGGGTGGCTGACGAAGAAGTGCAGCAGACGGTATTCGGTCGGCCCCAGGCGCACCGGCTCGCCCCTGGCGGTGACGCGCTGGCTGGCTGCGTCGACCTGCAGGCCGGCCACGGCCAACTGCTCTTCCTCACCGCCCGGCAGGGTGCGCCGCAACACCGCCTGGATACGCGCGGTCAGTTCAGGGAAGGAAAACGGCTTGGAGATGTAATCGTCGCAGCCGACGTTGAGGCCACGCACGGTGTCCTCTTCCTCGGCCCGAGCCGTGACCATGATGATCGGTATGTCCTTGGTCATCGACCCGGTCTTCAGCTCACGGGTAAACTCGATGCCGGATACGCCGGGCATCATCCAGTCCAGCAGGATCAGGTCCGGACGCGATTCGGCGATGCGCAGCCGCGCCTCCGGTACGTCCCCCGCCAGGCTGATGCGAAATTCCGCCCGCTCCAGTGCGAAACGCAGCATGTCGCGGATCGGTGCTTCGTCTTCTACGACCAGAATTTTCTTGTTTTGCATGCCCATAGCCGATTAAACGCCACAAAACAGGCTATAAGCAAGATGTTGCATATATTTGACAATGCGCCGGATTTAGTTCGGCGCGGTCAGTGCAAAGACCTGTTCCGCAAGGAATATGTCAGCCGCGTTACAGGATCGGTCAAGCCCGCATTTCTACAGTCGCCGCAACACCACGCTGCCGGCCGAATAACCGGCACCGAAGGCACATAGCACGCCAACATCGCCAGGCTGGAGATCCTGGTGATACTTGTGGAAGGCGATGACCGAGCCGGCGGAACTGGTGTTGGCGTATTCATCCAGGATCACCGGCGCCTCATCGGTGCCCGGCTCATGTCCCAGCACGCGCTTGGCGATCAGGTGGTTCATGCCGAGATTGGCCTGGTGCAGCCAAAAGCGGCGCACCGTGGACGGCACGATACCGAGGTCGCCGAGATGGCTGGCCAGCAGTTCCGCCACCATCGGCACCACTTCCTTGAACACCTTGCGCCCTTCCTGGTGGAACAGCACGTCGTCCCAGGGGCGCGGCGGCTGCTCGGAGGCGTTGAGGAAGCCGAAATTGTTGCGGATGTTGTTGGAGAACTGGGTCGACAGGCGCGTACCGACCACCTCGAAACGATCCTTGCTGACCGAGGTGTCGAGCGGCTCGACCAGCAGCGCCGTGGCGGCATCGCCGAAAATGAAATGGCAGTCGCGGTTGCGGAAGTTGAGATGGCCGGTGCAGATCTCGGGGCTCACCACCAGCACCGCCCGCGCCGTGCCGCGCGCCACCGCATCGACCGCGGCCTGCACGCCGAACGCCGCCGAGGCGCAGGCCACATTCATGTCGTAGCCGTAGCCGCTGATGCCCAGGTAGTGCTGCACTTCCACGGCGATGGCCGGGTACGGCCGCTGCAGGTTGGAGCAGGCCACCAGCACCGCGTCCACGTCCTTGGCCTCGCGGCCGGCGTTCTTCAGCGCCTGCTGCGCTGCCGCCACGCCCATCTCCGCCAGCAGCGAGGGCTCGTCGTCGCCGCGCTTGCGGATCTGCGGGCGCATCACCAGGGGATCGAGCACGCCGGACTTGTTGACGCTGTAGCGCGCCTTGATGCCGGAGGCCTTGACGATGAACTCACTGCTGGACGGCTGCAGCGGCTCCACCGTGCCGGCCGCGATAGCGGTCGCGTTCTCGGCGTTATGGTTCTCGACGTAGCGGTTGAAGGTCGCAACGAGCTCGTCGTTGGAGATGGATTCAGCCGGCGTGAACAGGCCACTGCCGCTGATGCAAACTCGTTTCATTGTTCTGGCTCTTGAATTCTGTACGTCAGTTTAGCGCGATGGCGGTCATTCATCATTGGCATTGCCGCCACCACCGCGGGAAATGTGCTTGATCAGGCCGCAGGCCTGGCCCAACCCGCTCCAGCCACCGCCGCCTCGATGCAACGCTCCACCCCGGGCTCGCCGCGAAACGTCAGATGACCGCCCTGATACCACTCGATCGGACGCCCCCAGTGCTTCGCCAGCCGCAGCGGCTGGTCCGGCGGCACCACGCGATCTGCGCTGCCGGCGAACAGATGTAGCCGCTCCGCCGGCAATTGCGGCGCGCAGGCCAGCGGCGAGACCACGTGCAGCAGGGTGCGCAGGCGCTCGTCGTCGAGCCCATGCGCCTCGAAATAGGCGCGATGCGGCAGCGGCAAATGCCCCCATAACAGAGGTACGAAATCGGCCACGGCGATGCCGGCGACGACGAAATCCAGCCCCGGCTCATGCGCCGCCAGCAGGCTGGCGTTGTAGCCGCCGAGGCTGTAGCCGAGCACGCCAATGCGCGCCGTCGGGTCCTGCGTGCGAATCCAGGCGATGGCGCGGCGCAAGTCCCATAGCGCCTGGGTTTCGGCGTGCAGCAGTTCGAGCAGATCGCCATCGAGATAGTAGTCGCCGCTCTGCCAGCCGAGGCGGCGCGGGCCATGCAGGGGCAGAATCGGCATCAGCAGGTTCAAGCCCAGCTTCTGGTGCAGTTGTTTCGGCTCGAACAGGCGGAAGTCGGCCAGCGGGAAGCCCATGCGATAGCCATGGATGCACAGCAGCCACGGCCGGCCGGGCTGGTCGTGGCGCAGCATCCAGGCGGCGCAGTCGCGGTTGCGCTCGTGGCTGACCCAGCGGTCGGCGCCGGGCAGCGACGGCTCCGGCATGAAGCCGCTGGGGTAACGCAGCCGCTGATAATCGACGCCGACGGCGCGCGCGGCAGTCTGGCGCACGTTCTCCGGCGGCGGCGGCGCCTTGTGGAAGCTGGCGGGGTTATCGAGCCAGCCGCGCTCGCGCAGCACGGTCTCCAGCTTCGCCGCCTCTTCGCACATCCGCTCCGCCAGCTCGCCGCTGGGCGATTTGGCCATGGCGACGAAATAACCGGTCAGCGCCTCGTCCAGCGCGGCCTTGGCAAAGACCTTGGTCTCCATCGGCGGCGGCGGCGCGCCCTCGGCGCGTTCGGCGTAGCGCAAGGCGGTGCGGCCGGCGACCAGGAAGGACGCCACCGACAGCAGCAGGGCAATGAGGGCGCCGCCGGCACTGCCGGTCCATGCGGCCGGTAGCCAGAACAGCGCGCCGAGCACCGCGCCCAGGGCCATGTACTGGGTCTGCTTGCCCAATTCGTGCCACAGCAGCATCGACACGCCGCTGGAGAGCAGCAGCAGGCCCGGCACAATCCCCCACAGCAGCCAGCCGGGCCCGCGCGCGGCCAGCAGCCACCACAGGCCGGCAAAGATCGGGACCAGGCTCAGCCAGTCATAATGTCGGGGGGCGCGTGTTTCCATCGGAGATTGATCTTATGTCTGAAAACGGAAATCGGGCCACCGGCGCCAGCAATGCGGCGCCGGGCCAGGGCCTGTCTCAGGCGCCCTGGAGGTGGGCGGTGACGATCAGGTAGAGCGTGGGCAGCAGCACTCCGAGCACTGCTTGCGCCGGCCAGTTCCAGCGGCGCCGTTTCCACAGGCCGTAGGTGGCGGCACTGGCGGCAACAGCCAGGGTCAGAAAGCTGGCGGAAACGATCAGCAGGCTGGGAAAGCCCTGGCGCATGTCCGCATTGGAGCTCTGGTAGATGCCGTAGACCAGGCAGACATAGCTGACCGCCAGCGTCATCGCCACACCCAGCGCCGCCAGGGCGGCATCCACATAAAGCAGGTATTTCACTTCTTGCGACCCACTCCCGGCAGCAGACGTAACAGCGGAATCAGTTCCTTCGCCACCTTGGGCTGGGCCATGCCGGTGCGCATCAGCAGCACGGTGAAGGTGCGCAGGATGCGATCGCGGCTTTCGAACACGCTGCCCACCATCGGCACGCGGCGATCATCCATTACCGTCACCGCCTCTTCCGGCGTCTCGCCGAAATTGAAACGCATGGTCATGCGCACTTCCAGCGGCTCGCGTTCACGCAGACGGCGCTCCCGCACTTTGGATAAGATGCCGGCGGACTTTTTCTTCGCCTTCAAGCAGCCCTCTCCATGACCATTCCGGATGCCCTGGTGTGCTTCGCACACGGTAAAGAAAGCGGTCCCTGGGGGACCAAGATCACGCATCTCGCCAATACCGCGAAACGGCGCGGCTACGAAGTCATCAGCCCCGATTATAGCCATTCGCATGATCCGCATGCCCGGGTGGCGCAATTGCTGGAGCTGGCGCCCCAGGCCGGGCGCGCGCTGGTGCTGGTGGGGTCCAGCATGGGCGGCTATGTCTCCGCCATGGCCTGTGCCGCGCTGAAGCCGCAGGCCCTGCTGCTGATGGCGCCGGCGCTGTACTTCCCCGGCTTCGACGAAGAACCGGCCGGGATTCCCATGCTGACAGCCGTGGTGCACGGCTGGAGCGACGATATCGTGCCGGTAGAGCGCGCCATCCGCTTCTCGCGCACCCACGGCGCGGCGCTGCACGTGCTGAACAGCGGGCATACCCTGAACGATCAGCTGCCGGCGCTGGAGCTGCTATTGGATGATCTGCTGCGGCGCGCCCTGGACCCCGGCACATGATTCCGGCCGAAATCCGGGCCGGCTGGGAAGCTGCCTACCGCCGCACCGAATATCGGGTGGAGTTGCCGGCGGGTCATCTGATCATGCGGGTAGGCCGGTACCAGGCAGACGACGACCGGCGGCTGAGTCGGGAGGCGGACATACAAACGCACTGGGCCATCGTCACCGCCTGCAACCCGGGTTCGCAGGCCTGCGGCGCAGCGGAAAACGAGCGGCTGCAGGATGAATTGAGCGCAGCCGCGCGGCGGCTGGACCTGCTCTGTATCGGCAGCGTCAATCGCGATCCGCTGGCGGAATGGCCGGACGAGCCGGGGTT
>FTKD01008889.1_pt1 | contig 19622 bp, 16 predicted proteins | sample 1658191 | NCBI WGS metagenome assembly FTKD01 (sample SAMEA3914808, study PRJEB12502) | metagenome | biome: forest; material: soil | place: Canada | collected 2011-08-03 | depth 0.3 m
GTCACGCTGATGAGCGTGTGCATGGTTCGTGTGGGATACCGCATGCTTTACGAGCACTCGCGGGCGCAGATCACGGGTGGCGACAAGGAAGTTCGGCGGGCGTTGATTCTGGGTGCGGGCCAGGCGGCCAAGCGGCTGATGGCGGGCATCCACCAGCAGGGCTGGATCGTGATGGGGATGCTGGACGACGATCCTGCGAAGCAGGGCGCCCGCATCGCTGGAGTGCCGGTGCTTGGGCCGCTGGAGGCGGTGAGCGATCGGGCGGTACTTGGGGCGGCCACGCACCTGATCATCGCGTTGCCGGGCGCCGCGCCGCGCCAGCGTCGACGCGCGTTCGAGCTCGCCAGCACCGTCGGGTTGCCGGTGCTGACGGTGCCGTCGGCCGACGAGTTGCGCGAAGGCAGCGGCGACGTGCAGCGCTTGCGCGACATCGAGCCCGAAGATCTGCTCGGGCGCGAGCCGGTCAAGCTCGATGAGCAGGGCATCGACCTCGTGTTGCACGGCAAGACCGTGCTCATCACCGGCGCGGGCGGCAGCATTGGCTCGGAGCTGTGTCGCCAGGTGGCGCGTTACCGGCCTTCACGCCTGGTGTTGGTGGAGCTGTCGGAATTCAACCTGTACACGATCGAACAGGAACTGACACAGCTTTTCCCCGATCTTGAACTGGTGCGGCTGATCTGCGACGTCAAGGATCTTGCCAATCTGCAACGTATCTTCCTCGGCTGGAAGCCGCAGGTCGTCTTCCACGCCGCGGCGTACAAGCACGTGCCGTTGATGGAGGAACACAACGCTGCGGCGGCCGTGCGCAACAACACCATGGGCACGTACCATGCAGCATTGGCAGCAGCCCGGACCGGCGCCGAGCGCTTCGTGCTGATCAGCACCGACAAGGCGGTCAATCCGACCAACGTCATGGGCGCCACCAAGCGCGCGGCAGAGATGGTGGTGTCGTCGCTGGCTGTCGATCACCCGAACACGCGCTTCATGGCCGTGCGCTTCGGCAACGTGCTGGGCTCGTCCGGCAGCGTGATCCCGAAGTTCAAGGAGCAGATCGCTCGCGGCGGCCCGATCACGGTCACGCACCCGGACATCATTCGCTACTTCATGACCATTCCCGAAGCCGCCCGGCTGGTGATCCAGGCCGCGGCCATCGGCGAGTCGGGCCAGGTGCTGGTGCTGGACATGGGTGAGCCGGTACGCATTGTCGATCTGGCGCGCGACATGATCAGGCTGTCCGGCCGCAGCGTGGACGACATCCGCATTGTCTTCACTGGCCTGCGCCCGGGTGAGAAGCTGTTTGAGGAATTACTGGCCGATGCCGACGCGACGATCCCGACCTCGATCGCGCAGTTGCGCATCGCCAAGCTGGAGTCGCGCGAGAGCACGATGGTCGACCTGCTGCGGCGCGCGGCGGAACCGGAGGCGTTGTCGGACGCCGAAGTGCGGGCGCAACTGATGCGGGTGGTGCCGGAATACAAGCCCGTTTGACTCGATGTCGCTGTCCGGTCGCAGTGCGACGTGCACGCTGGCTGGGCGCGGCGGAACGTCGACGACGCGATCGGACCGGGCCAGCCACGCCGACAGCACGGCGCACATGCTGGCGACCCTGCATGCCACGCCGATGGTGGCAGTGGTCGGCGACCATGCGTCCCCATTTGTGGAAACCGTGGATCGCGCGGCGTTCGACGACTCGCGAGTGACCTCGATGCCGCTGGTACCGCACTGACGCTTGACCTTTCTCAGACCACCGCTGCTGTGCAACATCGGCCGGTGGCCGTGTCAACGCATGCGACCAGGGGCGCGAGGCGCGCTTCCCAGGAATGGTGAGCGTCCACGTAGGTTCGCGCGGCGACGGCCATCGCCCGCGCCACCGTGCGGTTGGCTTGTAGATGCAGCACCGCGTCGGCTAGAGCGTCGGCGTCGTCGGCAACCAGCAACTCCTGGCCATTGCGCGCTTCGAAGCCCTCCAGTCCAAGCGCGGTCGAAACGGTGGGCAAGCCTAGCGCCATGTATTCCAGTACTTTGTTCTGCACGCCTGCGCCGAGGCGTAGCGGGCAGATGCCGACGCCGCCGCCGCGCGCAGCGGCGGCCACGTCTGGCACCTCGCCAGTGACATGCACACCTTCGATTGCAGCGAGGCGCGCCGCCTGCTCGGGATGGATGCGGCCGATCAATCGCAGCATGGTTCCCGGGCTGCGCGTGCGCACCCGTGGCAGTACCTCGACTGCAGCGAAGTTTGCTGCGTCCAGGTTCTGCAGGCTGTGCATGTTGCCAATGAAGACGATGTCACGTCCTGCGGGCTCGAAGGTGTAGGGCAGAGCGCGCAGGTCGACACCGTTCGAGCAAACGCTGACCCGCGCCAGCCGGCGCGGCTGGCCCTCGAAGAGGAAGCGACGATCGATGTCGGAGACAAGGAAGCTGTGGTCAAAGCGGTCGACGATTGTTTCCTCATAGCGTCGCAGACGTCTCGACTCCAGTGCGAAGATTTGCGAGCGCAGGTCGTTACGTGCGTGTCGCGTTTCGCGGATGCGCTCGTAGTTCAGCGAGATGGCGTCCGTCATCTCGAGAAACTTTACTCCCGGCATATCCTTGATCGCGTCGCCTACGCGAATCAGGTGAGCGATCGCGGCGTCATGTGTCGCCATGAGCGCGGCGGCACGCTCGTGGAAGGCCCGATGGCGGTAGTACGCCACCTGCAGAGGGACTTCGCGCGGCAGCGCCGTAAGGCAGTTCAGCCAGGAACGCCAGCGCGGTAGGTACAAGCGCTCGATCGAGGTGAACACGCCGTCGTTGGGCAGCGGCATTGCCATCTCGGCGCGGCTCTCACACAGGCTCAGTAGGGTCAGCCGGTAGTGTGCCGACAGTGCCTTGCACAACTGGTAGATGCGCAGGCGATCACCGCCGACGACTGGATACGGATAGCGTGGGGTGAGGACGAGCAGCGATTTCACGAGGGACTGCCGCCGCGTGGGCGGATGGCGGCTTCGGTGAATAGCCCCCACAGGAGGGCGGACGATCTGCGGGCGTCGTTGACTATGTCGCCGCGCAGGCGGCACGTGGTAGAAAGCGCTCCGGCGGCCAGGGAGTCCAGCACCGCCTCGATGCCGGCGACATCGGTTTGCGTTTGCGCGCCCAGACCGCCCGCGGCCTCGTGCATCGATGCGTGCGGGCCGTGGATTACTGCGGCGCCACACAGCTGGGCTTCCAGAAGCGGCATGCCAAAACCCTCGTATAGCGAGGGCATCAGGAAGGCTTCGCAGCCAGCATAGAGCGCGGGCAAGTCGGCCAGGTCCACGTAGCCCAGGCGGCGCACGAAGCCCAGCCCCTCGCCGCGAGCCAGACGCGTGGCGATGTCGCTGTCTAGCCAGCCCTTGCCTCCCGCGATGGCGAGCAGCGGCAGCGGGACGCCCGCTTCGCGGCGGTTCAGGTAAGCATCCACGAGCGCGACAATGTTCTTGCGCGGTTCCAGCGTCCCCAGCGTGAGTATGTACCGCTCCGGCAACTGCAGGCGCGTTCGCATCGACTCGATGACCGCGGCGGCGGGGCGCTCGAAGCTGCCGTCAGCCAGCGGCGCGATGATCGCGTCGGCCGCGCGACCGTACTCTGCGACCGCGTCGGTCGCTGTGGCCTGTGACACGTAGACGAGCTTGTTCGCGGCCTTGACAGCCATGCGTTGTCCGACGCGGCGGCCCCAATAACTTGCAAAAGGCAGAGTCTCGGGCGCGAACTTGTAGACCAAGTCATGCACGGTGACGACGGTGCCCATGCCGCGGGGCCGCCACATAGGCAGCAGGCCGTTGGCGGCCCAGAAGACATCCGGGCGCTCCTGGGCCAGCATGGCGCGCAGTTGCGTGTTCTGCCAGTAAGGCCCCCGACGCTTCGGTCGCGACGAACGTGTGCGTACATTGGGCAGCACCGGAAAGCTCACCTCATCGTTGCTGAACAGCACGAACTCGGCTTCGGGATGCTCGCGCGCCATCGGCTCGAGCAGGCGCGAAATGTAGTTGCCGACGCCGGTCGGGCGCGCGACGAGGGCAGTGGCGTCAACGCCGATCTTCATGCCCGACCTCGCGGAATGCTGCGTGACGCGCGCCATCGGGGTTGGCGAGGACGGGAATGGTCGTCGATGCTCGGTCCGGAGTGCGTTCAATGCATCTCTCTGCGGAAATCTTCATTGATGAATAGTCCCTTGTAGGGAATGTAGAGATCAGGGTGATAGGCGTAGAGCGCCGTGTAGAGGCGCTGGGCCGAAAGGACGATCATGAACGGCACTGCGAGCGAAGCGAGTCGACCTCGCATGGGCACCAGCGCGGCGAGTAGGAACAACTCGTAGATGGAGAAGTAGTCGGAGCCCCGGGTCGCGAGAATAGGTACCGCAGGATTCAAGAGGAGGAAGAAGACGACCGAGACGACGTACGCGTTGAAATAGAAAGCTAGCCGAGGCGCGGCGAACTTTTCCTTCAGCACGAGAAACAAGGCCATGAACACGAGTCGCTTGACATACCACAGGATGCTCAGCGTTGCACCCAATTCCTGGTTGAGGTTGTCGCTGCCGATCTGACCATAGAACACGACCTTTTCACCCAGGCCTTGCACGCCTGCGAGGCTGTCGATCAGGGCCGGCAGCCCGAAAAGCAGCAACTGGCCGACGACCGTGCTGGCCACGATGGCGATCACGTAGAAACGCGCGGAACTCAGTGGCCGGTTCAGGAGCGGTGCGCCCAGGAAGATGATGGCGGTCTGGTGAAACGTGGCCGCGACCGCGACCAGCACCACAAAGGCGATGCGTCGCCCCTCGAGCAGGCATTCACCTGCACAGGCGGTGAGGCCGATTGCGATGACTTGGCGAGCGGTACCCATCCACCCCAACAGGTAAGTGCAGTAGAACAGGAGCACAAGAGCCATCGCGCCGCGCTGGCGTCGGAACGCCAGATAGAAGCAGCTCATGTACACGATGGCGGACACGAAAAGGAAGCCGCCATACGGCAGCCCGGCGGTTTTCACCAGCCAGGCGAGCGTGCGGTACCCGATCTCGAAGTTCTCGGAGTCGTCGTCGACGTGCTGCAAGCCTGTGTAGTAGTCGAAATAGGCCTGCCAGTCGTTGCCCGTTTGCCAGCGTGCCCCCGCCATGAACAGAAGCGCCAGAAAGGGAAGAGCCACCAACGCCGACCTCGCACCGGGCGTGAGGCGCATGATGTCCGTCGGCACAAGAACGGCTGTGAATAGAAAGATCAGGCAGTAGAGTTCCACAGGGATGTCGTGCCGTGAGTCGCTTCAGAGATCGCGCTGGAGCAGGAAGGTCTGGCGTCGCAGGTTCGCAACCCGAACCGCATAACGCATCAGACGCTCGTAGCGCTGGGGACCGAAGACGCGCAGCAACGTGCGCAAGAGCAGGGCGGCGATCTTGTCCAGTCGAGCGCTCTCGACGCCGACCGCTGCGGCTTTGCCCGACCGTGCCGGCGCAAGGAGTCGGGACGCTTTTAAGGCGGCGTAGAGCTTGCCGGCGGCGTCGAATGGCCCCGACACCTTGTCGAAACCCGGAGCGCCGGCGGCTACCCGTCGCGCCACGGTTGTGACCGGCGTGCCGTCGGAGAACGTGCCGAAACCGTAAGGCAGCTTGAGGTAGTCGGCATGGCCATTGCCAAGCAGTCGCGTGCGATAGGCCTGGAACAAAGGCACGAGATCGGGCCGCTGCGACAGGCCGAAACGCGTCTGGTACTTAGACACCCGATCGTCGCCGAGAGGTGGCAGGCCGCTGAAATGGAAGAACGCCAGCGGCTGCCCGTTGGCGTTCGGCACGCCGTCGACCCACGAGATCTCGCGCTCGTGCAGGTTCCAGTAGGCCATGTTGTATTGAGCCTCGCGCAGGATGCCGACAGTTGGGCAGAGTGCCGGCGCGAAGTCCATCCACTTCTGATCCACGAAAAGGCCTTGCGCTTGCTCGTTGTAGGCGAGACTCAGGCAACGTCGCTCCCACCATTTCAGCAACTCGCGAGATTCCTGGCTGCGGTTGAATGCAGCGAAACCCAGGTTGTAGATGCCCGAGGTCATGAACTCCTGTTCGCCGGGCAGCCTGTCGTCCTCGATCGGGCGCGTGATGTGCGGCGTCAGCACCACGGCATGGCGATCCAGCATGTCGAAGATGGGCCGCAGGCTCGCGTAGACGAAGATGTCCGGATCGAGGTAGACGACCTTGGTGTGCTCCTTCACTAGGCGCAAGGCGAAAGTTGGCTTGACGTTGGTATTTAGCTCCAGGATGTCGTACTTGAACGCGATGCGTTCGAAATCCGCGATGCCGAGGTCTTCCACCCAGGTGATCCGGTATTGGGGATGACGCGCCTCGAAGTCCGGATCCTTGCGATCAACGAGCAATACATGGAACGCCACATCCGGATTGGATGCGGCCAAGCTGTCACCCAGAGTGCGAACGTAGGCGAAGTAGTTGCGCGAGACGATCGTGAAGATGGCATTGGGCATAGACATGGGCGTGAGCGACGGGAGTTTCAGCGACGTCTGTCGGAACGCGCTTCGGGGGCGGTCACACGAAGCGATGTGTGCACGGGCGCGGGCGTCCCGGCGCCGGGGGCGGATGCCAGACGTTCATTGTCGGTCATGGCCGGTCGTCAACCTTCAATCCGGTGCCACGGCGACGGATAGATGTTGTGGCCGGGCGCTTCGGTGTTCACAAACCGCGTTGGGCACAGCACTTCCTTGTCGGGATGGCGGTTCAGCCACGCAGCCCACCAACTGAAGGTGCTGTTGGCGATGATGTTCGTCCTGCATCGTGCCATCAAGACCAGATCCTTCCACGAGTCGCGGCCACTGTTGAGGCTGACGAAGAACGCGTTCGGAATCTCCAGGTTCTCCTGGCACCAGGAAATGTCGTCGGAGAATACGAAGAATCTTGGCGCCCGGTCGGTGCGGGCGGCGTCGGCGATCACGCGTGCGACGGCGTTCCGATAGTACCGGGTCGTCGCGATGTCGCCGAACATCTCGCGGTTTATGCCCTTCAGGTAGTCGCCTCGACGAACGTGGATCGAGACGCTGTGCGACGAATCGATGTCATCGATGACCAGCAGGTTCTTCCCTTCCAGCATCGGCAACGCGTAGGCATCCCTCACACGCTGTTCGGCGCCCTCGAAGTACTGCGGATCATGCCAGCCGCCGAACAGGATGCGAATGCCGAACCACGGCTTCAGCAGTTCCGGCTCGAACCGGTAGTCCCGCGATTCGACGACGATCCGGATCCTCAGCAGTGACAGCAGCAAGTCGGCCGTGCGAGCAGAGTAGAGCCGGCGCGACATGCCAAGCCTGAAGGCGAGCGGCACGAAGCGCAAGTACCAGGGCAGGCCTTCCCGGATACCGAAGCTGCGATCCAACTCGTAGCCGTTGTGTTCCGGGAAGGCATAGAACGCGTGCGCGCGCTGGCCGAGTACGCGCTTGTTGAGAAAGAAGGCGTACTGGGAAAGCTGGTTGCCGAGTCCATGGCACAGGATGTGGATATCCATGAGGTCGCGTCGATGGTGGTCGTGTTGCTATCGTGAAAGACTAGCCGGACGGCAAGTCCTTTTTCCGCAGGAACGTGAGGGCGTTTCGCACGAACGCAGCGTTGAAGCCCAGAGCAGTGGCAAGTGCGACGAATCCGAACAGGAGGAGGAGCCCCGCGAGCGCGGGCCAACTGCGGTGCGGCTCCAGCCAAGTGGCGACGCAGTATCCGGCCACCGCCACGACGAAGAATTCGGACCAGCCACGGTAGTAGATGCCGGATCCGAACTGCGAGCGCGCGACGTGGGGCGCCATCAGACGTGTACTGAAGCCGTAGAGGAAGACGAAGCCCGCCGTCATGTCGGCCAACGGGGCTGCATACATCCCCCACCTTCTGACGATCGCGAACAGGATGATGATCTTCATGATCGAATAGCTCGTCTCCAGCACGAGCGGCCGCTTGAATTCGCCGGTCGAATAGATCAGGAAGCTGAAGAACGCGAAGCGGGTGGTGATCAGCGTCGCCACGCCCAGGAGCAGCGACAGCACGATGCCGCCGAACTTGTCCGGGCCAACCCACAGCGAGACGAACACGTAGTTGAACGTGCTGGCGGTCGCCACCAGGATGGCGGACAGCAGGAAATGACTGCGGATCGCAATGCCCAGCAAGGAGGCGAAGTAACCCGCACTCGACCTTTCCTTGATCTGGGTCAGGTTGGAATAAATGGACGATCCAATCGGGGCGAGGATCATGTTGCAGACTTGTAGCGCCTTTTGCGTCAACGCGAGCACCGCGATGGCCGTGGGCGAGGCGGCGCTGGCCAGCAGCAGGTTTTGCGTGTTGTCCGCGACCGACTTCGCGACGCTGCCGATGAAGATCGGCCCGCACGATCGGAGCAGTCGCAGCGCCGAGCCGAGGGGCGCGGCCTGGGGCAGCAGCGAGGCCTTGCGCAGTGAGTGCGTCGCATTGACCAGCAGCAACAGCGCCGCGCAGATTGCCCGGGCGAGCGGCCCGGAGGCGATCGCCGTGAGGCTGGGATGCGCGGAGAACGTCACGACGACGGTCACGACGCCCACGGTCGCCGAGATGAGGTTGACGGCGCCCAGCGTGCCCGCCTTCAGCATTGCCTGGAACACCGAACCGAACAGGTTCAGGAAGATGCTGGCGCCCGCGGTCGCGCCTTGCAGGATGAAGGCCACCTGCAGGTCGTGTGCGTGTTCGGGCGTGATCCGCGTGAGCCATGGGACTTGCGTGGCGGTCACGACCGTGACGGCGCAGGTGACGAGGAACAGCAGGGACGCGGCGACGATACCGGTATGCGTCGTCTGGCGGAACGCAGGCCAGTCCGACTGCGCATGGCTCTTGGCCAGTCGCTGCGTGATGACCATGCTCAGCCCGAATTCCAACAGGCCGATCAGCGCAGCGATGCCGGCCGACACTAGGTACGAACCATAGGTGTCCAGCGAAATCTTGCGCAGGTACAGGGGCACCAGGAAGACGCCGGTAACCAGGTTGAAGATGATATTCGAGTAGTTGAATATCAAATTCAGGGCGGAATTTCTGCTGAAACTGCTCACGACGCACTTGCACTGCCGTAGGCAATCATCAATTGCGCATGCAGTCTCTCGGGGGCATTGATTTCTTTGATCCGGGCCGTTCCCGCGGCGACCAGTTTGTCATAGAGCGCGGGGTCGGCCTCCAGTTCGTCCAGCGCGGCCTTGAACCCCACCTTGTCGTGAATCGGGACGACCATGGCCGTCTCGCGATGCGACAGCATGTTCTTGTGCGCGCCCGTGTCGAAGGCCACGACCGGCTTGCCCATGATCATGGCCTCGCACAGCGAGTACTCGGTCGACGTCATCCAGAGACTCGGCACCAGGACGGCCCTCGCGTGGGCGATGGCCTCTCGCAAGCCGGTGTCCCACCCCAGGCCGGGAATGATCCGGATGTTGGGCGGAAGCGTCCTGGCGGCGGAGAAAGGCGCCATCGGATAGATCCTGAGCTGCCGGTCGGGAAGTTCGGAGAACAACTCGATGAGGAAATCCGTGCCCTTGTGTGACGCGGCCTGGCCGTAGTAAATGTAGTAGTCGCCGCGCGTTGTGGGAGTGCCTGCGGCGACGGATGCGCGGGTGTCGAAGGCGACGGGAAAGTACTGTATCTTTTCCCGCGGAACGCCATAGGTGCTGAGGATCTGGTCCAGGTCGACGTTGCTCGAGAGCAGCACGTCGGCGGCCGACGGGACGACGCGATGCATCACCGCGCGTTCCAACTGGCCGACCGCGCCTCGCAGGTCGGTACATCCTTGCGCGATGGCGGTCGAAAAGCCGCCCTGGAGGCAGCGGTTGCAATTCTTGTCCCGCAGGTAACCGAAGCCCTGCGCACAGTAGAAGTGCATCGTCCACGGCTGCAGTACCGTGCGGACGTTCCTCGACTTGCAAAGGCGATAGAGATTCGGCGACTTCGTGTGATCGAACGATGCGAAGTGCACAACTTCTGGCGCGAAATCGTCTAGCAGGCGCTCGAAATCCGGCGGGACGTCGTACGGGTTGGCCAACGCGTACAGGCGCCGGTAATAGCGCCTGCCGGTCGGGATCGGGACGATGAACCGCTTACCGCCCTCGATCCGGGTGTCTTGCTCGTCGAACGGGCTGGTGATCGCGACCCGCACGTCGTGCCCGTGGCTGCTGAGGATGTCATGGAGATAGCGAACAACCTTGCCACCGGACAGCCGCGAACTGAACGATTCACAGACGAGAACGATTTTCATCGGAAAGCGTCGGCCTCGTCGGAATCTGTGGTCCTGGGCGACTGGCCGATGGCGGTCAGCGTCGCTCCGATACCGCTTTCCAGATCGTGGCGCGCACGCCACCCCAGCGCGCGCAGGCGAGCCGTGTCGGCGAACGATCGCATGATCTCCCCATCGCGATGGGGCTTGGCGCCGAACTTGAGTACGGAGGTCGATCCGCTCAGTGCCGCGGCGGTCTCGACGAAATCGCGCAAGGAGTGGACGGCGCCGGTGCCGACTTCGATCTCGGTGACGGCGGGGCCGCCATGCAACTGCCCGTCCAGAATGGCTAGGTAGGCGGCGACCACATCGTCGACATGAACGAAGTCGCGCAGTTGGTCTCCAGGCGTGAGCGCGAGAGGCTTGTTTTCCGTCAACGTCCTCAGCAGCATCGAAACGAACTTCTGCTCGCCGTCGCCTGGTCCGTAGACATGCTCGAGGCGGGCGGTCACCAACGTCGGTCCGCGAGACAGTTCGCGCGCGAGCGTGGCCCACCGCACGAATTCGTCCTTCGAGCGGATGTAGGGGCGCATGTGCGTGTAGGCGAACTCCGGCTTGCCAAAGAACGTGTCAGTGTTGACGAACAGCCCGCAGCCGTTGGCCGCGGCAAGCTCCAGCAGGCCCAGCGGCATCACGAGGTTCGACTCGACGACCTCTGCCAGGGTCGTGTCGGTGCCGTAGCAAGTCGCAAGATGAAAGACGGCTTCCGGGCGGTGCCGGCGGAATGCCTCGGCCGCGTCCGCCATGGACGTCCAGAGCAGCCTCTCGTCGCGCACGAGCCCGTCGGTCGACGCCCGCCGGTGCAGAGCGACCACCGTACGCCCGGCCCGCAGGAGCGCCGCGACGAGTTGCTTGCCGATGAAACCTGTGGCGCCGGTGACGACGACGATGCGACCGTTCATGAAAGCGCGCGCGATCAAAAATTGACGCCGAAGAACTCTTCGAGCTTGCCGACGACGAAGTCGAGCTGCTCGCGCGTGAGCCCCGGCCAGACGCCGAGCCAGAAAGTCTGGTTCATCACGACATCCGTGTTGCTCAGCTCGCCGCTCACCCGGAAGTTGCGACCGATCATGTAGGGCTGGCGCGTCAGATTGCCGGCGAACAGCAGGCGGGTCGCGATCTTGTTCTGGTCCAGGAAATTGATCAGGTCAGCGCGCTTGACGCCGGAGTCTTCCTTGAGCACCAGGGGAAAGCCGAACCACGAGGGCTCGGACTTCGGCGTTGCCTCGGGCAGGTGCAGGAACTGCGCTACGCCTGCGAGTCTTTCCTTCAGGTAGGCGAAGTTGGCCTTGCGTGCCGCAATGAAGTCCTCGACACGATCCATCTGCGCCAGGGCGCAGGCGGCCTGCATGTCCGAGATCTTCAGGTTGTAGCCGAGATGGCTATAGGTGTACTTGTGGTCGTACCCCTCGGGCAACTCGCCTAGCTTCCAGCAGAAGCGCTTGTTGCAGGTATTGTCCTTGCCTGGCGGGCAATAGCAGTCGCGGCCCCAGTCGCGGAAGGACTCTGCGATAAGCATGAGTTCGGGGTTGTTCGTGAACACCGCGCCGCCTTCGCCCATAGTGATGTGGTGCGCCGGGTAGAAGCTTAGTGTGCCGATGTCGCCGAAGGTGCCCACCAGCTTGCCATCGTACTTGGCGCCTAGCGCGTCGCAGCAGTCCTCCACCAGCCATAGGCCGTGTTTCTTGCATAGCGCTGTAACGACGTCGAGGTTGAACGGATTGCCCAGGCTGTGCGCCAGCATGATGGCCCTAGTTTTCGGCGAGATCGCCGCCTCGATCTTCGACGCGTCGATGTTGTGCGTGGCGAGATCGACGTCAACGAACACCGGCACCGCGCCGAACTGCAGGATGGGGTTGACGGTGGTCGGGAATCCTGCAGCCACGCCGATGACCTCGTCGCCCGGTTTGATCGCGCGCTCGCCCAGGCGCGGAGAGGTGAGAGTCGAGAACGCGACCAGATTGGCCGATGAACCGGAGTTGACCGTGATCAGATGTTTGACGCCGAGGAACTTCGCGAGACGTTCCTCGAACATCGCGTTGAAGCGCCCGGTCGTGAGCCAGCCGTCCAGGCTCGCCTCCACCATCATCTTCAGCTCGCCGGCGCCGATGACCTTGCCGGAGACCGGCACCGTGCTCTCCCCCGGCACGAACGGGCGCGGTGCATGCACGATGTCCGAGTACTGCTGCACCAGCGCGGCGATCTCCGCGCGCAACTGGTCGGGCGTCTTTTTGTGGAATGGGACGGGTATCTCGGTCATGATGCGATTTGGGTGGCGGTGTAGCGGTCGATCTGGCTCAGGCACAGCGCACGGACGTTGTCGCCCGCGAGCCAGGCGCGATGCCAGGTCACGATGTGCTCGAGCGCCTCGGCGAGGCGCCATCGGGGTTGCCAGCCAAGGCGGGCACGTGCCTTGGAGATGTCGAGCTTGAGAAAATGCGCCTCGTGCGGATGCCGGCCGCCGTCGAGCTGCCAGTGAGCGCCCTCGCCCCAGTGATCGACGAGACGCTCGACGATCCATTGCACGGGACGTGCGTCCTCGTCGCGCGGGCCGAGGTTCCAGCCCTCGGCGAAGGCCGCGCCCTCGTCCCATAGCCGCTGCGCAAGCACCAGGTAGCCGGACAAAGGCTCCAGGACGTGTTGCCAGGGACGCGTCGAATCCGGATTACGGATGACGACCGGCTCACAGCGCTCGAAGGCGCGCAAGATGTCTGGAACGAGACGATCGGTGGCCCAGTCGCCGCCGCCGATCACGTTGCCCGCGCGGGCGCTGGCGAGCGCCGGGCCGCCCTGTGCGAAGAACGAGCGGCGGTAGGCACTCGAGACAAGCTCGGCGCAGCCCTTGCTGTTGCTGTACGGGTCGTGGCCGCCCATGGGCTCGTCCTCTCGATACCCCCAGGCCCATTCACGGTTCTCGTAGCACTTGTCGGTCGTGATGTTGACGACCGCACGTACGCCGGGCGTCTGCCGCACCGCTTCAAGCAGGTGCACGGTGCCCATGACATTGGTGGCGTAGGTCTCCACCGGCTGCGCGTAAGACAGCCTCACCAGCGGCTGAGCCGCCATGTGGAACACGATGTCTGGACGAGATGCGGCGAGTGCTGCCTGAAGCGAAGACAGGTCGCGGATGTCGCCGAACATGCTCGCCATGCCGTCAGCCACGCGCGCCGCAGTGAAAAGGTTGTGCTCGCCCTCGGGCGCGAGCGCGTAGCCCTGCACCTGCGCGCCCAGGCGCTGCAACCACAGGCTGAGCCAGCCGCCCTTGAAGCCCGTGTGGCCGGTCAGGAAGACGCGCTTGCCTTCCCAGAAGTCGGAATCGACAAAGCCGTTCATGCGCTTAGTCCCATTGCTTCCACGGCGCGCGGCCGGAGGCCCACAGGTCCTCGAGGAGGAACTTGTCGCGCAACGTGTCCATGGGTTGCCAGAAGCCGTCATGTTCCCAGGCCATCAGCTCGCCCTTTTCCGCAAGCTTCATCAGCGGCTCCTGCTCCCATACCGAGGCGTCGTCGCGAACCTCCTCGAGTACCTTGGGCGTCAGCACGAAGAAGCCGCCATTGATCCGGGCGCCGTCGCCTCTCGGCTTCTCCTTGAAGCTACGCACCTTGCTTTGATGGATGTCGAGCGCGCCGAAGCGGCCCGGAGGATAGGTCGCGGTCAGCGTCGCCGCCTTTCCGTGCTCGCGGTGAAATGCGATCGACGCCGCGATATCGATGTCGCCCACCCCGTCGCCGTAGGTGAAGCAGAAGTCGCGCTCGTTCTCGACGAAGCGAGCCACCCGGCGCAGGCGGCCGCCGGTCATCGACTCGTCGCCCGTGTCGACGAGCGTGACGGACCACGGCTCCGCGCGCTTGCTGTGCACTTCCATTTTGTTGTGTGCCATGTCGAAGGTGACATCGGACATATGCAGGAAGTAGTTCGCGAAGTACTCCTTGATGACGTAGCCCTTGTAGCCACAGCAGATCACGAAGTCGTTGATGCCGTGGTGCGAGTACATCTTCATGATGTGCCACAGTATCGGCTTGCCGCCGATCTCGACCATGGGTTTGGGCCGCAGGGCGGTTTCTTCGCTGAGTCTGGTGCCGAGGCCTCCGGCCAGGATGACGGCTTTCATGGGATTCGAATCCTTCTGCGTTGTCGTCGAAGTTGAACTGAGATGTCAGGCTGCCGCGGAGCAGACAAAGGCGTCCGAGAGCAAATGGCGCTCGTCCAGGCCGGCTTGGACCAACCCCGCACGGGCGCCGTGGATCATGGCGTCCGAGCCGCAGGCGTAAACACGACAGCGCGAGAGGTCGGCCGTGCCGGTGCGCTCGAGAAAGGCGTCCTGCACGTGGCCGCGCGCGCCGGCCCAGTCCGTGCCCGCGCGCGAAAGCACCGGCACGAAGTCGATCGAGACGCCCGCTGCCCCGGCTGGCGGTTGCCAGTAAATGTCCTGCCTGTGGCGTGCGCCCCAGAACAGGCGGATTGAGCGGGGCGCACCGTCCTGACGGACGGATAGAGACTCCAGGATCGCCTTGACCGGCGCGATGCCCGTGCCGGTGGCGAGGAAGACGAGGTCGAGGTCGGCAAAGTCGCGCAGGAAGAAGGTGCCCAGCGGGCCATACAGCCGCAGTAGGTCGTTGGCCTTGGCCTCGCCGAACCAGTAGGCGCTCATGACGCCGCCATCGACCTCGCGCACATGCAGCTCGAGCGTGCGCTCCGGTACCTGCGCGTTGGCGATGGAGTAGCTGCGGCGCACGCCACCGGGGCCGATGACATCGATGTACTGGCCCGCCTCGTAGGTGATCGCGACGGCGGGCGGTAGCCGCAGTATCACGCGCAGGACGTCCGAGGCCAGGCGCTCGAGAGACACGATGCGGCAGGGCTGCGTGCGCGGTGCGGCGAGCTGGACTCCCAGGGACTCCACGTCGAGCACGACATCGCCGGAGGCGCTGCGTACACAGCTTAGCACCCAGCCCTCGGCGAGCTCAGATGGGGTCAGGCCGGTTTCGGGGTGCAGTGCGCGCGCATCGCCGCTCTTGATGCGGCACTTGCAGGTGCTGCAGCGGCCGGTGCGGCAGCTGTAGGGCAGGCTGACGCCGGCGCGTAGCGCGGCGTCGAGGATGGACTCGCCAGCTTCGGCCGCGAACGCGAGGCCATGGGTGGTCTGGATCTGAGGCACGGGTTCGAACGGATCTGGCGTACCGCGCGTCAGGCGGCATTGCCTGTGGATGAATCGCCGACTTCGGCACGCAGCGCGATGATGGTCGTGCGCAGCTTCTCGAACTCCGATTCCTTGCGAAAGAGGAAGTCGCGCGTCATCCGCACCTTCTCACGCATACCGGCCGCGGTCAGTAGGTAGGCATACGCCTTCTTGTTGTCGCTGCGCTGGAAGTTGCGGGCCTTGATCAACCCCTTGTCCAGCAGCGCATGCAAGACGTAGTGCGTCTTGCCCAAGCTCAGCCCCAGTTCGCGCGAGAGTTCCCGCTGCGACATGTCAGGCTGCTGCGAAAGGATGCGCAGCAGTTCGAGCTGCGGAAATTCGGAGTCGTTGGCAGGCTGCATCGCAAGGTTTCAGCCCGGGGTGAGGCGACATGTTCACGGTATGAACGCAAAGTATAGCTCACCAACTCGCGTGCCTGTGCGCCGGGCATTTGCAGATCGCATCGGCTTTCGGTGACTGGAATTCGATGTGTCCGCGGTCGACACTCGGGCCGAAAGCCTCGCTGGCACCTGCGCAGCCAGTCATGTCGAACAGCGTATCTCGCCGGTCGGCAGCGTCCAGATGAACACACGAACTGGCCGCGCCGCGGATCGCAACGCTGTCGTCAGGCTGCGGGCCGCAGACGTTTGCTCCAGACCAGCCAGATCGCTGTTGCCATGGCGCCGATCAGTGCGCAGATCACGGTCATGATCGCGCGTTTGGGCGAAGTCTTCTGCTCCGCCGCCCGAGCCACGTCCACGACCTGGATCAGTGCACCCTCGCGACTCTCGTCTGCGCGAGCGAGTTCATATTGCTTCGACATGATGTCGAAGAGCGCTTCCTGGTACTTAAACTCGCGGTACTTGCCGATGTAGTCGGGGTCACCGTTTGTGGGCGTCGTAATCGACTCGAGTTGCTGCAACTTCGCGCGCAGCGCGTCAAGTTCGGCTACCTGCGCTTGGACCTGAATCGAGTTGTCGGTCATGGCGGTACGCAATATCTGGAGCCGCACGTCGGCCGCCGTGGCCTGCGCTCGCAATTGCGCGTATTGCTGCGCCGCGGCCTGCGGCTCGGCCTTAATCGTGCCGGATGTGATGCCGCTCTGTTGCAGCGCGGACTGCGCCTGGACCAGCTTGGCCTTGATGTCCTGCATCTGTTTCTCGAAGAAGACCCGGCGTTGCTGGGCTTCCGACACCGCCAATACGGACGTCAGGCGGCGCAGTTCCTCGACGAACTGGTTGGCCATCGCCGCCGCACGTTGTGGGTCCTCGTCTTCCACCGACACGGTGATCAGGCCGTCTTTCTTGCCGAGAATCATCTGGGTGGAAGCGAGCAACGTACGGCGCGCGTCCTTGCGGTATTTCTTGCGATAGACGTCCATCAAATTGAAACGATCGATCATGCGATCGGTGGCATTCCAGCTCTGCATCAGCGAAATGAACTGGTCCGCAGGGCTGCGCACATTGCCGGCGCCTGCCAAGCCAGCCAGCGCGCCCAGCGAGGACAACGCAGCTGCAGCCGAGCTTTGTTGCTGCTGAGGCGGTAGGAAGGTCGTCTCGGACGTGAAGCTGGGCGTGATGAGGTAGCTGCCGCCCGCGCCGAGGCCGCCGGCTACGATCGTCGCGATTCCCCAGGCCTTCCAGTGCCGCCGGAGCGGACGCGTCAGCTCGCGAATATCGATGGCCGCTTCTTCTGCGGGGTGCGCGGCGTCCAGGCGCGCGGCGTTGGTGCTGTCGGTCATCTCAAAGCCCCAACGTCTTGATACCAGCCAGGCCAAGCCCGAACTGATACAGGATCTGCGTCCAGTCCTTGGCATCCTGCACGAAGGTCGACTTGTTGACCTGCTCCGGCACGAAGATCGTGTCGCCCGGCTGTACGACGGCGCTGCCGAAGTCGTTGCCGCTGTGCCAGAACGAGGCGCCCTGGCGCGCGCTGATGACCGAGCCGTTGGCGCGAAGCATGAAGATGCTGTCCTTGTCCGCGCCGCGAGTCGGGCCGCCGGCCAGCGCGAGGTACTGTTCAGTCGTGTGGTCCGGTTCGAACACGAAGCTGCCGGTGTTGAACACGCTGCCGAAGATGCCGACCGAGGAGCCGCGGTTCGGAATGTTCAGCGTGTCGCCATCTTCCAGCGCAAGGTCGGGCAACTGCTTCGCGTCGGGTGCGATCTGGAGCACGACCCGGCCGGTCGGGCGCACCTGGCGCAGGCGGTCGAGAAGCCGTGCGTTGGCCGATGCCGTGGCATTCTGCGAGGCGAGCTCCTCGCTGGACGTCACGCGCTGGCTGGCCTGGTTCTTCGACATGTCCGTCTCGAGGTCGCGCAGCGCCCGTTCGTAGTTGACTTGCTGCGTCCGGCGCACGCTCTCGCGGGAGAACTCGGTTCCGTACGGATAGGCGGACCCGGTCATGCCCCCGGCCGCGCGCACCGCGTCGGAGATGTGGCTGCCCGGCGGCAGGATGTAGTCGCCCGGATGCGCGACTTCACCCTCGATGCGCACATGCTCGTTCTGCACTTCCTGGGGCAGCGACGCGGTGATCACGCTGAAGACGTGCACGAGATCGCCCGAACCGAGCGCATCGCCGAGGTGGGCCGGCAGCGCCAGCTCGACGACACGGCCGGTATTGCGGTCGGCCAGGCGTTCGAGCGCGACGCGCGAGCGGTCGGCTACCGCGTTGAAACCACCGGCCATGCCCAGCACATCGGACAAGGTCTCGCCGGGCTTGAGCTCGTAGATTGCCTGCTGGTTCACGCTGCCCAGCACGGCGACCTGGGTGCCGATCGGGCCGACGAAAATGACGTCGTCGGGCTGCACGAGCTGGTCGGTGTCGCGGTTGCCCTTGAGCAGCAGGTCGTAGAGGTCGAACACCGCGACTTCGTGGCCATTGCGGCGCAGATGGATGTCGCGGAAGCTCCCCGCGGCGGCCGGGCCGCCGGCGCGCATGATCGCGTGCAGGATGGAAGACAGGCCGCTGACGGTGACGCTGCCCGGATGTTGCACGTAGCCGCCTACGAACACGCGGATGGCGCGCACCTGGCCGAGCGTGGCCGAGAGCTGGAAGTTCTTGAAGGTGTGGCCGACGCGGCGGCTGATCGCGTCGTTGAGATCGCCGCTGCGCAGGCCGGCAACCTGGATCGAGCCGACGCGCGGCACCGAGATGTTGCCGCTGCGGTCGACGGTCAGGCGCAAGTCCGCGTCGACGGTGCCCCAGATCGTCAGCTGGAGCTCGTCGCCCGGGCGGACGATGTAGTCGCCCGGGACGGTGGGCAACGGATCCTGGGTGACGTACGACGAACCGTCGGTCACCAGGTTGGCGCCGAAACGGCGCACCTGGACGTTGCCCGAGCGGCGCGCGCCCTGGGTGTTGCCTGTGCCGCTGTTGCTGCTGTTGCTGCTATTGCCGTCCCGATCCTGTCCCTGGTCCTGCTCGAGGTCGACGTCCTGGGTGCGGCCCTGGTTCTGCAGTTCGTTCGCGCGCTTCTGCACGTAGCGTTCGAATTCGCTGGGCTGGTAGGGCGTCTTGCGATAGAACGGATCGCGCGGCTCGGGCTGGCTGCCCTGGTTGGTTCGCGACGTGTTCGAGTTGGTCTGGCGCAGGCGCGTCGCCCCGCTAGAGGTTTGCGCAGAGGAGTCGGCGTTCGCGCCGCTCGCATTGATGTCGGACACATCGGTGCTGCCCTGCGATGTCAGGTCGTTGCTGGTGTTGCCGGTGAACTGGGCGGAAGCGTCTGTCCAGTTCAGCGCCAGGGCGAGTGCCAGCGCGCAGGAGGCAGCCAGCCGGGCGCCGGAACGACGCGCTGTCGTAGGTTTGAAATCCAGGGGGCTAAGGGTCGGCATGAACGGTGTTCGCGGTAGCGGGCAGCGGGCTCGCGTTTCGCGGCGCCGGGTCGGTGCGCGCGAGTCGGGAAGGGATCTGAAGAGGGGCGAATTCTAGCCGCTCGATGTTGCCCGTCCGGCCGCCCAGCACCGCGAGTCATGCGCATTTCATCAGTACAAGCGATAATGGCGTTTCATGACAGAAGCCCCCCAAGCCCAGGTCCCGGCTCAAACGGACCCCCGCACTGACCTCGCCATCGAGCAACAACCCGCCCCCGCGCCGGCCCGTTTCGATACCCTCCCTCTCGATGCCAAGCTGATCCGCGCCGTCGCCGATCAGGGCTACGCCTTCATGACGCC
>FTKD01001280.1_pt4 | contig 19596 bp, 23 predicted proteins | sample 1658191 | NCBI WGS metagenome assembly FTKD01 (sample SAMEA3914808, study PRJEB12502) | metagenome | biome: forest; material: soil | place: Canada | collected 2011-08-03 | depth 0.3 m
CAGTTCTCGCCGGCGCTGACGCCCACCGACCAGTGCAAGCACAACTGCTCGTTCGTCAGCGGTCACGCCACGTCGGGCTACATCCTGATGGCCGTCGGCCTGATGGGCAGCGTCGCCACCCGCCGCCGCTGGCTGTGGATCGGCCTCGCCTGGGGCGCGGTGGTCAGCCTGGCACGGATCTCGGAAGGCGGCCACTTCCTCAGCGACACGCTGTTCGCCGGCCTCGCCGTCTGGGCCAGCGGATGGTTGATCCGCGAGGCGTGGCTGCGGATCGTGGCGCTGCGCTGGCGGCGCTCGCGACGACGACGCGAGGCCTTGGCGGCTCAATGAAGAACGGCGACCCTCGAGTCGCCGTTTCTCATTGCAAGGGAAACGTGTTCAGGGCGTCCACTCGATCGCCACGCCCTTGAAGTCCACCGCGTTGTTGGGCGTGCGGATCGACAGGTTGCTGAGGTGGCGGAACGCGAAACCGGCGCGCCAGTGGCCGTCGGCGCTGCTGATGCCCACGCCGAAGTGATCGGAGAACTGGAAGTTGCTGCCCTTCTGGCGGTCGCCGATGTTTGACTCGCTCAGGTAGCTGGGGCCGATGCCGAACTCCAGGTCCAGGCGCGTGTTCGCCGCCACCGGGTAGCGCCAGTGCATCATCGGGACGAAAGCGACGTCCCAGGCGCTGTGGGAGTATTTGCTGTCCGACTTGGCCTGCCAGGCACTGGCCGAGATCACCGGAGACATGTCCAGCGAAAAGCCCGAGACGCTGGTGAGCTTGCATTCGTGGCGCTCGGCGCCGATCGATTCGTACGACAGCTCGGAATCCTTGCCGCCGGCCAGGCGAGCGCCCCAGGCGTCGTCGCCGCCGCCGTGCGCCAGGCAGCCGAAGAACGGCGCGCCCTTGAGCGCGGCGACCGTCCAGGTGGCGATGGTGCCGGCGATGGCGGTGTTCTTCAGCGCGGAGCCGGCGCCGGTCTCGGCCTGCGCGGGTGCGGCGGCCGCGAGCGCCAGTGCGGCGAGGGTCGGCGAAAGACCCGCGGCGAGTCGCGAGCGTCGGAGGGCGTGGGAGTTCGAGTGCATCCGCATACTGTAGCGTGCCGGCGCGATGTCCCTGTTCGCGAGCCGGTGGCCGCGTCGGCGCCGCGCGACAGCGGATCCGTCACTGAAGAGATAATCGCCGACCACATGCCGGGGCCCCTCGCTGCGCCGGCCTAATCACTCACACGAGACGCGATGTTCCTGGTTCGCTGGATTTCCGGTTGGCCGCTGGGCCTGCTGCAGGCCCTGGGCGGCCTGCTCGGCTGGCTGGTCTGGCTGTGCTCGCCCACCTATCGCCGGCGCCTGCGCGAGAACGCGGCGCTCGCCGGCGTGGATGCGCGCGCGCAACGACGCTCGATCGCCGAGGCCGGCCGCATGGTCGCCGAGCTGCCCTGGCTGTGGCTGCGCGCCGACCAGGAACTGCTGATGGGCCTGATCGAATGGGTCGGCGTCGGGCCGCTCGACGAGGCGATCGCCGAGCGCCACCCGCTCGTCATCCTGACGCCGCACATGGGCGCGTTCGAGGTCTCCGCGCGCGCATATGTCACGCGCTACGGCGCACACCAGCCGCTCACCGTCCTCTACCGGCCGGCACGCCAGAGGGTTTTGCGCGAGTTCCAGGAGTCCGCGCGCCAGCAGCCGATGATGGCCACCGCCCCCGCCAACCTGGCTGGCGTGCGCCAGATGCTGCGCGCGCTCAAGCGCCGCGAGACGGTGGGCCTGCTGCCCGACCAGGTGCCGCCGCGCGGCCAGGGCGTGTGGGCACCGTTCTTCGGCAAGCCGGCCTACACGATGACGCTGGCCGTGCGCCTGGTGCAGCAGACGAATGCCCACTGCTTCGTGCTGCGCTGCGAACGCCTGGCGCACGGCCGCGGCTATCGCGTGCACGTGAGCCCGCTGGACTCGGCCCTGCTCGCGGGCACCGACCTCGCCGCCCAGACGGCCGCCGCGATCGTGATGAACACGACGATGGAAAAGGTGATCCTGCAGGAACCCGGCCAATACCTGTGGGGGTACAACCGCTACAAGCAGCCGCGCGAGCAGGAGGCGGCCCCGGCCGCCGCACCCGCCGATCCGGCCCAGGGAACCGAATGAACTTCTTCGCACGTCTCGTGCTCGCCGCCCTGTGGGCGCTTCAGTTGCTGCCGCTGGCCGTGCAGGCCGCCATCGGCCGCGCGCTGGGCCGCCTGTTGTGGATCCTCGCGCGCTCGCGGCGCCGGATCGCCCTGCGCAACCTCGAGCTGACGATGCCCGAGAAAAGCACGGCCGAGCGCGAAGCCATCGCGCGCGAGAACTTCCAGTGGATCGCGCGCAGCATCCTCGAGCGCGGCCTGCTGTGGTACGCCTCGCCCGAGCGCCTGCGGCGCCTGATCCAGGTCGAGGGCGACGTCGGCTTCGCCGACCGCGACGGCGGTCCCGTGATGTGGCTGGTGCCGCACTTCGTAGCGCTGGACGTGGCCGGCGTGTCGACGCAGCTGTTCCAGAAGCGCCTGGTCGGGTCGATCTACCAGAAGCAGAGCATCGCGGCCTTCGACCAGGCGATCCGTACCGGACGCCTGCGCTTCGACCAGGGCAGCGTGTTCTCGCGCCACGAGAAGGCCCTGCCGCTGATTCGCGCGATCCGCCGCGGCTACGTGTTCTTCAACCTGCCCGACATGGATTTCGGTCCGCAGGAGGCCACGTTCGCGCCGTTCTTCGGCGTGCCGGCGGCCACGCTGCTGGCGCCGTCGAAGATGGCGCGCGCGCTCGGCATGAAGGTGCAGCCGGTGGTGGCCGAGATGCTGCCCGGCGGCCAGGGCTATCGCGTGCGCTACCTGGATCCGTGGACGGATTTCCCGAGCGACGATCCGGTGGCCGACGCGGCCCGGATGAACGAGTGGATCGCGTCCGAAGTGCGCCGCAACCCGGCGCAGTATTACTGGGTGCACAAGCGGTTCAAGACACGGCCGCCGGGCGAGGCCAGCCTCTACTGAACCGACATCGGTCGCCGCGACGCGGACGAGGATCGTCCCGGGCCAGGGGTCAGATCTCCCCGCCTTCGACCTTCACGAACGGGCCGAAGCACTGGCGCCCGTCTTCCGCGGTGCAGACGATGAAGCGATCCTGCGCCGGATTCATCATGATGTAGCGGGTGGTGGTCTTGCCGGGCTTGGTGACCTGGCCCCAGCAATCCTTCTTGCCGTTGTCCTTGACCAGCGTGTCCACCCACTTGTAGTAGCCCTTGGCGCTCGGCTGGTCGGACAGCGTGAAGTTGGACACGGCGACTTCGTCGGCGCTCGTGATCAGCGTGTGGCCGCTGCGGTCGAACCGGTAGGTTTCGGCGCAGCCGTCGTCGCGCCGCGTGATGGCCCAGGCCGCCAGCATCGGGTGGTCGGGCCGCAGGGCCGTGGGCGCGACCGGCGCATCCGCCTTGGCGGCGGGCGGCGCGGCGAGGGCCGTGGCCGACGCGAGCGCCAGGGCGAACAGCAGCGGGGATTTCATGCGTCAACCTTGTCGTTGGGCCCGGCGGGCGGAAACCTTGCGCATCGATTCTGCCTGACAGCTCGCGCGGGCGCTTGCGCCGTCGCGCCTGCCGCGTGTGGAAGAATCGGTGCCCTGGGTCCCGCACGGCGTCCGGCTCGTCCACTGCCGCGAACCGAACTCGACATTTGCAGTCTCACCGGACACAGGAGCCCGTCATGACCGGTCCCCGCATCTTCTCCGCCGCCGCGCTGTGCGCCGCGGTCCTGCTCGCCGCCGCACCGCTGGCCGCCTCGGCGGTGCCTGCCGTCGCCGCCCAAGCGCCCACGTCGCCCGACCAGCCCACGCCCCGCGTGGGCAACTACAGAATCGTCTCGCGCGGCGCCAAGGTGATCCACGCCAAGTGCCTCGAAGGCGGCAACGTGGTGGTGCCCACGAAGCAGAAGGCCACGGCCGCCCAGCGCGACCGCGCCATCCACGACGCCTGCAAGACGGTCGACTACACGAAATGAAACGCCTCCTGCCGCTCGTCCTGCTCGCATTCCTGGCGCCGCTGTTCGCCCAATCGGCGCCCGCGGCGTCGGCCGCCGATTGGGGAGCGCCCGCCAGCGCCGCAGCCAGCGCGCCCGCGACCATCGTCCTGCCCAAGCCGCCCAGCGCCTTCGCCACGGCGCGCGCGAACTCGCAGGCCACCGGCGACTACTTCCACGATTTCGGCGAACTCATCGTGCGCGTGCGCAGCGTGAAGTGGATCGGGGAGATCTGCAGCGAGACCTTCCCGGCCACCGCCGAGACCAACCGCCACGCCTACGAGGTCTGGCTGGTCGACCACGGCGCGTTCGTCGATGAGATCGAAGGCCAGTTCCAGGTCATCGAGAAGTACTGGGGCGACGCGTCCGAACAGGCCAGGAAGGAAGGGATCACCGTGGATCAGTTGCGCGCGAAGGTCGACGCCAACCGCCCCGGCCTGCGCCAGGATTTCCAGGCGCGCGGCATGCGCTCGTTCCAGGCGCGCTGCGACGCGTATCCCGAGATCCTGTTGTCGCCGCAGCTCGACCTGGAGCAGTCGCAGGCCGAGCTGGTGCATTCGGTGCGCCTCGGGCCGCGCTGAGCCGGCCGCGCGCGGCTGGCTATCCCGCGACGATCGCGTAGGCCTCGCGCTGCGTCCGCAGCCACTGCGCCATCTCGTCGGCGTCGCCCAGCTGGTTCGGATGGAAGCCCGGGCGCAGGTATTTCAGCAGCGGCACGAAGCTGGCCGCCCACACGCCGCGCGGCCCGAACAGGTAGGCCGCCGCCTGCCACCAGGTGCGCGGCTGCCACCACAGGCCGGCGCGCCACAGGTTGATGAAGGTCTGCAGGCTGGACTCGAACAGGAACTGCACCGAGATGTAGACGAACCACAGGATGCGGCGGCGCTCGCTGCCGCCCATCGCGCGGTACAGGTCGAAGGCCACCGTCTTGTGCTCGCTTTCTTCCACCGCGTGCCAGCGCCACAGCAGGCCCAGTTCGGACGTCGCGCCGGCTAGCCAGTTGGGGTGTGTGAGCAGGCCGGTGGCCATCACCGCGGTGAAGTGCTCGTACGCGGCGGTGACGGCCACGTGGTTGACCGGGTGCATGTTCTTGCCGCGCTCGATGCGCCACGCGGCCCAGCCCTGCCAGTAATTCTTCAGGCCCTGGCGGTCGAGCTCGGCATTGAACTGGCCGTGCAGGAAACGATGCGTGGCCTCCTGGCCGACGAAGCCGCGCACCTCGTCCGCCCACTCCGCCTGCTGCTCCGGCGTCAGCAGCGTCACGCCCTTCTTCACCGCATCGATGAAGAACTGCTCGCCGATCGGAAAGCTCATCGACAGCGCGTTGAGGTAGTGCGTGCGGAAGGCCGCCCCGCCGTTCCACAGCCGCGGGAAGCCCTTGGACAGATCGATGCGCAAGCGGCGGATCGGCAGGCGGCGAGCGGCTTCGGGAATCGCCGGGAGTTCGGTCGGTGCGTTCATCGGGGCTCGGTGTTGTTGTCTCTGGCACGCAGCGTATGTCGGCTCGCCGCACGGGTCTACTCGCTTTTGTCCGCCGCGGGCTCCAACGACAGCGAACCCGGTAGAGTGCGCGCATGCCCTCCCCGCGCGAACCCGCCGACAGCCCGCTGCGCAAGACGCCGTCGCAGACGCGCGCGCTGCGCACGGTGGACACGCTGTTCGAGGCCGCCACTCGCATCCTGGCCAGCGAAGGCGAGGCCGGGTTCACCACCAATCGCATCGCCGAGCGCGCCGGCTTCTCCATCGGCACGCTGTACCAGTACTTCCCCAGCAAGGAGGCGATCGTCGTCGCGCTGGTGCGGCGCCACCGCGAGCGCGTGTTGCGCGAGCTCGACGTGATGCTGGACCGCGCCGTGGCCGGCGAGTACGGCGCCGAGCACGCCTTGCGGCTGTACCTGCGCCAGATCGTCGACGCCTTCGGCCGCGGCCAGAAGGCGCAGCGCCTGCTGGCGCGGCTCGGCTGGCAGCTCGACGCGCCGGCCGCGATCGTGGCGGCGATGGACGACGGCGCCGAACGCGTGCGCTCCGCGCTGGCCCGCCTGGAAGACCCGGAACTGCTGCTGCCCGATCCGCCGACGCTCTACATGCTGACCCGCGCGGTGGTCGGCGCCGTGCGCTCGGCCGCGGTGGAGGAGAGCGCGATGCTGGACGATCCGCGCTTCGAGGACGCCTTGTTCCGCATGGTCTGGGGCCTGCTTCACCGACCCGCGATTGCCGGTTGACCGGGTTTTCTCCAGCTGAACCGCGGGGTTCGAGCTCAGCTTCGTCGGCTACAAACGAAGCATTCGTCCAAGCATCCGAATCCGGAGACCCCATGTCGCTGAAGTTTTCTGTCCGGCTGATCGCCGCGCTGTTCGTCCTGGCCATGACCGGCTGTGTCGTCGCCCCGCCGCCGCCTCCGCCGCCCGCGCCGCACCATCCGGCCTACCTGCACGCGCTGACCGACCTGCGCGACGCCCGCTGGAACCTCGAGCACCGCCCCGGCGACGCCGCCGTCAGCACGCAGGAGGACGTGGCCATCGTCGAGACCGACCGCGCCATCAACGAGGCGCGGACGGCCGCGATGGAAGACGGCAAGAACGTCTACCAGCACCCGCCGGAAGACGCCCGCATCGACCGCCGCGGCCGCCTGCACCACGCCGCCGAGTTGCTGCGCAAGGCGCGCAAGGACGTCGCCGAGGGCGAGTCCAACCCGCAGGCGGTCGACCTGCGCAATCGCGCGATCGGCCACATCGACCTGGCGATCCAGGCCACCGACCGCGCGATCCACGACGTCGAACAAGGTCGTTGAACCTCGTTGTCCGGCGTGCGCTAACGTGCACGCCATGTTCGACGAGTTCGAGATCACCGGCCGCACGCGCAGCCACGTCGTCCAGTTCGACGCGCCACGCTTCGCGGCCCACCCCGACGTCGCTGCCGCCTTCCTGCGCCTGCGCGACGCGGCCGCGCGCGACGGCATCGAGCTGCGCCCCTACAGCTCGTTTCGCGGCTACGCGGCGCAGACGCGCATCTGGGAGATGAAGTTCAGCGGCCGCGCGCCGCTGTACGACATCGACGGCCAGGTGCGCGACCGCACCGGCTGGAGCGAGGACGACGTCATCGCCCACATCCTCGACTGGTCGGCGCTGCCCGGCGCCAGCCGCCACCAGTGGGGCACCGAGATCGACGTCGTCGACGGCGCCGTGATGCCGCCCGGCTACAAGCCGCGCCTGCTGCCCGACGAGGTGGCCGAGGGCGGCCTGTTCGCGCCGCTGCACCGCTGGCTGGACGCCCACATCCACCAGCACGGCTTCTTCCGGCCCTATGCGCGCTACCAGGGCGGCATGTTTCCCGAGCCGTGGCACCTCAGCTACGCGCCGGTCTCGATGCGCGCCATGGCCGACCTGACGCTGGACGTGCTGCGCCGCGCCACCGCGGCATCGGAACTTTCGGGCAGGGCGCGCGTCCTCGAACTGCTGCCGCAGATCCTCGAACGCCACGTGCGCAACATCGTGCCGCCGCCGCCCGAATGCGGGTGGTGACGACCCCGCGCAACACCGAAGGGCATGGACATGGGCGCCCGCGGCGATAATTGCCCCATGCTGCCCTCCCCGACCCGCGTTCGCTTCACCAAGATGCAAGGCGCCGGCAACGACTTCGTCGTGCTCGACGCCACGCACGCGCCGCTCGCGCTCGGCGCCGAGGAGATGCGCCGGCTGGGCGACCGCCGCTTCGGCGTCGGCGCCGACCAGATCCTGATCGTCGAGCCGCCCACCACGCCGGGCATGGATTTCAGCTACCGCATCTTCAACAACACCGGCGACGAGGTGGAGCACTGCGGCAACGGCGCGCGCTGCTTCGCCCGCTACGTGCGCGACCGCGGCATGATCGGCCGCGACACCATCCGCGTGCAGACCGTCAACAACGAGCTCGAGCTGCACATCCAGGCCGACGGCCGGGTGCGCGTCGACATGAACGCGCCGCGCTTCGAGCACGAGTCGCTGCCGTTCGACAGCACCGGCCTGGCGCCGCGCCGCGTCGGCGATTTCGAGCTGTGGCCGCTGGAGCTGGGCGAAGGGCGCGACGTCGACGTGGCGGTGCTGTCGATGGGCAACCCGCACGCCGTCCAGCGCGTCGCCGACGTCGAGCATTTCCCGGTGGGAGAGATCGGCCCGCTGGTCGAATCGCATCCGCGCTTCGTGCGCCGGGTCAACGCCGCCTTCATGGAAGTGGTCTCGCGCACGCACATCCGCCTGCGCGTGCACGAGCGCGACGCCGGCGAGACGCTGGCCTGCGGCACCGGCGCCTGCGCCGCGGTCGTCGCCGGCATCCGCCTGGGCTGGCTGGACACGCAGGTCGACATCGACATGCATGGCGGCAAGCTCACCGTCGAATGGGCCGGCGGCCCGGACGACAGCGTGTTCCTGACCGGCCCGGCCACCACCGTCTTCGAAGGAGAAATAGAACTGTGAACAGCAACAACGGTACCGACGGCATCACCGAAGACGACATCGCGGGCTACCTCGCCAACACCCCCGGCTTCTTCGAGCGCCACGCCGAATTGCTCGCCACCGTGCAGCTGTCCAGCCCGCACGGCACGCGCGCCGTCTCGCTGCAGGAGCGCCAGATGGACATGCTGCGCGAGCGCATCAAGAACCTGGAGCGCAAGATCATGGAGATGATCCGCTACGGCCAGGACAACATGGCGATCTCCGACCGCCTGCACCGCTGGACGCGCGCGGTGATGCTCACGCACGACCCCGAGAAGCTCGCCCCGTTGCTGGTGCACGACCTGCAGCACCAGTTCATGATCCCGCAAGCCGCCGTGCGCGTGTGGGGCGTGGCGCCGGAGCTGGCCCACCTGCCGTGTGCCGCCGAGGTCAGCGACGACGTGAAGATCTTCGCGACCAGCCTGGTCGCGCCCTACTGCGGCGCCAACTCGGGCTTCGAGGCGGCGGGCTGGTTCGAGAACGCCGAATCGGTGATGTCGCTCGCGCTGATCCCGCTGCGCCCGGATCGCCAGCACACCGCCTTCGGCATGCTGGCCCTCGGCTCGCCCGACCCCACGCGCTACACGCCGGACATGGGCATCGAGTTCCTGGCCCAGGTGGGCGACATCGCCGGCGCGGCCCTGACCCGCTTGCTGGCCCAGGGCTGAACGCCAACGGCGCCATGACCGCCCCGGCGATCCAGCGCTACCTCGAGCACCTGCGCGTGGAACGCCGCGTGTCGGCGCACACGCTCACCGCCTACGGCGACGCGCTGGCGCGGCTCGAGAAGCTGGCCGACGCGGCGCAACGCCCGCTCGCGGCGCTGCAGAGCGCGCACATCCAGCGCTTCGCCGCCCAACTGCACGGTGCCGGCCTGGGCGCGCGCTCGATCGCGCTGACGCTGTCTGGCTGGCGCGGCTTCTACCGCTGGTGGAGCCTGCAGCCCGATTCCGCGGGGCTGGCCAACAACCCGGTCGACGGCATCCGCGCCCCGCGTGCGGCGCGGCCGCTGCCCAAGGCGCTGGCGGTCGACGAGGCCGTGGCACTGGCGATGCACGAGACGCCGGCGCCCGGTGAAGGCGACACGGCCTCCGCCGAGGCCGAGGCACTCGCCGCGCGCGACCACGCGATCGCCGAACTGCTGTACGGCTGCGGCCTGCGCCTGGGCGAACTGCTGGGCCTGGACCTGGCGGCCGGCGCCGAGTCCGCCGGCTGGATCGACATCCCCGACGCCACCGCCCACGTGTTCGGCAAGGGCTCCAAGCGGCGCAGCGTGCCGGTGGGCGGCCCGGCGCTGGACGCGTTGAACACGTGGCTGCTGCATCGGCCGACGTTGGCCGGCGCACACGACGGCGGCGCGCTGTTCGTCAGCCGGCTCGGCAACCGCCTGTCGCCCAACCAGTTGCGTTCGCGGCTGAAGGCCCAGGGCGACCGCGCCGGCGTGGCCACGCCCGTGCACCCGCACATGCTGCGCCACAGCTACGCGTCGCACCTGCTGCAGTCCAGCGGCGACCTGCGCGGCGTGCAGGAGTTGCTGGGCCACGCCAGCATCGCGACGACGCAGGTCTACACGCGGCTGGATTTCCAGCACCTGGCCAAGGTGTACGACGCGGCGCATCCGCGCGCCAAGCGCAAGTGACTGCGGCCCAACCTCGTTACGCAAGGTAATCGCCAGCTACCGGCGGGCGCCGATGACGCAAAATGGCCCCTCCTTTCCACTCTGCAGGAGCCACGATGCGTCACTTCAAGAAAAGCCTCGCCACCCTCGCGTTGCTGGCCTGCGCCGCACCGCTGACGTGCCTGGCCGCGAGTTCTGTCGGGTCGTCCGTCTCCGACAGCCTGACGCAGTCGTCGGGCAGCATCTCCGACTCCCTCAAGGGCTCCAGCAACTCCAGCTCGCCCGACAACAGGCAGGTCAAGGGCGACTACAAGGTCATCGACATGGCCGAAGTGGCCGACAAGCCGGGCTTCGTCGAGCTGCACCTGCAGCCGGTCGCCGCTGGCGACGAGATCTGGCTGCGCGTGCCGCGTGCGGCCGCCGAGCAGGGCCATGTCGCTGACGGCGCGATCGTCACGGCGATGCAGCGTCCGTACGGCATCGAGTTCGCAGCCAACCAGCCGCGCGCCGCGTTCTTCCTTGCGCTCGCCGACGACTATGTCCGCGACATGAAGATGGCACCCGTCACCCTTTGAGGCGCCTTGCCCGCGGCCTGGCGACACTGACCGGGCTGCTGACGCTGTCCGCGGCGGCGCACGCGATCTCGTTCGAGGTCTGCGACCGCCCCAAGGAACCGAGTGCCGACCAGCGCGACGTGATGCTGCGCTTCAGCGCCATCGTGCGCGACGAACTCGCCGCCGCCGATCAGGACGTTGCGTTGATCGCCCGATCCGGCCTCGACCTGCGTCGTCTCGACGTGCGCTATTCGCACGAGGCCGTCGCGCTGAAGGACAACGACGGCAAGCCCTGGTCGGTGCGTGAGCTGTACTACTCCTGCTCGGACCACAAGCCGCGCGTCTTCGACGAGGGGCTGTCCGGCTTCGTCATGGGCACTGACGATCCCGACACCAGCTACGTCTCGCTCGTCTTCCTGCCGCCCGAACGCGCCGCGCCGCTGCGCACGACCGCCGTCGACAAGCACCACGCGCTGGGCGTGCTGGGGGTCAGCTACAGCGCCAACGCGTACCCGTTCAGCACGCTGCACCAGAACTGCAACCAGTGGGTGATGGAGCTGCTCGCCGACGCGTGGGGCCCCGGCGACACGGGCTCGGACGCGGACGCCCGCACCCGCGCGCAGCGCTGGATGCGCGCCCAGGGCTACCTGCCCACCGTGTTCACCGTCAGTGCGCATCCGATGACGTGGCTCGCCGACCTCGTGCCCTGGCTCGCCAACGACGACCACCCGCCCGAGGAACTGGCGCACAACCGCTACAACGTCAGCATGCCGGCCTCGATCGAGACCTTCGTGCAGGCCCGGGTGCCGGGCGCGCGCCGCGTCGAGATCTGCCACGCGGGCCGGCACGTGGTGCTGCACCGCGGCTGGGACGACATCGCTGACGGCTGCGTGGCCGGGCCGGGCGACCAGACGTTCGAGCTGTCGCCGGACTAGATCTCCCGAAGCGCCGCGAGCACGTCGTAGCACGCGCCCATGTCGTGGTAGTCCACCTTGCCGGCCGGGCTCTTCTCGTCGGTGACCTTGCTGTTGTCGGCGGCCAGCACCCGATACCAGGCACCGTATTCGTGGTCGACGAAGTTCGCCCACGCGTAGGCCCAGATCCTGTCGTACCAGCCCCAGTAGTGCGCCACGTCTTCCGCGGCGGCGCCGGACTGTTCCAGCGCGATCGCGAGCCAGGCCGCCGCGGCCATGCTCTCGGCCTGCACCCAGTGGTACTTGCCGTCGTCGTAGAGCGTGCCGTCGGGCTTGAAGCCGTAGACTAGGCCGCCGTGCGCCGTGTCCCAGCCGAAGCGCATCGCGGCGTCGAACAACGCCCGTGCGCGCGCGAGACGCGCGGGTGCGGGCGCGACGCCGGCCTCGACGCACAGGCAATCGAGCTGCAGCAGCAGCTTGGTCCACTCGGTCTGGTGGCCCGTCTGGAAACCCCAGGGGCGGAAGATGTTGGTGCGGTCGTCGCGGTTGTAGTCCGGGTCGATGGACCAATCTTCCTGGAAGTGCTCCCACACCAGGGACGCGCACTCGGGGATCACGCCGGCCAGGTCGGCCGACTTCGCGGCCAGCTTCGCCGTGACGGCCTCCGCCAGCGCGACCGCGCGGTCCAGGTACTTGCGATCCTGCGTCGCGCGATATGCCGCCATCATCGCCTCGCAGGCGTGCATGTTGGCGTTCTGGCCGCGGTACGGCCCTACCACCCAGTCGGGCGTGGCCTCGTCGGCGTACAGCGAATGCGCCGGCTGCCAGAAGCGCTGCTCCATCAGCTGCCAGCAAGCGTCGAGCCCCTCGGCCGCATCGGCCTGGCCGGCCATCAACGCGTGGGCGTGCGCCAGCAGCACGAAGGCGAGGCCGTAGCAGTGGTTGGTGCCGTCGGTGACCGTGGCGCGGCCCTGGTGCCAGTCCAGCACCCACGCGAAGCCGCCCTGCGGCTGCGCATGCGCCGCGTCGACGAACGCCAGCGCGTGGCGCGCATTGGCCTGCCACTCGGAGCGGCCGAAGTGGCGCCAGCCCATGGCCTGCGTGAACACGTAGCGCGTGCTGCTGACGAGGTGGCGCGTGCGGCGGTCGTAGACGCTGCCGTCGTCCTTGAAGAACTGGAACAGGCCGCCGCTCGGGTCGACGCAACGGCCCTCGTAGAACGACATCGTGTCGGCGATGTGGGCGCGCAGGAACGCGGGCGAGCGAAAATCGGGGAGCGGATGAGCGGGCAACATGGGCACGATGATAGGGGGCGGCCGGCGGCTCGCGCAAATACGCGGATGCAATTCATCCCGTCCAGCCGGCGTTTCATCGTATGCACGGTGGCATGTCGCCGACCCGCTGAGCAGAATGCGTCCGCACGAGAGACATCCACACGATACCCACAGGGAGCATTGATGAAAGCCATCCGATCCGCCACCGCCGCCGTGCTGATGGCCTTGTCCCTGGCGGGCGTCGCGCACGCGCAGGCGACCAACGCGGCGCCTGCCGCGGCCAGCGCGCCGGTGTCGAAGTTCCATGTCCGCCCCGTCGACGACGCGTGGCGCGCCCGCCTGCCGCGCGACGCCGACGCCGCCACGCAGGCCTATCTCGATCGCCTGCCCGCGGACGTGGTGGCGCGCTCGAACGACTACTTCGAGGGCGGCTACTGGCTCCAGCTGTGGAACTTCCTGCTGGGCCTCGCGGTGTCCTGGCTGCTGCTGCGCAACCGGATCTCGGCCCGCGTGCGCGACGCCTGCCAACGCCTGGGCCGCTTCGGCGTCGCGCGCGACGCGCTGTACGGCGCGTTCTATTCGGTGAGCAGCTGGGTGCTGACGCTGCCGCTGGACATCTACCAGAACTACGTCCGCGAGCATCAATACGAGATGGCCACGCAGTCGCTCGGCCCGTGGTTCGTCGACCAGCTGAAGATGCTGGGCGTGCAGACGGTCGCCTTCGCGCTGGCCGTCGCGGTGCTCTATGCCGTGATCCGCCGCACCGGCCAGCGCTGGTGGGTCTGGGGAACGGTCGCGACGATGGCGCTGATGGTGTTGGCCGTGATGCTGGGCCCGGTGTTGATCGATCCGCTGACCAACACGTACAAGCCGGTGTCCGATCCGGTGGTCAAGGCCGCCGTGCTCGCGATGGCGCGCGCCGACGACGTTCCGGTGGACAACGTCTACGAATACGACGCGTCGCTGCAGACCACGCGCGTCAGCGCCAACGTGTCGGGCATCTTCGGCACGGCCGCGGTGCGCCTGAACGACAACCTGATGCACACCTCGCTGCCCGAGATCCGCGCCGTGATGGGCCACGAACTGGGCCACTTCGTGATGAACCACATCTACAAGGGCCTGTGCGAGATGGCGATCCTGGTCTTCGTCGGATTCGTCTTCTCGAAATGGGCGCTGGACGCCATGCTGCGCCGCTTCGGCGCGGGCTGGGGCCTGCGCGACGCCGCGGACGTGGCCGGCTTCCCGCTGTTCATCGCCGTGTTCTCGGTGTTCATGTTCGTCGCGACGCCGATCAGCAACACGATGGTGCGCACCCAGGAGATCGAGGCCGACCGCTTCGGCCTGAACCTGGCGCGCGAGCCGCACGGCGAGGCCGAGGTCGACCTGAAGCTCACCGAATACCGCAAGCCCGACCCGGGCCCGATCGAGGAATTCGTGTTCTTCGACCACCCGAGCACGCGCCACCGCGTCCACGACGCGATGCAGTGGCGCGAGGCGATGGGCACGCCGTGACAGCGGACATCGTGAACTGAGCCTCATTTTCCCGTCACCAGAACGGACCGGAGGCCGGCTCGGCCGTTAACCTGTCGGGCATGGGCATCGCACAGGCCGGCATCGCATTTCGCGTCTCCACTTCCGTCGAGGATCTGGAGGCCTTCATGACGTCCGTCTTCGCCGAGACGGCCACCGAGATCCCGCTGCCGGTGTCGGCGCGCTTCGACATCCGCAACCACTCCGACGTGATGGTGCAGACCTTCGGCGAGGTGTGCTTCATCAGCAACGACGACCTGGCCTGGCCGTTGATCAAGGACGGCGCGGGCGACGCCACGCGCCTGCACGCCGCGCTCGGCGCGCCCGACCTGCTGATGGCGTTCTGCCACTACGACAGCGGCGGCAGCCACGGCTACGCCGTCTTCGAGCACGGCCGGCGCACGCGCACCCGGCTGCAGACCAGCGGCCTGCCCGACCGGCCGGCCCTCGTCGAAACCGGCACGCCGCTGGCGTTCGAGCAACGCTGGCTGGGCGCGCGCCACTACGTGGAGGCGGAGGCCCTGGCGCAGGCGGACGACGCCCGCGTGTACTTCCTGGGCGATCGCGAGGTGGTGGTGCCCGCGCGCGACCTCACCGGCCGCATGCTGCAGGACTGCCTCGACGCGCTGTTCGGCGTCTGCCCGTGGGAGACGCTGCTGACGCCCACCTACCGCTTCTTCCGCCTCGGGCCTGAGCGCGTGCGCGCGGGCGAGCCCGCGATCTCGCGCGCGCAATCCATCGCCGCGAGCAAACGCCCCTGGTGGCAGTTTCTGTAGCGGTCGCCGGCGCGTTCCGGGCCGACCGACGACAATCGGCCCCATGAAAGTCATCAAGCTGCGCGAAGGCAAGGAACGGTCGTTGTTGCGGAGGCACCCGTGGGTATTCCAGGGCAGCATCGAAAAAGGCAAGGGCGACAGCGGCGAGACCGTGCGCGTGGAGAGCCACGACGGCAGCTTCCTGGCCTGGGGCGCCTACAGCCCCGAGTCCCAGATCCGCGTGCGCGCCTGGAGCTTCCAGGCCTCCGAGCGCATCGACGAGGCGTTCTTCGAGCGCCGCATCGAGACGGCGCTGGCGCTGCGCGCCCGCCTGGCGGTGGGCAGCGACGGCGTGCGCCTGGTGCACGGCGAGGCCGACGGCCTGCCGGGCCTGGTGGTCGACCAGTACGGCGACATCCTGTCGGTGCAGTTCCTGTCCTCGGGCGCCGAGCGCTGGAAGGCGACGATCGCCGACAACCTGCTGCGCCTGACCGGCTGCACGCGCCTGTACGAGCGCAGCGACGCCAGCGTGCGCGCGCTGGAGGGCCTGCCCTCGGTGCGCGCGTGGCTGCGCGGCGGCACCGACGACCCGGCCGACACCCGCGTGACGATCCACGAGAACGGCTGGAAGCTGACGGTGGACGTGGCCGAGGGCCACAAGACGGGCTACTACCTCGACCAGCGCGAGAACCGCGCCCGCTTCGCGCAACTGGTCAAGCAGTACGGCTGCAAGTCGGTGCTGAACTGCTTCAGCTACACCGGCGGGTTCTCAGTGGCCGCCCTGGCGGGCGGTGCGACAAGGGTGATCAGCGTCGACTCGTCCGCGCCCGCGCTGGAGCGCGCGACCGAGCACGTCAAGCTGAACGGCTTCAACCCGCGCCACCACGAGACGCGCGACGCCGACGTCAACACGCTGCTGCGCGAGCTGCTCAAGCTGGACGAGCGCTTCGACGCCATCGTGCTGGACCCGCCCAAGTTCGCCCCCACCGCGGCGCACGCCGACAAGGCCTCGCGCGCCTACAAGGACATCAACCGGCTGGCGCTGAAGCTGCTCAAGCCGGGCGGCCTGCTGCTCACCTTCTCGTGCTCGGGCGGCATCAGCGCCGACCTGTTCCACAAGATCGTCGCCGGCGCGGCGATGGACGCCGAGGTCGACGGCGCGCTGCTGCAGCGCCTCGAGGGCGCGCCCGACCATCCGACGACGCTGTTCTTCCCCGAGGGCGAATACCTCAAGGGGTTGGCGATCCTGAAGGCGGCCGACTGACGAGGCACCCGAGGAGGCTGTCGCCAACCTGAATGATCGGGGACTTCGTCACGGCGGCCTGCCGCCGCCGACGGCAGGCGCGAATCGATCTGATTTAATCCGGACACCCCAGGGAGGGGTTCATGGAGGATCGATGTTCTTGCAACGTACGCTGATCGTGGCCCTTGCGGCTTCCAGTCTCGCCATGCCGCTCGCCGCACAGACGGCAGACCCGGCTTCCCCAGCGGCACCGGAGGCGCCGGCCGATGCCAAGGTCCCCAAGCTCGAGTTCGCCAAGCTGCGCACACAGATCGTGCCCGGCGACAAGATCGGGCATTCCGAAGGCGGTTTCTTCTGCCTGGATCACGGCGACACGCACGCCGCAGACAACTTCGAAGGCGTCGTCAACGGGCTCGCCGCGATGTCGTTCAAGCGCGAGGTCAAGCGCCTCGGCCTGGGCGATGCCAGCGCCGAGATCTCGGCATTCGACACCGCCCAGCCGTCCGACGCGGACTATCGCATCGGCGGCGTCATGACCGCGCTCAGCGACCGGGAGTGTTCCTATCCCAGCGGTCGCAAGGGCACGATCGACATGACCATCAAGTGGGACATCTTCTCCACACGCCAGCAGCGCGTGGTCATGAGCAAGACGACCACGGCGAGCTACACCCTCGACAGCTTCGAGAACATCACCGGACGCGAGTTCTTCCTGCGCGGCATGGGCAAGGCCATCACCGGCGTGCTCTCCGATCCGGATGTCACCAACCTCTTCGCCGGCGCGGCACCGTCGCTACCGCCCGTGACGCTCGCACCGATCCATCTGCCCGCGGCGCACGCGATGCCCGGCGGCACGCAGCAGAACGCGACGGCCCTCAAGAACGCCGTGGTCACGATCCTCAGCGACAAGGGATCGGGCTCGGGCTTCTACATCGCGCCGGGCTACGTGCTGACGAACCGCCACGTGGTCGGCACGGCCAAGTATGTGAAGATCAAGCTGGAGGACGGCAAGGAACTGGTCGGCGAGGTAGTGCGCGAGGACGCGCCGCGCGACGTCGCGCTGCTCAAGACCGAGCCGACCACGATGCCCGTGCTGCCGCTGAGGCTGACGGACGCCATCATCGGCGAAGACGTCTATGCCATCGGCTCGCCGCTGAACCAGAAGCTGTCCGGGACATTCACCAAGGGCGTCCTCAGCGCCACGCGCGTCAACGAGGGGGTGCGCTTCCTGCAGAGCGATGTCGCGGTCAATCCGGGCAACAGTGGCGGCCCGCTGCTCGACGCGTCCGGCAGCGCGCTGGGCATGACCACGCTCAAGATCAACAACACCGCCGGCCTGGCCTTCTTCGTGCCGATGCGCGACGCGACCGACCGCCTGGCCATCGTGTTCGACGCCTCGGCGCCGTGAGCGCTCGGGGGAGCGCTTCCTAGCGGCGCGCCGCCGCCAGCAGCCGCGGAATCTCGCCCCGACATGCCGTGAGGTTGCCGGCATATTCCTCAGGGCTGTCGAACTGCCGCTGCGCCTCCTGCAGCTTCGCGAGCTGCTGCTTCGCGTAGCGCAGCACGTCGTCGGCCGTGGCCGTCTCGGGCCAGGGATAGACGAGCGCGCGGAACCGGCGTGCCATCTCGCGGTAGATGCGCACGTGCGTGTACTCGTGGCGCAGCACATGCGCATGCGCGCAGGTCTGCGACGGCAGCTCGCGCGCGACGCGCAGCACCGGGTGTACGAACTGCAGCGACACCGCCAGGCCGCGGCACGTCTTCTCGGGCGTGACCGAGATCGCGTTCTCCACCGACACCAGGCCCAGCGCCGTGGTGCCCACGGGCGCAGGCGCGCCGAGCGTGACGAGCTGCGCGGCCGACTTGTCGAACTCCTGCGGCGGATCGGCGAACCAGTCGGCGGTGAAGCGAACGGGCTGGTCGCATGCGGGCAACGCCACGCGCTCGCCGGCCTGCGCGGTGGCGCTGGCGACGAACAGCAGGACGGCGAGAAAACGGTGCATGCGAGGTTCCGGGGCCACCGCACCGCGTTGCGCGGCGGGCCTTCCCAGGCGGGATATCGGCCCGCGCGCGCCGGGCTTGAGCGCGGGCGGGTCAGCGCGTCGCGAGCGCGATGCGCGGCTCGAACTTCGCGCGCTTCACGCTGAAGTACGTCTTCACGTTGCGCACGTTGGCGTCCTGCGTGAACAGGCGCTGCACCAGCGCGCCCCAGGCGTTCATGTCGGGCACCCAGGCCACGAGGACGAAGTCCGGGCCCGGCGACACGCGGTAGCACTGCTGCACCGCGTCTTCGGCCAGCGCGCGGGCCTCGAAGGCCTGCAGCAGCTCGGCGCCCTGGCGATCCAGCGACACCTCCGTGATGGCGGTCAGTCCCTCATCGGCGAAGCGCGGCGCCAGCAACGCCACCTGGCGCTCGATCACGCCCGTCGCGGTGAGGCGGCGCACACGGCGCAGCGCCGTGGCCGGCGACACCCCGGCCGCGGCGGCCAGCGCCTGGTTGGTGCGGGTGGCGTCGGCCTGCAGCAGGTCGAGCAGGCGGCGGTCGATGTCGTCGAGTTCGTCTGCGCCTCGCAACTCATGATTGGATATTTCATTCATATCGCTGTTTTGAATTTTTCAACCACTCATCATACTAAATGAAATTTCCTTTCACTTCATAAAACATATTGCAAACATGCATCTTCTCAACACCCCTACGATCGCTTCCATCGCATCTCGCAGTCTGTTCAGGAGCCCTCCCATGTGTGGCATCGTCGCCGGCGTCAGTACCCGCAACATCGTTCCCATCCTCGTCGAAGGCCTGAAACGGCTCGAGTACCGCGGCTACGACTCCTGCGGCGTCGCCGTGCATCAGGACGGCGCGCTGCGCCGCACGCGCAGCACCGCGCGCGTGGCGGAACTGCAGGAACAGATCGCGAACGACCACGTGCAATCGGGCACCGGCATCGCGCACACGCGCTGGGCCACGCACGGCGCGCCCGCCGTGCACAACGCGCACCCGCATTTCTCCGGCCCGCTGGGCCCCGAGGCCGCCACCAGCCCGACCGACGCCGCGCGCGGCGCGCGCATCGCGCTCGTGCACAACGGCATCATCGAGAACCACGACGAACTGCGCGCCGAGTTGAAGGCCAGGGGCTTCCATTTCGAGAGCCAGACCGACACCGAGGTCATCGCCCATCTCGTCAACCACCTGTACGACGGCGACCTGTTCGACGCCGTGCAGCGC
>FTKD01000418.1_pt1 | contig 19585 bp, 16 predicted proteins | sample 1658191 | NCBI WGS metagenome assembly FTKD01 (sample SAMEA3914808, study PRJEB12502) | metagenome | biome: forest; material: soil | place: Canada | collected 2011-08-03 | depth 0.3 m
CCGCAGGTGGTGAAGTCGGCGCGCGTGATGAAGTCCGCCGTCGCCCACCTGGTGCCCTACATCGAGGAAGAGAAGCTGCGCATGGAGGCCGCCGGCGACGACGTGCGCTCCAAGGGCAAGATCGTCATCGCCACCGTCAAGGGCGACGTGCACGACATCGGCAAGAACATCGTCACCGTCGTCCTCCAGTGCAACAACTTCGAGGTGGTGAACATGGGCGTGATGGTGTCCTGCAAGGACATCCTCGACCGCGCCAAGGTGGAAGGCGCCGACATCATCGGGCTGTCCGGCCTGATCACGCCCAGCCTGGAGGAGATGCAGTACGTCGCCTCCGAGCTGCAGCGCGACCCCGACTTCCGGGCGCTGAAGATCCCGCTGCTGATCGGCGGCGCCACGACCAGCCGCGTCCACACCGCCGTCAAGATCGCGCCGTTCTACGACGGCCCGGTCGTCTACGTGCCCGACGCCTCGCGCGCCGTGGGCGTCTGCTCCGAGCTGCTGTCGGAAGACCGCGGCGACCAGTTCCGCGACGAGCTCGTCGCCGACTACGCCCGCGTGCGCGAGCAGCACGCCAACCGCAAGCAGGTGCCGCTGGTCACGATAGCGGCCGCACGCGCCAACCGCACGCCGCTGGACTGGGCGGCCTACACGCCGCCGGCGCCGAAGTTCATCGGCCGTCGCCAGTTCAAGCAGTACGACCTCGCCGAGATCGCCGCGTGCATCGACTGGGGCCCGTTCTTCCAGACCTGGGACCTGGCCGGCCCCTATCCGAAGATCCTCACCGACGAGATCGTCGGCGAAGCCGCCACCAAGGTGTTCGCCGACGGCCAGGCGATGCTCAAGCGCGTCGTCGAGGGCCGCTGGCTCACCGCCAACGGCGTCATGGGCTTCTGGCCCGCCAACACCGTCGACGACGACACGATCGAGATCTACACCGACGAGTCGCGCACCGAGGTGCTGCTGAAGTGGGCGCCGCTGCGCATGCAGACCGAACGCCCGGTGATCCCCGACGAGAACGGCGTGGAAGTGCGGCGCCCGAACCGGTCGCTGGCCGACTACATCGCGCCCAAAAGTGACAAGCTCGGCACGAAGCCCGACTGGATCGGCCTGTTCGCCGTGACCGCCGGCCTGGGCATCGAGAAGCGCGAGGCCGAGTTCGCGGCCGCGCTCGACGACTACTCCTCCATCATGCTCAAGGCCATCGCCGACCGCCTCGCCGAGGCCTTCGCCGAGCGCCTGCACCAGCGTGTGCGCACCGAGCTGTGGGGCTACGCGGCCGACGAGAAGATGTCGGTCGCCGACATGATCGCCGAGAAGTACCGCGGCATCCGCCCCGCGCCGGGCTATCCGGCCTGCCCGGAACATGGCGTCAAGCGCGACATGTTCCGCGCGATGCAGGCCGAGGAGATCGGCATGCAGCTGACCGAGAGCCTGGCGATGACGCCGGCGGCGAGCGTGTCGGGCTTCTACCTGGCGCATCCGGAGGCGAGCTACTTCAACGTGGGGCGCATCGGCGAGGACCAGATGAAGGCGTGGGCGGCGGCGGTGGGGGTCGACGAAGAGACGGCGCGGCGCAGGCTCAGCGCGTCGTTCGAGGGCGGCTGAGCTTTTTCCACGACACGGTCGTTCTCGTGCGCAGGTCGACGGCCTCGTCCACGATCCGCTTCAATGGCAGCCCGAGGATGGCCTGATCCTTTGGTTCGCCGCGGCTGGCAGCCATCCGTTCGCTGAGCGTGGCCTTGGCGCGCCGAAAGTGCCGAGCCACGGAGGCCGCCGAGCAAAGCTCGAGTTGCACGGCCAGGATGGCCACCAGCGCATGAACCCGGGCGCCGGCAAGCGAGTGCGGCAGCGCCAGATCTGCGCCTTCGCGCAGGCCCATCCTCGCCAGCACCCAGCGTTCGAGCAACAGCAGCGCTCCATCGATGCCCGGGGGTTGGCTCGCCGCCACCAGGGCGGCGGCCAGGCCCTTCACCGGCCGCGTCACGCTGGAGACCGTCCCCGCATCGCCGGGCGCCCGCACCATGCCGCGCGTGAGTTCCCAGCGACGCATGTCGATGACGCTCGGGCGTCGAGCGATGGACGACGCCATCGCGGATCGATTAGCAGGAAAGTTCGGGCCGAACAGCCGCAGCGGGCTGAAGATGTTGAAGCCGTCGATGCGTCGAAGCCCGAGCGTTTCGCGCAGCGACGAGGTGACGTGATGTGTCGGCGCCTTGCAAAGCCCCAGCGCGACGGGTCGCCAAGCCAATATCCGAAGCTCGTCTCGCGCAGCTCCGTCCGACTCGATCGCGTACGCGCGGAAGCGGCCGGCAAGAACAGCTCCGGAAGCATGCCGCTCAGCTCGCACCCAGCGCGCCACCATGTTGCCGATGGCGGGCGCGACCTCGCTCGGTGATTCGCTCGCAGGCAGCCTCGAGAGCAGGTGCATCTCGGTGGGCGTCAACAGATAGTGCAGGAGCTCACGGCCCGGCCGCCGATGCACGGACAGCAGGCGCGCACGAATGCGCCCGGCCAATTCCGGGCTGGTGAGGTCGCTCCCCTGGACCAGCTGCCAGACGATATGCCAGATGACCGACGTCGCCACGATCGGGGCGGAGTTCTCCATTAGTGCATGACGTCTCAGCGCGCGAAAACCTCAGCGGACGGCGCGTAACAGTTTGTTCCGTCTCCTGATCTTTGGCACCTGACCGCTCACTTGAGGGGATCCGAACGATACCGGCATCGGCGCGTCGCGATCGCGAGCCACCGGCGGGACCCAGCTCACCCTCGTACGAACCGCGCGAGAAGCGGTACTCGACAAACCGAACGCGTGCGACCGTCGCATTCTTTGTTTGCGGCGGACCGGGCTCGAGTCCTATCTTTTGCTTGCCGGCAGCAGCTCCGCTGAAGGCACTGCGTACTCAACCTCAATGAAGGAGAACGTCATGAACGACGAACTGGAAATGGAACTGGAGATCGTGGAACTGGGTGATGCGAAGGAAGAAACCAAGGGCGGCGACACCAACGTGCCCGGCGAACTCGGCACGGAAAAGCCGTTCCGTCCCGAATGAGCCCCTGAAGAGGCAACAACGCGGCGTGCGGACACCGAGCCGCACGCCGCCACGTGTGGCAATGCAACTCACCTCACTCATGAAGGAGATCGTCATGAACGACGAACTGGAACTCGATATGGAACTGGACATCGTGGAGCTGGGCGACGCGAAGCAAGAAACCAAGGGCATGCCGACTGGACTGATTGCCGAACTTGGCACCGAAAGGACATATCGCGCGGAGTGAATCTCCGAGCAGACAAATGGCGGCGTGCGGACACTGAGCCGCACGCTGCTACCTCAGGAAGAGACATGCTCTCGTCACCGTCCATCCTCTCGCTCCGCCTGGCCGACCACGTGCGTGCATGCCGTATCGGCGAACAGATGCTGTTTCTCGACCTGCGTCGAAGCAAGTTCTTCGCTGTGGGCGGGCCACGCGTTGCCGCCCTGTCCACCCTCATCGGAGAGGGCTCCGTCGACGCGGACACGCAGGACATGCAGGCCGACTCGCCTGCACAGGCATGGATCAGGCCACTTTGCCGCCAGGAGCTCCTGACGAGCGATCCAGCACCGGCAACGCCAGGGCGACCTCAAGCATTCGTCGAAGCCCTCTCCAGCCTGAACGTCGAGGATGCGAATCACGCTGCTGGCGTCGACTGGCGCCATCTCGCACGCCTTTGGCGGGCCACGCTCGTTGCCTCGTCGTGGCTACGTCGTCTCAGCCTGGACGAGATTGCGGACAGAGTCGCGACGCTCCGACGCCGGCATTCCGGAGGATGCGCGCCCGCTCTTGCCAATGGCCTCCTCGATGCCGTGGCGACGTACGAGCGCCTTCGTCCCTTCGCGTTGACCAGCCATGACAGGTGTCTTTACGACTCCCTGACGCTCATCCACTTCCTGGCCGCACAAGGGCTCTTCCCGAAATGGGTGATCGGCGTGCGCGTTCATCCTTTCGGCGCCCACTCATGGGTGCAAAGCGGCAGCGTGGTCCTGAACGATCTCGCCGAGCGTGTTCGCCACTACCAGCCCGTCCTGGTTGTCTGAGTGAGCGCCAACATGTTTCGATACTTCGGCTTTCACTGGAATCCCGATCAACCTGCGGAAGCCAGATCCGCGCAGCGTCTCGAAGAATCGATGGAGAGAGCAACGGGCTGGCAACGTGTCCTTTCCAGCACAGGGATGCGTGTCTACACGATCGGCCACCGCCCAGGCGTCAACGGCTTCCATGCACTGCCAAACGATCGAGGCGTCGTCCTCGGGCGACTGTTTCACAGGCGCAACGGGCTGTCCGAGCCCGCGGATCTCGCCCTCTCGCCTGGGGAAGGCCGGCAGATTCTGAAGACGGAAGGTAGGGCCTTGATGGACAGCTATTGGGGACGCTACGTCGCCGTGCTGCCATCCGATCGTCGCGGCGCGTGCCTTCTCCGCGACCCGAGCGGCGCGCTGCCCTGCTTCCTCGCCCATGTCGAAGGCGTGGCTGTGTTCTTCTCCTGGCTGGAAGATCTCTTTGCGTTCGCGCCCGATGCTCCCGTGCCCCGCGTCAGCCCAGGTGCGATTGCGGCCGTCACGCTGTTGGGCCACGTGGGCGGAAGTCGGACAGCGCTCGAGGGCATCTCGCAGGTCTTGCCCGGACAGCTCACCCCGCTCGCAAACAACGGCCACGCGCCGTTGACTCTCTGGAGCGCCGTTGACATTGCCGAACAGCAAGTGGAGTGGGAACACGATATCGCCGCTGGCGCGGTGAGGCGGGTGGTGATGGATTGCGTGCAAGCCTGGTCATCGTGCTACGACGCGATCCTGTTGAGGCTTTCGGGAGGCCTGGATTCGGCGATCCTTCTGGGCAGCCTGACCGCGAGACCGACGGGCGCTCGACTGACCTGCCTCAACTACTTTTCCGCTGGCTCGGACAGTGACGAGCGCGACTTCGCGAGACTGGCCGCCAGCAGAGCGAGCGTTGACTTGATCGAGCGGGAGCACAACGCCGAATTTCGCCTGGAGGAGATCCTGGTGGCGAGCCGGATGCCCACGCCGGCAATCTACATTGGACGCATGGACGCGAGTCGAATCGACGCTGAAGTGGCGACCGCCCATGGCGCACGAGTGATGTTCAGCGGCGCTGGCGGCGATCAGGTGTTTTTCCAACGTCGTTGCACTTGGCCGGCGGCCGATTACCTGAGCGCACACGGATTCGGGCGAGGCTTCGTGGGTGCCTCCCTGGATGCGGCACGCCTGGGGAAGGTCTCCCTCTGGAGATCCATGCGGTCGGCGCTGGTCGACCGGCGACGCGCAGGCGATGACCAGTGGGGCATCGGTCAGTTCTTCAAGCTCGTTCGGAGAGATGCTCTCGATAGCCTCTGCGACGCAGATCGATACAAGCACCCTGACCTGCAACGCGCGGGGCAATTGCCCATCGGAAAGTATCACCACCTTCGCGACCTGATCGATCCGCCTGGGTACTACGACCCGTACCTGCCTGAGGCGGCGCCCGAACTCCTGAATCCACTGCTCTCCCAGCCATTGGTCGAGCTTTGTCTCGGGTTGCCCACCTGGTTGCTTTCGCATGGCGGTCGCAGTCGTGCACTCGAGAGACAGGCCTTCGCGAACGATATCCCGCGCCAGATAGTCAACCGTCAGTCAAAGGGCGGCATGGACGAGCACACGGCGAGGGTCCTCCATCGCAATCTGCCGCTGGCTCGCTCTCTGTTGCTTGACGGGCATCTCGTCCGAGAAGGCCTTCTCGACCGAAGCAAGCTGGAAGCGGTGCTGAGCGGCCGGCTATCCGGCGTGGACACCCACGTCAACGAGATTCATCACTACATCGCGATCGAGGCGTGGCTTCGAAGGATCGCGGAGCCGCATACTCACTGATCACAGACTCATGGACAGGCCGAACGAACCGTGCCGACGGCATGAAATCATCGAGGTCGCACGTCTGCTTCGATCAGTGTCGGATCGGAAGATGCTGCGTCTTGGTGCAAGCATCATCGTGGTTGTCGTCGCCAGCGGCGCGCTTTCCGCATTGACGCCGCTGGTACTGAAAATGTTGATCGACGCGGTCGCCAGCCTTCGGGAGACCCCGTCTGTCGCAACGCGGTCGACTGTGCTGTCCTCCGCCCTGGCTTACCTGCTCGTGCTGGTGATCGGGCGTCTGCTTGCCGATGGTCGACCTCGCCTGAACGGGTCGATCAATCATCGGCTTCACAGTCGGTTGGCGCAGCACTTTTTCGACCATGTTCTGCGGCTTCCAATGGCTTTCCTGCTCAAGCGCAAAAGTGGTGAACTGCTGCACAGCCTCGAATTGGCGTCCGGCGGTACCCAACTGGTGATCACCCACCTCGTCGGCAGCCTGCTGCCGGTGCTGGCCGAACTATTCACGATGATCACCGTCCTGATCAATCTCAGTCAACCGGCCCTGCTCGCCATCTTCGTTGCCACGGCAACGGTGTATTTGGCCATCTTCTCGGTGGGCGCGCGGCTGATGGCACGAACGTCTCGCGAAGTCACCGCGTCCAGCCTGGAAGCCCATGCGCAGTTGAGCGCTGGCCTGACGCATTTCGAGACCCTGCGGTACTTCGCGGCCGAGGAACAGGCGCGCCTGCGCTTCCGCGGCGCCAGTTCTTTCCTGGAGCAACGCCTGGAGGCCCTGCACCGACTGAACTTCATGATCGCGCTGGCCGCATCCCTGACGTTCGCCTTCTCCACGGCGGCCTGCCTGGCCGTGGGCGTCGGTGCCGTCGGCAGCGGAACGATGAGCCTCGGTGGCTTCGTGCTGACGACGGTGTACATGCTGCAGATGGTGCGCCCACTCGAGACCCTGGGGACGGCCGCACGTGACCTCTCGAAGGCGCTGGGCTACGTGAGCCCGTTCATCGACCTGATGCTGGAACCCCCGGCCGCCGACCTCGCTCGAGCGCCTGCCGGCGCTCCAGCGGTGCAGTCAGTTCACAAATGCGCGCCGGCTGTCCGACTTGAAGATGTGCATTTCGGCTACGACACGGAACGCCCCATCATCAAAGGCGTCGATCTCGATGTTCCGGCCGGGCGAACGACGGCCATCGTCGGTTCCAGTGGCTCGGGGAAGTCGACGTTGGCACGACTGCTGATGGGACTGTATGTTCCGCAGCAAGGGCGCATCCTGCTCGACGAGCGAGCGATCGATACGATCGCGGCCAAGGAACTGCGAGGCTCGATCATCGGCCTTGTGCCTCAGGAGACGGCGCTGTTGCACGAGACGATCGCGGGGAACATCGCCCTGGGCGCACCCACCGCAACCCGCGCGGAGATCCAAGCGGCGGCCCGCGGGGCCCAATTGCAGCAACTTGTCGATGCGCTTCCCCACGGTCTTGACACCACCGTGGGCGAGCGCGGCATGCAACTGTCGGGCGGCGAACGCCAGCGTGTCGGCATCGCCCGTGCGCTGCTCAGGCGCCCGGGTCTCTACGTGCTGGACGAGCCGACGTCGATGCTGGACAGCAAGACCGAGTCGCACATCCAGCTCGCGCTGCGGTCCCTCTCCTCGGACGCGACCAAGATCGTCATCGCCCATCGTCTGTCCACCATCGTGGACGCCGACCAGATCGTCGTCCTGGAGGACGGCCAGGTCCGGGAGCGTGGAAGCCATCGCGCACTGCTCGAGATGGATGGCCTGTACGCACGGATGTGGCTTCAGCAGACTTCCGGTGCCGCATGAACGCAGTCAGCGAACACAGCTTGGCCGCGCATCATCGGCGTTCTTCAGCGTCTCCAACTGGCGCCACCGCGCATATTGCGCAGCCAATGACTCGGCGGTTTCGGAAGGCGCCTCCGGGATCGTCCGCGTCCTGCCCGCCAACCAGAACGCATGCCAGTCCACGTTGCCTTGCAGCGACAGCATCCGGTCGCCCGGCGTCAACAATGAGTGACCTGCGCCCGGCAGCACGAGCATCTCCACGGGCTTGTACTGGCGCCGGAGCAGGGCGTAGGTGTCCCAGTTGGGCTTGACCACGGCCTCGTAGCTCTCGATTCGCAGCGCCGCATGGATGCAGTCCGTGTGCAAGGCTGGATCGTTGCGCACCCAGGTCGACAGGGTCTTGCCGAACGGCGTGCCTTCATTGAGCTGCTCCAACCGCTGCCAGATGCCATCGTCCCATCCATAGGCAATCGTATACATGAACAGCGAGTTGGCGTCGCCGTCGGCGATGGTGGCGGAACGGATGGGAACGTCGCCGAATTCGAGCAGGCTCAGTATCCGCTCCCCCGTGGCGCTCCATCCCATGATGCCGACCCTGGCAGGGTCGACCTTGCCTTCCTTCACGAGCGCGTCGACGGCGCCACGCACGCCTTCGTAGAACGCTTGGAAGGCTCGGCGTTCCGGCCTCGGTGCCCCCCCTTTCGGCGCCCATGGCATGGCGAGAACCAGGATTCCCTCGCGGAGGAAGGCACGCCCGGCGAAACCGCTCGAATAAGCATCGTTGACATTCGGGCCATCGAGGTAGAAGCGATCCGGCTTGAAGCCGTAGGTCTGGATCAGCAGCGGGTGACGGGTGTGCGTGTCCAGGTCGCTGCCGGCCATCAACGCACCGTTCCATTCGCGGCCGGCGCCGTCCTGCCAGGTGTAGGGCTGCATCGAACCCCACGTGTCCGCCTTGAATTGCGGGTTCAGCCAGGTCAGACGCGTCGTCTCGCCGGACGGCAGCGAGGCGTAGATGTCGGGCGGCTGGTTGAGGCCCTGCACCACGCGCAAGGTCCCCTTCGAATCCTGCTTTGGCCCTTTCGCCGCGCCGTTCACCTCGCGCCAACCGCCGTCACGCTCGCGACGAAACTCCCGGCGCCCGCTGTCGTCCAGTACGAAGAAGCCGTCGCGGAAAGGATGCGCCGAATCGAGTTGGCCTTGTAGCGAGGCAATGTCGACCCATCGTCCGCTATCGGGCCAGTACTCGATGACATGAGAAGTCGGCGACGTCTTTCCCGCACCATTCGGCGGCAGATAGGTACCTGCCAGCACCACCGATTTGCCGGCGCCCTGCCAGAGGCGATCCTCTCGTCCGCCGAGAGCCGGCCCCTGAAGGTCGTCCGGGGCGTCGACAACCGGCTGCTCCTTGCCATCCTCGAGTCGGTAGGCCACCATCCGGCGCGGCACGAGCGTGGATTTCGAGAAATAGTGCAGCGGGTCGATCCGCGCAGAGAAGCCGTATTTCCTTACAAGTTCGCCGAGCGGCGGATATAGGCGCGCCCACGCGGCAAGACGCTCCGGCTCGAAGCGCGGCAGCAAGGCCCATCGGCCGTCCGGGGAGACGCTCACGTTGAGTCGAGCGTGCGAAACGAAGAAGGGGTTTCCCAGGGCTCGCGGCGGTGCCGACGAAGCGACATCGACGACAAGACCCTGGTACATCTGATCCTGCACCTGCAGGTTATCTTGGCCGTATTTCACGGCCCAGAACGATTGGTTGCCGACGACGACGCCGTGCTCGCCCTCGTGCAACGGCGGGTTGGGAACCTGCACCGTATAGACGAGACGTCGCAGGTCTTGTGACGTGTCCCACGCCACGATCAATTCCTTCTCATGCGTCAGTTGCACCAGTTCGCGCTTGGGAATGTCCAGGCGATAGATCTGGAAGGGTCGGCCATCGAGGCGCGCGAGGAATACCAACGTGCGGTCGTCATGCCATTTGACGTCCTGGATTCCCGGATCCGAATAGTGGTTGTCCTGGGCGATGGCCGCCGAGAACACGGTGACGGGATCGGGCGCGTGCTGCTCGGCCAGGTGAGCAGGCGTGAGGTCCAGCAGCTGGATCTTGTAGACGTTCTTGTCGCTGGCAACGTCGGATTTGCGCGTGACGATGAACGCCTGTTTGCCGTCCGGGGACACCTGTTCGTTCAGCAGGTCATTGTTCTGATACAGCGGTTGAACGATTCGCTCGAATTCGACGACTTCACGTGCGCTGGGGCCAGGATGAAGTTGCGCGGACACCGGGGTGGCGATGACCGCAAGAAGGGCGCACAACGGCGCGAGGAAAGATGGACGCATGTTTGTGAATTTGCTGACAATGGCGCGGCCGACCCGATACCGCAGCCTGCGGTCGGACAGCTGAACCATAGATGTGAAGTAAAGGGGACTTCAGGCGGCGCCCGAGTCACCAGTCGATAGTGACTCTCGTGCTGACGTAGCGACCGCGCCAGTCGGCCTGCGTGACGTCGTAGTACGGGAAGGTCTCGACGAACTGCGGTTGCCGATTGGCGAGGTTGGTCACGCTCACGGAAAGAGAGGCCGCCTTCACGGACGCCGCCATGTCGGGCAGCGACTTCTTCAAGTCGACGCTGGCAGACAGGTCGTGGGTCCAGTAGGCACCCAACCGTCGCTCGCTGCTGCCTTCATCCTTGTACTCACCGAGGTAGCGGCTCGTCAGGGCCAGGCTCCAGTTGCCCGCGTCCAAGGCAAGAGAGGCGCGGCTCTTCCAGCGCGGCGCCCAGAAGTCATCGAAGCGCCTTCCCAAGCGATTCTCCTTCGCCGCCCCCGGCGCGAGCACGACTTGGTAGCTATCGGTGCGGGTGGCGCCGACCGTTGCCGTCCAGCGGCCACCAAGGGCACGCCAAGCATAGGCAGCGTCCATGTCCGTTCCGGCCACCTGCACACTGCCGAAGTTGGCTTCGGACTGCAAGATGGTCGTGACCGTTCCTGGCTGGCCGTCAATCGATGGACCGCGCGTCACGAATCCCGGAAAGACGCTTTCGTAGTCGAGCGCGGTTTGTGGCTGCAGGAGCGAAATGAGTCCGTTGACTCGAACCTGCCACCAGGTGGCACCGAGCGTCGTGCCCAGTTGGCCTTCCGGCTCCCACACGGCTCCGAAGCTGCTGGCGCGGCCGCGCTCGGGGCGCAGCGACTTGTTGGTCGTGCGCAGGACGGTCCCGGAGGTGATCGGCTCGCCGCCCCGCGCCGGATCGACCAGCGAATAGTCCGCCGCGTCACTCGACGCGTCGTCGACGTTGGTTTCCAGCAGGGTCGGCGGCTTGAAGGATGTGGCCGATGACGCCCGGATCAGAAGGTTGCGCGAGGGGCGCAACTCCAGCCCGCTCTGGTAGGTGCTGGCAGACCCGAAGTCGTTGTAGCGGTCACGCCGCGCGGCGAGCGTCACGGTGGCCAGGCTCCAGCTCTTGCCGGGCTCCCCCATGCTCAGCAACGGCGCCTGGATCTCGCCGTAGGCCGCGGAGTTGCGCCTGCGTCCATGGTTCTGTATCTCTTGAACGGGCGACGACGAGTCGTAACGATCGCGTGCGCTCTCGACCCCCGCCACGGCCTGGACGGCGCCGGCAGGCAGTTGGAACAGGCTGCCGCGCACAAGCCCGCTTGCCTGATCCTTGCGGCCATGATCGGTGTTGTCGTCGTCCGACCAGATGCTGCGCAACACGTCTTCGCTCGCCGCGCGTCCCGTTGTGAACGGGTTGAGCGCGGTGGCTGGGGAACTCGACGCCAACGCCGCCAGGCGCGCGGTGCGGTCGATGTCCAGGTTGATGTTCTGCTGCGAGCCGTCGTCACGAGCGCTGGACAGGGTGACCTCAGTCTCCCAGTCGCCTGCCAATGCGCCTCGCACGCCCAACAGCGCGCGCGTGAAGCGCGTCTCGCGGCCGATTCCCTGCAGTCCATTCTCCGGCCCAAGGAATGCGGTCACCTTCACGTCCACGCCGAATGGATTGAACGGGTTGTTCGCCGTCACCGTGAGGTTGGGCAACCCGAGGCCGTTGTCCCTGGACTGCATGCGCTGCCGTGCGAACGTCAATTCGCCGAATGCGGACCACGATCCGCCAATCACGTGCTCGCCTGCCGCATGGAATGCGAGGGTGTCGTCGGGAAGGACGAGCGCATAGCCGTTGCCGTTGGCATATCGGTCGCACAGGTTGGCGGTTCCCGCTGTTGCTGCAAAGTCCGAGATCTGGGCCACTTGTCCAGCCGGCAGTGTCGGAATGGCGGCAAAGCTCGAGTTCAGCCCGGGCAGGTTGGCGCCGGAGACCGTGTTGACGGTACCGGGGGTGCAGTTGCGCACGCGCGCGTCAGGGCCACCGAAGCGCCTGTAATCGGCATCGACGAAAAAGCCTCGCTCCGACTCGGTCAGGGCGCTCGTGCGGCTGTAGGAACCCAGCACGATATAGCTCCCGTCGGCATCATGTCCACCGGTCGCGAGCGAGATGCCACCGTTGCCAACCCCCCGCCCTCCGCCCAGGCTGGCCTGCACCGAAACGCCGTCGATGAACTTCTTCAGGATGACGTTGACGACGCCGGCCAGCGCGTCACCGCCGTAGACCGCGGATGAACCGACCGGCACGATCTCGACACGTTCGACGGCTGCCAGCGGGATGAGGTTCAGGTTGAAGAAGTTGGCCAGCGAAGATCCCACGGCCTCGACCCGTCTGCCGTTGATCAAGACCAGTGTGCTTCCCAGCGGCAGTCCACGTAGTTGCACAGTGCCCTGTCCCGCGGTGGCACCCAAGGTGCCTTCGCCAGCGGAGACCGAAACTTCATTGAGCCCCGCCAGGAACCGCTCCAGATTCGGCTGCCCGCTCTGCTCGATGTCCTTCGCGGTATAGATGTTCACCGGTGCCGGACCCTCCGCGTTGATCCGCTTCAGACGCGTCCCCGTCACCTCGACTCTGGTGACCTTTTCCGAGTCGTCCTGCTTCGCGTCGACCGTCGCGACGATGTCTCCCTCGGCGAGCGCCGCTCCTGCGGACGGCGTCGATGCACGAGCGCCGCTCGCCGGCGCCGCGTTCGGCGTTGCCGCCGGCCTCACCAGGAAAGATCCATCTCCTGTTCTCTCCGCACCCAGGCCCGTGCCCTCCAAGGCCGCCGTGATGGCTTCGAACGCCGTCAGGTTCCCGGACACCGCATGCGCCGTGCGACCGCGAACGATGGCCGGATCGAACAGGACCGACGTGCCCGTCTCGTGCGCGATCGCTCGCAGGGAGTCGGCCACCGACTGAGCCGGCTGCTGGATCGGGTACTGAGCCGCTGGCGCGGGTTCCGCAGCGGCGCTGGCGCCGACGTGCACCAGCACGGAGATCAGGACGGCGGGCATCAAGCCCGCAAGGTGGATGCCGGGAATCGTCTTTTTGCGAATCATCTCTTGTCCTTGTTCATTTCCGATGAGTGACAAAGAGATGACGAGTTGGTCAACGAATCGACTTGCGGTGGATTCCCTGGTGAGTCTTCAGCGGTCCCAAACGTCCCGGCCATTTCCGTAGGTTCTCTCATGCAGGGAAGCGATCGAATGGCCGAATCAAGGCGAGCCCAAGCGAATGGCCGACGATGCAATCGTTCGGTTCACGGGTCGCTGCCCAGGCTGGGCGTAGTCGGTCCGGCCCTCATGGATACCAGCCCGTCATCCCGTCGCTGAGCAGCAAGACGGCCTTGGCCACGTGCTTTTCAACGCTGCTGATGCTCAGCCCGCGATCCAGCGCAATCCGTTGGTAGCTCATGCCGTCGATGCGATGCGCCAGGAAGATGGCGCGCGTCTTCTCCGGCAACTGGTTGAGGCATTCGAGCAGGCGATCAAGTCGCTCGCGCGCAAACATGGCGTCCTCGAGCGTGGGCGCGGTGTCGACGACCATCACGTCTTCCAACAACACCTCTCTCCCATGGTGCGCGTGTGCCCGGTAGGCATCCTTGGCCAGGTTGAGCGCGGTCTTCATCAAGAACGCCTCAGGCTTGTTCACGACGTTGCCGGCGCCGTAACGGATGAGCCTGACGTAGGCCTCCTGCACGATGTCTTCCGCATCGTGCTGGGAGCGCCCGAGCTTGCGCAACGCGCATTTCACGCGCGAAAAGACGCTCGTCCACTCGTCGTCCATGTTGGCCCCAGGAAGCGGGCGTCATGGCGTTTTCAGCCGGCTGGCGTCGCCGTCTGTGCGCCCGAGTCGTGTCGGGGCCTCTCCTTCGCCATCTGACGCCCACGATCCAGGCGGTGCTCCGCCCGGCGCAATGCGAGTGCGAAGAAGTCTAGGGCCGCAGCCTCGTTTTCGAAATGCCCATGACGACGTACGGTGCGAACCAGGCCATTACGCACGTCTTTGGCTACGGCCGCCGCGCTTGGCAGCATGTGCGGCCGGGACGATGCCAGCGCGCCCGGAAATGAACGGTCGATGGCGAGCGTCGCGACGCCGGCGTCCTGCACGCATCCGTCGCCCAGCGGCTCCACGTGCCAGATGCGTTGGAGACCTCGGCTCTTGAAGTCGTCCAGCATTCGCGGGAGCGCGTGCGCTCCGATGCAGAGGCCCAGCGGCTCGCACTCGCCGTCTGCGAGCCAACCGAATACCCAGAAAAGGGAATGCTCTCGAATGCCTCCCGCTTCGCGCACACGCACCAGCGAGACTTCGGCGATGGCCAGCGCGTAGCGCCGGCAGAGTGGTCGGCCTGAAACAGAGGTTAGGTCACGCTCAAGATCGGTCATGGTGCACATCCTCCATGGACTCCGATGGCGTCGCATTGCAGGAACGGGCGTCGCGGAGAAAGCGATAAGGAAATAAAGCGAAACTTGATTCTATTATCAAGCAAAACTTTGTCCGTTCGCGAAGACGCTCGATACCGTTCGCGGATGCCGGTAAAGGACGAGTTCAGCAAGCGCCTGCGCACGGCCATGAAGGCAGCGGGACTGAAACCGAGCGGCACTGAATTGGAGCGCGCGTTCAGCCTCCAATGGCGCGGCACGCCGATCAGCCTGCAGACGGCCACCAACTGGATCAACGGCAAGCACCTCCCCAGGCCAGACAGGCTGCGGGTGCTCGCCCGGGTACTGAGGACGGATCCGCACGTCCTTATGTACGGACCGTCCGAATCGATGACCGTTGCGGAAGGGCGGAGCCCGTGGGCAGACCACTCCACGCATGCCGAGCGTCAGACCATCGACACCTTCCTGAGCCTGCCTGCGCCTCAGCGCCTCATCGTCCGCGACGTGATCAACGGGTTCGCGGTGGCCAACGGCGTCGCGCGATCGGACAAGGAATAGTGCCCGTCGGGGCTGGCGCCTTTCGGCCCATGAACAAGATCCAAGGGCTTGTCGCTGCGGCGACGATGACTTTCGCGCTGGCCTGCACCTCCGCGCACGCCGCCACCGTGTGGGATTTCAGTTCAGCGACGCCGTGTCCGGCCATACGGTGACGGGTAGCGGCACGTTCACCACGACCGGCAACGGCAACATGCCTTCCGACGTCACGTCCATCACCGGCACGTATTCCGACGGCACCACAGTGAATGGCGCGCTGTCGCTCATTCCGGCGGCCACGACGGGCGGCGTGCAGAACACCAGCGCGGACGGCTTCTACTACTACGACAACGTCTACGGCGGCACGCCGGGCCTGGACACGAACGGCCTCCTGTTCCTGGCCGGTTCGCAAGAGGTCAACCTCTACGACCAGAACGGCACGTTCAACGTCGTGACCACCTACAGCGGCTTCGGCAACCGGGTGATCACGCCGGTGAACTTCACCGCCGCCACCGCGCCGGAACCCGCGTCCATCGCGATGCTGCTGGCCGGCCTCGGCGCGCTGGGCTTCGCGAGCCGCCGCAAGACGCAGCAGCAATGCCTCGGGCGGATGCCCGCCTTTGCTTTCAAGGCCCCGCACCGCGGGGCTTTGTCGTTCCGGAGACGGCGAATGGTTGCGTTGCGCGCAGGCGCTTGCCGGCGCAACGTGTGTAACGCTTCCTGTCGGCGGGCATACCCATGCTTGTCCGGGTATCGGAAGCATTCGAGAATTTCCTCGGGATCGCCGCTTGCAGGCTGGCCCATCAAAACGAGGAACAACGATGAGACAAGCTCGAACGCTCGCGGCCGCCGCGCTGCTTTGCACCGCCGTGGGTGCCCACGCCGAACATTTCCAGTACCAAGTCGACCTGACCGGCCAGTACTCCAGCGGCGGCACCGACGGCTGCGCCCCGCCCGACTTCGACCAGCCGGCCTGCCCTCGAGACGGGTCGGCTACCGCAACGCTCAGCTTCGACACGCCGAGCAACGCCGACGGCTCGTGGCTGATCGCAGGCGACTCAGGGGACATCACCGACTTCAAGATCGACCTGGGCGGGCTCGCCGACGGATCTCTCTTCGGCGGGGTCAACATGAGCGGCGGCGTCCCGAACGGTACCGTTCAGACGCTGGACGGCCTGGAGACATTCACGTTCGACTGGGCAACTCGAAGCGCCTCATGGGACTACGACTACCTGGATCACAACCCGTGGGGTCATTTCACCGGCATCCTCAGCGCCGTGCCCGAATCGGGAACGAGCGCCGGCCTGCTCGCGGGCCTGGCGGTGATCCTGGCGGCGACGGCACGGCGCCGCAGCGCTCAGCCGCGGCCCCAGGCCGCGAAGTCGGGGTTCTCGAACCCAGGCTTGGCGTAGGCCAGCAACTCTCTTGAGATCGTCCGTACCGCGCCCCCCGCGGCGCGCAGCACCGCGTCGCCCGCGGCGGTGTCCCATTCCATGGTGCGCCCGAAGCGCGGGTAGACGTCCGCCGCCCCTTCCGCCACCAGGCACAGCTTCAACGACGATCCCACCGTTCGATGGGCGGCGATGCGCCGGCCGGCGAGCAGTGCCGTCACGGCCGCGTCGTCCCCGTGATGCCGGCTGCCCACCACCGTCAGGCCTTCGGCCGGCACGGACCGCACCGCGATCGGCCGGCGCCCCGCGTGATCCTCCACCCACGCCCCGAGGCCCGATGCCCCGCCGAACAGTCGTCCCAGCGCCGGCGCCAGCACCAGCCCCAACACCGGCACGCCGTGGTCGATCAGCGCGATGTTGACGGTGAACTCGCCGTTGCGGCTGATGAATTCCTTGGTGCCGTCGATGGGATCGACCAACCAGAAGCGGTTGCTCACATCCGGAATATCGCCCGCCGATGCGGCCTCCTCGCCGACGATCGGGATGTCGGGCGTCAGGCGGCGCAGGCCCTCGAAGATCACCTTCTCGGCGCACTGGTCGGCCACGGTCACCGGCGATTCGTCGCCCTTGATCTCCACCTCGAATTCGGTGGCGTAGACGCGCATCACCAGCGCGCCCGCCTCGCGGATGAGCGGTGTCACGGCGTCGAGCAGGGATTCGAGAGGCAGGTCGCCGGCGGTCATGATGCTCATAAGGGGTATGCGGATTGCGCTCGATTATGACAAAATCGCGCCACTAAATGTTTTAGTGTCTCGACAAATCGTGGTCGCCCTCACCGCCAACCTCTCGCAGCTCAATGCCCAGCGCCGTCGCGCGGTGCAGCTGCGCGTGGACGGACGCAGCCTCACGCAGGTGCGCGCCGAGACCGGCCTGAGCGTGCCCACCATCATCGGCGCCTTCAAGGCCTTCACCGAAGGCGGATGGCATGCCGTCGACGTGGGCGCGCGCGGTCGGCCGCAAGGCGTCGGGCGATCGCTGACACTCGAGCAGGAGGGTGAGCTGGCCCTGCTGGCGCTTTACGGGCCGCCGGAATCGTCGGGTCTGGCCAGCGGACTGTGGTCGGCCGATGCCGTCACGGCGTGCGCGCTGCAGCGCTTCGGCGTCGAGCTGCACCCGCGCGCCGTGGCGCGCTGCCTGGCGCGCTGGGGCCTCACGCTGGTGGCGTTGCGCGACGCCGCCCAACGCTCGCCTGCCAACCTCCAATGGTTGGAGGCGCAGCAGTCCGTCGCCCGCGCCGCCCGCGCGCCGCGCACCTGGTGGTGCGGCGGCCTGGCCGCCCCGGCGACGGCGGCCGCCGGCACGTCGCGCGGCCTGCTGGTGGCCGTCGATGCCCGCGGCCAGATCGCCTGGTTGCCGGTCGCCTCGCTGAGCCTGCAGGACGCCTACGTCGATTTCCTCGCGCGCCTCCAGGCGCAGACGACCAGCCCGGTCGTCGCCTGGCTGCACGGCCTCGACCTGCGACGCGCGACGCAACTGAACCGCTGGATCGCGACGCAGTCGCGCTTGCAGGTGGTCGCCTGCCCGATCCCGCTGGCGCGCCGCAGCGCGCCGGCTGACGAAATCGCTCGACTGACCCCGCCGCCGCTCGCGGCCGATCCTTTTCCCGCCGCCACCCTCCCTGCCCTGGCCTCGTCGCCCGCAGCGGCCGGACGGCCCTTCATCACTCCTCAAGCGTCGACAACGGACGATCCCATGAACCTCACCCACCTGCAGCGCCTGGAAGCCGAGAGCATCCACATCATGCGCGAAGTCGTCGCCGAAACCGACAACCCCGTCATGCTCTATTCGATCGGCAAGGATTCGGCCGTGATGCTGCACCTGGCCCGCAAGGCGTTCTACCCGTCGCCGCCGCCGTTCCCGCTGCTGCACGTCGACACCACGTGGAAATTCCGCGCGATGTACGAGTTGCGCGAGCGCATGGCCAAGGAATCGGGCATGGACCTGCTGGTCTATCAGAACCCCGAGGCCGCGGAGTTGGGCATCAACCCGTTCACGCACGGTTCGTCCATCCACACCGACATGTGGAAGACGCAGGGCCTGAAGCAGGCGCTCGACAAGTACAACTTCGACGCCGCCTTCGGCGGGGCACGCCGCGACGAGGAGAAGTCGCGCGCGAAGGAGCGCATCTTCTCGTTCCGCTCGGCGCAGCACCGTTGGGATCCGAAGAATCAGCGGCCCGAGCTCTGGCGTCTGTACAACGGCCGCAAGCAGAAGGGCGAGTCGATCCGCGTGTTCCCGATCTCGAACTGGACCGAACTCGACATCTGGCAGTACATCTACCTCGAGAACATCCCCATCGTGCCGCTGTATTTCGCGGCCGAGCGTCCCGTCGTCAACCGCGACGGCACGCTGATCATGGTGGACGACGACCGCATGCCGCTGAAGGCCGGCGAGGTGCCGATGATGAAGAGCGTGCGCTTCCGGACGCTGGGTTGCTATCCGTTGTCGGGCGCGGTCGAATCGACGGCTGCCACGCTGCCCGACGTCATCCAGGAGATGCTGCTGACGAAGACGTCGGAGCGCCAGGGCCGCATGATCGACCACGACTCCGCCGCCTCCATGGAAAAGAAGAAACAGGAAGGATATTTCTGATGGCCCACACCTCTGACCTGATCTCGACGGACATCGAGAAATACCTGAAGCAGCACGAGCGCAAGAGCCTGCTGCGCTTCATCACCTGCGGCTCCGTCGACGACGGCAAGTCGACCGTGATCGGCCGCCTGCTGTACGAGTCCAAGATGCTGTTCGAGGATCAGCTCGCCGCCATCGAGAACGACTCGAAGAAGTGGGGCACGCAGGGCGGCGACATCGACTTCGCGCTGCTCGTGGACGGCCTCGCCGCCGAGCGCGAGCAAGGCATCACCATCGACGTCGCCTACCGCTTCTTCTCCACGGACCGGCGCAAGTTCATCGTCGCCGACACCCCCGGCCACGAGCAGTACACGCGCAACATGATCACCGGCGCGTCGACCGCCGACGTGGCCGTGATCCTGATCGACGCGCGCAAGGGCGTGCTCACGCAGACGCGCCGCCACAGCTACCTCGTGAGCCTGATCGGCATCCGCAAGGTGGTGCTGGCCATCAACAAGATGGACCTGGTCGACTACTCGCAGAAGGTGTTCGACAAGATCAACGAGGAGTACCGCGAGTTCGCCGC
>FTKD01000090.1_pt3 | contig 19569 bp, 22 predicted proteins | sample 1658191 | NCBI WGS metagenome assembly FTKD01 (sample SAMEA3914808, study PRJEB12502) | metagenome | biome: forest; material: soil | place: Canada | collected 2011-08-03 | depth 0.3 m
GGAGCGTTGGCGACAACGCCTCAGGCAGAATCGACCGCATGAGCTTCACCCTCGAATTCCACGATTCGGAGGTTCGCGACGTGGTGGCGGACGGCGACGCCGTCCGCATCCGTTTCTCGGCCGCGTCGGTGCGCGGCGCCGACCGCGAGCGCGGCTGGCTGCCGTCCGTCGTGCTGACGCTCGCGCCGGCCACGCTGGCCGGCGACACCGCGCACGCCGTCGGCAAGATCGGCGACGGCGGCGTGCGCCAGGACGGCCGCACGCTCTCGCGCCTCGCGCTGCCCGGCACGTTGGCAGGCGAGCTCGAACTCACGCTGCGCTTCGCCAACGGAACGCCGCTCACGGTGCGTGGCCGCGCGCTCACGCTGAGCGTCGCGGACGACGCCCGCTTCGCGCAGGATCTGTCGTGCTGAGCGCCTGCGCATCCCGATTCCCCTACGCAACCTCGTCCTCATGATGCGCACGCCTTCGACCCCCGCCGGCGACGTCGACTACGCCGCACACGGCCAGGGGTATGGCCGCCAGCGTCGCACCGACCCGCGGCTGGCCGCCTGGGTGCACGCCGCGCTCGGCGATGCCCGCACGATCCTGAACGTGGGGGCGGGCGCCGGCTCCTACGAACCGGTGGATCGCCACGTGCTGGCGATCGAGCCGTCGGCCGCGATGCGCGCGCAACGCCCGGCCCACCTGACGCCGGCCGTCGACGCCGTGGCCGAGAAGCTGCCGCTGGACGACCAGTCCTTCGACGCCGCGATGGCGCTGCTGACCGTGCACCAATGGCCCGATCTCGCCAACGGGCTGCAGGAACTGCGCCGGGTGACGCGCGGGCCCATCGTCGTGCTGACCTTCGACGGCGACGCGCTAGATCGCTGGTGGCTGGCCGACTACGCGGCCGAGATGCTGGCCGTCGAACGCCGCCGCCTTCCGCCGATCGCCACGCTGGTCGAGACGCTGGGCGGCGACTGCGAAGTGCACACGCTGCCGATTCCGGTCGACTGCATCGACGGCTTCTCCGAGGCGTTCTACGCGCGGCCCGAGGCCTTCCTGGATCCGGCGGTGCGGCGTGCGCAGTCGGCCTGGAGCTTCCTGCCGGACGACGTGCAGGCCCGCATCGTGGAGCGCCTCGCGGCCGACCTCGCCTCCGGGCAATGGGATCGCCGCCACGGCCAGTGGCGCATCCGGCCATTCTTCGAAGGCTCGCTGCGCGGCATCGTCAGCCGGCCGCCGCGCTGAGCCCGCAGCAACGCCTGCAGGAGCGCGTGACCGAGCTCGGCATCGAGATCCACGAGCAGGAGTTCGGCTACTGGCCCAAGATCGACCAGGCGCGTGCGAAGGTGCGCAAGAAGTGAGCTGCGTGGCCGCCGGAAGTCAGCCGCGGCCGCCCGCCCGCCGCAACAGCTCGGCGGCCCGCGCGCCGTGCCCTGGATGCGCCGCCGCGCCGATGCGCACCGCCACCTGCAGCAACTCGCCCGCCACGCGGTAGTCGCCGTTGACCAGGCGCTCGAGCCGAAGGCCCACGCGCTGGGCCACCGCCGCATCGGCGCCGAGCAGCACGACGCAGGTATCGCGATCGCTCTCGCGCAGGATGGCGTCGCTGCCACGCACGGCGTTGCCGATCCTGTTCGATACCTCTTCCCGTACCCGCTGCTCCAGGTCGGCGCTGACCTCGCCGCCGAGGCAGGCCACCGCGTCGACGCTGACGTACAGCAGCGCCAGCGTGCCGCCGCGGCGCCGGCACTGCGACAGATGCACTTCGAGCCGGGCCTCGAGCTCCGCCGGGCCCGTCACCGGCGTCGAGCGCGCCACGGCGGACGAGCGCGCCGGCGCGTCGGGGGCCTGGCCGCAGTCTTCCTCGCGTTCGGGTCGGGTGGACGACATCACTGGGGTTCCTCCTGCACTGACGTCTCGGCCGCCGCCGCCAGCGGCGGGCCGAGACAGGTGAGGGGCGGAATTCCGGTGGCCCTCCGGGGCCTCCCTTTACCTACCGAAACACCGCCCCTCATGCAATAAAACGCAAAGCGGACGACGAACCCGACATTGCCAAGTGGAAAAAATGTGTAACGGCACGTTAGAGTCGGGGCATGCGGGCCCATGCCAGCCCGAAACGTACAAAGCCATGTCCGAGATCACCTCCTTGCTGAAAGCGGCCGGCACCGGCGACCGCCTGGCGGCCGACCAGGCGTTCGCCCTGCTCTACGCCGACCTGCAGCGCCTGGCCCACAGCCGCATGCGCCGCTCCGGCAACCTGACGATGCTGGATACCACCGCCCTCGTCCACGAGAGCTGGCTGCGCTTCCAGGGCGCCGGCGAGGCCGTGTTCGCCGACAAGCAGCATTTCATGGGCTACGCGGCCCGCGTGATGCACACCGTGGTGGTCGACTTCGTGCGCGCGCGGCGCGCGGGCAAGGCCGGCGGCGGCATCGAACACGTGACCCTCAATACCGCCATCGGCGACGCCGCGACCCCGCACGACGACGAGATCCTGCGCGTGGACGAGGCGATGCAGGAACTCGCCGTGGCCGACCAGCGACTGCACGACGTGGTGGAGCTGCGTTATTTCGGCGGCCTGTCCGAGGCCGAGATCGCGGCGATCCTGGGCGTCACCGAACGCACGGTTCAGCGCGACTGGCGCAAGGCCCGGCTCTTTCTTTCGGCGGCATTGACCCAATGAGCGTCGGCAAGGAAACCTGGGGCAGGCTCTCGCCGCTGCTCGACGAACTGCTGGACCTTCCGGACGACGAGCGCGCCGTGCGCCTGGCCGAGCTGCGCGCCCAGGACCCGGTGCTCGCCGACGCGGTTGGCGCGATGCTGGAGCACCTGCCGGCCATCGAGCGCGGCGAGTTCATGCAGGCGTCGGCGCTGCCCAAGCCCGCCGGCCTCGACGGACAGACGATCGGCCCGTACACGCTGGTGCGCGAGATCGGCCACGGCGGCATGGGCACCGTGTGGCTGGCACGCCGCACCGACGGCCGCTACGAAGGCGAGGTGGCGATCAAGTTCCTGCGCACCGGCCTGTTCGGGCATGGCGACGCGGCGCGCTTCGAGCGCGAAGGCAGCATCCTCGCGCGGCTGTCGCACGCGCACATCGCCCGCCTGCTCGACGCCGGCGTCGCGGCCGACGGCGCGCAGCCCTACCTGGTGCTCGAGTACATCGACGGCGAGCCCATCGACCAGTACTGCCAGCGCATGGCGTTGTCGGTGCCGGCCCGCCTGGGCCTGATGCTGGACGTGCTGGCGGCGGTGGCCCAGGCGCACAACCGGCTGGTGCTGCACCGCGACCTGAAGCCGTCCAATATCCTGGTGACGAAGTCCGGCGACGTGAAGCTGCTCGACTTCGGCATCGCCAAGCTGCTGGACGACGCCGGCGCCGGCGCGCAGACGGCGCTCACCGCGCGCGCCGGCAACGCCTTCACGCCGGAGTTCGCCGCGCCCGAGCAGCTGCAGGGCGGCGACGTGACCACGGCGACCGACGTCTACGCGCTGGGCGTGCTGATGTACCTGTTGCTGGGCGGCGAGCATCCGACGGCCGCGGCCACGGGCGCGCCGCTCGATCGCATGCGCTCGGTGATCGAGACGGTGCCGAAGCGGCTGTCGGACGCGGTGCTGCGCCGCGGCGGCCCGACCACGCGCTTCTCGACCGAGTCGCGCAAGCTGTCCAACGAGGTCAAGGGCGACATCGAGACCATCGTCGCCAAGGCCCTGAAGAAGGTGCCGGCGGAACGCTACGCCAACGCGGCGGCACTGGCGGACGACGTGCGCCGCTACCTGGCCCACGAGCCGATCGCGGCGCGCCCCGACGCCCGCCTGTATCGCATGGGCAAGTTCGTGCAGCGCCATCGCGCGGGCGTGGCGATGGCCAGCGTCGCCGTCGCGGCGCTGGGCGTGGGGATCGGCGTGGCGCTGTGGCAGGCGCGCGAGGCGCAGGCGCAGCGCGTGCAGGCGGAAGGCCTGATCGAATACATGATCGGCGACCTGCGCAAGAAGTTGCAGCCGGTGGGGCGCCTGGATGTGCTCGACGGGGTCGGCAGCAAGGCGCTGGCGTACTACGCAGCGCAGGATCCGGATCGACTGGATGCGGATTCGCTGGGACGACGCGCGCGCGCCCTCCACATGATCGGGGAACTCGCGGAGCAGCAAGGCAAGCTCCAGGAGGCACAGCAGGATTTCGCGCAGGCCGCCGTCACGACCAGCAAGTTGCTGGAGCGACATCCGGATGACGGGCAGCGCATCTTCGATCAGTCACAGAGCGAGTTCTACGTTGGTTACGTTGCATGGCGAAGGGGCCGCCTGCATGAAGCTGAAGCCGCCTTCCGGCGCTACGACGCGCTCGCGGAGCGAATGAACAGGATCGCACCCGGAATTCACGACTGGCAATTGGAAAAGGTATTTTCAGTGCAGAACGTCGCCATCGTCCTGTTGGATCTGGGGCAGGCCGAAGCAGCACTGAAGCTGTCCAACCAGGCGCGAACGGCGATTGCGGAGCTTGCGCGTACGCATCCCGAGGACGAAGTCAACGACGCCAGGATGATCGGTTGGAGCGCGCGGGCCCAGAATGCCCTGGGTCACGACGACCTCGCGATTGCGGCCGAGAACGACAAGATCGCGGCGGCGCGCCGTGCACCCAGTGCCGACAAGGACCAGGAGGCAAGATTTCTCATTGCCAATGGCCATACCGAAATCGCCTACTTGCAGCGCAACCTCGGACGCCTGGACGAGGCCTTGGCGACGGCCCGAGTCGGGCTTGAAGAACTTCTCGCGCTCACCCGGATGGAGCCATCGAACGTGGACAACATCGGCGAGGTGATAAGCACACACCTGTTGATCGGGGACTTGCTCGTCGATCGCGGTGATCTCGCCGGTGCTCGGGTCCAACTGGAGGAAGCCGACGAGCTGCTGGAACGTCTGATGGCGCGCCCCATATTGAAAACTGCCTGGCGTCTGACCTATACCGGTCGCGGGCGGTTGCTGCGCGCACGATTGGCGACGACGCCCGCTGAGCGCGCGGCGACAGCCGCAGCCCTGGCGGACTATCTTGCAGACATCCACAAGTATCAGCAGGACGGAAGCGAATTGCCCGCGCAGAATCAATTGATCGTCGCCGAGGCGGAGCTGATGCATGGCGATCTGCTGGCAGCCATGGGGCGAACCGAGGCGGCTCAAACAGCCTGGCGATCGGCCGCAGTCCAATTGCGGCCCCAGGCAGAACAACTGCGTCCAATGGCCATGACTCTTCTTGGCGAGGCCGATCTGCGCATGGGCGGGGCTCAAGATGCGCGTGCGTGGGCCGATAGGGTGATGGGCACGACCTATCGGCACCCCGTCTTTGCCGATCTACAGAAACAACTCGGGCTGGCGCAGACGACGGGGGCGACGCCGAGCCTTGATCAAGGGAAATCTCATGGCTAATCTCGTCGACAACGCAGTGGTTCCGGTTTCCGTGACGGTGGACGTCACCGACCAGGGTGAGGTGCAGATCACTTGCACGCCCAATCCCGTCCCCGTCAATGGGATCAACACCTTGCTGTCCTTCAGCCTCGACACCAAGAACTATCGCTTCCGCACCGTGCGCGCCATCGAGCTCGACGAACCGGACAGCGACTTCCCGTTCCCGTCGTGGACGGTGGCGCCGACGCTGGCCACGCTGTACGACTTGTGCAACAACATAGACAGCTTCAAGTACACGGTTCATGTCGTCAACACAATCACCGATGTCGAATACAGCGTCGATCCGGTGATCAACAATGGTGGTCTTGCCAACGGCAACTGCTGATCCCGCCGTGACGGAGTAACGCTCTGATGCTTCGGCTCGTGGCGCAGCGCGGCGAGCTTGCGTCGCCCTCTCGACAAGGGTGGCGCCATCGCTACCGCCTCCGCGACTTCCAACGACAGCTGATCGCGGGTCGCCGGCAAAACTACGCAGCACCTCGGATCAGCCGCGATACAACACCGCGACAGCCTCGATCCGCTCCAGCAACTCGCGGCGCAACGCCGCGGGCTTCAACACCTCGGCCTGCGCGCCGAGGCGCAACACCTGCTGCGCCGCGTGCGCGACCGATTCGATCGGAATCGTCACGCGGCGCCAGCCCGCTTCATCCGCTTCTGACGCCGACGCCTCGGCCGCCTGCGCCACCGCCGCGCCGAGATCGCGAAGCGCCTTCATGCCGGCCGCCGACACGCGCAACTGCGCCGTGTCCACCGCCAGTTCCTTCTCAAAACGCCGCGTCGACGCCAGCCACCAGGCGGCGAGATCGAAGTCCGGCGGGCGCTCGAACGATTCGTCGCCGACCTCCAGTTCGAGGATGTTCGACAGCCGATAGGTGCGCACGCCGTTGCCCACGCGCGCAGCCAGATACCAGACGCCGGCCTTCAGCACCAGCCCCAGCGGATCGACGCTGCGCCGCACCTCGCCCTTCCAGCTTTCGTAGCGCATGGCCAGGCGCCGCTCGTTCCAGACCGCCTGCGCGATCGCCGGCAGATGGTCGGTGGCCGACGGGCCGCGGTACCAGTCGATCGGGTCGAGGTGAAAGCGCGCGCTGACGCGCCTCGCATCCTCGCGCCAGCCTTCCGGCAACGCGGCCAGCAGCTTCAGCTGCGCCGACGCCATCGCCTCGCCCAGGCCCAGCTCGGCCGCCGGCCCGGGCAGGCCGCCCAGGAACATCGCCTGCGCCTCGGGCGCGGTCAGGCCGTCGACCCGCGTGCGCCAGCCCGGCTGCAGCTGGAAGCCGCCCAGGCGGCCACGGTCGGCCCAGATCGGCACGCCGGCGGCGCTGAGCTCGTCGACGTCGCGGTGGATGGTGCGCACCGACACCTCCAGCGCCTGCGCCAACGCCTGCGCGCTGACGCGCCCGCGCGATTGCAGAAGCATCAGGAGCGACAGGAGACGGCTGGCACGCATGCATCGAAGTTTGCCCCAAATACATGCCATGCCTTGTCATCTATTGCTTGAGAGGATGACGCCATCGCTTGAAACGCAGGAGTCCATGCCATGTCTTCCCCCTTTGTCACCGAGGCGTCGTCGGTGCTCGAACTGCGCCAGTACACGCTGCATCCCGGCCGCCGCGACGACCTGATCGCGCTGTTCGAACGCGAATTCGTCGAAGCACAGGAGGCCGCCGGCATGCAGTTGATCGGCATGTTCCGCGACCTCGACGAGCCCGACCGCTTCGTCTGGCTGCGCGGCTTTCCCGACATGGCGGCGCGCGCCGACGCCCTCGGCGCGTTCTACGGCGGCCCGGTGTGGCAGCGGCACCGCGACGCGGCCAACGCGACGATGGCCGACAGCGACAACGTGCTGCTGCTGCGCCCGCTGGTCTGCGACCAGGGCCTTCAGGCCGCGCTGCTGCCGCGCCCCTCGATCGCCGAAGCCCTGCCGGCCGCCGGCGTCTTCACGATCACCGTCTGCCCGCTGCGCGCGCCCGCCACCGACGCGCTGGTCCACGCGTTCGACCAGTGCGTCCATCCGTGGTGGGTCGGCGTCGGCGGCGACCTGCTGGCGTGCTGGGTGACCGAGCCCGCCGCGAACAACTTCCCGCGCCTGCCCGTGCGCGAGGGCGAGCCCGTCATCGCCTGGCTCACCCGCTTCGACGACGAGTCCGCCCAGCAACGCCATGCCGCGCTGCTGCGCGCCTCCGGTTGCCTGGAGCGCGCCGAGTGGTGCGCCCATCTTTCCGGCGAGGTCGTGCAACTGCGCCTCGCTCCCACCCCGCGTTCGGCGCTGCGTCGCCGTCATTCACTCGAAAGCTGACATCATGACCACTGAATTCATCGGCCGCCCGCACGACTTCGACTTCCTCGTCGGCGGCACCTGGCACGTCGCCAATCGCCGCCTGCGCCAGCGCCTGGTCGGCGGCTCCGACTGGGTCGAGTTCGAGCACGCCAGCCACGCCATCACGATGATGGACGGCCAGGTCTCCGTCGACGAGAACGTGTTCGCGAGCCAGGGCTTCACCGGCGTCACGTTCCGAACGCTGGACGTGGCCGCGCGGCGCTGGGCGATCTACTGGATCAACAGCCGCGACGGCCGCGTGCAGCCGCCGGTGCATGGCGGCTGGAACGGCGACCGCGGCGAGTTCTTCGGCGACGACGAGGACGATGGCCGCCCCGTGCACGTGCGCTTCCTGTGGGAGCGGCTCGGCCCGGACAAGGCGCGCTGGTCGCAGGATTTCGCGCTGATCGGTCAGGACGGTGCTGCCGACGGCCCGTGGGAAACGAACTGGGTGATGGAGATGCGCCGAGTCAGGGACTGACGGTTCCGGCGCCCGCGGCCGCCCGGCGTGCCGGCCGCACATCCGCCTGGAAGTTCGACGGCAGGAGGCGATCGCGCAACGCCATGAACGGCGCCTCGACCAGCTTGTACAGCAGGCCGCCGGCCGCCACGCAGGCGACGGTGATGACGGCCAGCCGCGTGCCGTCCGACACGCCCAGCGGCTTCAGCTGCTGGGCGATGAGGAAGGCCAGCGGCTTGTGCGACAGGTAGATGGAGTACGACCACAGCGCGAGCGGCGCGGCGCCCGGCACGCGCCAGCGGAACACCCTCGCCTGCGGGCTCAGCGCCGCCGCCACCAGCAACGCGAACGACAGCGCCAGCAGCGAGTAGCCGAACGCCGTCATGAAGAAGCCGTAGCCCACGCCGTCGATGTAGTAGACGCGATAGGCCAGCGTCAACATCACCGCCGACGCCACGCCGCCGGCCGCGCCGATCGCGTTGCCGCGCGCCATCAGGCGATCCCAGGCCGGGCGGTGGAAATTCTTCAGCATCGCCACCGCCACGCCGGGAATGAACTCGTCGAAACGGCACAGCGTGGCGTAGTACAGCCACGACATGTACTCGCGCACGTGGGCCGCGTCGCCGTAGCGCCGCCACAGCACGATGCGCGCGCCGACGCCCAGCGCCACCAGCGTGGCCATCAACATCCACCCGTGCGTGCGCGCGAGCGTGACGCCGCGCGCGCGCCCGCGCGCGAACAACGCCCCCAGCACCAGCACGGCCGGCAGCACCAGGTAGAACTGCTCCTCGATGCACAGCGACCACGCGTGCGAGAACGCGGTGCCCGCCTCCAGCCCGAAGTTCTGCGTGAACGTGAGGAAGCGCCACCACGGCGGCGGCGTGCGGCCGCCCAGCGCCGCCGGAAACAACGCGAAGGCGGCCAGCACCAGCCAGAAGACGGGCAGCGTGCGCAACGCGCGGCGGGCGTAGAAGCGCGGCAGCGACAGCCGCTCGCCGCGGGCGATGCCGGCGAACAGCTGGTTGGCGATCAGGTAGCCGCTCAGCACGAAGAACAGGTCGACGCCCGCCCAGCCCATGGTGCTGAACCAGCCGAAGGTCGGCGTCCCGCTCACGAAGGACGTGTAGTGGTACATGAACACCAGCGCGATGGCGCCGGCGCGCAAGGTGTCGAGGCCGGGATTGCGGGATTGGGGAGTCGTCATGGCGGGGTCCGAGCGAAGCGCGGATCGAAAGATCCGTCAGGTCAGCAGTATTTTTCGACGAGGCGCGTCACCGTACGCCAGTTGCGTGTCGTCGCCGGTTCGCCCAGCACGCGCTCGAGCCAGGCGTTGGGTGAACCGGCCGACTGGCCGACCCAGCGGCTGACGCTCAGCACGTGGGTGTCCTCCGCGCGCAGCAGCTCCAGGTCGCCGCGCGCGCTCACGAACGGCAACGCGGGCAAGACCTTGCGCGGCGCGCCCAGCAGGCTGAGGCAGCACGCGTCCCGGCCCTCGGCCACGACGCCTGCGAACGGGTCGCTCGCCACCAGCGCCTGCAGCTCGGCGACGCTGCGCACGAAGACGGGCTCGCGCATGCCGCAGCGGACGCGCATCGCGTCGCAGGCGCGCGCCGCGACCGCGCGCGCGCGTTGCCCGGGCGCGGGCGTGAAGACGAGCGTGCCGTTGACCAGGAAGGACGCGGCCGTCGCCGCCCCCGACTCGAGGAACGCCGCCTCGAACTGCGCACGCGTCGGGCTGTTCGGCCGGCCGAGGTTGACGTTGCGCAGGAACGCCACGTAGCGCGTCACGCTCATGGCTTCGCGTCGAACGCCGCGAGCGAGCGCACGTACAGCGGATCGTCACCGATCGTGTTGTGGCTGGCGCCGGGCACGTTCACGTAGGTCACCTGCCCGGACGGAAAGCGCGCGCGCAGCGCGTCGGTGCTGGCCGCGGGAATCACCTCGTCGTTCCCGGCGGCGAGGATCAGCACCGGCACGGTGATCCGGGACACGTAGCGCCAGGACTCGTACTTGTCGATCAGCAGGTAGCGCACCGGAAAGAACGGGAACTGCCGCTGGGCGATGCCGAGCAGGCTGTCGTACGGCGTCACCAGCACGAGGCGCGACACGGGCCGCGTGCTGGCCAGGCGCGCCGCCACGCCGGTGCCCAGGCTGCGGCCCATCACGATCACGTCGGGATGCTCGGCATGCACCTTGTCGAACAGGCCGGCGGCGTCGGCGGCGATGTCGGCCTCGGTCGGACGGCCGGCGCTGCCGCCGTAGCCGCGGTAGTGCAGCATCACGATCTCGCGCTCGGGAAACGCCGCCATCAACGGCGCGACGCTGCTGGAGACGTCCTCGCCGTTGCCGCCGAAGTACAGCACCGCGCCGGGGCCGGCGTGCGGGCGCACGGTCAGCTGCAGCAAGGTGTCGCCGCTGCGGAACGTGCCGGCGAGCTGCGTGGCCCCGAGGCGGCGCGGCGTGGGGAAGTACTGGAACGAGCGCTGCATCGTGTACAGCGCGACGCAGGCCCCGACGTACGCGACGGCCACGGTGATGAAGATCAAGGTCAGCATGCGTCGCATCGCGCTCGAAGTTTGCGGGGTCGGTGGTATTGTCGATGATGACCACCGCCGACCCCCTCCTGCTGGCCACCGCACGCGTCTCCACGTTCCTCGGGCCGCTGCTGCAGACGAACGCCAGCGGCTTCTTCTTCGAGCGCGACCGCGTGCTGTACCTGGTGACCAGCCGCCACGTGGTGCTGGACACGCCCGCCAAGCACTTCCCCGACCGCATCGAGATCGAGCTCCACCTTGACGGCGTGGACCTGACCCGCTCGACCGGCTTCTCGATCCCGCTCTACGCCAACGGCAAGAGCGTGTGGCGCCAGGGACGCGACAGCGGCGGCGAAGTGGACATCGCCGTGCTGGAACTCGACCGCGCGAAGCTGCCGCCGGACGGCGTGCTGCGCGCCTTCACGCCGGCGCAGCTGGCCGGGCCGGGCGATGCCATCGGCGTCGGCGCGTCGCTGCTGGTGTCGGGCTTTCCGCTCGGCTTCCATGACGCGCTGCATCACCTGCCGGTGGTGCGCCAGGCGGTGGTCGCGTCCTCGTACGGCATCCGCTTCCAGGGCCAGGGCTATTTCCTGACCGATGCACGCATGCACCGCGGCGCCAGCGGCGCGCCGGTGGTGATGCGCGACCCGGCCGTACCGCCGCGCAATCCGGCGCTGCCGTGGCTGCTGCTGGGCGTGCACTCGGCGCGACTGGACATGGGCGACCGCGACCAGGTGCTCGACGAATCGCTGGGCCTGAACTGCGCCTGGTACGCCGACATCCTGATGACGCTGACGGGGCCGCAGCCGGACCCCGCCGACCTGGCGTCGGTGGCGGATGCGGACGTCGCCGCCGAGTCGCCGCCGGCGGCCGGGACAGCGGCCGAGGTACCGCCCGCGGCGGCCTGAACGCCTGCCGGGCGAACAGCTGTTCCATCCTGGCACACGTGCCCCGTGGCACGGCGCGACATCATGCGCCGGGCGGGTGTCGATTCGTCGGTGTTTACCTTGACGGCATGACGTCGTCGCGGCCTTTGGCAGGGTTCTTGACAGGCTGGCACGCGACTCGCAATGTGACGTCCGGCAGTGCCCTCGCGATACGCACCTTGCGCATCCGGGGAGCCCTTTTCCAGACCTCGCGACACGACAGGAGACTCGTCATGGACATGCTCGAACCAGGCCGCTTCGGCTACGCCGTCAACTTCAAGAAGCGCTATGGCAACTACATCGGGGGCGAGTGGGTGCCGCCGGTCAAGGGGGAGTATTTCGAGAACATCACGCCGATCACCGGCCGCGCGTTCTGCGAGATCCCGCGTTCCACCGCCGAGGACGTCGAACTCGCCCTCGACGCCGCCCACGCCGCCAAGGTCGCCTGGGGCAAGACCTCGCCCACCGCGCGCGCCAACATCCTCAACAAGATCGCGGACCGCATGGAGCAGAACCTGGAGCTGCTCGCCAACGCGGAGACCTGGGACAACGGCAAGCCGCTGCGCGAGACGATGGCCGCCGACATGCCGCTGGCCGTCGACCACTTCCGCTACTTCGCCGGCTGCGTGCGCGGCCAGGAAGGCGGCATCAGCGAGATCGACGACACCACCTACGCGTACCACTTCCACGAGCCGCTGGGCGTGGTCGGCCAGATCATCCCGTGGAACTTCCCGATCCTGATGGCCGTGTGGAAGCTCGCGCCGGCGCTGGCCGCCGGCAACTGCGTGGTGCTCAAGCCGGCCGAGCAGACGCCGGCGTCCATCCTCGTGCTGGCCGAGCTGATCGGCGACCTGCTGCCCAAGGGCGTGCTCAACATCGTCAACGGCTTCGGGCTCGAGTGCGGCAAGCCGCTGGCCTCGAACAAGCGCATCGCCAAGATCGCCTTCACCGGCGAGACGACGACGGGCCGCCTGATCATGCAGTACGCGAGCCAGAACCTGATTCCGGTGACGCTGGAGCTGGGCGGCAAGTCGCCCAACATCTTCTTCGCCGACGTGCTCAGCAAGGACGACGCGTTCTTCGACAAGGCGCTCGAAGGCTTCGCGATGTTCGCGCTCAACCAGGGCGAGGTCTGCACCTGTCCGTCGCGCGTGCTGATCCAGGAATCGATCTACGACCGGTTCATCGAGCGCGCCGTCAAGCGCGTGGCGGCCATCAAGCAGGGCAACCCGCTGGACATGTCGACGATGATCGGCGCGCAGGCGTCCAGCGAGCAGTTGGAGAAGATCCTCAGCTACCTGGATCTGGGCAAGCAGGAAGGCGCGCAGTGCCTGATCGGCGGCGAGCGCAACCTGCTCAAGGACGACCTCGAAGGCGGCTACTACGTCAAGCCCACGGTCTTCAAGGGCCACAACAAGATGCGCATCTTCCAGGAAGAGATCTTCGGGCCGGTGGTGTCGGTGACGACGTTCAAGGACGAGGAAGAGGCGTTGGCCATCGCCAACGACACGCTGTACGGCCTGGGCGCGGGCGTGTGGTCGCGCGACATGAACACCGCGTTCCGCATGGGCCGCGGCATCCAGGCCGGGCGCGTGTGGACGAACTGCTATCACGCGTATCCGGCGCATGCGGCGTTCGGCGGCTACAAGCAATCGGGCATCGGGCGCGAGAACCACAAGATGATGCTCGACCACTACCAGCAGACCAAGAATCTGCTGGTCAGCTACAGCGACCAGGCGCTGGGCTTCTTCTAGAAATGGAGCCCCACGGTCGCTAGCGCTCCCTGCCCCCGAGGGGCCGGCCGCGACCGGACTGGCGGAGCCAGATCCGGCGCTCCCTTGAATCCCGCCGACGGTGCCCGAGCGCCGGCGGCGGGAGCCAAGGCCCCCTGGCGAACTGGAGTTCTGCGATGAACGAACTAGCTGTTGAAGTCCCCGCCCAGGTCGTCGCCACCGACGCCGCGCTGGCGCTGATCAAGGAGCTGCAGGGCCGCTACGGCGACCTGATGTTCCACCAGTCCGGCGGCTGCTGCGACGGCAGCGCGCCGATGTGTTTCCCGCTGGGCGACTTCATCGTCGGCGACAACGACGTCCACCTGGGCGACATCGGCGGCGTGCCGTTCTACATCAGCGAATCGCAATACGAGTACTGGTGCCACACGCAGCTGATCATCGACGTCGTGCCGGGCCGCGGCGGCATGTTCTCGCTGGAAGGACCGACCGGCAGGCGCTTCCTCACGCGCTCGCGCTTCTACGAAGACGCGGAGTGGGACGCGCTGGTGGCGAGCGGAAAGGCGAAGAACTGACGACGTCACGGTGCAGAATGGGTCGATGAACCCCGCGGCATCGCTACCGTTCCCCTCGAATGCCCAGCCCGCTTCCGGCACGCAGGCCGACGCGGAGCCGGAGTCGTCCGGCGATCTCGTCACGGTCACCCGTGTCTTCAACTCGCTGGAAGCCGAGATGCTGCGCGGCTGCCTCGAGGCCGAAGGGATTCCGGCCACGCTGGGCGACGCGCAGACGATCCAGACCGACACCTTGCTGACCGTCGCGCTCGGCGGCATCCGGGTGATGGTGCCGGCGTCGTTCGCGGACGCCGCCCGGCGTACGGTGGGCGCCTTCGAGCGCGGCGAACTCGCGATCGACGAGTTGCCGTTCGATGCAGGAGAGCAGGTGCCCGAGGCCGAGACGACGTCCCGGATCGGGCTGTCGCGCCTGGCCTGGATGGTGCTGGCGCTGGTCGTCGTGGCCGTCGTGGTGTTCTAAGCCGGCGCATACTCGACGCTCCACCATCTGTTCCCGAAGCGCTTCATGCGGCCTTCGCGCCCCACGGCCATGCCCGGTTATGAAGTCAAGCAGGAAAACGTCGCCGTCGCCGGCGTCGACAACCTCGTCATCCGCTCGCTGCTCGACAAGCAGCAGTTCGCCGATCCGCAGGGCGATGCCGAGCGCCTGGGCATCTCGTCGTCGCTGTGGCCGCTGTTCGGCCTGCTGTGGCCGTCGGGCAGCCATCTCGCCGCGCGCATGGGGGCACGCCGCGTCGTCAAGACCGACCGCATCCTCGAGATCGGCTGCGGGCTGGGCCTGGCCAGCCTCGTGGGCCACCGCGCCGGCGCCGACGTGACGGCCAGCGACTGCCATCCCCTGGCCGGCCGCTTCCTGTCGCACAACCTGGTGCTCAACGATCTCGGGCCGATGAAATACCGCCACGGCCAGTGGCCCGGCGTGGTGCTGCCGCGCGACGCGATCGACGAGCGCGCCCCCGTCGTGGTGCACGGCGAGTTCGACCTGATCATCGGCAGCGACGTGCTGTACGAGCGCGACGAGCGCGGCCAGCTGGCCGACTTCATCGCCGGCCTTGCGGCGCCGGTGGCGGAGGTGTGGATCGTCGACCCGAACCGCGGCAACCGCAGCGCCTTCCACAAGAACATGGCACGCCACGGCTTTCGCATGGAAGAAACCTATCTCGACCATGCGGAGCACGACGGCGTTGCGGCGTATAAAGGGCGGATGCTCACCTACCTGCGGCAGTAGGCGCCTTCGGGACCGAGGCTTGCCGCGCTCAATGAAGGCCGCGCGAGCGGCAAAGGAGCCTGCATGAACCCGCTCGTCAATCGCAACAACGCGGCCGCCGACATCGGCCGCGCGCCGCCGGCCGACGCGCCGATGCAGGTGCCGCCGCTGTCCGAGGAAGCCACGCACACGCTCGGGGCCGAGGACACCGGCACGCGCTACCAGGGCGGCCTGTTCCTGCCGGGCTGGCTCCGGATCGAGCTGCAGCCCACCGCCGAACAGGGCCCGGGCGCCTGATCACTTCGTGGCGATCGCCTCGACCTGGATGCGCAAGTCGACGGCCATGCTGAACCCGTAGGCCTTGCCGGCGTCCATGCCGAACTGCTCGCGGTCGAGCGTCGCGTAGACGTCCGCGCCGCAATCCTCGCGCTTGAACATCGGGTGCTGGATGCACTTGAACTTGCGGATCTCCAGCGTCACCGGGTTCGTCTTGCCATGCATCTCCAGCGTGCCGACCGCGCGCGTGGGGGCGCCGTCGGTGAAGCCTTCCAGCGTGCCCTTGAAGGTGGCCTTCGGGTACTTCTTGACGTCGAACAGCTCGGGGCCCTTGGCCGTCTTGTCCAGCGCCGGCAGCCCGAAATCGGCGCTGGCCATGTCGACGACGATCGTCAGGCTGCCGGTGCCCGCGTCGCGATCCATCGTGACCGTGCCCGAGCTGCGGTCGAACTTGCCGCGCCAGGTCGAGATGCCCATGTGGTCGGCCTCGAAGCTCGGGTAGGTGTGCGTCGGGTCGATGTTGTAGCTGACCGGCGCGGCCTGGGCGGCGACGGTGACGGCGAACAGGGCGGCGACGGTGAAACGGGACAAGGCGTGCATCGGAAGATCTCCTGGTTGAATAGTCATTTTCATGGCGCATCACGCCACCTCTGACGACGCGCGAGAGGGCACGGTTTCGACATCGGAGGCGCTTGACGGCGGCCAGTGATCGCGACTTTAACGAAGGCAGCCGTCAGATAATGGAACGACCGGCACAATACGTGCAGAATCCGGCCTGACCTTCACGCCCGGGAAACGGATTCGACATGCTCATCACCCTGCTGGTCATCGCGCTCGCCGTCGTCGCGCTCCTGGCCTACGCAAGCACGCGCCCGCCCACGTTCCGCATCGAGCGCTCGACCCACATCGCGGCGCCCATGCTGCAGGTGGCCGAGCTGATCGACGACTTCCGCGCGTGGCAGAAGTGGTCGCCCTGGGAGAACATCGATCCCACGCTGCAGCGCACGTTCAGCGGGGCCGAGGCGGGTGTCGGCGCCGTCTACGAGTGGGACAGCAAGGGCAAGGCCGGCGCCGGCCGCATGGAGGTCACCGAGATGCGCGCCGGCTCGGAACGCGGCCTCATCGCGATCAAGCTCGACTTCCTCAAGCCGTTCAAGGCCAGCAACACGGCGGAGTTCGTGATGACGCCCAGCGCCAGCGGCACGGACCTGACCTGGGCCATGTTCGGCCCCAGCCCGTTCGTCTCGAAGCTGATGGGCGTGTTCATCGATCTCGACAAGATGGTCGGCAAGGACTTCGAGGCCGGGCTGGCCGCGCTCAAGCGCAACGCGGAACAGTCCGCGGCCTGAATCGGGCACCCATGAAAAAAGCCGACCGGCGCTGGCGCCGATCGGCTTCTCAGGCCAACGCGCTGGATCAGGCGAGCGCCGGCTTCAGCGGCGCGTCCGGCGCCTCAGTCGCATCGCGCGAATCGAGCATGCGATTGAGCAGCGGCGTCAGGATCAGCAGCAGCACGCCCATGCCGATCGACGATCCGAGCAGGAACAGGTACGGCGGGATGCCGCTGCCGGCCAGGATGCCTTCGAGCGCGCCGGCGAAGTAATTCGCGACACCGTTCGCGATGAACCACACGCCCATCAGCAGCGCGGCGAGGCGGTGCGGTGCCGCGCGCGACACCATCGACAAGCCCACCGGCGACAGCATCAACTCGCCGATGGTGTGCAGCGCATACACGAAGAACAGCCATTGCGGGCCCACCGAGCCCAGCACGTTGGCGCGCGACTGCGCGATGAACATGACGACGAAGCCCAGGCCCAGCACGATCATGCCCAGGGCCTGCTTGGCGACGTCGGACAGCGGAAGGCGCGACTTGTTGACCCAGGTCCACAGCATCGAGAAGAACGGTGCCAGCACCACGATCAGGAGCGGATTGATGCTCTGGAACCAGGTCGAAGGGATCTCGAAGCTGCCGACATGGCGATCGGTCTGCTTGTCCGCGAACAGCGACATCGAGCCACCGGCCTGCTCGAAGCCCATCCAGAAGAAGATCACGAAGATCACCAGGATGCAGACGGCGGCGACGCGCTTGCGTTCGGCGCGGGTCAACGGCGCGGGCGCCGGGCCCTTGGTGGTCGCCTTGCTCCACAACGAGAGCGCGCCCCAGATGATGGCGACGCCGCCCAGGATCGAGATCCACGACGGAATACCCGACAACGCACTCTTGAGCAGCGGAAACACCGCCAGGACCGCATAGACCACCGCGATGCTGGCAAGCACGAAGGCGGCGACGACCGGCACGTTGTGCAGGCCGATCGGACGCTGGCCCGGCTTCAGGCCGGAGCTGCCGAGGACGCGCTGCAGGCCGATCAGCGTGCACAGGCCGATGAACATGCCCACGCCGGCGCTGGCGAAGCCCCAGTCCCAGCCGAAGCGGGCGCTCTGCCCCAGCGTGCCGCAGACGAACGACGAGATGAACGAGCCCAGGTTGATGCCCATGTAGAAGATCGTGTAGCCGCCATCGCGACGCGGATCATCGGGACCGTCGTACAGCTCGCCGACCATCGACGTGGTGTTGGGCTTGAAGAAGCCGTTGCCGATGATCAACAGGCCGAGGGCGACGTGCAGCATCGACGGCACCGCCATCGCGAAGTGCCCCAGCATCATCACCGTGCCGCCGACCACGGCCGTCAGACGCGGGCCCAGGTACTTGTCGGCGATCCAGCCCCCGAAGATGGGCGTCAGGTACACCATGCCGGTGTAGATGCCGTACATTTCCAGCGCCTCGATGCGCGGGATGTTGAGCGCATTGACGAGGTAGAGGACCAGCAGCGCGCGCATGCCGTAGAAGCTGAACCGCTCCCACGCCTCGGTGGCGAACAGGACGTAGAGCCCGCGCGGGTGCGCGGTCTTCGATGCCGCAGGCGGCGTCGTTGCAGTAAGTGTGGTCAATAGAACCTCTGAATCGCCGGTGAGAGCCGCCCGGCCTCGTGAGCGGGGCGGCGAATCGCGAATTGTGGCAAATCCGCTGTGTCCCAGGGGTGGGGGCTTGCCCGGGCTCGGCCATGAGCGCCGCCCGGGCTGGCGAAACCCATGCAATTGTCAGGCCAGCAACATCAAATTCACGCAAGAGGCCTCAAGATGGGTGCAATGACGATCAATCCGCCTGAATTCACGGCGGTCGCCCCACGATGCATCGACGCACCCTCCTTCGCAAGCTCGCCGAAGGCTTGACGCTTGCTGTCGGGCACCAAGCTTGCCAATCGATGGCCATCGCTCCTGCCGAGTCGGCACCGAAAGCCTTCATGCCCCTGCCCCCGCCCGCACCGTCCACTTCGACGGCGGCGTCCGTCACCTTTTCCTGCGACCTGTCGGCCCCGTCGCAGCCGCTGCGCCATCCGTGGCGGCACTGCGTGGGCAGTTGCCATGCACCGATCGCGCTGCGTGCCGACTGGCAGGCACAGTTGACGCGCGTGCACCGCGAGCTGGGCTTCCGGCACGTGCGCTTCCACGGCCTGCTCAGCGACGACATGGGCACGCTGGTCAACCAGGACAACCAGCTCCTGTTCTCGTTCTTCAACATCGATCGCGTGTTCGACTTCCTGCTGTCCATCGGCATGAAGCCGCTGGTGGAGCTGTCGTTCATGCCGGCCACGCTGTCCTCCGACGGCAACAGCGTCTTCCATTACCGCGCCAACGTCACGCCGCCGAAGAGGATGGAAGACTGGCAGTTGCTGATGACCCGGCTGGTCGGCCACTGGGTGGAACGCTACGGCGTCGACGAGGTGGCGCAGTGGCCGCTGGAGGTGTGGAACGAGCCCAACCTGGTGGCGTTCTGGACCGGCGGCCAGGCGAAGTACTTCGATCTGTTCAAGGCCACGTGGACGGCCGTCAAGGCGATCTCGCCGCGCCTGCAGGTGGGCGGCCCGGCGACGGCCGCCAATGCCTGGCTGGACGACTTCAACCGGTTCTGCGCCGCCAACGCCTGCCCGCCCGACTTCATCAGCACGCACTACTACCCCACCGACGCGTTCGGTTCGGTGGACACCGACACCGTCTCGCAACTGGCCGACGCGCCCCTGAGCGTGATGCGCGACCG
>FTKD01000090.1_pt1 | contig 19545 bp, 17 predicted proteins | sample 1658191 | NCBI WGS metagenome assembly FTKD01 (sample SAMEA3914808, study PRJEB12502) | metagenome | biome: forest; material: soil | place: Canada | collected 2011-08-03 | depth 0.3 m
GGCGACATCCACATCCTGAAGCGCCAGTGGGGTGCATTCCACGGCACCGAGCTCGACCTGCAGCTGCGCCGGCGCGGCATTCGCACCATCGTGCTGGCCGGCATCGCGACGTCCATCGGCGTGGAGTCCACCGCCCGCTTCGCGTGGGAGCTGGGCTACGACATCGTGTTCGCGGAAGATGCGACGAGCGGCCCGGATGCCGGCATGCATGCCAATTCGTTCGAGAAGGTCTTTCCGCGCATCGGCCGCGTGCGCACGACGGCGAAGGTGCTCGCGGCGTTGAAGTGACGCCCGTGGCCGCGGAGGTTCGCGGTCGCCAGGGCTTTCGTTTTCTTCAATGTGACGGCGGGAGGACCGCCGTTCACGTCAACCGTAGTTGCGGATCCACTCCACGCCCTCGGTGTACGCCGCGTCGATCGCGGTGTCTTCCGTCAGGTGCTGGCCACGCGGCACGGCGATCTCGCGCGGGCGCGTGGGCCACACCTGCTTGGAGATGATCAGGTTCGGGGCGAAGCGCCCGGCGTCCACCGGCTTGGCGCTGCAGAGCAGTTCGTAGTTCTGCCACTTGAAGACCCGTGTCGTGTCCATCACCGCTCCTGCTGTAGAGATTGACAGTATGCGCCAAGCCCGATGACAGTTTCGGGGCCCGCCGGACAATGTGCCGAAACCTCGGGTTTCCACAGGAGAAGCTGTTGCCATGCGGCCTCGACCCGGCGATCGATGCACCAACGAAAATTTCGTTGCCCGGGTGTCAACCGCATGTGTCCGCCTGCCGTTGTGTCTCCAAGCCCGGCGCGTGCCGAGCCCGCTCGAGAGAGTCGGAGCCAAAACGAATCTCGTCTGAACCGGAATTTTGAAATGACCAAGACCCTCATCGTTGCCGCCCTGCTCTCCTCTTTCGCAGCGGTTTCGTTCGCTCAAGCTTCGGCCCCGGCAGCTGCCGATGGCGCGTCGGCTCCGGCCAAGCACATGAAGGCCAAGAAGGCCAAGCACGCCAAGCACGCCGCTTCGGCCGCCGTGAACCCGGAAGCTTCGGCTGACAAGAAGGGTGGCCAGTAAGCTGTCCTCCGGTCGCACGACCGGAAGAGGCTGACTGCAAACCAGGGGCAACCCCCTGGCTGCCAAACAGGAAGGGCCGGCACATGTCGGCCCTTTTTGCGTCCGCACGCGACATGCACCCCCTCGGTGCGACGCTGGACTCGCCGGTTCGCGGACGCGGCCGAACGACAATCGGGCCTTGACGATGCCCACCGATCGCCCTCCGCGCCAGAAACATCACGTCTACGTGGTGCTGCTCGACGACCGCGTCTGGAACGAGCCCGCGTTTCGCAAGTCCAATCCCGATCACGCGCTGGCCAGGCCGTGCGTCTACGTCGGCATGACGGGTCTCGATCCCGACCTGCGCTTCGACAAGCACAAGGCCGGCATCCAGGCCAACCGCTTCGTCTTCAAGTACGGTCTGCGGCTGCTGCCCGAGCTCTACGCCGTCTACAACCCGATGCCTTACGAGGCCGCGCGCGAGATGGAGGTGGAGCTGGCGATCGGGCTGCGCGAGGCCGGCTACGGCGTGTGGCAAGCCTGAAGCTGTGGGCGCTGCGCCGGGCGAACGCAGTATGCTGGCGGCCTCCAACATACCCGGGCTGCACAGCATGACGATGACCAAGACATTGATGATCGTGGCCGAACTGGTCGTCATCAACTGGGCCCTGATCCTGGTGGCGAGCCTGATCAAGGCCAAGGCCTGGAAGCCGGCCGGCATGATGGCGGCGCTCGGCAACCGCGATACGGTGGCGGACTGCAGCGGCTTTCCGGCCCGCACCGATCGCGCCGCCAGGAACATGCTGGAGAACATGGTGTTGTTCACCGCGCTGGTGCTGGTGGCGAGCGTGGGCGGCGTCACCGACCCGCGCGTCGAACTCGGCGCCCGCATCTTCTTCTGGGCCCGGCTCGTCTACATTCCCATCTACATGATCGGCATCCCCGTGGCGCGCACGGCCGTGTGGGCGATCAGCATCATCGGCATGGGCATGATCCTCGCCTCGATCGTGCAGGCACTGCACTGAACTCTCAACGCCGGTTCATCCGCCACACCGCTGTGCTCAAGACCGTGGCGAACGTGACCCAGGCCACCAGCGGCACGCCGGTCGCGGCGGCGGTCTTGTCCACCGGGCGGGCCGCGGCCACGTAGGCCGTGGCGGTGGCCGCGATCGCGGCCGAGCCCACGGCCGCGGCGCCCAGGTGATGCCGACCGGAAAACAGCCTGGACCCGCCGGAGATCATCGCCACGTTGGCGGCGAACAAGCCCAGCGCGCGATTGCGCTGCGGCGTCGCCGGCTGGCGCGCGAGCCGATAGGCCCCCACCGCCAGCGCGCCGTCGAGCGCCGCCCGGACGACAGGGAAGACCGCCCTCGGCGGATTGAAGCGCGGCTTGCGAAGCAAGGCGTACCAGACCCTGGTCGAGATCGAGCGCGACGGGCGGTCACAGATCGTCACCAGTGCGGGGGCGACGAGCGCCGTGGCCGCCAGCGCGGCCGCCGCCGGCCTCGACAGGCTGCCGTCTTCGAACAGGTTCTTTTGCTGCATCGGGAGCTCTCCAGGAAACGATGCGCGGGGACGGCAAGGCGCGCGCCTGCCGCCCCGGCATGGTGGCTAGTCGCCGACGCCGGCCGCGACGCGGTCTGCCCATTGTGCAGGCGTCAACGAGAGCTCGTTGTACGTCCAGCTCGCCGCGATCCCGATGTCGAATCCATGGGCGAGCCGCACCGAGATCCGATCCTCCCGGGCCGCCTGCGGCAAGACCGACAACGCGATGCCGGCCAGCCGCGTCGACAGCGGCACGTTGTCGGCCAAGGGCGCGGCGATCGTCGCCTGGATCAGCAGCTCGTGTCGCATGCCCACCGACTCGCGGCCGTAGACCCGGCCCGCCGACTCGAACACGTTGACGGAACGAAGCTCGGGTTGCGCGGCCAGGCGCAGGGACAGCGCCTGCAGGCCGGCGAACATCGGCATGCGCATCAGCTGCGGGAAGAGCAGCGGCGTGGCCCCGCAAAGAACGGCCAACCCCGCGGCGATCGCGCGATGGCCGCCCCACATGCGCACGGGCGCGGGCGCGAGACGCGCGCCGTCCTCGACGCGCACGACGAACGCGCCGACGGCCAGGTCGTGCAGCGACTGGCGCGTGCGGCGATTGAACGCCAGCAGATAGGCCAACGCGAGCATCCCGCCCAATGCCAGCAGCGCCAGTGGAAAGCCCCCCGCGAATGTCGCGAGATTCATCGGCAGCACCGCGCCATTGAGAAAGTACGGCACGCCGAAGACGACAAAGCGCGCCACGCTGCGCGCGGGGCCCAGCGCCCGCCCCTGCGCGTCGACCACGCAGATGCGCAGCAGCCGCTTGCCCAGGGACTGCCCACCGCCCCGCCCGCATTCCTGCGGAACGAAGTAGGCCAGCGCCACGACGAAGCCGACGCAGCGGCCCCAGGGTCCGAGGCGCACGAACGTATCGAAGAAGACCAGCCCCAGCGCATAACCGATGAATCCGAGCACGAAGGCATCGACGACGAAGGCGGCGACGCGGCGCCAGAAGCCGGCGAACGGGGCGGCGGGACGGGCGTTGTCAGGCATGGACGAGACTTGAACCATGAAGGGTTGACCGAAATGCGTTGAACTGCGACAGGAACGGGTGGCGGCGCTTTCGCCGCGCCGCCCGTCGGGCAAGCCGTCGCCTGCGCGCCCTCCCGGGCAACGCATTGTTGGTCATGCACCCGCGCTCCCGCGAAGCGGATGCGACAGGGGTTTTCCCTCGCAAGCAACTTCCATGTCGGGTTCAGGGCGCGCATTCCGTTCTATGGATATGCAGGCATCCAATCGGCGTACCGGCCAATGCAGATCGACTTCCGCTTCGCGGACATGACGCACTCGAGTTGCCGCGACACCTTGGCCCGATACCCCTGATGCACGTCAAGAAACCTTTGTGCGCAGATACCCGGTGAGCTATAACACCTGAACAATCGCGCAGGACGACGAAGCCACTGAGCCGCGCCAGATCGCCGGCTGGACGGGCCAGGCCGAGGACGGCGCACGACGCAGCTGGGAGGCAGCGCAACCATGAAGACGGCAAAGGGCGAGCCCTCGACAGCGGCGACGCCGGCGGACACGGAGACGTGCAGTGAGCGGTGATCGCACGGACTTGTCGCTGATCTGCCGGGTTCATGGGCGCTTGTGCGCGCTGCCGCTTCACGACGTGATCGAGACGATGCGCCCCCTGCCGATGCAAGTTGTCGCCGGGGCACCGCATTTCGTACGCGGCCTGGCGGTGATCCGCGGCGAACCGGTCCCCGTCGTCGACGCCGCGCGCCTGCTTGGCGAAGAAGACGCCTCGGCGTCGCTCGAGCGATGGATCACGCTGACCGTCGGCCCGCGCCGGGTCGCGCTGGCCGTGGAAGGCGTCCTGGGCGTGCGCCGCCTGCCCGCCGACGGCCGGCATGCGCTGCCGCCGCTGCTCGGGGATGTCAGCCGCGATCTCCTGTCGGAGCTCGGCCTGCTGGACGAGTCGCTGCTGCTGGTGCTTCAGGGCGGCCGCCTGTTGTCCGACGACGTCTGGGCCAGCCTGGCCGTGCAGGGATCCGCCGCGTGAATGCAGCCCCCGTCCCGGACCAGGTCGAACGCTTCAGGGGCCTGATCGCGGCACGTCTCGGACTCCAGTTCGAGGACGCGCGGATGGCCTGGCTGGCCGAGGTCCTCGGCCGCCGCGCGGACGCCAGCGGCTTGACGGCCGAGCCGTACCTGACCCGCCTGCAGGCGGCGGCGCCGGCCGCCGAACTCGGTGCGCTCGCGCATGAGTTGACCGTCGGCGAGACCTATTTCTTCCGCAACATCGAACAGTTCTCCGCCCTGCGCGAGCGGGTGGTGCCCGAACGCATGCGCGCGGGTGGCGCACGTCGATGCCTGCGCATCCTGTCGGCCGGCTGCGCTTCGGGCGAAGAGCCCTATTCGATCGCGATGACGCTGCGCGAGCTGGTCGCCGACGCGTCGTGCGAGCTGCAGATCCGTGCGGTGGACCTCAATCCGGCGTCGCTCGAGAAGGCACGGCAGGCCCGCTACACCTCCTGGTCGCTGCGCGAGACGCCCCAGGCCATGCAGCAGCGCTGGTTTCGGCCGGACGGCGCCGGCGTGGTGCTGGACGATGCGATCCGCGCTTCGGTGAAGTTCGAGGCGCGCAACCTCGGCGAGGACGACGCCGACCTGTGGCAGCCCGGCGCGTACGACGTCGTCTTCTGCCGCAACGTGCTGATGTACTTCACGCCGCAATGCACCCAGGCGCTCGTGGCGCGCATCGCGCGGGCGCTCGCGCCGGACGGCGTGCTGTTTCTCGGCAGCGCCGAGACCTTGCGCGGCCTCTCGCAGGCTTTCCACCTGCAGCACACGCACGGCAGCTTCTACTACCAGCGCAAGGAGGCCGTGGCGCCGGCGCCGACATCCCTGCACAACAGCGGGTCGGATGCGGCTCGGCCGACGCTGGCCGCGGTCGTCGATGACAGCGACAGCTGGGTCGAGGCGATCGCCAGGGCGTCCAGGCGCGTTCGCGCATTGACCGACCCGCCAGCGCCGTCCGGCGCGCCCGACATGTTGACCGGCCGGCCGTGGAATCTCGGCCCCGCGCTCGAGCTGTTCCAGGAAGAGCGCTTCGCCCACGCACTCAGCCTCGTGCGCGGGCTGCCCGACGAGGCCGCCGACGACCCCAACGTGCTGCTGCTGCACGCGGTGCTGCTCACCCACAGCGGCCAGTTCGCGACGGCGCAAGACACGTGCCGCCGCTTGCTCGCCATCGACGAGTTGAACGCTGGCGCGCACTACGTGCTCGCCCTGTGCCGCGAGGGCCAGGGCGATAGCCGCGGCGCCGTCGACAACGACCAGTTCGCGGTCTACCTGGATCCCACGTTCGCGATGCCGCGCATGCACCTGGGCCTGCTGGCTCGCCGCAGCGGCGACCGTGCGGCGGCACGAAGCGAACTCGGCCAGGCCATCACCTTGCTCCAGCGCGAGGACGCGTCGCGCCTGCTGCTGTTCGGCGGCGGCTTCCGGCGCGAGGCGTTGCTCGCGCTGTGCCGAGCCGAGCTGCAGAGTTGCGGAGGTACGGCATGAACCCTGCGTTCAAGGACAAGGCCGCGGAGTTGCGACGCGCGTTCGACCGGTCGTTTGCCGCGGCCCGGCACGCCGACACGGCCCTGTTCGACGACTTCCTCGCGATCCGTCTTCGCGACGATCCCCACGTGTTCCGGCTGGACGGCGTCGCGCGGCTGCTGCCCCTGCAGGCCCTGACGCGTTTTCCGAGCGCGCTGCCCCAATGGCTGGGGCTGGCCGGCGTGGCCGGCGCAGTGATTCCCGTCTACGACCTGGGGCTGCTGCTCGGCTATCCCGCGGGCGGCGCGCCTCGATGGATGGTGGTCTGCAAGGCCGCGCCCGTCGCGTTGGCCTTCGATGTCTTCGAGGGCCAGTTCCGCCACCCGCGCGACGTCGACTCCGGCACGCAGCCATCGCCACGCGGCGAGGTGCTGCGCACGCCCGGCCAGGTCCGGCCCGTCGTGCCGACCGGCGAGGTCCTGGCAACCATCAAATCCCTGGCGCTGCAAGGCGTCTTGCAAAAGGAGCGTTGAAGATGTGGACCTTCGGAAAGAAGATCGCGTTCGGGTTCGCGATGTCGTTCGTGCTGCTGCTCGCGATCGGCGCCGTGGCGTACCGGAGCATCGACCTGTTGACGAAGACCAGCTACTCCGTGGCGCACACGCACCAGGTCATCGAGCACGTCACCGCCATCCTCAGCACGCTCAAGGACGCGGAGACCGGCCAGCGCGGCTTCGTCATCACCGGCGACGACGCCTACCTCGAACCGTATCGCGCCGCGCTCGGCTCGATCGACAAGCTGGTGAAGGAGCTGCGCGAGTTGACCGCCGACAACCCCAACCAGCAAAAGCGCATCGACATCGCCGAGCCGCTCATCCACGAAAAACTGTCCGAGCTCAAGCAAAGCATCGACGTGCGCCGGCAAGGCGGCCTGGAGCCAGCCGTCAAGTTCGTGCAGACGGGCGTCGGCAAGCGCACGATGGACGACCTGCGCGCGCTGTGCGAGCAGATGGAGCACGAGGAACGGGACCTGCTCAAGCAGCGCGCCGACGAGGTGGAGGCCGCCTCCGGCGGCACGCGCTCGTCCATCGTCGTCGGCACCCTGCTGTGCCTGCTGTTCGTGAGCGCCGCCGGGGTCGTGCTCACGCGCTCGCTGACGAACCAGATCGGGTCGGCCGTGCGGCACATCCAGAGTTCCTCGGCCGAACTCCAGGCAGCCGCCAACCAGCAGGCCACCGGCGCCAGGGAGTCGTCGACGTCGATGACGGAGATCACGACCACGATCAGCGAGCTGCTCGCGACGTCGCGCCAGATCGCCGAGAGCGCGCAGCAGGTGGCCAGCGTGGCCGAGCAGACGGCCGGTGCGGCCCGGTCCGGCGAGAGCACCGTCCAGACCGCCAACGACTCGATCGCCAGCATCCGCCAGCAGGTCGACCTGGTCGTGAACCACACCCTCGAGCTGGGACGGAAGTCGCAGCAGATCGGCGCCGTCCTCGACATCGTCTCCGAGCTGGCCGAGCAGACCAACATCCTGGCCATCAACGCGACCATCGAAGCCGCCGGGGCGGGCGACTCGGGCAAGCGCTTCGCGGTCGTCGCGGACGAGATCCGCAAGCTCGCCGATCGCGTGGCCGGCTCGACCAAGGAGATCCGCACGCTCATCGACGACGTGCGCGGCGCGGTCAACACCACCGTCATGGCCACCGAGACGGGCTCCAAGGCCGTCGACACCGGCGCCAGGGAATTCGCGGACGTCGCTTCCGCCTTCAAGCTGATCGCCGGGCTGGTGAGCACCACCACGCAGGCCTCGCGCGAGATCGAGCTTTCGACCAAGCAGCAGACGACCGCGGTCGAGCAGGTGAACCTGGCCATCAACAACACCGCGCAGGCGACGAAGGAAACCGAGGTGAGCCTGGGCCAGACGCTGCAGACGGCGGCCCAGCTGGCGAGCCTGTCCAAGGACCTGCTGCGCCTGGTGCAGCCGCAGACAGCGCTCTGAGGGCATGGCCAAGGACCCCTTCAAGTATTTCCGCGTCGAGGCGCGCGAGTTGCTGGAGCAATTCGGCCAGGGCGTGCTCGAGCTCGAGAGAGGGGCGGGCGCGAACACCGTGGTGCCGCGCGTGCTGCGCCTGGCGCATACGCTCAAAGGGGCGGCCAGGGTGGTCAGGCAGCCCGAGATCGCCGATACAGCACACCGTATCGAGGACGCACTCGCTCCGTGGCGCGACGCGAACGCCACGGTACCGCGTCCCTGCATCGAGACCGTGCTCGCGGGACTCGCCGAGATCGCAGCCCGCGTCGCCGGCCTGCCGGCCGCGGCGGATGCCGAGCCTGCCGCCGCGACCCGGGCGCGGCCCGACGAAGCGCCGCTCAGCTTGCGCGCCGATGTCGCCGAGATGGATGCCTTGCTGGCCGGCGTCGCGCAGACGCACGCCCAGGTCACGCAGCTGAGGCGCAGTTGCGGCGACGCCGCCGCCGCGCGCACGCTCGCCCAGCGGTTGCAGATGCAGTTGGCGCCGCGGCGCGGGCGCGGGAGCGCCGGCGACGCCGCGCTGCAGGCCGCGCGCTCGCTGTCCGGGGAACTGCAGCTCGCCGTCCATCGGATCGAGCAGGACTTGAGCGCGTCGACGGAGCGTGTCGAGCGCGAGCTGCGCCAGCTGCGCGACGCCGCCGAGCAACTGCGCCTGATCCCGGTGGCGACGTTGTTCGGTCCGCTCGAACGCAGCGCGCGCGACGTGGCGCAGACGCTGGGCAAGGGCGTGGTGTTCGAAGGCCGCGGCGGCGATGTCCGGCTGGATGCGCCCGTGCTCGGCGTGGTGCAGGGCGCCTTGCTGCAACTGGTGCGCAATGCCGTCGCCCATGGCATCGAGACACCGGACTCGCGACAGGCCGCCGGCAAGCCGCGCGACGGCCGCGTCACCGTCGAGGTGCTGCGGCGCGGACGGCAGGTGGTGTTCCGCTGCATCGACGACGGCGCCGGGATCGACCTCGAGGCCGTGCGGCGCGGCGCCCGGCGCAAGGGGCTGCTCGACGCGTCGGCGCCGGCGCTCGACACCGCCGCCCTGCTGCGCCTGCTGCTGCGCGGGGGCATCAGCACGTCAGGCACCGTCACCGAGGTGTCGGGACGCGGCGTCGGCCTGGACGTGGCGCGGGACGGCGCCGCGCGCCTGGGCGGCGAGCTGTCGGCCGACACGATCACCGGCCGGGGCACGACGCTCGAGATGGTCGTGCCGCTGTCGATGGCGTCGATAGAGGCGCTGCTGGTCGAGGCCGCCGGCAGCGTGGTGGCCGTGCCGCTGGCCGCGCTGCGCTGCACGCTGCGCCTGGGCTCGCGCGACATCGCCCGCAGCGCGCAGGGCGACACGCTCGTCCACGAAGGCCAGGCCATCCCCTACGTCGCGCTCTCGCGCCTGCTGGATGACGCGGCGACGGCGCTCCCGGCGCGCAACGTGTCGGTGCTGGTCGTCGCGCATGCCGGCATGCTCGCCGCCATCGGCGTCGACCGGCTGCGCGAGATGGCCACGGTCGTGCTCAGGCCCGTGCCGGAACTCGCGCCGGCGAGCGCGCTGGTGGCCGGCGTGTCGCTGGACATAGCCGGCACGCCGCAACTGGTGCTCGACGCCGAAGCCGTGGTGCGCGCGGCGCAGCGCGCGGGAGCGGCGGGAACGCAGGCGCGCGTCGCGCCGAAACCGGTGCTGGTCGTCGACGACTCGCCGACGACGCGCATGCTCGAGCAAAGCATCCTCGAGTCGGCCGGCTACGCCGTGCATGCGGCGACCTCGGGCGAGGAAGCCCTGGAGCGCGCGCGGCGCGAATCCTATGCGCTCTTCCTGGTCGACGTCGAGATGCCGGGCATGGACGGCTTCACCTTCATCGAGCACGTGCGCGCCGACCCGGCCTTGCGCGACATCCCGGCGATGCTGGTCACCTCGCGCGCGTCGCCGGCCGATCGCCAGCGCGGACTCGAGGTCGGCGCCCAGGCCTACATCGTCAAGAGCGAATTCGCGCAGGCCGAGTTCCTCGCGCGCGTGCGCCAGCTGGTGGGCGCGCGATGAGCCGGATCGACGACCGCAAGAAGCTGCGCATCCTCGTGGTCGAGGACTCGCTGACGGTGCGCAGGCGCCTGTGCGAGACGCTGGCAGCCGACGCCGGCATCGAGGTCGTCGGCGAGGCCGAGGACGGCCGGCGCGCCATCGAGCTGTGCCGGGCCTTGCGACCGGACGCGATGACGATGGACATGATGCTGCCCGTGATGACCGGCCTGGCCGCCACCGAGTACATCATGGCCCACTACCCGACCCCCATCCTCGTGGTGTCGTCGTCGATCAACCGCGGCGAGCTCTTCAAGACGTACGACGCGCTGGCCGCCGGGGCGGTCGACGTGCTCGAGAAGCCACGCGGCGACGAACCCGAGGGGCACTGGGAGCAGCGTTTCATCGACACGGTCAAGCTGGTGGCGCGCATCCGGGTCATCACGCACCTGCGGGCCCGATCCGGCCCGGGCTTGCATCAGGTCGCCCCCATTGCGGCATCGGCCATCGATCCGACGCCTGCGCGGCCGTGCCGGTTGATCGCGATCGGCGCGTCGACCGGCGGGCCGGGAGCGATCGTCGAGGTCCTGCGCGGACTGTCGCCGCAAGTGCGGGCGCCGGTGCTGCTGGTGCTGCACATCAACGAGCCCTTCGGCACCGCGTTCGCAGACTGGCTCGATGCCCAGACACCGCGCCGGGTGGCGTTCGCGCGCGACGGCGAGCCGCTCGCGGATGTGGCGAGCCGGGTCACGCTCGCGCCGCCCGGCCATCATCTGGTCGTGCATCACGGCCGGCTGCACCTGACCCGGACGGCGGAGCGCCATTCGTGCCGGCCCTCGGTGGACGTCCTGTTCGAATCGGTGGCGTCGGACTGCGGCACCACCGCGGCCGGTTGCCTGCTCACCGGCATGGGGCGCGACGGCGCCGCGGGCCTGCTCGCGATGCGCCGGGCCGGCGGATCGACCATCGCGCAGGACGAGGCGACCTCCGTGATCTACGGCATGCCGCGCGAAGCGGCCTTGCTCGGCGCCGCGATGCAGGTGCTGCCGCTGCGCGACATCGGGCCGGCGCTGAGCTCGCTCGCGACGGCCAATGGGGAGGCACGATGAGCGATACGGTAGTGATCGTCGACGACAGCATGACCGTGCGCATGGACCTGCAGGAGGCATTCGAGGCCGCCGGCTTCCAGACGCTGACCTGCGTCACGGCAGCCGCGGCGCGGATCGTGTTCGCGAGCATGCCCATGGACGTGGTCGTCCTGGATGTGCTACTGCCCGACGGCGACGGCGTGGAACTGTTGAAGGAATTGCGCGCGGCCCCGGCGACCGCCGCGACCGTGGTGCTGATGCTGTCGGGCGAGGCGGAGGTCGCCGACCGGATACGCGGGCTGCGCACCGGCGCCGATGAATACGTCGGCAAGCCCTACGACGCCCTCTACGTGATCGCGAAGGCGCGCGAGCTGCTGCGCCGGCGGCGCGGCGAAGGCGACGCCGCCCGGCCGACCGTGCTCGTCATCGACGACAGCGCCACCTTTCGCAACGTCATGCGGCAAGCCCTCGAAGACGCGGGCTACGCCGCGGCCACCGCCGGGACCGGGGAGGACGGGCTGCGGCTCGCGGCCGAGGTGCGGCCGAGCGCGATCATCGTCGACGGCATGCTGCCCGGCATCGACGGCACGACGGTCATCCGGCGCGTGCGCCTGGACGCCGCGCTGCGCGGCGTGCCTTGCCTGCTGCTGACCGGCTCCGGGGAGCTGAGCGCGGAGCTCCAGGCGCTCGACGCCGGCGCGGATGCGTTCGTGCGCAAGGACGAGGAGATCCCCGTGATCCTCGCGCGCCTGGCGGCGGCCCTGCGGGGCACCGCCACGCGCACGACCGGGGGCCCGGCCAGCCTGCTCGCGCCCAAGAAGATCCTCACGGTCGACGACAGCCCGACCTACCTGCAGGCGCTGGCCGACACCTTGCGCGACGAGGGCTACGACGTGATCCCGGCGCGCTCGGGCGAGGAGGCGCTGGAGCTCCTCGCCGTGCAGCCGGTCGACTGCATCCTGATGGACCTGCAGATGCCCGGCCTCGACGGCCGCCAGACCTGCAGCCGCATCAAGGCCGCGCCCGGCGTGCGCGACATCCCGTTGATCATGCTGACCGGGCTCGACGACCGCGCGGCCATGCTCGCCGGCCTGGCCGCCGGCGCCGACGACTACATCCAGAAGTCCGGCGAGTTCGAGGTGCTCAAGGCGCGCGTGCGTGCGCAGTTGCGGCGCAAGCAGTTCGAGGACGAGAACCGCCGCATCCGCGAGGAATTGCTGACCGAGTCGTCGCAGGCGCGCGCCGCGCGCGAACTGGCCGAGACGCGCGCCACGCTGGTCGACCAGCTCGAACGCAAGAGCCACGATCTCGAACTGGCCACGCAGGCCAAGAGCCGTTTCCTGGCGACGATGAGCCACGAGATCCGCACGCCGCTGAACGCCATCATCGGCATGGCCGGATTGCTCAACGACTCCCGCCTGAGCGACGAGCAGCGCGAGTTCGCCGCCATCATCCGCACCAGCGGCGACCACCTGCTGACCGTCATCAACGACATCCTGGACTTCTCCAGCCTGGAGTCCGGCGGCCTGTCGCTGGAACAACGCCCGTTCAGCATGGCGGGGGTGACGGAGGAGGCCCTGGATCTCGTGGCCGGCCCGGCCCGGGAAAAGGAGCTCGAGCTGACCTACGAACTCGCTCCCAACGTGCCGCAGACCTTGCTGGGGGACGCGGGACGCGTGCGGCAGATCCTGGTCAACTACCTTTCCAACGCGGTGAAGTTCACTGCCCGTGGAGAAGTCGTCGTTTCAGTCTCGGCGAGACCGGTCGACGACGGGCGCTATCAGGTCAAATTTTCCGTGCGCGACACCGGCATGGGTATTCCGCGGGATCGCTTCGACCGGCTCTTCCATTCCTTCAGCCAGGTGGACGCCTCGATCCACCGCGAGTTCGGCGGCAGCGGCCTGGGCCTGGCCATCTGCAAGCGCCTCGCGGGGCTCATGGAAGGCAAGGTCTGGGCAGAAAGCGAGGTCGGCAGCGGGTCGGCTTTCCATTTCAGCCTCGTCGCCGCCCTGCCGGCAGAAAGTGCCCGGGTGCGATGGCAAGCCGGCGAAGCGCAGCCGCTGGCCGGCGTGCGGGCCTGGATCGTCGACGACAACGACACCAATCGCCACATCCTGCAGCGCCAGTTGCAGGACTGGGGCATGCAGACGCGCGACACCGGCTTTCCGCACGAGGCGCTGGAATGGGCGCAGCGCGGGGACGCCTGCGACCTGGCGATCCTGGACTTCCACATGCCCGGGATGAATGGCCTGCAGCTGGCCCAATCTCTCCACGACCTGCGCGGCGCGAGTCTCAAGCAGATGCTGTTGACCTCCGGCCTCCCGGTGCCCGACGCCGACGCACAGCCCGCCGGCCTGCTGGCGCAACTGTCCAAGCCGGTCAAGCACACGGCCCTGCTGAACACGATCCTGCGACTGTTCGAACGGCGCCCCGTCTCGAACGCCAGCCCGGCCCCGACGCCCTCGCCGTCCGGCTCCGGCGCTGCGAATGCGCTGCGCATCCTCATCGCCGAGGACAATCCCGTCAACGCCTTCCTCCTTCGAGTCCTGCTCGAGCGAATGGGCTACGACTCCGAGGTGGCCGTCAACGGGGTCGAAGCCATCGAGGCCTTGCGGCGCGACACCTTCGACGTCGTCTTCATGGACGTGCAGATGCCCGTGATGGACGGCATCGAGGCGGCTCGGCAGATTCACAAGGAATGGCCCCCGGGCCAACGCCCTCGCATCATCGCGCTGACGGCGGGCGTGATGGCCGACGAAATCGAGACCTGCAAGCTCGCCGGCATGGACGACTTCCTGGCCAAGCCGATCGACGTCGAGCTGCTGGTGGCGTCGTTGGCCGCATGCCGGCGGCTCGGGGCGAGCGACGCGGCTTGAGCCCAGCCCCGCGCTGTCGTGCCGGCCGCACGCCAATCCCTCACTGCCTGTAGCGCTATCGCCCCGGCGGGATAATGACACCCATCATGAAAACCACTCACCACTTCCTCGCCCGCGTGGGCCAAGTGAACAAGGCCACGCCCGCCACCTGAGTGCTCTTCGACCTTTTCGTCGGAGGGCCGCCGTGGCCTGCCGACAAACCAGAACCCCGGCAGGCCCAGTCTCCCGGGGTTTCGTTTTTTCCGCTGTTCTCTTCATCCACCTGCAAGGCTCGCCATGCGCACGTACGACAAGTTGATCGCCACGATTTCCGACCGCCGGAGCGTGAACGACTCACGCCCGTGCTCCGGCCACGGGACTTCAAGAAGCAGCTGACCCTCCTGGTGAATCGCCCGGGTGGCGGCTGGAAATCACGGCACACCTGGCGACGCGGCCCGCAGCCGCGTCCTGAAAGATTCATCATGACCACGAACAACGTCACTCTTCGCAACCTGCGCAACATCGGCGTCATCGCGCACGTCGACGCGGGCAAGACCACCACCACCGAACGCATCCTGTTCTACACCGGCGAGAACCATCGCATCGGCGAGGTCCACGACGGCGACACGCGCATGGACTTCGACCCGCAGGAGCGCCAGCGCGGCATCACGATCAACAGCGCGGCCATCACGGTGCACTGGCACGGCACCCAGATCAACCTGATCGACACGCCCGGGCACATCGACTTCAACATCGAGGTCAATCGTTCGCTGCGCGTGCTCGACGGCGCGGTCGTCGTGTTCGACGGCGTGGCCGGCGTCGAGCCGCAGACGGAGACGAACTGGCGACTCGCGGACAAGTACCGCGTGCCGCGGCTCGCGTTCGTCAACAAGCTCGATCGCACGGGCGCCGACTTCGCACGCGTGGTCGCGATGATGCAGGAGCGCCTCGGCGTGACGGCACTGCCGCTGCAGATCCCGATCGGCGCGGAGGGCGACTTCCGCGGCGTCGTCGACCTGCTGCGCATGCGTGCGCTCGTCTGGGACAAGGACGACGCCAGCGCCCCGCCGCGCGTGGCCGACGTGCCCGCCGAGCTTCTCGAGGAAGCGCGGCGTGCGCGGGCACGCCTGGTCGAGGCGGTCGTCGAACAGGACGACGCGACGCTGGACGCCTGGCTGCGCGGCGACGACATCTCGATCGAGGCGCTGCAGGCCTGCCTGCGCAAGGGCACGCTGGCCGCGGCCTTCGTGCCGGTGCTCGCGGGCTCGGCCTTCAAGAACCGCGGCGTCGAGCCGCTATTGGATGCCGTGGTGGACTATCTGCCGCGGCCTGGAGAAACGAATCATGAAGACGAAACGCTGAATGCCGACCCCGCTGCGCCGTTCGCGGCCCTCGCGTTCAAGGTCGTCGCCGACGACCATGGCGCGATGACCTTCGTGCGCGTGTATCGCGGGCGCCTCGCGCGCGGTGCGAGCGTGTTCAACGCGACCACCGGTCGCAACGAACGCGTCTCGCGCATCTACGAGGTGCACGCGAACCAGCACATCGAGAAGGACGAACTCGTGGCGGGCGACATCGCCGCCGTCGTCGGGCTCAAGGACACGCTGACCGGCCACACGCTGGCCGATCGGGCTCATCCGGTTCACCTGGAAGAGATCGTCGTGCCAGATCCCGTGATCGACGTCGCGATCGAGCCGAGGACGCAGGCCGACCAGCAGCACCTCTCGAAGGCGCTGCAGGCCATGCTGCGCGAGGATCCCAGCCTGAAGTTGCGCCACGACGCCGACTCCGGGCAGACGATCCTGTCGGGCATGGGCGAGTTGCAGCTCGAGGTCTCGGTGGAGAAGCTGCGCGCGCAGCACGGCGTGAACGTGACGGTAGGCCGCCCACAAGTGGCCTATCGGGAAACCATTTCAACTGAAAGCGAGGTCCATCATGTGCACAAGAAGCAGACGGGCGGCCCCGGCCAGTTCGCCGAACTGAAGCTCCGCCTCGCGCCACTGGCACGCGGCGAGGGCTTGCGCTTCGCCAACGAGAGTGTCGGCGGCGCGATCCCGCGCGAGTTCGTTCCCGCGATCGAGGCCGGCATCCGCCGCGCCGCGCAAGTGGGCGTGGCCGCCGGCTTCCCGACGGTCGACTTCGAGGCGACCGTGCTGGACGGCAGCTTCCACGAACGCGATTCGTCGTCGCTGGCCTTCGAGCTGGCCGCGGCGGCCGCATTCCGCGAAGCGGCCGCACGAGCGACGCCGCTGGTGCTGGAGCCGGTGATGGCCGTCGAGGTCATCACACCCACCGACCACCTGGGCGACGTCATCGGCGACCTGCATCGCCGGCGCGGCAACGTGCAGGGCCAAGCCCAGCGCGGCAACGCGTCGGTCGTGACGGCCACGGTGCCGCTCAAGGAGATGTTCGGCTACATCGGCCACCTGCGCGCCATGACGTCCGGCCGGGCGCAGTACTCGATGCAGACCAGCCACTACGACGTGGCGCCGGCGCGCGACCGGCAGGCATTGGCGGCGTGAAGACGGCAGCCTGAAGGGCGCGTGCTCCGAAAAGGGGCACGCGCCATTTTTTCGCCGCGGGCCACTCCGGTGTCGGCGTCCGCGCCGCCGCAGGGGGTATTGCCGAATATAGTTGCAAGCGTTACTATTACTGCATGAACAATCAAGAACGCAATCGTTCCACCAAAGCCATGGCGGCCGCCGAGCGAGCCCACAACCGCGCCACGGGCGGCGGCCTGGGCGATGTCGCGATCTACATCCAGATGCGCGCCTGCAACGTGATGATGACCGAACGCCTGGGCCGCCTGCTCGAGCCGCACGACCTGAGTTCGGTCGGCTACATCACGATGATGTCGCTCTACAGCCGTCCCGAGAACCTGGCCAATCCGTCGGAGCTGTGCGACATCACCGGCGAGACGCGCGGCAACATGACGCGCATCTGCGACGAGCTGGTCGACAAGGGCTGGATGCGTCGCGTGCCCAACCCGGAGGACCGCCGCCGCGTCGACCTGTCCCTGTCGGAATCGGGCATGGCCCTGCTCAACAAGGTCGCGCCGCAGTTGCGCCAGAACGCCGATGACTTCTACAAGAGGACGTTCAGCAAGACCGAGAAGGCGACGCTGCAGCAGTTGCTGACCCAGTTCTCCGAAGCATTGGCGGGCGACCTCTGAACCCGGAAGGCATCCGCGTCGCGGTGCCATTTTTTTACCCAAATGGTTGCAAAATGAACTATCAACAAAGTGACTATCCACATGGAAATCACGTAGCGCGACTGGCTCCCGTCGTCGTCGCCGTGTTCATGCTGGCACTGGCCGGCTGCGCGCCGCTGCCGCCGCAGGACGCCCCGCTCACGCTCGCGTCCGCCCGCGTGGCCGACATCGTGCCCGACGCGACGCCTTCGACTGCTACCGCGACGTCGGCCCCGGTGCTCGGCGACTACGGCGACGCGCAGCTGAACCGCTTCGTCGCCCTCGCGTTGAAGGACTCGCCGACGATGGCCGTCGCGCAGGCGCGCGTGCGCCAGGCCGACGCTGCCGCCGGCCAGACCGAAGCCGCCGCCGGTGCCAGCCTCGCACTCGACGGCCAGGCCACCCGCGAGCGCTATCCGGAGCACAGCCTCTACCCGCCGCCGATCGCCGGCTCGACGCGCACCAGCGGCCACCTCGCGCTCGACTTCTCTTACGACTTCGACTTCTGGGGCCGCAACCGCAAGGCGCTCGACGCCGCGCTCGGCCGCACCGCTGCCGCGCATGCCGACGCACAGGCCGCCGCCGCGACGCTGGCCGCCGGCGTCGCGAAAAGCTACTTCCAATGGCAGGCCGCCGACCAGCACCTGCACATCGCGCAGACGCTCGAGTCCCAGCGCCGGGCCCTCGTCGAACGCCAGGCGCGCCGCGTGCGCGCCGGCCTCGCCGCGGGTTCGGACCTCGCGCCGCTCAACGCCGACGCGGCGGCGCCGCGCCAGAGCATCGTGCAACTGGAGACCCAGCGCACGCAGGCCGAACGCCAGCTCCAGGCACTCGTCGGCGTGCACGCGCTGCCCGCGATCGAGCCGATGCCGCTGCCGACATTGACCGCGCTGCCCGATGCCGCCGTCCGCCTCGACCTGCTGGCGCGCCGTCCCGAGATCGCCGCCGCGCGCGATCGCGTGCAGGCCGCGCTGAAGGACGTCGACTCGCAACGCGCCGCGTTCTACCCCGACGTGAGCATCAGCGCGCTCGCCGGCTTCGATGCGTTGCAGCTCAGCTCGCTAGTGCACGGATCCAACCGCGAGCTCGCCGCCACGCCGGCGATCCACCTGCCCCTCTTCGACGCCGGCCGGCTGCGCGCGGGCCTGGACGCGCGGCGCGCCGACGTCGCGCTCGCGGCGGCGCAATACGACCAGGCCTTGCAGCAGGCGATCGCCGACGTCAACGACGCCACCGTGCGCGTGCAGGGCGCGCAGCGCGAGGCCGATCCGCTCGCCGCGCAGGTGCACGCACGCGAGCACGACCTCGCGAGCGCCCGCGTGCGCGAGCGCGCCGGCCTGATCGACGGCCAGCAACGCCTCGTCGACGAGCTCGTGCTGACGTCGCTGCAGGACCAGGAATTGAACCGGCGCATGCAGGCCCTGCTGGCCCGCATCGACCTCGACCACGCCCTCGGCGGTGCACTGCCCCAGTCGTCCGCGCCGACCGTCGCCAGCAACGCGCAGTGAGCGCATCGCCCCAACGAACAAGAGAATCATCATGACCGACACCGACACGACCGCCCCCGCCGCACCTGAATCCACCAACAAGGGCTCGCGCAAGAAGGCGCTGCTGATCGCCGGCACCACCTTCGGCCTGGCCGCCATCGCCTACGCCGTCTGGGTGCTGACGTACGCCCAATACCACGAGAGCACCGACGACGCCTACGTGCAGGCCAACCTCGTGTACGTCAACGCGCAAGTGGGCGGCACCGTCACGTCGCTGGGCGCCGACGACAACCAGCCCGTGCGCGCCGGCCAGACCCTCGTCACGCTGGATCACTCCGACGCCGCCGTCGCGCTCGCCGACGCCAGCGCGCAGCTGGGCCTGGCCGTGCGCCAGGTACGCGAGCAGCAGAGCGCCGTCGACGAAGGCCAGGCCGTGATCGCGCAGCGGCGCACCGACCTCGCGCGCGCCAGCGACGATCTGGCGCGCCGCACGCAGCTCGCCGGCACCGACTCGATCGCGGCCGAGGACCTGCAGCACGCGAAGCAGACCGTCGCCGCCGCGCAGGACGCGCTGACGGTGGCCGAGAAGACGCTCGCCAGGACGCGCGCGCCGATCGCCGGCATCACGCTGCGCCAGAACCCGTCGGTGCTGCGCGCCCGCGCCGCCTACGTGCAGGCCGCGCTGGCCACGCAGCGCAACGACGTGCAGGCGCCGATGGACGGCGTCGTCGCGCGCCGCTCGGTGCAGGTGGGCCAGCACGTCGCCGCCGG
>FTKD01000850.1_pt3 | contig 19488 bp, 24 predicted proteins | sample 1658191 | NCBI WGS metagenome assembly FTKD01 (sample SAMEA3914808, study PRJEB12502) | metagenome | biome: forest; material: soil | place: Canada | collected 2011-08-03 | depth 0.3 m
GCGGCGCACGAGTTGCGATCGCCGCTCACCGCGCTGAAGCTGCAGGTGCAGGTGATGCGGCGCGCGCCCGACGACGCCGCGCGCGACGAGGCCGCCCGCGCGCTGACCGCCGGCGTCGACCGCGCGACGCGTCTCGTCGAACAACTGCTGGCGCTCGCGCGCAGCGAGGCCGGCCCGACCCGCGAAGCCGCGGCGTCGCCGCTGGCCGAGATCGTGCGCCAGGCGATGGCCGACGTCGGCCCGTTCGCTGCCGCGCGCGCCACGACGCTGGAGCTCGACGTGGCCGACGGCGCCGATACCTTGACGGTGTTCGGCGACGCCGACGTCGCGGTGCTGGCCCGCAACCTGATCGACAACGCGGTGCGCTACAGCCCGGCCGGCGGCCACGTGTCGGTGTGGGTGGGCAGCGATGCCGCGCGGCCGGCGGCGCCGGTGCTGCAGGTCGACGACGACGGCCCGGGCATCCCGCCGGCCGATCGCGAGATGGTGTTCGACCGCTTCGTGCGGCGCGACAACGCCGCCGACCAGACCGGCTCCGGCCTCGGCCTGGCGATCGTGCGGCAGGTGGCGCTGCGCCAGGGCGCCGAGGTCGCGTTGTCGGAGTCGCCCCGAGGCGGCCTGCGCGCACGGGTGACGTGGTCCTAATGTTGGCCTCATGTTGAGCTAATGATGTCTTCATCGTCGGCGCGCACATTGCATGTCATGCGCCGCGAAGGAGGCGGGTTTCGTCCCTCTCGCAAGGCGCGAGCATCCGAAATGAAGCCGACAAGGAGTCGAACCACATGAACAAGACCAACCTGAAGCCGCTCGCCTGGGGCCTGCTCGGTGCGGGCGTGGCGGTGATGGGTACCGCGGGCGCGCTGGATCTGCCTTCCTGGCTGCGTCATTCCACCGCTGCCGGCGCCGGCAGCACCAGCGCCGCGATCGCGGCCGCGGCCACCGGCCAGCAAGTCGCCCCGACGCCGGTCACGCCGCCGCTGCCCGCGCTGCCGCCCGGCACCGCGCCGAACTACCGCGCCATCGTGCAGGAATTCGGTCCGTCGGTCGTGCACGTGAGCGTCGCAGGCACGCACAAGCAGACGGCCGAGGAACTGCAGGAAGAAGGCGGCCTGAGCCCCGACGATCCGCTGTTCCGCTTCTTCCGCGGCATGCCCGGCGCCCCCAATTTCCAGCGCGGCGGCCAGCCTGCCGAACAGCCGTTCAAGGGCCTGGGCTCGGGGTTCATCATCGGCTCGGACGGCCTGATCCTGACCAACGCGCACGTCGTCAAGGAAGCCAAGGACGTCGTCGTCAAGCTGCAGGACCGGCGCGAATACGTCGCGAAGGTGCTGGGCGTCGATACCGCCACCGACATCGCGGTGCTCAAGATCGATGCCAAGGGCCTGCCGGTGGTGCGCTTCGGCCAGCCGTCCAAGCTGATGGTGGGCGACTACGTGCTCGCCATCGGCGCGCCGTACGGGCTCGACCAGACGGCCACGTCGGGCATCATCAGCGCCAAGGGCCGTTCGCTGCCCAGCGAGGGCGGCGAGAACTTCGTGCCGTTCCTGCAGACCGACGCCGCGGTGAACCCGGGCAACTCGGGCGGCCCGCTGTTCGACGCCGCCGGCAACGTCGTGGGCATCAACTCGCAGATCTACAGCCGCACGGGCGGCTTCCAGGGCGTGAGTTTCGCGATCCCGATCGACGTGGCGCTCGCGATCAAGGACCAGATCGTCGCCACCGGCCATGCCACGCATGCGCGCCTGGGCGTGTCGATCCAGCCGCTGACCCAGGATCTGGCCGAGAGCTTCGGGCTCGAGCGTCCGGACGGCGCGCTCGTGTCCACCGTGGCGCCCAACAGCGCCGCGGCCAAGGCAGGCCTGAAGTCGGGCGACGTGATCACCAAGGTCAACGGCGAAGCGATCGAGGAGCCGGGCATGCTGTCGTCGCGCGTGGGTCTCGCGCGCCCGGGCGACAAGGTGACGCTGGAGGTGTGGCGCGACAAGAAGCTGCTGAGCGTCGTCGCGACGCTGGGTGCCAGCACCGACAAGGTCGACGTCGCCAACGGCGGCGACGCCACCAGCGGCGAGAAGCTGGGCCTGGCGCTGCGTCCGCTCAACCGCGACGAGCGCGGCGAGGTCGGCGCCAGCGGCCTGGTGGTGGAGAACGCCGACGGCGCGGCCGCGAAGGCGGGCGTGCAGCAGGGCGACGTCGTGCTGGCCGTCAACGGCAAGCCGGTGGCCTCCATCGACGAGGTCAAGGCGATCCTCGCCAGCAAGCCCAAGCGCGTCGCGCTGCTGATCTGGCGCGACGGCGAACGCATCTTCTTCCCGGTGAACCTGGGCTGAGGGCCGAAAGGACGCGGCGCGGGGTCGGGCCCGTGCCGTTCCAGCAATGAGAAGGGCGCTCACGACGAGCGCCCTTTTCTTCGTCCCGGTGCGAACTACCCCCTGCAGGCGAAAAAAACCGACCCGGGCAACCGGATCGGTTCTTTTCAATTCCGCGTCGCGTGGCGACGCCGGGAATTACTGGGCCGAAGCGGCCTTGGCAGCAGTCTTGGCGGCCTTCTTGGCCTTGCGCTTGGCCTTGTGCTTGGCGACGGCCGAGGTGGCGACGGCCGGCGAAGCGTCGGCGGTCTGCGCAGCGGGAGCCGGCGTGCCTTGGGCGGAAGCGGTGGCGCCGATGGCGACCATCAGGGCGGCGATCAGGATCTTCTTCATGGTGAAACCTTTAAAGTGGATTTGGCGGGGGACGCTGGATTAACGAACCCCGGGCACGAACGGTTTACGTGCATCCTTCTTTTTCTTGCACAGGAATGAAGAAATGGCGGGAACGCTCGACCGGAAACGATGCGAGCGGGATTTTCGGGGAACGACGGAGGCAGCGCAACGCGAACCGACGCAATCCTCCCTACGTTGATTGCGAAACCTGAAGTCAAGCTTGCGAAACAGGCCTTCCCGCACCAGGGCGGGGCATTCAGCGCTTGAGGCTCTCGCCGCTGTTTCGATCCGCGATGCGCTCGCGATCGGCATGCCAGGCCTCCATGTCGGCCCGCAGCGTGGCCTGCTCGGCGCGGATCGCGTCGTCGTCGTGCGCCTCGCGCGCCGTCTTCAGCCGTTGCTGGTCGGCCTTCACCTTCTCGCGATCGGCGCGCAACTGGGCTTGGTCGGCCTGGCTCTCGGCCGGATCGGCGCGCACGGTCGGACCGGCACCCGGCGAGATCGGCGAGGCGAGCTGGGCGGTGGCCGCCGTGGCAGCGACCGCGAAGAAGGTGGCGATGAGCGGTGTTTTCATGGGGTGGCTTTCGGAGTGCGGCGCGCGGATCGGGCGATTTCCGCCGCGCTGTTGGCGCGCGGGCGCACCGTCGCGCCGGACCGGCAATTGGCGCGCCGTCTATCACACCCCGGGAGGTCCGACTACGAGTCGGGCGCGAGGCGGCCCGCTATGATCGCAGCGACTCCGCCGAGCGGGCTCGCCCCTTTCTCGCTGTTCCGGTTCCCCGTTCCCGCTCCATGGCCGCCACTTCCGATTCCCGTCCTCCGCATGCTGCGGCGCCCGCCGCCGCGGCCGGGCTGAACAACGCCCAGATGGAGGCGGTGCACCACCTCGACAGCCCGTGCCTGGTGCTGGCCGGCGCGGGTTCGGGCAAGACGCGCGTGATCACGTACAAGATCGTGCGGCTGCTGCAGCACGGCCTGGCGCCGAAGAACATCGCGGCCATCACGTTCACCAACAAGGCGTCGCAGGAAATGCGCGAGCGCGCCAAGCAGCTCGTCGGCGCCAAGGCCGCGAAGGACCTGGCGATCAGCACGTTCCACTCGCTGGGCGTGCGCATGCTGCGCGAGGACGGCGCCAAGCTGGGCCTGAAGACGCAGTTCTCCATCCTCGACTCGGACGACGTGATGGGAGTGCTCAAGGACGCCGGCGGCGCCACCGACAACAAGCTCGCGCGCCAGTGGCAATGGACCATCAGCCTGTGGAAGAACACGGGCATCACGAGCGACATGGCGCCCGCGGCGGCCAAGGATGCCGACGAGCAGGTGGCCGCACGCGTGATGAAGCTCTACGAAGAGCGCCTCACCGCCTACGGCGCCGTCGACTTCGACGACCTGATCGGCTTTCCGCTGAAGCTGCTGCAGCGAGACGAGGAGGCGCGCGCGAAGTGGCAGAAGCTGTTCCAGCACGTGCTGGTCGACGAATACCAGGACACGAACGCGGTGCAGTACGAACTGCTCAAGCAACTGGTGGGCGATCCGGAACGTGCGCGCTTCACGGCCGTGGGCGACGACGACCAGAGCATCTACGGCTGGCGCGGCGCCACCATCGACAACCTGAAGCGCCTGCCGGCCGAGTACCCCACGCTGAAGGTGATCCCGCTGGAGCAGAACTACCGCTCCACCAGCGCCATCCTGCGCGCGGCCAATGAAGTGATCGCGCTGAACCCGAAGATCTTCGCCAAGAAGCTGTGGAGCGACCACGGCGAAGGCGAGCCGGTGCAGGTGGTTCAGTGCGACGGCGAGGAGCACGAGGCCGAGCGTGCCGTGGCGCGCATCCAGGCGCTGCGCGGCAACGACGGCCGCGTGAAGTTCACCGACTTCGCGATCCTGTACCGCGCCAACCACCAGTCGCGCGTGTTCGAGCAGAAGCTGCGCGCGGCGCAGATCCCGTACAAGGTCTCCGGCGGCCAGAGCTTCTTCGATCGCGCCGAGATCAAGGACCTGTGCGGCTGGCTGCGCCTGATCGTCAACGAGGACGACGACCCGGCCTTCCTGCGCGCGGTGACCACGCCCAAGCGCGGCATCGGCCACACCACGCTGGGCGCGCTCAGCGAGTTCGCCGGCAAGTGGAAGGTGAGCATGTTCGAGGCGTTGTTCGCCGAGTCGCTGGGCGTCGCGCTGAAGTCCAAGGCGATCGACAGCCTGCACGAGTTCGGCCGCTACGTGAACGCCTTCCAGGACAAGGCGAAGACGACGATCGGTGCCGAGGCGGCCAAGCCGATGCTGATGGAATGGCTCAAGGACATCGGCTACGAGCAGCATCTGTACGACGGCGAGGATTCCGAGAAGGTCGCGCAGGCGCGCTGGGGCAACGTGCTCGACTTCGTCGACTGGGTCGCCAAGCGCTGCGGCGGCGAGATCACGCAGGAAGGCGGCACGTTCGAGAGCGAAAAGAAGAGCGTGCTCGAGATCGCGCAGTCGATCAGCGTCATCCTGAGCCTGGCCGAGCGCGGCGACGAGCAAGAGGTGGTCACGCTGTCCACGCTGCACGCGTCCAAGGGCCTCGAGTGGCCGCACGTGGTGCTGGCGGGCATCAACGAAGGCCTGCTGCCGTTCCGCTCCGACACCGAGGAGATGACAGCGGAACGCCTCGAGGAAGAGCGCCGCCTGATGTACGTGGGCATCACGCGCGCACGCGAGACGCTGGCGGTGAGCACGCTGCGGCGCCGCAAGAAGGGCCGCGAGACGATCGCCGGCGTGCCCAGCCGCTTCATTGCGGAGATGAAGCTGAACGAGGCCAAGGCGCAGGAAGATCCGCGCGAGCGGCTGCGCAAGCTGCGCGAGTCCATCGCGGCGAAGACCGCCAGCGCGCCGCCGACCGCGGCGACCTGACTCGCGCATGCACATACATGCCTAGACAGGCGCACCCCTGTGCCGCGGCACGTGCGTGAAGTAGTGAGACGTCCCCAAAACCGGTGAGTCAACGGGCAATCCCTGAGCGATCCTGGTCAGCTGTACAGGGACACTCGCGGCCATGTCCGCTGACTCCTCCAACGCCACCGTGCGCCGACTGCTGCCGTTCCTGGGCGCCGTCGCTGCGCTGCTGGCCATCGCCTCCGCACCCTGGGCGCTCGATCGTCCCTGGCTCAACTTCGCCTTCAAGCCGCTCGCCACCCTTTGCGTGATCGCCTGGGCCGCGCTGGGCCGCAGCGCCGACGCGCTCGTCAGGCGCTGGATCCTCATCGGCCTCGCGTTCTCGCTGGTGGGCGACGTCGCGCTGCTGTGGCCCGTTCAGGGCTTTCTCGCCGGCCTCGTCGCGTTCCTGCTGGGCCACCTGTCCTACCTGGTGGCGCTGACGCGGCGAACGCGATTCCTGGCCAGCCCGCCGGCGTTCGGCGTGTGGGCGATCGTCGCCGCCAGCGTGCTGGCCGGGCTGTGGGCCGGCGTGCCGACCGAGCTGCGCGCACCCGTACTCGTCTACGTATGCGCCCTGGCCGCGATGGCGGCCCAGGCGACGTCGGTGTGGCTCGCGCGCCGCGGGCAAGCTGACGCAGTGCGCTGGCGCATCGTCGCCATCGGCGGTGCACTGTTCGTGCTGTCCGATGCGATCCTCGCCACCGACAAGTTCGTCGGCGGCGTCCCCATGCCCACGCTGTGGAACTTGTCCATCTACTGGGTCGCGCAGTGGTTCATCGCGCGTGCGGCCGTCGACACCCCGGAGGCCTCATGAGCGTCCCGCCACCGGCCAGCGGCCGGGCCACACTGGCCCACGGCTATCGCAACCTGAGCGAGCGCGAGATCCGCGCCAAGCTCGAAGCTCCGCTCAGCGACGCGGAGCGCGCGACAGCGAATGCCGAGCTGCTGCGCCGCGGCGCCGGCAGCGACGCCGCCGACACGACCTTCGCCACCGGCTTCGCGCCGACGAGCGCGTTCGACCTCGATGTCGCGGGCGACGCCGACGCGGCGAGCGCCGACGCTGCCGGACGCTGGCGGGCCTGGCCCTGGCTGCTGGCGGCAGGAGGGGTCTTGCTGCTCGTCCTGGCGGCGACATGGGCGATGCGTTCGAAGCTTGTCCACGTCGCGTCCGCCTGGGGCGGCTAGGCGCTCACATGCCCTTGAACAGGTGCGTGTAGGAGCGGCTGACTTCCAGCTTCTCGTTGCTGCCCTTGATGCTGACGATCTGGCGTCCGCGCAGGTCGCGCGTCACGCCCGCGATGCAGTGGGTGTTGACGAGCGTGGAGCGGTGGATCTGCCAGAACAGGTCGGGGTCGATCTCGTCGACCAGCTCCTTGATGGGCTTGCGGATCAGCGCCTCGATGGTGGCCGTCTGCACGCGCGTGTACTTCTCGTCGGAGATGAAGAACAGCACGTCCTCGATCGGGATCATCTGGATCGCCTGGCCGACGGTGGCCTGGATCCACTTCAACGCCGGCGGCGTGCCGCCCGGATTGAGCTTCGCCGCCAGCTTGTGCAGCAGCTGCTGCAGGTGCGGCGCCGGCGGCTCGTCGTCGGTGCCGCGCAGCGTCAGGCGTTGCTTGATGCGCGAGACGGTGACGGCCAGGCGCTCGCGCTCGGCGGGCTTGAGCACGTAGTCGGCCACGCCCTGCTCGAACGCCTCGATGGCGTACTGGTCGTAGGCGGTGATGAACACGATCTCGGGCAGCGACCACTCGTCGTCGCTGTCGTCGTCGCCGTCCGGCGCGGGCAGCTGGGCGATGCGGCGCGCCGCGTCGACGCCCGACAGGCCGGGCATGCGAATGTCCAGGAAGACGACGTCGGGATGGTGCTGGGCCACGAGCTCGACGGCCTCGAGGCCGTTCTTGGCCTCGCCGACGATCTGCAGCTCGGGCCACACCTCGGTCAGGCGGGCCTTCAACTGGTCGCGCATCAGCCGCTCGTCGTCGGCGATCACGCCGCGCACCGGGGCCGCGGCCGAAGGGGAAGTCGTATTGCTCATGCGGCCATCGTAGCCGACCGCGCCGGCCGCGGCGAGGGGCGGCGGCGCGCAACCAGCCAGATCAGCAGGCCCACCATCCACAGCGGCGACGTGACCACGGCGAGGACCAGCGCGAGCACGACGAGCGGCACGCCGAGTCCGCAGACGAGCGCGATCAGCACCGAGCCGACGATCAGCAGCACCAGCACGGGAATCAGCAAAAGCAGCAGCAGCGTCAACATCAGCGCACCGACGGCCAGCAGCGCGCGGCCGCCGCCGCTCAGGCCGTTGATCGTGAGGCCGTCCGTGATGTCGTCGCCGTCGATCATGATGTGCAGCGGCGCGAAATCGGCGTGGTTGAAGCCCAGCAGCAGGCAGAACGCGCAGGCGAAGAACGCCAGCACGCTGAGCGCCAGCCACCATCGGAACACGCGGCCGGCGCGGCTGGGGCGCGGGCGGTAGGGCACCAGGGCAGCGCTCGTGCGCGGGCGGTCGTCGAGTTCGGGTCCATTGTCGAATGAGGCGGTCATGCCTTGGCTCCTTCGTCGGTGGCGGAATCGGTGTGGGCGGTGTACGGCACGGTGATCGTCACGATCGTGCCGCCCACCGGGTTGTTGGCGATCGTCAGCGTGCCCTTGCTGCCGTACAGCAGCGACAGGCGTTCGCGGATGTTGGCCAGGCCGACGCCGGTGCCGGCCGTCTCGCCGCCGGCGGCGCCGGCGAAGCCCAGGCCGGTGTCGGTGACGGTGACGCACAGCTTGCCGTGGCGGATCTCGGCCTTGACGCTCAGGTGGCCGCCTTCGGCCTTGGGCTCGAGGCCGTGCTTGATCGAGTTCTCCACCAGCGTCTGCACCATCATCGGCGGGAACTCGGCCGACAGCAGGCCGTCCGGCACGTCGATGTCGGTGGTCAGGCGCTCTTCCATGCGCACCTTCAGGATCTCGAGATACGGGCGGACGACGGCCAGTTCGAGGTCGAGCGGGCGCAGGCCGCTCTCGGTGGCGGTGCGCATCGACGGCATGCTGGCGCGCAGCAGCGAGATCAGGTTGCGCTGCATCTGGCTGGCGCGCTTGGGGTCGAACTCGATCAGGTGGTCGATCGACGCCAGCGTGTTGAACAGGAAGTGCGGCTCGACCTGCGCCTGCATCATCGCCATCCGCGCCTCCAGCACCTGGCGGCGCAGCGATTCGGCCTCGGCCGTCTCGGTGGCCACGGCGGCCTTCACCTCGGCCTGGATGCGGCCCTTGTAGGTGATCTTGACCAGCATCGAGCCCAGGATCCACCACACGGCCAGCATCGGCAGGTTGCCGTAGTGCACCGTGTGCTCGCGCATGGTGCTGCGGTGGCCGTTGGAGTCGGTTTCGGTCTGCTCGTCGGTGTCGTCGCCGTCGTCGTCGCTGGCCTCGGCGTGCTGCTTCGCCTTGGCCGCTTCGGCCGCTTGCTTGGCGGCGTCCGCGGCTTCCTGGTTGGCGGCACGCTGGGCGTCCGCGGCGTCCTTGAGCGCGTCGGTGATGGATTTCCTGGCCTCTTCCACCGCGTCGCGCACCTCTTCGCTGGTGGCATGGGCCGGGACGTCGATGCGGATGTGCTGGCCGCCGACGACCATGTCCACGGCGGCGCCGGACGCGGCCTGCGCGGCGGCGGACGCGACCAGGGCGGCCCGTGCGGTGGCCGCCGAGGCGGCGCCGGTCGCGGCCAGGGCGTCCGCCCGGGCCTGCTCCGCCGTGGCCTTGGCGTCGAGCGCCTTGGCGAGCGCGGCGTCGCGCTGGGCCGTCGCTTCGTAGCGGGCCGCTTCGGCGCGCTGCTTGGCGGTCTGGGCGGTGGCGCGGCTCGCCGATGCGGCCGATGCGGCGGCGGCCGCGGTCGATGCGGCATCGGCGGCGCGGGCGGCCTTGTCCTGGGCGTCGGCGACGTCGTCGTCGCTCGAGATGTGGATGCCGTTGCCGCTGAACGAGATGTTCACGCCCTTGTTCTTGACCGTGTGATCCTTGGTGTTGACGATGATTCCGGGCAGGTTGATGTCCACCGTCTTCGATTCATTGCCGTTGGCACCGGGCGTCTTCGTCACCTGCACCAGAGGGGCCGTCGAGGCAGCCGCCTGGGGGCGTTCGGGCTTCTCCGGCTGCTCGGGTCGCTCCACTGCCGGGGCCGATGGCGGTGCGGGCGGTGCGGGCGGCGCGGGGACGGTCTTGGCCTTGCGGTGGCGCGCCGACTCCACGATGGTTTCGTAGTAGGTCATGCTGAACGGGGGCAGCTTCTGGATCAGCCCGGTGACGATGACCAGCAACAGCGCGTACCAGCCGAAACGCCACCAGCTCAGCGACACGAGCCAGGTCGCGTAGCGATGGAACGCGCGCACCGCCGCAGCGCTGAACTGGTGCCAGCGTTCCTGCGCCGCCGGCGAGTTGTAGGAGGGGGATGCCATTTCCGAGTGCCCAACGATCTTTGTCGATGCTTGCACTCTACGTGGCTGCCCGACCGCTGTCAGGGCAAAGCGATTGGCGTCGCGTTTCGGGGGACAGGCTGCAGGGGCGGCGGACGAGCCGGAGCGCCGACGACCCTCAGGAGCGCTCGACCACGACTTCGCTGATCTGCATCACCGGCTGCAGGTCGGTGTAGTTCGGGATGTCGCCCAGGATTTCCTTGGCGTGCGGGCCGAAGGCGGCCTGGAACGACGCGACCGAATCGCAGAAGAAATGGCACATGGCGACATAGGTGGGCGACGAGCCGGGCGTGCCGCCGGCCAGTCCCTTGTCGATCGTGTAGTAGAGGCAGGCCTCGCCCAGGCGCGCCTTGGCCAGCGGCATGTGGGTGTCGCGGTAGTAGTCGTGGTCGAAACGGGCGCCCGGGGTGGCGGGGTACATCACGCTGACTTTGATCATTCGCGGCTCCTGGAAAAGCGGGTCGATGCGGCGGCGGCCGGACATCGCATCATGCGGGCGATGGACGAGAATCGGGTGCGATGACCCGCCTGAGGACACGCCTGCTCCGAGTCGGCCCCCATGCTCGACATTGCGCGGCGTGCGCCTACAAGATTCCAATCGGCGGCACGCTACGCTCGAGCCACCGCGGCCCGGCCGTGCCAACGCACCAGAGCGACACCATGCGAATCATTGCCATCCTCCTGATTGCCCTCGGCGCGCTGGCGCTGATCTACGGCGGCTTCAGCTACACGCAGGACAAGACCGCGGTCAAGCTCGGCTCGTTCGAGTTGAACGTCAAGGAGACGAAGACGGTGCCCGTTCCGCTGTGGGCCGGCATCGCCGGCATCGTGGTCGGCGGCGCGCTGCTGGTGATGGGCGGCAGGCGTTGAGCTCGCCGGGCGGCGCCGGCCTGCAGGCGTCCGACCTCGAGGCCTACCTGCACGGCCACATTCCGCTGTCCGCGGCGATGCAGGTGTCGGTGGACGCGGTCGACGTCGATGGCGTGACCTTGCGTGCGCCGTTGGCCCCCAACATCAACCATCGCGACACGGTGTTCGGCGGCAGCGCGTCCGCCGTGGCGATCCTGGCCGCGTGGTCGCTGCTGCACTCCCGGATGCTGGGCGAAGGCATCGCGGCGCGCCTCGTGATCCAGAGCAACACGATGGACTACGCGTTGCCGATCCTGGGCGAATTCACCGCGCGTTCGGCGCTCGAGCAACCGGAGCAGTGGTCGCGTTTCACGCGCACGCTGGCGCGCATGGGCAGGGCGCGCACGCGCGTGACGGCCGTGCTCGAAACCGACGGCCAGGTCGTGGGCCGCCTGACGGGCGAGTTCGTGGCCTTGACCCGCTGAATCCGACCGGGCGCGCAGCGCGGGAGGCGCCACCCGCCGCGAGAATCAGGGATGCGCCGCGACGACCTGCGCCACCGCCGCCGTGAGGCGCTTCGCATACGGCAGGTGCAGGAATTCGTTGGGGCCGTGCGCGTTGCTCTTGGGGCCCAGCACGCCGCAGACCATCATCTGGGCCTTCGGGAAACCCTGTTGCAGCAGGTTCATCAACGGGATCGTGCCGCCCTGGCCGATGTAGCCCAGCGGCGCGCCCCACTGGGCCTGGCTGGCGGCGTCGAGCGCGTTCTCCATCCACGGGGCCAGCGACGGCGCGTTCCAGCCGGTGGCGCCGTAGTCGTTCATGCGGCCGTCGGGCTGGAACGTGACCTTCGCGTTGTACGGTGCGTTGTCTTCCAGCAGCGTCTTCAGGTTGGCGGCGGCGGCGTTGGCGTCCACCAGCGGCGGCAGGCGCAGGCTCAGCTTGAAGGCGCTGAACGGGCGTAGCACGTTGCCGGCGTTGCGCAGCTCGGGGAAGCCGTCGACGCCGGTGACCGACAGCGTGGGGCGCCAGGTGCGATTGAGCAGCGCTTCGGTCGGGTCGGTGGTGGTGGGCAGCGTGGGGCCGCCGTCGGCGCCGCAGGCCCACGGCATGCGCTTCCACACCTCGTCGCCCAGGATCGCGGCGGCGGCCTTCACCTGCTCGACGCGGTCGGTGGGGATCTGGCAGTGGAAGCTGTCGGGCAACAGGCGGCCGGTGGCCGAGTCTTCCAGGCGGTCGAGCACGTGGCGCAGGATGCGGAAGCTCGACGGCACCAGGCCGCTGGCGTCGCCGGAGTGGATGCCTTCGGTGAGGATCTCCACCTTCAGCGTGCCGGTGACGTTGCCGCGCAGGCTGGTGGTGAGCCACAGCTGGTCGTAGTTGCCGGCGCCGGAATCGAGGCAGACGACCAGGCTGACGTCGCCCAGGCGATCCTTGAGCGCGTCGAGGTAGACCGGCAGGTCGAACGAGCCGGATTCCTCGCAGCTCTCGATCAGGCCGACGATGCGCGGGTGCGTGACGCCCTGGGCCTTCAGCGCCTCGATGGCACTGACTGCCGCGTAGACCGCGTAGCCGTCGTCGGCGCCGCCGCGGCCGTAGAGCTTGTCGTCCTCGACCTTGGGCGTCCACGGCCCCAGGTCGTTGCGCCAGCCGCTGAACTCGGGCTGCTTGTCCAGGTGGCCGTACATGACGATGGTGGGCGGCGTGCCGAACGCCGCCGGCCGGGTGGATTCCACCTCGAAGAAGATCACCGGCGTGCGGCCCGGCTGGCGGATCACTTCCAGCGTCAGGCCCGCCACCTTGCGGCTTTCGACCCATTGCGCGGCATCGCGCACCACCTTGTCGAGCAGGCCGTGCTGTTCCCACTCGGCGTCGAACATCGGGCTCTTCGCGGGGATGGCGACGTAGTCCTTCAGCTGCGGCAGGATGCGTTCGTTCCACGCGCTGTCGGAGAAGGCGGCCAGCGCCTGGTTGTCGGGCTCAGTGGGGACGGGCAGGCGTTCGGGGGCGTTCATGGCGGACTCCGTGGTGCCGCGGCGGCGGGGTTCAGCGGCCGGGCCCGCGGGTAGCGGAGCCGGCCCTGCGCCGGACGGCAAGGTTCAGGGTAGTCCGACATTTTGCGCCTTTCGCACGCGTGATGTCAGGCGCGCAACCGCATCGAAACAGAGGAAATGGCGGTCAAGGCGCCGATGCGATGGGTCGCGCACCCGCGCCGGCCCAGACGACCAGCGAGACGCCGCGTGCCGGTTCGCTCGCCCGGTTCAGGTAGGAGTGCGGCAGGTGGCCGGGAAACGCCAGCGTGTCGCCGGGCTGCAGCAGGTGCAGCTCGCCGGCGACGATCAGCGTGACGCTGCCGTCCAGGCACGTGAAGTACTCGCGCGTGGCCGGCAAATGCGGCGTGCCGGCCATCACCGCGCCGACGCCCAGCGTCATCAGCTCCATCTGTTCGTTGGGCACCGGCTCCGGCACCAGCGAGCGCACGATGACGGCGCGGCCCTTGTGCTGGGCCGTGAACTCCGCGGCGCGCCACAGGCGCACGGCCGCGCGCGGGGCGGCGAGCAGTTCGTCCAGCGGTGCGGCCAAGGCCTGCGCCACCTTCAGCAGCGATTGCAGCGACGGATTGCCGGTGCCCGATTCGAGGCTGGTGACGGTCGAGCGCGGCACGCCCGCGGCCGTCGCCAGGTCCTGTTGCGTGAGCCCGCGCGTGTGGCGCAGCGCGGCGACGTTGCGCGCGAGGTGGGACGTGGCGTCGGCCGTGATCGAAGGCAGGGGCATGCAGCGATTGTGGCGCGCCGTCGCGAGCGATGTCCGTCAAACCAACCATTGGCGGTTCGGCCGCGCAAGCGGGTGGAGCGCGGGCCCGCCGGCGCGGAGACTGAAGACGTCGCATCCACAGGAGCCCGCCATGAACCCCAACCGCCTCGAACACCTCAACGTCACGCTGACCGACCTCGACCGCGCCACTCGCGCGTTGCAGGCCATCCTGCCACACTGGTCCGTGCGCGGCACCGGCACCTGGGACGACGGCGCCGGCCACCGCTACGCCTGGCGCCACGTCGGCGACGACTTCCAGTACCTGGCGCTGTACCAGACACCGCCCGGCCGCACGCTGCAGGCCAGCGGCGCGCGCTCCGCGTTCAATCACCTGGGGCTGGTGGTGGACGATCTCGACGCGGCACTGGCCCGCCTGCGCGCCATCGACATCTCGCTGGATCACGTCGGCGGCAGCACCGCGCACCGGCGCAGCGCCTACGTGGTGATCGAGCCCGAGGGCCTGCAGATCGAGCTGGTGGCCTACGACAGCGCGGTGCCGGAAGAGCGCAACGTCTACGAGGCCTGAGCGACCGCGGCCTCGGGCACGCGCGCCTGGAGCCAGTCGTCCAGCACCTTCAGCACGGCGCCTTGCTCGGGCTCGTTGAAGATCTCGTGGAACAGCCCCGGCCATTCGCGCACGGTGACGACGCCGCCCGGCGCGGCCGCCGCGAACGCGGCGCTGCCCACCGGCGACACGCAGCGATCGGCGCCGGCCCACATCAGCAGCGTGGGCGTGGTCCAGCGCGGCGCGGCGGCGATCACCGCCGGTCCCTGGCGGGCGACGAACAGGCCCAGCCGGCCGGTGATGCGGTCGTGCACCAGCGGATCGACGGCGTAGGCCTTGACGACCTCCGGCGCGCGCGAGATCCAGTCCACCTTCAGGCCGTTGCCGACGGCCAGGTTGGGCAGCATCGGCGCGACCACGGCCAGCAACAGCTTCTGCACCGCGTTCGTGCCGGGGTCCAGCGCCGGCGACGACATCACGAGCGCATCGACCGGACGCCACCAGGCCGCCGGCGTCGATTGCAGGCCTTCGGCCACGAAGCGTCCGGCGATCAGGCCGCCCAGGCTGTGGCCCAGCAGCACCAGCGGGCCGGGAAAGCTGTCGCGGGCGGCATGGAGCACGCGGCCGAGGTCGGCGCACAGCGATTCGTCCGCCGGCATGCCGCCACGCGGGCCGGGCGAGCGCCCGTGGCCGCGGTGGTCGTAGCCGACCACGGCGAAGCCCAGCCCATTCAGGCGCCGCGCGACGTGGTCGTAGCGGTCGATGTGCTCGCCCAGGCCGTGCACCAGCACGACGACGCCGCGGCGCGGATTGTCTGCGGGCCAGACGCGCAGGTGGAGAGCGAGGCCATCGTCGGTGATCACGGGGTTCATGGCCACGAGTCTAGGCCCGGCGGCCGGCCGCGCTCGTGCTCGCTTTCCTCAACAGCCGGGCCGACCCGACCGGCGTTTGATCAACAATCGCGCCGACCCCACGACCAGCGAGACGACCCCGCCCATGAGCGACATCCTCTACCGACCGGCCGTGGCCGACGACGCCCTGTGCCTGGGCGTGCTGGCCACTCAGGTGTACCTCGATACCTACGCGACGCAAGGCATCCGCCCGGCGATCGCCCGCGACGCGCTGGCGCACGGCGGCGTCGCGACGTACGAGGCCTTGCTGGCCGACGCCGGCGTGACGATCCTCGTGGCGGAATCCGCCGGCCACCTGGTCGGCTTCGCGCAGGTCGAGGACGGCGTGGGCCACGCGCTGGTGGCCGAGGCCGCGGCGTCCGAGCTGCGGCGGCTCTACGTGCAGGAGCGCTTCACCGGCCGCGGCATCGGCCGCGACCTGCTGCGCCACGCCGAGAAGGCCGCCGCGGCGCGCGGCGCCGAGACGCTGTGGCTGACGGCGTGGACGGGCAATGCGCGCGCGCTGCAGTTCTATGCACGCCGCGGCTATGTGGACCTGGGCGCCACCGTCTACACGTTCGAGGGCGAGGACTTCCCGAATCGCCTGTTCGGCAAGCGCGTGCGGCACGTGGCCCCGGCCTGAGGGAACATGCGCGTGTCGCGCGCCGTTGCCTCGGCCTCACAATGAGTTCGTCGAACGAGGCGCCGCGCACCGTCAAGCCGGCCTGACTTCAGTGGGGACACCATGACCGACTTCTTTCACCTGACCGAGGACGCCGCCAGCGGCGTCGCCGAACTCGCGCTCGACCGCCCCGAGCGCATGAACACGATGGCGCCGGCGTTCTTCCCCGCGTTGCGCGACGCCGTGCAGGCGCTCGACGACGCCGGCACCACGCGCGCGCTGATCATCCGCGGCGAGGGCAAGCATTTCTCCGCCGGCATGGCGCTGGACGTCTTCGCGGCCGACGGCGCGATGCAGGCGATGCTGGACACGAGCACGCCGCGCAAGCGCCTGTCGTTCCAGACGCAGCTGCGGCGCCTGATGGCCTGCTTCGACGTGCTCGACGCGGCGCGCTTTCCGATCGTCTGCGCGGTGCAGGGCGCCTGCGTCGGTGGCGCGCTGGACCTGGCCGCGGCGTGCGACCTGCGCGTGTGCACGGCCGACGCGTTCTTCACGGTGCAGGAGATCCACATCGGCATGGCGGCCGACCTGGGCGTGCTGCAACGGCTGCAGCGCCTGCTGCCGCAGGGCCTCGCGCGCGAGCTCGCGTACACGGGCGAGCGCCTGGGCGCGGAACGCGCGCTGGCGAGCGGCTTCGTCAACGCCGTGCTGGCCGACGGCGACGCGTTGCTCGCGCATGCGCGCAAGCTGGCCGCCGCCATCGCGGCGAAGTCGCCGCTGGCCATCGCGGCCAGCAAGCTGGCGTTGAACCATGCGCGCGACCATTCGACGGCGGATTCGCTGCAGCAGATGACGCTGTTGCAGAGCGCCGTGTTCGACGTCGACGAGATGGCACGCGCGATCGCGGCGTGGCAGGCGAAGCAGCCCGCCGTCTTCGATCCGCTGAGCGCCATCGCCCAACCCTGAACGCGCGCTGTGTCGGGACGCGGGCGTCCGTCGAGTCGCGTGATGCACCGGTGAACACCGCGCCCTCCACCCCGGCTGTTCGGGCGCGCCGCCGGCGCGCAGGCGGGGCATCGTCGCAGGCAAGCCAGGTGGGGTCCGGGCTGAAACTGGTGATCCGCAGGGAGTTGCGCGGTCAACCGGACAGGGCCGTTTGACGTTGGAAGCATGCGTGCCTCGTGATGAAGCTTCCTCGGTCGCTCGACATTGCGATGCAGCGTGCCGCCAGGCACCATGCGCGTTGGTCAAAAAATCTACCTGGAACCTCAAAATGAACATTCGTACCCTCTCGATCGCCTGCGCCCTCCTCGGCGCTGCCTCCCTCGCCTGCGCCGCCGAAGGCGCCACCGCGCCGGCCAGCGCCGCCAGCGCCGTGAAGCACGCCGCCAAGGCGACCGGCCACGCCGTCGCCAAGGGCGCGTCGGAAGTCGTCACGGGCACCGAGCACGTCGCCTCCGAAGCCGCCACCGGCACGGTCCACGCCGCGCACAAGGCCGCCAGCGGCGTCAAGCACGCTGCCCACAAGACGGAATCCGCTGCCTCCAGCGCCGTCACGAAGTAAGACCCCGCGCAGGACGTCGGCCCGCGCGCGGGCCGACGTCCTGCGTTCGTCGGATGCGCCGCGGGCGCGTTGCGACTTGAGCTGAAGCGAGAATGGCGGCTCATGCCCGCCCCGAATCGCCTCTGCATCCTGATTTCCGCCGCGCTGGCCGTCGCCACGCCGCTGCTCGCCGGCTCGATGGCCTGGCGCCTGCTCGACGACGATCGCCGTTCGGGCGTGATCTACGTGCTGGTCTTCTGGCCCAGCATCCTGCTCGATCATCTGCCGGCCGCCGCCGCCTGGGCCTTCACGCTGTCGGCGCTGCCCACCGTGCTGCTGTATTTCGCCGGCTACCTGCTGCTGTGCCAGGGGGTGCGTGCGCTGTGGAGCGCCGTCCGATGATCATCGGCGTCGCCGCCGAGGATCCGTCCGGCGCGGACGCGCGTGAGCTGATCGAGGCGCTTTCGGCCGCGTTGACGGCCATCACCGGCGCCAGCGGCAAGGCCTCGTTCGACCTGGCCGACATGCGCCAGGCGCGCGCGTGCTTCGCGGTCGCGCGCGACCGCGATGGCCAAGCGCTCGGCTGTGGCGCGCTCCGCCCGCTCGATGCAGCGCTGGCGCACGTCGGCGAGATCAAGCGCATGTTCGCGCGTCCGGGAACGCGGGGCGTCGGCAGCGCGGTGCTGGACTTCCTGGAGCGGGAGGCGCGACGCCACGGCTACACGACCTTGCGGCTCGAGACCCGGCGCGTCAACGAGCGGGCGGTGGCCTTCTACGAGCGCCGCGGGTACCGGCGCATCGCCAACTACGGGCGCTACGTCGGCAACGACGCCGCCGTCTGCTTCGAGAAATGCATCGGCGCATGAGCTGCGTTCACAGCGGCGGCCATCCCGGCTACGATGCGCGGCAGCGAGGACGCCGCCGCGCCGGCGCCCGGTTCGCCAACGACAATTCAAGCACAGAGGACCCCATGCAGATCCAGGAAGCCGTCGAGATATGCGTCACGAAGAAGTACGCCGAATTCAACGGCTGCGCCACGCGCTCGGAATACTGGTGGTTCGTGCTGTTCCTGGTCGTCATCAACGCGCTGCTGGGCGTGGCGGCCGAGGCGCTTGCCGGCGCGTTCGCGCTGGCCATGCTGGTGCCTTATTGCGCCGTCGGCACGCGCCGCCTGCGCGACACGGGCCGCAGCCCGTGGTGGTGGCTGCTGGTGCTGCTGCCGGTGATCGGCTGGATCGTCCTGGCCGTGTTCTTCGCGCAGCGCGGCGTGACGCCGGCGACGCCGACCTGATCAGCTCCGCTGGAACTTGAAGACGGCGACGCTCGCGAGCAGGTTGGGCAGGCGCCGCACCACGCGGCCGGTCTGCAGGCCGAACGACTCGAGGATGTCGAGTCCGTTCTTGCGCGCCAGCACCTCGAAGTCGGCATGCGTCGTCACGCGGATGTTGGGCGTGTCGTACCACTGGTAAGGCATCACGCGCGTGACCGGCATGCGGCCCGTGGCCACGTGCAGGCGGTTGCGCCAGTGCGCGAAGTTCGGGAAGCTGACGATGCCGATGCGGCCCACGCGCGCCGTCTCGCGCAGCATCTTCTCGGTGTTGCGCAGGTGCTGGAGGGTGTCGAGCTGCAGCACCACGTCGAAGCTGCGGTCGTCGAACAGCGCCAGCCCTTCCTCGAGGTTCAGCTGGATCACGTTGATGCCGCGCTGCGTGCTCGCGAGCACGTTGGCGTCGTCTATCTCGATGCCGTAGCCGCTGCAGCCGTGATGCGCGATCAGGTGGGCCAGCACCTCGCCCGTGCCGCAGCCCAGGTCGAGCACGCGCGAGCCGTGCGGCACGAGGCCGGTGATGATGTCGAGGTCGCGTCGTTCGCTCATGGCGTCGCTCCCGCGCCGGCGATGCGTTCGAAGTAGGCGCGCATCACGCCGTGATAGCGCGGGTCCTCCAGCAGGAACGCGTCGTGGCCGTGCGGCGCCTCGATCTCGGCGTACGAGACCTCGGCGCGGTTGTCCACCAGCGCCTTGACGATCTCGCGCGAGCGCTGCGGCGCGAAGCGCCAGTCGGTGGTGAAGCTGACGACCAGAAAGCGGCAGGCACGTGCGACGGCGAAGGCGGCCGAGAGGTCGCCGTCGTGCGCGTGCGCCGGGTCGAAATAGTCCAGCGCGCGGGTGATCAGCAGGTAGGTGTTGGC